>OCZU010000724.1_pt1 | contig 22134 bp, 16 predicted proteins | sample 1539001 | NCBI WGS metagenome assembly OCZU01 (sample SAMEA3539306, study PRJEB22396) | soil metagenome | biome: tundra; feature: field; material: soil | place: USA | collected 2010-05 | depth 0.15 m | reverse complement strand
CCTGCTCAAATTGACTGGAGGATTCTCCATGCAATTCATAACATTTTCCATTCCGCGCGGCGGAGGTGAATGAAATACTGCGCGTGCTGAAACGAACTTTGTTTTGCGCGGCCAGTGGCAGGCTGCGCGCTAGCGTGGCCGGGTGATTTTCCTTGTCTAAGGCCGGTTTCGCGAAAAAATGAATCCATGAAACACCAGCGGCCCCCGTCTTCGAAGCCATTTGTTCCAGCGCCAGGCGCATCCTCGCAAATTAAAAACGCCGGCGGCGCGACCGAAATCCAACCCCTGACGGAAACCATTTCCTCGAATCGTCCGGGCCGTCCGCACGTTTCCGACGCTATTTACAAAAACTCCAGCCTGCCCGCCGAACAGCGCGTCAAGGATTTGCTGTCCCGCATGACGCTCGATGAAAAAGCGGCGCAGATGATGTGCGTGTGGCAGAAGAAAGCGGACACGCTGCTCGACGCGGAAGGCAACTTCGATTTTACGAAAGCCCGGAGCAGTTTTGGACATGGACACGGACTGGGGCAAGTGGGGCGGCCCAGCGATGCGGGCAAGGGCAAGGACGCGCGCGAGATGGCGGAGTTGACGAACGCAATCCAGAAATTTTTCATCGAACACAGCCGCCTGGGCATCCCGGTAATTTTTCATGAGGAATGTCTGCACGGGCAGGCGGCGATTGGTGGCACCAGTTTTTCGCAGCCGATCGGCCTGGCCGCGACGTTCAATCCCGAACTGGTCGAATCACTTTATGCCATGACTGCCGGAGAGGCGCGCGTGCGCGGCACCCATCAGGCGCTTACGCCCGTGGTGGACGTGGCGCGCGATCCGCGCTGGGGGCGCGTCGAGGAAACGTTCGGCGAGGATCCGTATCTGGTCACGCGACTCGGCATTGCGTCGGTGCGCGGATTCCAGGGCGACGCTTCGTTCAAGGACAAGAAGCATGTCATCGCCACGCTGAAACATTTCGCGGCGCACGGGCAGCCGGAGTCCGGCATGAACTGCGCGCCGGTGAATGTTTCGATGCGCGTGCTGCGCGAAACATTTTTGCAGCCGTTCAAGGAGGCGTTGCACAAGGGTGGCGCGATCAGCGTGATGGCTTCTTACAACGAAATTGACGGCGTGCCCTCGCACGCGAGCGAATGGCTGCTGCGCGACGTGCTGCGCAAGGAATGGGGCTTCAAAGGGTTTGTCGTTTCAGATTACTACGCGATTTGGGAGCTGGCAGACCGGCCTGACACGCATGGGCATCACGTTGCGAAGGACAAGAAGGAAGCGTGCGCACTCGCGGTGCGGGCGGGCGTCAACATCGAGTTTCCGGAGCCGGATTGTTACCTGCATCTGCTGGAACTGGTGCATGAAGGAAAACTGACGGAATCACAACTCGACGATCTGGTCGCGCCGATGCTATTCTGGAAATTCAAGTTGGGCTTGTTCGACGATCCTTATGTTGACGCGGAAACCGCCGGGCGGATTGTTGGCAGCGAAGCGAACCGCAAGCTGGCGCTGCAAGCGGCGTGCGAAACCATCACGTTGCTCAAAAACGAGGACCAACTTGTTCCGCTGAATCCAAGCAAGATAAAATCCATCGCCGTCATCGGGCCGAACGCCGATCGCGAGTTGCTGGGCGGCTACAGTGGCCGGCCCAAACACTACACGTCGGTGCTGGAAGGCATCCGGGCCAAGGTCGGAGATCGTGTGAAGGTGCCCTTCGCGGAGGGCTGCAAAATAACGATTGGCGGTTCGTGGAATCAAGACCTGGTGACTCCGAGCGATCCCGAAGAAGACCGCAAGTTGATTTCTGAAGCCGTGCAAGTCGCCCGGCGGGCGGACGTGATCGTGCTCGCCATTGGTGGCAATGAACAAACTTCGCGGGAAGGCTGGTCGAAAGCTCACCTGGGCGACCGCGCGAGCCTGGACATGATCGGACGCCAGGAGGAACTGGTGAAAGCCATTCTTGCCACCGGCAAACCGGTCATCGCGCTTTTGTTCAATGGCCGGCCGCTTTCGATCAACTACCTCAGCGAAAATGTTCCGGTGATTTTTGAGTGCTGGTATCTCGGCCAGGAAACCGGCCACGCCATCGCAGACGTTTTGTTCGGCGACCTTAATCCGGGCGGAAAACTGCCCATAACGATTCCGCGTTCCGCCGGACATCTGCCCGCGTTTTACAATTACAAACCATCAGCGCGGCGTGGCTATTTGTTCGACGATGTTTCGCCGCTTTACGCGTTTGGCTACGGTTTAAGTTACACCAAGTTTGCCTTCAAGAACGTCCGGCTGGAGAAGAAAAAAATCCATCACGACGGTTCGACGCGCGTGCTGGTGGACGTCACGAACAGCGGCAAGCGGGAGGGAACGGAGGTCGTGCAAATGTACATCCGGGATCGGGTCAGCTCCGTCACGCGCCCCGTGAAGGAATTGAAAGGCTTCCAGAGAATTTCGTTGCGGCCGGGCGAAACCAAAACCGTCACGCTCGATATCACGCCGGAATCGCTGGCGTTTTTCGACATCAACATGAAATGCGTCGTCGAGCCAGGCGAGTTTGAGATCATGGTGGGGAGTTCCTCGCGCGATGGGGATCTGCAGAAGGTGGTTCTCACGGTGGAGAAGTAAACGTAAAACAACTCCGAACATGCCAGACCACAACCAAAAACTTTCCTTCATCGAAAAGGCCGGTTACGCCGGTGGTGACACCGCCGCCAACTTCGTCTTCATGACGATGGTTTGCTTTCAGGCAAGCTTTTACACGGACGTTTTCGGCATCAGCCCGGCCATCGCCGGAACCATCATCCTGGTGGCGCGGTTGTGGGACGCGTTCTTCGACCCGGTCATGGGCGTTCTGGCTGACCGCACCAACACACGATGGGGCAGGTTCCGTCCGTGGGTGCTCTGGACTTCAATTCCCTGGGCCGTCGCCATGGTTCTGGCCTATTCAACTCCAAATTTCGCTGACCCGTTGAAGATCGCCTACGCGTTCGTCACCAATATCCTGCTGATGACGATCTACTCCGCAAACAACATGCCCTACTCGGCGCTCGGCGCGGTCATGACGGGCGACGTGGTCGAGCGCGCGAAACTCAACTCATTTCGATTCATCGCGGCCACTACCGCGCAGTTCGCGGTGGTCGGCATGACGCTGCCGTTGGTATTCAAATTTTCCGGTCCTTCTCACGACAGACAACACGGATGGCAAATGACCATGGGCCTATGGGCCGTCTTGTGCCTCGTCCTGTTCCTCATCACGTTCATCGTCTCCAAGGAGCGCATTCACCCCAAGTCCGAACAAAAGACGCCCCCGAAACAAGACTTTGCCGATCTGTTCAAGAACGGTCCGTGGAAGGTCATGTTCACCTTGACGCTTATCCATTTCGCCCTCATCGCGCTCATGGGCAGCGCGCAGTATAACTACTTCAATTATTACGCCGACAAAGCCGCGTTCTTCGACTGGCTTCAAAAGCTTGGCCTGACGGCACCGGCATTGGGGCCGGGTGCGCCGGCACCGGGCGGTCTGCTCGAATGGATGGGCTACATCGTGCATGGTGACCGCACGAACCTTGCCGATTCCAACGTGTCGTTTGTTGGCTACAGTATGATGCAAAACATCGGCAAGATTGTGACCATTTTCGTGATTTTCAGCTCGCCGTTTTTCGCGCGGAGATTCGGCAAGAAGGCGGTAGCCGTGGGCGGCTTCACGCTCTCCACACTCGCTTACGCCGGGTTCTACGTGCTCAAACCGACGGACATTACCGGCATGGCCTTCATGATCGCGCTGACGTCTTTCGTTTACGCGCCGACCATTCCGTTGATCTGGGCCATGTTTGCGGATGTGGCGGATTATTCGGAATGGAAAAATGGGCGCCGCGCCACCGGCATTATTTTTGCAACCATTGGTTTTGCATTAAAAGCAGGTCTGAGTTTGGGAGGCGCGATGTTCCTCTGGCTGATGAGTGCGGCGGGCTATCAGGCCAATCAACCTCAAACAGATCGGACTCTGGAGTGCATCCGCAGAAGCACCAGCGTTTATCTTGCTCTTCTGTTCGCCGTTTGCACCGTCTTATTGATCCTCTATCAACTCAACAAACGTCAGACGATCCAGATTGCCGACGAACTCACGGAGCGGCGGAAAAAATTCGCAACTTCAACTACCTGAAGCACCATGAAAATACGTTTCACCCTGACAAGGGTCGCCTCAGTGGTTTTGATGGCGGGTGTGCTTGCAATCAGCGTGACCGGGAAATCAGCTTTCGGGCAGCAACCGGCACTCAAGAACGCTTACAAAAATGATTTCCTGATCGGCGTCGCCATCAACCAAAGGCAGTTTACCGGACAAGATACCAACGGGGCTGCCCTGGTTAAGGCCCAGTTCAACTCCATCTCGCCGGAGAACGTTCTCAAGTGGGAGGCCGTCCATCCCAGGCCGGGAGCGGATGGTTACAATTTCGATCCGGCGGATCGCTATGTCGAGTTCGGCGAGAAGAATGGCATGGCCATCATCGGACACACGCTCGTCTGGCATAGCCAGACGCCCAGATGGGTTTTCCAGGGCGATGGCACCAACGCTCTCGACCGCGACACGTTGTTGCAACGGATGCGCGACCATATTCACACCGTTGTGGGCCGCTACAAGGGCCGGATCAAAGGCTGGGACGTTGTCAATGAAGCTTTATACGACAACGGAACGCTGCGCCAATCGCAGTGGTTGAAAATCATCGGCGAAGATTACATCGCGAAGGCATTCGAATACGCGCACGAAGCCGACCCGGATGCGGAGTTGCACTATAATGACTACTCGCTGGAGACCGAAGCCAAGCGCAACGGCGCAATCGCGTTGATCAAAAAGCTCCAGGGCCAGGGCATTCACGTCACGGGCATCGGATCACAGGACCATGTCAAAATGGACTGGCCGACCACGGAACAAGTGGACGCCACCCTCACCGCGCTGGGCAAACTCGGCGTGAAAGTGATGATCACCGAACTGGACGTGGATGTGTTGTCCGCGCGTGGACAAAATAGAAGCGCCGACGTCGCGGAAGTGCAGCGTCAAACCACGCCTAACATTTATACCAACGGGCTTCCTGATTCAGTCCAGCAGGCGTTGGCGCAGCGTTACGCCGATCTCTTCGGGGTGTTCCTGAAACACCGCGACGTCGTCAGTCGCGTGACTTTTTGGGGCGTGACCGACGGCGACTCCTGGCTGAACCGGGGCCGGCAGAATCATCCGTTATTGTTTGACCGGAAGTGGCAGCCCAAGCCGGCATTTGATGCGTTGATCGAGGCGGCCCGAAAGGCCGGAGGCGGCAGGTAGAACTGCCGGCCGGCGGACGACTTGAGTCGCTCTGGCGGAGTGCCCGCAAATACACAGCCCAAACCCCACTACTCGAAGCACCATGAAAGCATATTGTATTGGATCTATAATTTGGCCCCTGTTGATTGGTCTCTTGATGACCGGCTTGGTGACGAGTTGCACTTCTGGAAGAACCGGAACATACTCGCAGCCGACGCTCAAAGAGGCGTTCAAAGGCGACTTCCTCATCGGCGTGGCAGTCAACCAGGCCCAGTTTACCGGGAAAGACGCTCGGGGCGCCGCGCTCGTCGAGGCGCAGTTCAATAGCATCATTCCGGAGAATGTTCTGAAATGGGAATCGGTTCATCCTCGACCGGACAAATATGAGTTCACCGCGCCGGATCGTTACGTTGAATTTGGCGAGAAGAACGGAATGTTCATCATCGGGCATACGCTCGTGTGGCATAAGCAGACGCCGCAATGGGTTTTCGAGGATGACAAAGGCAATCCCGTGGATCGTGAAACGTTGCTGCAGCGGATGCGCGAGCACATCCACACCGTTGTGGGCCGCTACAAAGGCCGTATCAAAGCCTGGGACGTTGTGAATGAAGCGATCAATGAAGACGGTTCCTGGCGCGAAACGCAATGGTACAAAATCATTGGCGAGGATTTCGTCGCGAAGGCCTTTCAATACGCGCACGAAGCCGACCCCGACGCGGATTTGAATTACAATGAATTTGCCCTCGAAACTGAACCCAAGCGCAACGGCGTCATTGCGTTGATCAAGAAGCTCAAGGCTCAGGGCGTCCCGATCACGGGCATCGGATCGCAAATGCATGCAAGGATGGATTGGCCCACTGTTGCCGAGACGGACGCCGCCTTCGACGCCCTGGCCAAACTCGGATTGAAAGTGATGGTTACGGAACTCGACATGGACGTGCTGCCCTCGGCTGGGCAATACAAAAACACCGATACGGCAATCGGCAGGCTGAGTCCCGATTTGCAGGCGCGGTTAAACCCATACACCAACGGGCTTCCCGATTCAGTCCAGCAACAATTGGCGAAGCGTTACGCCGATTTGTTCGGCGTGTTCCTTAAACATCGCCGTGAAATTTCTCGTGTCACTTTTTGGTGTGTTACCGACACCGATTCCTGGCTGAACTACTGGCCGGTGAAAGGCAGAACTGCTTATCCGCTTTTGTTCGACGGGAACGGCCAGCCGAAACCGGCGTTCGATGCGGTGATAAGAACCGTGCGCTGATTGGATTCTCAATTCAACCGGCCCGACGCAGTTTCCCGCCAAATCGTCCTTAAATCAACGGGAATGCTGGCCGTGTGTTTCGCGAACCCAACAAAAATTTGCGTCAAATTATGGTTGGCAGCACATCGGCGGCCGAGCCAGTGGCGGTCTATTGCGGTTGGGCATGAAATTGATCCACGAAGCCCCAAAAAGAAACTGGACATTCTCGGGCGTTTCATTAAAGTATGCGCACACCCGACATATCGGAAACGGCTTGGATCCGTTGAGCGCGTCTGTCGTTGGTTGGTTCCAACGTTCGGCGACGATCTAAGCCCATCAGGGTGCTTATGTCTCAGCATCGCGTTTTCTGCGGGTTGCCTGGTGCAGGCTTGTTGATGCTTTCTGCCCTGACGCTGTCAGCCCCGCTGGCAACGCTCGCTCAGACCTTTCCCAACAGCGTCATCGCGATGGAGAACCAGAAGACTGGCACGGCCAATTGGCTGCTAACCAACCCGGCGACGAACAGGGAGATTGAGGGTTATGCGTCCCTGACCAGTGTTAATCGGGGTGGGCAGATCAATCTACTGGTCAATACTACCAACTCCACTTACATCCTCGAGTTGTTCCGTATCGGCTGGTATGCAGGAGCAGGGGCACGCAAAATGTTGGGGCCGGTGACGTTGTCCGGTTGCGTCCAGGTGATTCCCCCGGCGGATCCGACCACGGGTTTGGTAGAGTGCAATTGGACCAATCCCTATACCTTGTACATCCCGGCCACACCTGGCGATCCAACCGATTGGGCCAGCGGGGCGTACCTGGCCAGGCTCACAGGTGGCCAGGATGGAAAGCAGAGCTACATTATTTTCGCGGTTCGTGATGACACCCGTCCGACTGATCTGCTGGTACAGATGAGTTTCTCCACCTATCAGGCGTATAACAACTGGGGCGGAGCATCGCTTTACGATTTTAACAGCGTGCCGATTCCGGCCAAAAAGGTTTCCTTTAACCGGCCGTTCTCCGTGATACCTGGTGTCTCGGCAGCTTATTGGACGGGGTCCGGTGAGTTCTTTTACTTTCGATCGGGCTCGGCAGCTTTTGAGTGCAACTTGGTGCGTTGGTTGGAGCGCGAAGGTTACGATGCATCCTACTGCAGCAGTTTGGACACGCACTCGACAACCAACCTCCTTTGGAGTCATAAGGGCTTCATCTCGATGGGGCATGATGAGTATTGGTCCTATCCTATGCGGTGGAACATTCAGGCGGCGCGGGACCGGGGCGTGAATCTCGCCTTCCTTTCGTCCAACACGTGCTTTTGGCAGGTGCGCTTCGAGCCGAGCACCGCGGATGGCACACCCAATCGGAATATGGTTTGCTACAAAAGCCCTGCCGATCCGGTATATGGAACCGCGCCGACGTTCACGACCGTGCAGTTCCGCAGCCAGCCAATAAACGACTTGGAGTCATCTCTCCTGGGAGTCAGCTTCGATCTGGCTGGTCCTGAAGGGGACTTGGTGGTCAGCGATCCGAACCACTGGGCGTTCGCGAACACCGGTCTGGCGGCAGGTCAGCAGTTGCCCGGGCTTCTGGGCTATGAAGTTGACTCGACAAATCAATTTTCGCCCACGAACATCCAGGTGGCATGCTCCTCTCCTTATGCTTGGTTGGTTAGTGCCGACAAGTCGGTCACGTTTCATTCGCACGCGGCGAGCTATACCGCTCCCAGTGGCGCCACAGTCTTCGCTGCTGGCTCGATGCAATGGAGCTGGGGCTTGGACGATTTTAATGTCCCAAACACCAGGCTACTCGTCCAAAATCCCGCCTCGCAACACATAACGCGCAATATCCTGGCGCGCCTGGCCAACGCACCGGCTCCTTCACCGACTCTTTTCTTTTGCACGGATAACTCCACGGCTGGCGAGTGGAAGCCGCATTACGGAGGGGACGGTTGCGTCCTACCCAACGATTCGACCAATCTTCCGGCTTACGCCTTGCTCGCGGTTGGCGGGGCGGACACGGTGACCTACCTCGCGTCCAGTCCAAATATCAACAGCCTTCGGCGCGCCGCTCCAAACGGACGCTACTTGGCCGGATGGTCGTCTCCGACGAATTTTACAATGGATTTGAACTTGAACGATGGCAAGAACCACCCGGTAGCCCTCTACTTCTGGGATTGGAACAATGCAGGCCGGACTCAATTGGTGGAAGTGTTTGACGCCGCGACCACGAACCTGCTGGATCAGCGAATAATCGGGAGTTTCACCAACGGCCAATGGTGGGTGTGGCAGATCAACGGCCACGTACGGATCCGGTTCACGAATCTCGCGGGCCCTGATTGCCTGGCCAATGCGCTCGCTTTCGGCAACGGCGCCGCGGCTGTGTATATGGGTGAAGACTCGCTCACCCAAGGCAACTGGAAGTCAAACTACGGGGCGGATGGCGAATACATCGCGGGCGATTCACTACATGCCTCCGCCTACGGCTTCTTTCAGATTTACCAGGTTTCCATGACTAACTGGAGCGCCTCGACCTCTGATCCAAGGGCGCTCCAACTTTCCGCTTCCACCAACCGCATGCTGGCCGCGTGGAATGGAAGCTGGGTATCTGGGGTCTATTTAAAAATCAGGGACAACGCCTGGCATCAACTCGCCATTTACTGTGAGGATGGTGACCTGCGAGGGCGAAAGCAGCGAATCGCTCTATTTGATTTGCGCAGCCACACCATGCTGGACAGCCGTGAGGTGACGAATTTCGGCGGCGGCAAATACTTGGTTTGGAACATTCGGGGGGAGATAGATGTGAGGGTGCAAAACTCCGGGCCCGTGTCTTCCGCTTTCAGCGGCATTTTCCTGGACCCACCCAGGCAGCCTCCAACTGTGGCGCTCACCAGTCCGATTGACCTCCAGGCATTCAATCTTCCTACGAACATTGTCCTCACCGCCAATGCCGCCGAGTCCGACGGCTGGATCAACCAGGTGAGCTTTTACGCCGATGGCCTGCTGCTCGGCTCCTCGACCAATGCGCCCTTTTCATTCACCTGGACCAATGCCTTGGTGGGCCATCACCAGATCACTGCCATGGTCATGGCCAACAATTTTGCCCGAACCGTTTCCGACCCGGTCAATATTTTTGTTCAGCCGCCGGTTGGCTACCAGCCCCCGGTTGCACAGGTAACCTCGCCAATTGATGGTTCGATCTGCCAATTGCCGACCAATATCACCCTGTCGGCCTACGTGACCTTTACCTCTGCGCCGCTCAGCAGCGCGCAGTTTCTTGTAGATGGCGTGCCTTACGGTCCGCCTTTTACGAACACGCCATTCACGGTCATCGCCACGAATCTTTACGGAGGCGTGCATTCCATCCGCGTCATGGTGACGGATGCGTTCGGTGTTGCGGTCACCTCTCCTGGCAGTCTGGTTACGATTATTAACCCGACTGCACAGGCGGTTTTTCGCAAGTACGACTTCAGCCGGGAGGGTACCTGGATCGGGCTTTACGGTTCTGCTGGTTACCTGATCATCAATGAAGCCACCAATCTGCCACCCTATGCTGCGGTCAACCCCCTGGGGAGCGAGTCGAGCGTTCTGGCATACTTGACCACTGATCCGCGTGCGCTCCAAAACCCGGCCACCGGCGGCACCGTTCGTTTCGCTGGAATCTGGTACAGTTCCACAAACTTCGTGCTGGACGTGAATCTCCAGGATGGAAACACCCGCCGGATCGAGCTTTACTTCCTGGACTGGTTCAACCAAGGTGGCAGCCAGACCATCCAGGTCATGGACGTGGCAACGAGCAATGTGCTGGATGCGCGCACCTTGAGCAATTACAGCAATGGCACCTACCTTATTTGGGACATCACCGGCCATGTCCAATTCTCTTTCAGCAGCAATTCCTCCAACACCCCGGCACTGTTGACGGGCATCTTCATTGATCCGCCACGCACCCAGCCGGAAGTGGCTCTGTCCAAGCCTGCCGATCGCGCCTTCTTCGCCGTTCCCACCAATATCCTGATCCAAGCTTACGCCTTCAGCGGTACGAACTACCTTCAATTTGTCCAATTTTTCACCAACGGGACTCTCCTCGGTTATGGGGACGGTGGTACGCCACAATCATTCACTTGGATAAACCCGCCGCCTGGTAATTACACGCTCACCGCCCGCGCGATGGAGTGGGATGGTTCCAATGCGCTCTCGGCTCCCGTCTCAATCACCGTCGAAGCCCCTAGCACCACCGCAAAGGCCTCGTTTGTCCTGGCTGACACAAATCACCAAGGCAGTTGGGGAGGCGTCTTCGGCTGGCAGGGGTATTTAGTGGCAGGTGACAGCACCAACCTTCCGGCCTATGTCGCACTGAATATCAGCGCCCAGTTCATCACATGGGCCAGCAACACCGCCGACACCCGAGCGCTCCAGCGCGCTGCCGGCGGCTCCCGCGTCGCGGCCGCCTGGTATGCCTACACAAACGTGGATCTCGACGTGAGTTTCACCGACACCAACTTCCACCGCATGACGCTGTATTTTGTGGACTGGAACGACCTCGCGGGTGCCGAAACCGTGGACGTGCTGGACAGATTTTCGGGGGCGGTGCTTGACCACGAGGTCTTGCCGCCGTTTGCCAGCGGCCTCTACGAGGTCTGGGACATGAAAGGCCACTTGGAGATCCGCATCACCCGTGCCGGTGGTTCGCCGGCAGTCGTAAGCGGGCTTTTCTTCGATGCAAGCGGGCTTCTGCCCGCCATCAGCATCACCAACCCGGTCGCCGGCACTTTCTTTGTCGCGCCAGCGAACATTGCCATAACTGCGAACGCCGCCGCCGATTCGAATAATGTAACGCGCGTTGATTTCTACGACGGTTCGACGCTGCTGGGCACGGTTTCCAACAATCCACCTTATACTTTTATCTGGACGAATGCGCCGGCTGGGGGCCACTCTTTGAGCGCACATGAGGCCGGCCTTAACGGTGCTGCCGATTCCCCACGCGTCCCGATCTTAATCTACAATGTCAATAGCAACACGCTGAATTTCATTGGCCTCAAGTTGCTGGCAGACGGGACCGCGATATTGGATGCGCTCGTGCCGACGGGCAGGTTGTTACGACTGGAGGCGGCCGCCAGCCTCAATGGCAACGCGGTATGGACGCCGCTTGTTACGAACACCTCCAGCGACAATCTGTTTCACTTCATTGATAAGGAACCAACGAACTATCCCCAGAGATTCTTCAGGATAATAGCATTGCCATGATGCGAGGATTGGATCGGCAGTGTCCTGATTTGAAAACCCTGTTTGCTTTTCTTTCGAAAATTCTAAACGAGGAAAATCATAATGCCTGCCGCGAAGGTCGTTTAAAATGCCCCTACAACAATCGGCGGCCCGCTGCTTGATCCTTCAGCGTGGTTTGTCTGAATCATTCGCCCGCTGGGCAGACTTCAGGGCGCGGTCGAATAGCTAGTCGCAGTCATGTAGTCGCTGGCACCTTCCATGAGAGCTTTGCCCAGCGGAGTCAATTTTCCGTGGCGTCTGACGGTTTCAATTCCCCTGGCGAAAAGGCTGGCGTTTTCCGCGAGATCCTGGCGGGCTTTTTCCAGCAAAGCCGTGGAAAGAATTCCGCTCTCGATCAGGCGCTTGACCGCCCGGTGCATTCGCGCGGTGACGAAAGTGGCGTGGTAGATGCCTTCCATCGGTCGCGGATCAATGCGCAGCGGGGAGGGAAAGAGTTCGCCCGGCGCGTTTTCCACGAGCGGTTCGGTGGCGCAAAGTCCGAAAAGCAGGTCGTGCGCGCTCTCATGCGCGAGCATCTGCACCATGCCCATGGCGCCGTCGCGGCGGTTGGCGTTGATCATGATGCCGCCCCAGAGCATGAACGCGGATGCACCGTCAAAAGTCATCGCCTTCGGGTGCTCGGTGCCGGCGGCGAGGATGATTTCCAAAACCAGCGCCCGGATTTCAGCGGCCAGTTCGGGATCGCCCTGGTCCATCAGCGCAAAAGCATCTTTGATCTGCGCGCGGCAACTGGCCGAGGCTTCGGCGGAAGGTGGAAAAACTTCAAAACTTGCCGTGGCATCCGTCTCGATAAACCGGGCGTAACGCCTTCCGGCGGGGTCGCGCTTGGCATCAGGCAGGTCGGCAATGACCGGTCCGCCGGGATGCGCGGGAAGATGGATCAATTCGGTAAGTTGGCGGGAGGCTTCTTCGAGGTCGTCCTCTTCTATGGCGATAACGGCGTCGTGGTAGAAACAAAAAGCCTGCGGCGAAATCGCGCTGGCTTCGAGTTGAACGAGAAATCGGTCGAGCTGGCCCGCCGGAAGATCGAGTTGATCGCCGGCCTCGTCGGCGATGTAGCGCAGGCTGTCCGCCAGGCCTGATCTCATGCGCTGGCTGAGAAAATGAATGCGCTCCGCGTTGGGTTCAAAGGCAAACAAATTCTCCGGAGGACGAACCGGGGTAACTCCTGTTTCGGTGGGATTCATGACTGCAAGGGCCGCCCCTGCCGGTTTGAGCCAGTCGAACTTCCATTGCTGGGGGAAGAATATTCCCTTAATCCGCTTTAGTTCCAACCGTCCGCAGGGCGATGGTAGAAGCGGCGACTTTCGTTCCGACCGTCTTCGTACCGATGGCGGGCTTGGCGAATTCATTTTTCGATCCAGCTTTGCCCGATCCGGGCTGGCTGAAGCCGAAGAGTTTGTTTCTATCGAGTTTAACAGGTTTCTTGGTAGATTTCATATGTCCGTCTTTCTAACATGCCCGACGAAGTTGTCAAGTTTGTGATGAAAAACATTAAATCGCCTTGGGTTCAGTCGGGACACCCGATACACCTTTCATGATCCGCTTTTTTCAGACGCGGGGACACAGCTATACCTTGAAAAAAGTCCGGCGTTCCCGCAAAGCGCCGGCGGTCAGCCTCATGAATTACGACGCGCTGCTCCGCGCCCGCTGGCTGCGCCGGGCCACCTGCGTCTTCACGGACGTTGACCGGCTCAGTTTTTGGGATCTCGAACTGGCGAGCCAGGCTTATCTTCAACTGAAAAACGCCGGCGTCACAGTGCTTAACAATCCAGCGACGGTGAAGACGCGTTACCCGCTGCTCCGCGCCCTGCACGCGGCGGGTTTGAATGATTTCAACGCCTACCGCGTGCCGGAGCTGGCCGGGGCGATGCGTTTCCCGGTGTTCCTCCGAAAAATCCACGGGCATCGTGAACCGTTGAGCGACCTGCTGCAAACACGCGGGCAGTTGGACCAGTCCATCGCGGCGGCGGTCAACACGGGAACGCCGGTGGAGAATCTGCTCATCGTCGAATTCGCCGCCGAACCGGTGCGCGAGGGTTTGTATCGCAAGCTCGCGGCGTTCCGCATCGGCGACGCCATCGTGCCGCACAGCTCCGTGCATGATACGCACTGGCTCGTCAAGTATGGCAAGCTGGGCATTGCCGGTGAGGAGCTTTACCGCGAAGAATTGGAGTTCCTGCAAACCAATCCCTTCGCGGATCATTTGAAAAAAGTCTTCGACCTTGCGAACATCGAATACGGTCGCGCCGATTTCGGCTTCTATCAGGACCGAATCCAGGTTTACGAAATCAACACCAACCCGCACGTGGCTCCCGGCGAGCCGCATCCCTCACCCGTGCGCGAGCAGAGCATGCGTGTGAGCTGGGAAAAGTATCTTTCGGCCCTGCACGCGATTGACAGTGGAGGCGGCTGGCCCGTTCTGCTCGCGAATGGAAAATTGCAGCGCCATCGCCCCTGGAAAAACCTTCTGACCCGCACACGCAAAGTTCCATGAAGCTTTCGCTCATCATCAGCACCTACAATTCGCCGGACGCGCTGGCAAAAGTGTTTCTCGGCCTCGCGCTGCAAAAAAACCGTCCCGACGAAATTCTCATCGCGGACGACGGTTCCACGGAATCAACCCGCGAACTCATTGATCTCTGGCGGAGCAAAGCGGCGGCACCCGTCCATCACTTCTGGCATCCGGACAACGGATTTCTCAAAACCACGATTCTCAACAAAGCGGTTGCCGCGGCAACCGGAGAATATCTCGTTTTCATGGACGGCGACTGTGTCCCGCATCCCTTGTTCATCGCCGACCACCGCGCGCTGGCGGAACGCGGATTCTGGGTTCAAGGCCGGCGATGCTTTGTGCGGGAACCGTTCGTGCCGGATTTTGTGCCTGGACAAACATCGGTCTGGCAGTGGGCATTGCGAGGCCGGGTTTCGCGTCCGCACAAAAGTTTTCGCCTTCCATTCCCCCTGATCCTTCGCAATAAAAAGCAGCGCGGGATCATCGGCTGCAACATGGCGTATTGGCGTGACGACATCGTGGCCGTGAACGGCTTCGACGAATCCTATGTGGGCCGCGGCATGGGCGCGGACTCCGATCTGGGCAGCCGGCTTTACAATCTGGGCCGTCCGCGCAAATTCGTCTATGGCCGCGCCCTCGTCTATCACCTCGATCACACGATCATGCCGCGGCCTCATTTCGCCGCCAACCGGGCACGTCTGCTGGAAGTCATTCGCACCGGCAAAACCCGGTGCGAACGCGGCTTGGATCAGTATCTCCGGACGGAATGAATTTAAGGAGGGCAACCAGGCCACGCCCGCCGGAGGTTCCAAATTTAACAGGAGAGATGCGTGATACGTGATACGTGGTGAATGGTTCACGAATCACGGATCGCGTCAAGACTTCCAGTCGAAGGCTTTTTTCTTCACGGCGTAAATGTAGCCGACGAATAAAATGCCGAGGAACGAAACCATTGAGTCGAGTATCATGTTGCGTGTCGCGGGATCGGCGAGCATGGCTTTGTAAACCACCGCCCACGGATACATGAACACCACTTCGATGTCGAAAAGGATGAACAGCATCGCGACGAGATAAAACTTCACCGACATGCGCGTGCTGCCTTCGCCGATGGGAATCATGCCGCATTCGTAAGCAGTGTCCTTGATTTTGCTGGTCCGGCCTCGTTTGCCGAGCAGCGTGGAAACCACAATCATCCCGAACGGCGCGGCAATGGCCAGGCCGAGAAGCATCAACACTCCGATATATTGCGTGAACTGCGACGGTTCCATGCCGGGAAATTTACGGCGGATTCATTTTCCAAACAACCTAAAATTCAAAAGGTGCGAGGTGCGGGGTGCCAAATGTCGGGTCAAGCGCGCGAACGCACAACCTGACTCCTGGCACCTCGCACCTGACCCTATTCGACACCCACCAATTTTTCAAAGCTCTCTTCAATGAACGTCGTGCCTTGAATGCGCGCGAGCCTGGCGTAAAGGCCGTTCAGCGCGAGCAGTTCATCGTGCGTGCCGCGCTCGACGATTTCGCCGTGACGAATCACCAGAATCTGGTTCGCGCCGCGAATCGTGCTGAGACGATGCGCGATGACGAAGCTCGTGCGGTTGGCCATGAGCCGTTCGAGCGCTTCCTGAATCAATTTCTCCGTCGCGGTGTCCACGCTGGCGGTGGCTTCGTCGAGAATCAAAATCGGCGCGTTCTTCAACAGCGCGCGGGCAATGCTGACGCGTTGTTTTTCTCCGACGCTCAATTTCACGCCGCGTTCGCCGACGCGCGAGTCGTAGCCGTCCGGCAGCCGGGTGATGAAATCGTGGCAATTCGCGGCGCGCGCGGCGGCGACGAGTTCGTCCCCGGTCGCGTCGAGCCGGCCGTACAATATATTTTCGCGAACGGTGCCGTTGAACAAAAACGCTTCCTGGCTGACGACACTGACGTGTTGCCGCAACGATTCGAGAGAAATGCCGCTGATGTCCTGGCCGTCAATTCTGATTTTGCCCGAAGTCGCTTCGTAAAACGCGGGCAGCAGATTGACCAGGGTGGATTTGCCCGCGCCAGTCGGGCCGACGAGCGCGATCATTTCACCGGGGCGGGCGTGTAACGAAATGTTGCTTAAAACGCGACGTTCCGCGATTGGAGCGCCGATCTCCTGATCGGCGCGTTGGATGGTGTCGGTGCCGTCGAGCCGATCGGGAGATCGGCGCTCCTCACGAACGTAGCTGAACGTAACATCTTCATAAACGACTTCACCGCGAACGGGAACAGTCAATTTGCCGCGACGGTCACTGCGTTCTTCCGTTGTGTCGAGAATGTCGAACACGCGCGCGGCGGCGGCGCGCGCGGATTGGAGCATTTGATTCAAACCATGCAGCCGGCCAATGGGTTCGTAGAAAAACATTCCGGCGTAAAACATGAATGCGACGAGCTGGCCAACTTCCATTTTGCCATGAATGACCTGCGCGCCGCCGAACCAGAGGACGAGGCCGACGCCGAGCGCGCCAAAGAATTGCATTGCCGGCCCGTACGCCGCCCAGACGCGCATGACGACGAGCGTACCCCGCCGCAGATCATCCGCGCGTTGGGCGAAGCGTTCGTCTTCGTGCGGTTGCCGGCTGAAGGCTTTGATCTGGCGGATGCCTTGCAGGTTGTCCAGGAGCAGGGCGTTCATCGCGCTAGAAGCCTCGCGTTGCAGGCGGTAGCGTTTGTGCGCGGTGAGCGTGTACCAGAGCGCGCCGCCGATCAGAAACGGCACGGGAATCAGCGAAACCAAAGTCAGCGTGCCGCTCGCCCGGGACATTAGCACCAGCGCGGCGACGATGCTGAGAACCGCGACCGTTCCTTGTTCGACCCCGTCAATGAGCAGGCGTTCGACGGCGTTCACGTCCTCGATGATGCGCGTCATCAAATCGCCGGTGGCGCGTTGATCGAACCACGAGACGGGCAACCGTTGCAAGTGCGCGTAAATTTCGCGGCGCATGTCGTAAATGACATTTTGCTCGAGGCGATTGTTGATCTGGATGCGGAGGCTGTTGAAAATTTCGCGCAGCAGAAACGCGGCGATGAGTCCGACCGCGGCAGGGGCGAGCAGTTCGTTTCGTCCATGGAGAAGCGCTTTGTCAATGATGACGCTGGTGAGCTTGGGATAAAGAAATCCGGCGGCGAGCGACAGCACCGCGCAGCTCACCGTGCCGGCGACCATCCGTTTGTAAGGACAAAGATAAACGCTGACACGCCGCACGACTTCACCGGTCGCGCGGGGTTTCGAGCGAAAAGTCGGGTCGGTTGGGGAGCTGCGCGAGAGATGAGAAGCCATTTAAGCGTGATGCGTGATGCGTGGTGCGTGACTGAGAAAATCCACCATCGCTTTGGCAAACGGCGCGAGGTCGCGCGGGGTGCGGCTGGAAATCAAGTTGCCGTCCACGACCACCGCTTCGTCCACCCAGATTCCGCCGGCATTTTCCAGATCATCCTTGATGCCGAGCGAGCCGGTGACGCGTTTGCCTTTGAGAATTTTGGCCGAGACCGGAATCCAGCCGCCGTGACAGATGAACGCGACGAGTTTGCCCTGTTCAAAAAAATCGCGGGTGAGCGAGAGCACTTTGGCGTCGCGGCGAAGCTTGTCCGGCATGAAGCCGCCGGGAATCAGCAGCGCGCAAAAATCGCGGCTGTTCATTTCACTGATGAGCGCGTCGGCTTTGGCCGGGTAGCCGTGTTTGCCGGAGTAAGTTTTTAATTCCGGCCCGGCGACCCGCATCGCGAAGCCCGCTTCTTCGAGCCGCAGTTTCGGATACCAAAGCTCGAGGTCTTCGTAAATTTCATCCACGAATGTGAGCAACGTTTTTTGCACGGACGCATTTTGTCCAAACTCCCGGAGCAAACAAGTCTTTCGCTTTCAAGGGAGGTGGGACCGGCACGCTAAAAATGCGTGCAAATGTCCGGGGACCGGCTTATTCTGGCCGCGCATGCATTCGCCAATTGTGACGAAAGACCCGGCAGCCGTGGAGGCGGAAGTGCAGTCGGCCTACCGGGAGACTTTCCCGGACGGCGACGCACAATTTGTTTCGAGGGCATTCGGCTGGACGAAGGAATGTTTCACCGGCCATTACAAGGATCGTCAGGCGATTGATGCTCCGTATCACGACCTGGAGCACACGTTGCAAGGCGCGCTTTGCATGGCGCGTTTGCTGCGCGGCAGGCATAGAGCAGGTGCGCAGCCGCAAATTTCCGAGCATTTGTTCCAGCTTGGCATCATCGCGATTCTGCTGCACGACACGGGCTATCTAAAAAAACGCGGCGACACCGAGGGCACCGGCGCGAAGTACACCCTCACGCACGTCGCGCGCAGCAAGGAATTCGCCGCGGAAATCCTTCGGGAAAAAGGTTTTGGCCTGGGTGACATCAAGGCGGTGCAAAACATGATCAGTTGCACCGGTGTGGATGCGGCATTGAGCAAAATTCCCTTTCAAGGCGAGGCGGAGAAAATTGTCGGCCACGCGCTGGGCACGGCGGATTTGCTTGGGCAAATGGCTGCGGACGATTACGTGGACAAGCTGCCCGTTCTTTACGCCGAATTTGCGGAGGCGGCGCGTTTCTCGAAGGATGACAAGAGTTTTGTGGCGATGTATTCCAGCGCCCAGGATCTGGTTGATAAAACGGCCGGGTTTTGGGAACAATACGTCCGACAAAAACTCGAACGCGATTTCGGCGGCCTGTATCACTTCCTGAACGATCCGTATCCGGACGGGCCGAATTTTTATGTCGAGCGAATCGAGGCGAACATGATGAGGCTGCGCAAGTTGATTGTGAGGACGCACAAATTCTGACCGGCGGAGTTTGGAAAAGACGGTCGAACGACGACTCTCCGACGAATTTCAATTTCCTACTTTTCACCGAGGCTCATTTCAGGCGCGATGATTTTCAGCGCTGAAATCGCGGTTTTGCGGACTTCCTCATCGTCATCCTTGTTCGCGGTCTCAACGAGAGCGGGCACCACGGTTCCCTTTTCTGCGTCCTCGTAGGGAATCAACGCCAGCGACAGGCACGCCACCTGCCGCAGCGTGGGGTTCTCGTGGTGCAAAACCTGCACCAGGATGGGAATGGTGGCCTTGTCGTAGGATTTGTTGTTGATGAGCGCGAGTGCGGACCACATCCGAACCTCCGGCTCGGAATCGTTCAGGGCAGTGCGCAAATCCGGCACGACGTCCTTGGCGCCGGCGCCGAGGGAATGCAATGCCGCCGCCGCGCGCCGCCGCTCGGCGGGATCCGCAGCCTTTAACGCTTTTTTCAAATCAGAAAGACTCTGATTTTCGTTTGGATCGGTGACCGTGATTTTCGGAGCGGGCGCCGATGTCGAAATTTGTTTTGGCGCGGTGGTCGCTGCCGGGTGGTCAGGCAAGGTGACTGGAGCCGCAATCGGGTCCGGGTCGGGCGCAGTCTTGGGGTCGCCCGGGTTTCCGCCGAAAAACATCCAGCCCAGAACGCCGGCCGCTCCGAGAGCCGCCGCGCCTCCTAGAATCGGTATCAGCCAGGAACGCTTTTGTCTCGAGCTGCGTGACGAGCGTGAACCGTGCATGGACGGATTGGCGGCAGGCGGAGTCTGGGATGATTGCGCCGCCTGCGAGACCAGGCTTTTGGTGACAAACGAGGTTGAAGGATTGGAATACGTGGCTGAAGAAACTGGCGTCCGCGGCGGAGCGGTGACGGGAGCCGATGGAGGGGGTTGGAGAGCGGATAGAGTTGTCGGCGCAGGTGCTGACGCTGCGGACGGACTTGACGCGGGAGTCACCGAAACAAGGGCCGGTTCCGCATGGTAATACGCGATGACGTCGCCGAATTTTAATTGGTCGCCATCCCGGAGCCTGGTCTCGTTGATGGACTGGCCATTGAGCATGGTTCCGTTGGTCGAGTTCAAGTCCTTCAAAAAGAAATCGCCATTTTTATGGGTGATTTTGGCGTGCGAAACCGAAACCGACGAATCATCCAGGGCGATGGTGTTGCCTTTCATCCGGCCGATGGTCATCACCTCTTCCCGGAGAATGTGATTCACAGACGGTAAGTTCGGAAGCTGGATGGTCAGTGATGGCATGCTTAACTTTTAGTGCTGCTTGGAGGCTATCAAAACGGCGATTTGCCGCAATCACTTAAACGAACAACAGTAGCATTAGGGTGTGATTAAAAGCGGGTGAGGTTAATTCCAGAGGGATAGCCATTGGTCATTGGCTCTGAGGACGCGCAAGTGGGCGATCTGATCGGCATGCTCGGCCAGCCAGGCGGTGCCGGCCTTCTTGAGCCGGGCTTGGAGCACATGGCGGTGGCCGCTTTCGATCATGCCCGAGCCGATGGGCAAGCCCAAAGCCAGCGCGCGCGCATAGTCCAGACAGTCGAGACGATTGCTCAGGTAGCGATACCCGCAGCGCACCGGAGCTTCCGCTTCCGGTGTCCCGTCGGCTTCCAGATGTTCGGCCAGGGCTGCGATCACTAGCTCAACGTCGCCACGCTTGAGTCGCTTCTGTTGAGTCCGTCGCCATTGATCCGGCTGGGCAGGCCGGCAGCTGGGTGCGGCCGCCCCCAGATATTCGCTGACGTGAAAGAAGTCGCACAGAAAGGTTGCTTGTGCTCCGAACACCTCCCGGCTCTGCAACCGAATCCAATCTGCGCCGTCGCCCACCGCGTGAATCTGACTGTTCAATCCCCAACCGGCCTGCCGCGTGCAGTGTCCCCAGCGCCGTCCCGTTTCTTCCACGCTGCCAAAGGTGGCTCCGTACACCGTCGTAGTACTGTCCTTGGCTTGCGCCGCCACCAGCCGCATCTCCTTCCACTCGCGAGGTCTTTTCCCCTTCCTTGAGCCCGGCTTTACCGTGCAGATCATGGTTCCGTCGGCTTGGGTAATCACATGTTCGTCGCCCACTGCGGGCAGCACCCGAAACGGCTGTTGATACTCCGCCTCCAATCTTTCGCGCGCACGTTGGGCGTGTGCCAACGTGGCCGTGCGCACCGCACTGACGCCAATCTCAAAGCCATAATGTTCCACCACGCTGCCCGCCGCCCGCGCAAAGGAGTGTTCGCTCCCAAAGTCCGTCAACACACGGTCCAACCGCCGCGACCGTCCGCGGTGTGTCACTCCCAAGCTCTCGGCCAAGGGACGCAGATAGTTCTGGTTCTGGTTGCGCCAAACCCGATCACGCACACTTACCAACCCAAAGACACACCACCACGTCAGCGTTTTTTTTTACGACTGCGCACGGTGGCATCCTGGCCCTTGAGTTCATCGGCTACGCGCGCCTCGGCCTGCGTTGCGAAATCGTTCATGCTGGTGCTGCCCAATGCGCGCAACTCCTCGATGAGCAGTGCCTCCATTTCATCGGCGGTTTTCAATGGACCGTCGGCATTGCCTGTGAGTTCCAGGATGCTCTGGAAGCGCGCCCACAGCTTGGGATGCTGGCGCAGTCGTTGGATGAATTGTTTTTCCCCCGGGTTGAACTCCTGACCGCCTGTAGTTTCATTCTTCATCCCGACTGTAATGCAGTAAGTGGCGATATTTGTACATTTTATTCGGCAGAAATCTTTTCTCCCCTCACCCGCTTTTAATCACACCCGTAGCATTACGGATGGTTCGGCCCGGAAAGCGAATGCCTTGGCGAAAACGGACGGAGCGTCACGAAAAGAACTTCATTGTTTGAACGTGCGGGACAACACTCGCATCTGCCCGCCAGCAGGCGCCGGAAAGCGGCCCGATTCAGTCACCTTACTTTCCCCCGGCCCACGCAAGCCCATCCGCCCCGGGGCCGGCATCAATCAGCTTCTTCACTTTCCAATCTTTCACGTC
>OCZU010000723.1_pt1 | contig 22176 bp, 26 predicted proteins | sample 1539001 | NCBI WGS metagenome assembly OCZU01 (sample SAMEA3539306, study PRJEB22396) | soil metagenome | biome: tundra; feature: field; material: soil | place: USA | collected 2010-05 | depth 0.15 m | reverse complement strand
GCACGAAAGCAGGTTGCGGAGGACTGCAGCACGCCAAAAACTAAGTTTTTCCGCAACCACTTCAGCCGTGCCACCAAAAGCCGCAAAGAATGCGGGCTTCAGCCCATGAGGGACGCTGATTTTCGCACCCATCACGAACGCCGACAGCACCGTGGAAGAGCGGCGCGTCAGCGCCGCGTTAACGTCGATTATGAATTTGGGCTTCAGCCCCAGCGGAGCCCGCACCCTGCCCCAAATTTTTTCATTCCGAACCGGGCGCAAGCCCGATGAGAGCGTGCCCTGAGCGCGGCCGAAGGGAACCTACTGTTCCTCGTCGCCGTGACCAAGGCGGTAGGTTTGTCGCTTACCGTCGAGGCCGCGCCGCCGCGAACCATAAACTTCATTGCGCGATAGCTTTTTCTGGGGTACGATTCAGGCCGTCCCCGGGGGGACGCGCAGGCAGCTCGACGAGGTTTGTCGCAGGATGTTGACATTTGAAAGTACCGGTCTGTGGTCGCGCACGCTCGCGGCTAGGCCTGACGACCAGTTCAATCAAGAGCGAGAAAAACTCCGAGCCGCCTTCCTCTCGTTCAGGGAGCGGGCAGCCTTACTTGCCGCGGAGATAGCGCGAGACCTTCCGGACTACACAGTCCACGACGTTACTCACCTCGACGCCCTCTGGCAGATGGCCGACCTCATCGCCGGTCCGGGCTACGAGCTGACCCCAATCGAGGCGTTCGCTCTGGGTGGCGCATTTCTCACCCACGACCTCGGAAACGGGCTCGCAGCGTACCCCGACGGGGTGGATGCAATGTACGCCAGCGCCACCTGGCGCGACGCTCTTTCCTTGATCCTGAGGAAGACCCTCGGACGCGCCCCAACGCCAAAAGAGACACAGGCCGCCGACATCGGCATTAAGAAGGCGGCAACTGCACAGGTGCTGAGATCACTTCACGCACAACACGCGGAGCGCTTGGCACTAGTGTCGTGGAAAGACCCTACGGGCGGGGGCAAGCGTTTCTTGATTGAGGACGAATTCCTGCGCGACAATTACGGCGGCCTGATCGGGAGGATTGCGCACAGCCACTGGTGGGACGTGGATTGGCTGAAGCCCGAATTCGAAACCGCGATGGGCGCTCCCGCCGGCTATCCCCCGACGTGGACGGTTGACCCGCTCAAGCTTTCCTGTCTGCTTCGCGTTGCGGACGCGGCACACCTCGACGCAAGACGAGCACCCGCGTTCCTCAAGGCAATTCGCCACCCGTATGGAGATTCGCTTGCACACTGGTCTTTTCAGGAGAAGCTGCTACAGCCGATGCAAAGCGGCGACCGGCTGGTATACAGCTCTGCACAAACCTTCGGACACGCCGAGGCTGACTCCTGGTGGTTATGCTTCGACGCACTGCAGGCGCTGGACAAGGAACTTACCGGCGCCGACGCTATGCTCACAGATTGCTCCCGGCCAAAATTTGCCTTGCGGGGAGTGCAGGGAGCCGAGGACGCGCTGCGCCTAAGTAGATGGGTTAAGACGGATGCCTGGGTTCCGGTGGACACGCGAATCAGGGTAACCGACGTGGCCGAACTCGCGGGACGGCTAGGCGGCGCGCAACTCTACGGACAGGACAACCTGGTGCCGCTGCGAGAGCTAGTACAAAATGCCGCAGACGCAATTCGCGCAAGGCGCTGCCTCGAACTGATTGGGACATGCCTATCCCGTTGTCGGAGACCTCAATCCAGTGCCCCTCACTAATGACGGGTCCATTGTTGGATTTCGGATCGCCGTTCTGGAATTCCGAGAACATGGTGCAGGAGTTGCCGGTCCTCGCCTCGTCAGGATTCGAGTCCACCGGCAAGTATGGAATAGGGTTCTTTTCCCTATTTATGTGGGGGAGCCATGTGCGCGTCGTTAGCCGGCGGTACAAGGACGCGGCGCGTGATACACGAGTTCTGGAATTCGTCAAAGGCCTTCGCGCGCGCCCAACCTTGCGAAGGGCGCAGGATAGCGAATATTTGGCCGACGGAGGTACCTCGGTCAGGATCTGGGTAGCGTCGCCGCCGGAATCAGAAAATGGGATCCTTTTTCGACCGGCACACACCAGAAGGACGCTGGAAGATACTTGCGCATGGCTCTGCCCCGCGATTGACGCGAATCTCGTTGTCCAGCGCGCAAACGTGAGGCGGACGGTCGTCCGGGCCTCCGATTGGAAGACAATGAACGGGGAGGAGCTACTCCACCGCCTTGCCGACGACACCCTCCGCTCCGCCTGGATGCTTCAGGAGAGAGAGAGACTCATCCCCCTTACCGCCCGTAATCTCCTCTTGCTAACAGATAAATCGGGTGCCGTGATAGGACGGGCGGCTATAGCTCCCACTAACGTATACCTCGAAATCGGCGCAATTACGGACGGAGGCCTTAGAGCATGTGGACTATCCAGAGTCGCGGGGCTCATCAAGGGCTCCGCCACAAAGGCATCGCGAGATGTCGCTACGCCCATTGTTGACGCTCAAACATTAGCGGAATGGGCTTCCTCCCAGCAGGGACTCGTCGTAGAAGCGGCGGTAGACAAGCCAGCCCTAGCTTACGCGGCTGACACAGTAGTTCATTGCGGCGGAATCCCAGGGGCGTTGCCCATTGCCCTCTCCTCCCGAGGCTGGGCCTCCGTGGAGGACATACGTGCGTGGAAACCCGTCCCCGACCAAGTTCTGATTGTAGAGCTGAGCGACCTTCAGAATGTCGCCAATGATCTGGGGCCAGTGGAGCTGCTCCCGAATGTCCTCGCGTGCGGGGACGAAAATATGTACCTGATTACCGGTGCCGCTCTACTCATGTGGCCGGACACGGGCCTGTTCCATGAGCGGCCATTCAGAAATCGCTCCACGGAGTCACTGGTCGCGAGCTTGCTTGCCGAAAAATGGTCGACGACCCTCGACGAGGTTCTGGCCGTCTCGACGATTGCTGGCAGGCTGAATGTTAATTGGGTAGAAGTTGGCACCGTCGGCGGCAAACCGATCCGACGCTCCGCACATATACTAAGAAATCCTCACGCCAAGCCCGTTCCTGTCGTTAGCCACAGCCCCCGAAAGCGGCGACGGCGGAAAACCTAAGGCCTCGCGTGCCGCGTTATACTGATTCCACCTATGTCTGGGGACCCTCACAAGACCTTCTACCTCGAAACTTTCGGCTGTCAGATGAACGTGCATGACTCCGAAAAAGTCATCGGCACGCTAGTCCACGAGGGCTATCAACAGGTAAACACGGTCGAACAAGCCGACTTGATTCTCTACAACACCTGCTCCATCCGCGACAAAGCCGAGCAGAAAGTTTTCAACCGGCTCAACGATTACAAGAAACTCCTCAAGCAAGGCAAGAAGTTTGGCGTGCTGGGCTGCGTGGCGCAGCAGGAAGGCGAAAAGATTTTCGAGCGCGCCCCGCATGTGTCGCTGGTGTGCGGCTCGGCGTCCTACCGCAACCTGCCGCAAATGCTCACCCAACTGGAAACTGGAAACCGGAAACCGGAAACAACGAACCTGGTCCGCGTTACCGGCCTCGACGATCGCGAAACCGACGAATGTTTCGAGACCGAATTCACCGCCCGTACCAATCCGCACCGCGGATACATCACCATCATCGAAGGCTGTGACAAATTCTGCTCCTATTGCGTAGTCCCGTTCACCCGCGGCAAAGAACGCAGCCGGACTTCAGACTCAGTGCTCGCCGAAGCCCGCCAAATGGCCGATCGCGGCTATACGGAAATTCAACTGCTGGGCCAGAATGTGAATTCGTACAAAGATCCGGAAGGGAAGAAGTCGTTCGCAGAATTGCTGGCCGCAGTAGGAGAAGTTCCCGGCATAAGGCGCGTGCGCTTCACCACCTCGCACCCCCGCGACTTTGGACGCGACATCATCGACGCCATCGACTCCGTCCCCACCCTCTGCGATCACGTTCACCTGCCAGTGCAAAGTGGTTCAGACCGCGTGCTCAACGCCATGCAGCGCCTCTACACCCGCGATCAATATCTCGAACGCATCGCCTGGATGAAGTCCGCCAAACGCCAGATCAGCATCACCAGCGATGTCATCGTAGGCTTTCCCGGAGAAACGGAGGAAGACTTTGCCGAGACGCTATCGTTGCTCGATGCAGTCAACTATGACGCCGTCTTCACCTTCAAATACTCTCCGCGTCCCAACACTCCGTCGCTGGCATTGGAAGATGCCATCCCAGATCAAGAAAAATCCCGCCGCCTGGAAGTACTAATGGCGCGGCAAAGAGAAATCCAAATCAAGCATTACAAGAAATATATAGGAAGAATCCTGGAAGTAATGGTTGAAGGCAAAAACGAATCCCGCAAACAATGGATCGGCCGCACCACCCACAACAAAACCCTGAACTTCACCGCCCCCGACACATCCACTCCCCAATCCGGAACGTACGTAAAAGTAAAAGCAACCCAAAGCTTTCCCAACAGCCTCCTAGGAGAATTAGTGGTATAAAAGCGAAGAAGCTGTACTGAGGAAAAAGCAGCGTTTCAGGAGCTCCCAATGGAAGTAGAGATGACTATCCGTGGACTTTTGATGGACCCAGTCACCAATACCCCGATCGTGATTTTGAAGGATGTGGCGGGGGAATCGGTGTTGCCGATTTGGGTGGGAGTTTACGAGGCGAATGCGATTGCGCTGGAGATGGAGAAGGTGAACACGCCGCGTCCGATGACGCATGATTTGATTAAGAATGTGTTGACGGGTTTGGAGACGCAGGTACACAAAGTAGTGGTGACGGAGCTGCGCGAGGATACGTTTTATGCGGTGATCTGGCTGGAGCGCAGCGGCGAGGTGATCAGCATCGACTCGCGTCCGTCGGATGCGCTGGCGCTGGCGTTGCGGGTGGATTGTCCGATCTTTGTGGATGAGATTGTGCTGAAGAATTCGAAGCAGGCGGCGAACATGTCGGACCGGGTGAGCGCCGAAGAGCTGCGGAAATATCTGGAAGGGCTGAACGACGAGGATCTGGGGAAGTACAAGATGTGAAAGACAGCTGTCAGCCGTCAGCTGTCAGCCATCAGTAAAACTATTGCGACGGCGCCTGCCGGGCTACCATCAGATCTCCCACCTTGATGCTATCGCTTAACACTTGACATCATCTCTCGCAGAGTGACATCATATTGTCATTATGCGCACCACTTTGAACCTGGATGATGATGCCTTCCGGCTTTTGCGCGAATATTCCGAAACGCGTTCGCTTGCTCTGGGCAAGGCGGCTTCGGAGTTGGTGCGGCGGGGAGCGAATGCTCCAGTGCGGATGGAGATGGTGAACGGCTTTTGCCGGGTAGTCTTGCCGAAAGGCGGCAAGAAGATCACGAGCGAGCGGGTCAAGGAATTGTTAGAGGATGAGATTTAAGTGGCGGCGTATCTGCTTGACGCCAATGTTCTTATCGCATTGGCATGGCCTGAGCATTCGGCGCACGACAGCGCCGGACGGTGGTTCGCTCGGCACCGGCAGGGGGGATGGGCGACTTGTCCCATTACGCAGGCGGCTCTGGTTAGGGTTTTGTCGAATCCAGCGTTCTCGTCGCGGGCACTCACGCCGGCCGGGGCGCTGCAAGTTCTCAGACGCAATGCGGATGTTCCCGAGCACCGGTTTTGGAGCGATTCAATCGATCTTCGCGAGGCCCTGGAGCGAATGCCAGGGGCCTTGACTGGCCACCGTCAGATCACTGACGCCTACCTCGTGGCTTTGGCGATCCATAACAAAGGGAAATTGGCTACGCTTGACCGGGGAATTCAGAAGTGGGCGCCGGCGGGGTCGGTGGAAGTGATTGGGTAGACTTGCGGGTCTTCGAGTTTCGGGTTTAGTGAGTCTGGCGGGTTTCCAGGCGCTCCACGCGCTTGTCGAGGTCGAGGGAGGTTTTCAAGTTGATTGTCGATGCGACCGTTCGTCGCGTCGATTCGTACTAATACTTCCTGAAATCGAGCTTCTGTGACTTTCGCGTGAGCTTCCAGCTTTTCGTCCATCGCGTCGAGCCTGGCGTGGACCGAGCGGAGTTCGGGCGCAAGGAAATCCTGCAGCACTTTGCGCATGTCTTCGGCTACGCTCATCTTGAAGTCATTATAGGGTAGGGGCAAGGGTCAAGGGCGTTCAACACAGGGGACACAGAGGTTCACAGGGTAGACCGGACAGGACTGGGATTAGTTTACATAATACCTGTTATCGGACATTGCGCGTCTTGCCTGCGCAGGGTGGGACGGACAAGAGTGTCCGTCCCACAGGAGCAACAGCAACTACGTGCTATTGCTTCACTATTTGCGTTACCGAGGCTGAACTGCCGGTGATGTCTGAATCTCCGTAATAGGTCGCGGTGACTGTGGTTGAGCCGACGGCCAGCGCGCTGGTTGTGAACTTTGCTTTGCCGTCGGGCGGGGCCAAACCCTGCACCGGCACTGCGGTGGGCGCGCCGCGCGTGCCAAACGTAACAACCGCGAAACATTTTAAATGCGAGCGCGCAGCTTGTCAGTGAGCGCCGTCACAGCATGCGCTGGGAAGGCCAAAGTCAAATTCAACGTCAAGGGCGACGGACAGGAGTGTCCGTCCCACATTAGCGGAAGCTACAGCAGGTTCCCTTCGGCTTCGCTCAGGGCAGGCTCTCACCGGGCTACCGCCCGATTCGGAATGACAAAGGTTCCGTCTCCGACTCACGGGTTATTCTGCGGGGAAGACGATTTTGGGGTGGAAGAGAGTGCCGGCGACGCGGGTGGCGATGGCGAGCAATTCCGTTTGGCTGGCGAAGACTTTGATTTGGCGGGCGCGGGATACGTCGGGGAGGTTGACGGGGCGTCCGCTGCGGATGCGGGCGGCGGTGGGCTCGTCGGCGGTGACGGAGGGGAATTGGGGCAGGAGTTGGCGGGGGTGGATGAAGAGAGAGCTTATTCCTGGCGAGAGTTTAGGAACGGTTAGGGGCTGGTTTCGTGTTGAGATTGGCGGGCAGGAGTGCCCGCCCAAGACAACAGCAGGTTCCCCTCGGCGCGCTTCGCTTGCTCGGGGCAGGCTCTCCACTGCGCTTCCCTTTCCCTGCGGGAAAGCGAAGCTCCGGTCGGAATGACAAAGTTTAGAGTGGCTTTCAATCTCTTCGATGGGGTGGGCGTGGGTGAGGTCGAACTCGGCGACGGCGGTGCGGCGAAGAGATTCGAGATGGGCTCCGGAACCAAGGCGCTGGCCCATTTCGTGGGCGATGGAGCGCATGTAGGTTCCAGAGGCTACACGGGCGCGGAAGTGGGCGCGGCCGGCATCGACTTCGGTGATGACGAATTCTTTAATCTCGACTTCCACGGGCTGCAGAACAACTTCTTCTTGCTTTCGCGCCAGTTTGTAGGCGGGGACGCCGTGGATTTTCTTGGCGGAAAATGGTGGAGGGACTTGCTGGATTAGGCCGCGAAATTGGGCAGCGAGATTCTGGAGAGCGTCCAGGCTGAGAGTGATGAGGGAGACCGGGCCGACGGGTTCGCCATCGGCGTCATAGGTGTTGGTGGCGAAGCCGAAGCGGATTACGCCTTCATAAGTTTTTTCCGAGGCGGTGTAGAACTGGGCGAGGCGGGTGAGCGATCCGGTGACGAGCGGGAGCACGCCGGTGGCGAGAGGGTCGAGGGTGCCGAGGTGGCCGACGGAGCGTTGCTGCAGAATGCGGCGGAGGCGGTTGACCACGTCGTGGGAGGTCCAACCGGAGGGCTTGTCGACGATGATGACGCCATTCATGGGGAATCGGTTGATTGGGCGATCGGGCGATTGGAAATCAAATCGAGTAAGATGACCCGTTATTGAGTCATTGAGTGATCAATCGCCCAATGTACTAAGTTACCAGATTCTTTATGCTTCCTATTCGCGACGACCAGGTTCGGTATAGCACGCCGTGGGTAACGCGCTTTTTGATTGCGCTGAATCTGCTGATTTATTTCTTCGAAGCGAGCCTGGACCCGCGGGGCTTCAAGATGGTGATTCATCAGTTCGGGGTGGTGCCGTATCATCTGGCGGCGTTTCTGGGAGGGTCGACGGTGTACCCGCTGCCCGCGATCGTGCTTCCCTTCTTCACGTCGATGTTCTTGCATGGGTCGTGGTTGCACGTGATCGGCAACATGTGGTTTCTCTACATTTTTGGGGACAATGTGGAGGACTACCTGGGGCACTTCAAGTATCTGGTGTTTTACATTCTGGTGGGGTTGATTGCGATGCTGACGCAGGTGGCGGTTAACGTGCGTTCAACTGTGCCTACGGTTGGAGCGAGCGGAGCGATCGCCGGAGTGCTGGGAGCGTATTTCGTTTTGTATCCGCGGGCGCGGGTGCTGACGTGGTTCTTTGTGATTGTGGTGTGGGTGCCGGCCTGGATCGTCCTGGGATACTGGTTTGTTCTAAATTTTCTGAGTGGGACCGCGAGCGCGCTGGCGATGCAGAGACAGAACATGGGAGGAGTGGCGTTCTGGGCGCACGTGGGGGGATTTGTTTCGGGAGCGCTGCTGGTGAAGACGTTCGGCGAGCGGAGGTTGAGGTATCCGTATGCGGTGGGGTAAGGGAGCCGGCAGCATTGGCGGCGGCGGCAAGTTGCATAGGTCCTTCGGCCCGCAAAGAACGCGGGCCTCAGGATGACAGTGCATTTCTTAGTGACAAATGACGAGCTGCGGCAGCTATTTTTTGGGGCGCGACTCCGGAGGAACCAGGCCGGCTATGCGGTAGTACACGGCGAGCTGGCCGTAGTGTTCGCCGGAGTGCTCGATGAATCCGTAGGCCGCATCGGAGACGCGGACCTGCTTGTGCTCGAAAGGATCGACGATCAGGTCGGACATTCCTTTGTCGCCTTTGGCTTTGATGGCTGCGGCGCCGTCGGCGAAAGCTTTCTTCACGAACGCGACCACGTCGGCCTTGGTTTTGTATTGATCGCGCTTAGGATCTTCTTCAGCCGGCGGCTTCTGGCCCAAGGCGAGATTCGTGAAAAAATAATTCGCGTTGGCGGCATGGAGCAGTTGTTCGGCAAAGCTGCGCTGCGCGGGCGTGGGCTTGAAGTCGTATTTATCCTCGGGGAAATCTTCGGCCATGGCGATAAGCTTGCGGCCAATGTCGTTCCAGGAGTCGAGAACGACCTTCGATGGACTATCGGCGGGCTTTACGGCTGCGTCTTTCTTGGCGTCCTGGGCGTGGACTGGAATTGCAACTATTGCTACGGCAAACAGGGCTGCGACGAGAAATGGGGTCTTGCGCATAGTTCCTCCGAGTGATGTGCGAATGGGCGAGCGCAATCTTAGCGGGAAATTGCTTCTGTGTAAACGGGGATACGGGCCGGCAAAAAAACCCATCACCACAGGGGACACGGGGTCACACAGGGTAATGCAAGGCGTCTTATAGAACGCCGGCGGTGGGAAGGATCTCCAGAGTTTCGACGGTGGCGTTGGGCGGCAGCAGAATTGCGTTGACCAGGGCGGTGGCGATGCTCGACGGAGACATCATCTTTTTGCGTGGGGCTTGCGGCCAGAAGGTGTTCCAGATGGCGGTGTTGGTGGCCCCGGGCAGGAGACTGATCACGCGAATTCCCTTTGGGCGGAGTTCTTCGCGCAGGGTGTTGGTGAAACCCAGCGTGCCGTGTTTGGAGGCGGCGTAGGCAGCGGATCCAGGGAAGACGCGAGTGGCGGCGATGGAGAGATTGTTTACGATGGTGCCGCCGCGCCGCATCATGGCTAGAGCGGCCTGGGTGACCAGGAACGTGCCGGTCAAGTTGGTGTCGATGACATCCTGCCACAGCGGGAGAGGTAGCTTATCCACGGTGAGGTTGGAGTGGGCGATGCCGGCGTTATTGATGAGGATATCGAGGCGCTTGAATTCGCGGCGGATAGCGCGGAACAAGTCGTCGACCGATTGCGGGTTGCGCACGTCGCAGGGGTGCGCGAGGATTTTAATTTTTGTGGAGGCCAGTTCCCTGCTGACTTTGCTTAAGGCTGATGGGTCGCGTCCGGTGAGGATCAGATTGCAGTGTTCGGCGGCCAGGGCGCGTGCGATGGCGAGGCCGATGCCGCGGGTGGCGCCGGTGACGAGGGCGGTTTGGTTGTGAAGTGAGTGGTTGGGAGAGCGTCGCGGCAACGTTCGTTGACTCCGGAGTCGAGTTGCCATCTTACAGGATAGGAAGGCCCCACTTCTCGCAAAAGACGCGAGAAATGGCGCATCCACAGTATGTTTAGTGGAAGCACAACTAAAAGATCAAGGTCAACGGCAAGGTCAAAGGCCTCGGACAGGAGTGTCCGAGCCACACAATCAACACCAACTGCAAGGGCAACAGCAACTTCAATGGCAAGGTCAAAGGCCTCGGACAGGAGTGTCCGAGCCACACAATCAACTGCAGCATCAACTGCAAGGGCAACCGCAACTCCAGCTAAATTCCGTTGGGGCGCTGGCGGATCAACGAAAGGAATTCCGAGCGGGTTTCGTTCGAATCGCGGAAGCAGCCCAGCATGGAAGAGGTTACGGCGGCGGAATGCTGTTTCTCGACGCCGCGCATCATCATGCACAAATGGCGGGCTTCGATGACTACGCCGACGCCCTGGGGTTCGATTACTTTCTGGATGGTTTCGGCGATCTGGGTGGTGAGGCGCTCTTGAATCTGCAAGCGGCGGGAGAAGAGTTCGATGAGGCGCGGAACTTTGCTTAGGCCGATTACTTTGCCGTTGGGGATGTAAGCGACGTGTACTTTGCCGAAGAACGGCAGCATGTGGTGCTCGCAGAGGCTGAACATTTCAATGTCTTTGACGATCACCATTTCGTCGTAGGAGACGGAGAAGAGCGCGCCCTTGAGCAGGGCTTCGGGGTCTTCGGTGTAGCCGCGGGTAAGGAACTCCATGGACTTGCGAACCCGCTCGGGAGTTTGCAGGAGACCTTCGCGTTGCGGGTCTTCGCCGAGGCGGACAAGCATTTCCTGGATGAGGTCTTCGAAGGTGGAGCTGGTGAGAGTGGAGGATGGGTCGGTTTGTGATTTCATGGGTTGATCGAAATTGAGCGATTTTGCGATTTGGTGATTTTGCGATTGAACGTCAACAGCGAGCTTCTGCTGGGTTCACTCTAACCAGTATATTCGAACGAATTCATCATGGTTTCTTCCAGCCTTACTCTTTCAAGATGCGCGTGGGGAAAGCCACGCTGCACTATTTCGTAAATCCGAATGCAAAGATTTTCCGTGGTGGGTACTTCTTTTGCGAATTCTTGCAACGTGTTCAAATTCTCGTGGTCGAAGCGGCCTAGCACTTCCTTTTCGAAGAAGCTGTCGAGATCGACCAGGTTGCAGACCATACCGGTCTTTTCGTCGACCTGGCCGCTGACGGTTAGCTCGACGATGTAGTTGTGGCCGTGTCCGTAGGGATTGTTGCATTTGCCGTACGTCTCATGGTTTTTCTCGGCTGACATCGCTTCGCTGTGCAGGCGGTGCGATGCGGAGAATAAGTAGCGGCGGGAGAGATGGGCTTTCATATCTTAGCTTCTAGCTCCTAGCTTCTGGCTCTTACACTTCTCCGTAAAAATCGACAAATAGATCGGGCGTTTCGTACACCCGCACGCGGTGCAGTTGGGCGCTTTCGAGTTTGGTGGCCAGGCGCTGCCAGACGGCGATGGCGATATTTTCCGTGGTCGGGATGCGATGGAGGAATTCAGGGACTTCTTTGTTGAGGAAACGGTGGTCCATGGCGTCGAGCACTTCGCGGTGCATGACTTCTTTGAGTTGCTTGAGATCGACAACGAAACCGGAGCGCGGGTCAACCTCGCCTTTAACCGTGACTTCCAGGGTGTAGTTGTGGCCGTGGCCGTTGGGGTTATTGCACCTGCCGAAGACACGGCGGTTCTCCTCCGGAGTGAAATCCGGATTGTGGTAGTAGTGCGATGCGGAAAATTCAGCTTTGCGCGTGAGATAGACCATAAAAAACAGTTGCCAGTTGTCAGTGGCCAGTTGCCAGTAAACAAGACTCAAACCAGCAGTCAGTGGCCAGTTGCCAGTAAACAAGACTCATCCGAATACGTGCGGCCCTTCCAGGGCACATTACCGTTGGCGTACGCCCTTGCCGAGCGCAGCAATAGATATGAGAACAGAGGAAGGCCGAGGAGAGCCAGAAGATTTGCGTCCCAGGAAAAATGGGCGCGTCGAATTCGCGTGAGAAACAACGCGTACAAGATTACACAAAGGGTGCCGGCCGCCGCGGCGGACTGGAAATGTCCGCGCAGGGCAGTGGTAATGCTGACTGCAAAGCTGGCCACGATCAAAATGAATTCGATTGCCCGCAGTGCGGCTAAGCGCGCGGGTGCGGGGAACAATAGGGCCAGGTTTTTCGTCCAGCCTTCGCGGAGTTGGGCGAAGGAGCGGTACATGCGGGTGCGGACGGCGTCGCCGCCGAAGCGGAAAAAGATCTTTCTGCCGGATTGTTTTATGGCGCGGGCAAGCGCGACATCTTCGAGCAGATTTGCGGCGATGGCGGCATGTCCGCCGACGGCATCATAGGCCTCGCGAGCGATGAGCATGTACTGGCCGTTGGCGGCTGCGGCGGGCGAGTTGGCATCGCTCACTTGCGAGGGACGAAAGCTGGCGGCCAGTTCGGCGAAGATCACGGGCATGGTGGCCTTCTCCCAAAACCTTTTTACTACTTGCTCAGGCGAGTAGGAAAGCAAGGCGGCATGGTGACGTTTGGCTTCTTCGATACTTCGCGCCAGGGATCCGGGCAGATGAACGGTGTCGGCGTCGGTGAATAAGAGCCACTCGCCGCGAGCGACTTTGGCTCCGGCGGTGACGGCGTTGTTCTTGCCCGTCCAGCCAGCGGGGAGCGGGCCGGCTGCGATGATGCGGACGCGGGCTTGACCTGGCGAGTTCGAAAACGAGGATGCGATTTCGCGGGTGCGGTCGGTGGAGTGATCGTCGACAACGATGATTTCGAAAGTGACTCCCGTTTGCGCGACCAGCGAGTCCATGCAGTTCTTTAACGACGCTTCTTCGTTGCGCGCGGGCACGATGACCGAGATGGCCGGGGGATCGCTCGCTGTGGAGGTCGCAGGCATACGCCGAATCTATTATTATAACTGTGTGCGACGCATCCTTCGTTTTACCGGCGCCATCGCTCCGGTCTTCATTCTGATTTTACTTGCGCTGTCCGGCTGTTACAGCGGGTCGCGACCGCCGCGAATCGGCTCGGCGGCGCCGGATTTCACGGTGCACGATGCCGATCGCTCGGTCACGCTGAGCCAGCTTAAGGGCCAGGTGGTGGTGCTGAATTTCTGGGCGACGTGGTGCCCGCCTTGCATCGAGGAGATGCCTTCGCTGGTGCAGATGCAGCAGCGCATGAAACCGAAGGGCGTGACCGTGCTGGCGGTCAGCGTCGATATCGACCAGAGCAACTATCGGCGGTTCCTCAGAGATCACAATGTGAATCTGCTTTCCGTGCGCGACGCCGATCAGAAGAGCAATGCGTTGTATGGAACGTTCAAGTTTCCCGAGACTTATGTGATCGACCGCAATGGCGTGGTGCGGCGGAAGTTTATTGGGGCGGTGGATTGGACAGAGCCGGATGTGATTGAGTATTTGGGGAAACTGTAGGGCTTCGTTCACCTCGCAGGCTAACGTCGCCGTTATCGCAAGTTGGCCAGCGGCCAAAACGTGTAATCGCCTGATCTCTACAGCCGCCAGTTATGGACGCCGCCAGACTGTGAGACCGGCTGAGCCGAGGGCAAGCGCGCCCAAGGTCGCTGACTTCACTCCGAATTGCGGACCTGAGAACATTTCACTCGTTGGACTGGAGCCTGCATCATCTGCACTGCCGCTGCCCGTATCCCCAGCAATGATGGGTTTGTTTGGGACCGTCTCATAGGCAAATCCGCTGATGGCGGCCACCAGCCGGAATTTGTGGTTCGACTGCACGCTCAAACGCGCCCAACCGTAGTGCATCTGACCGTCGATTTTTAACTGAAGGCCAAGATACTGGTTGGTTACGTTTTGCCACGATCCGAAATAGTAGAAGCTCCCGTGTGTCCGGAACTGATCCGCCATGATCGCGGGACCGTGCTTGATAGGCTTCGATGGCCCAACTTCGGCTCCGGGCAGAAGCGCTGCGGCGTAGGATGTGCGAAAGCCCTCCTGCACGCCGTTCATCGGCGTCGCCGGAGTGACGTTAAGCTGGAAGACCGGACAGTATGAAAAAGTCCGAGTACACCGGAAGGAAATGTTGTGAATCGTGAAATCGGTAACGCCATCGTGATTGAGGTCGATGGCGTAGCTCTGCGAGTGGTTGATGATCTGGTGGACCTCCGTGTAGACAACTTCCGCGTCCGCAGGCTGCGCGAGCGCAAGAACACTCACGCCAGCCGCGCCTGCGGCTAGAGCGTAGAGTGAGAGATCGCGATGCAGGGATTGTGGCAGGTTCGTGCGCGATTGTGCTGTGCGTGGCATCGGACGAATTTCCTCCGTCGAAGCGGCGAGAATTATCCTTCCAACGCATGCCCCTGTCAATCGCCTGCCAGGCATGCATTGGAGCTTTCTTGGAAACTAAAGGTTGACACGGCGGAGGCGCAGGGCGTTGGTGATCACCGATACGGAACTGAAGCTCATGGCGGCGGCGGCGAAGATGGGGCTGAGCAGCAGACCGAAAAATGGATAGAGAACTCCGGCCGCAATGGGAACGCCGATCGCGTTGTAGGCGAATGCGAAGAACAGATTCTGGCGGATGTTGCGCATGGTGGCCTGGCTCAGGTTGCGGGCGCGCAGGATTGCGGTAAGGTCGCCTTTTACGAGCGTGATGCCGGCACTTTCCATGGCGACGTCGGTGCCGGTGCCCATGGCGATACCGACATTGGCTTGCGCCAACGCGGGGGCGTCGTTGATGCCGTCACCGGCCATCGCGACGACTCTTCCCTGCCCTTGCAGCTTGCGGACGATCTCCAACTTCCCTTCCGGCAAGACTTCGGCTTCGAATTCATCAATGCCAAGTTGCTGAGCAATCGCCGCCGCGGTGGCGCGATTGTCGCCGGTGAGCATCACGATGTGAATGCCCTGAGTTTTGAGGCAGCGGATGGCGTCGGGAGTGGAAGGCTTAATCTGATCGGCCACGGTGAAGTTGCCCGCGTATCTGCCGTCGATGGCGACGCAAAGGCTGGTGCCGGCGGCCGGATTGGCAGGGTTAAGGTCCGTATTAGCGCGGTCGAAGGCTTCCATGTTCGTCATCAGGGCGGCATTGCCGACGGCGACTCGCTTGCCATCGACCACTCCCGTGATTCCCTTTCCCGCGACACTGACGAACTCACTTGGTGATGAGAGAGGCAGTCCCTGTCGTTCCGCTGCTTGCACGATTGCGTTGGCCAGAGGATGTTCGCTGGCGCGTTCCAAGCTGGCGGCGAGGCGGAAAAGCTCGGGATCATCTTCCAGAGCTTTCGAAATACTTACCAATCGCGGCTTGCCTTCGGTGAGCGTTCCGGTTTTGTCGACGACGAGGGTGTCGACTTTTTCCAGAATCTCCAGAGCTTCGGCATTCTTGATGAGCACACCGGCGCGCGCGCCCCGGCCTACGCCGACCATGATCGCCATCGGAGTTGCGAGGCCCAAGGCACAGGGGCAAGCGATAATGAGCACGGCTACGGCGTTCACAAGCGCGTGCGCGAAGCGCGGTTGCGGACCCAGGAAGAACCCGGAGAAGAACGTGATGACTGCGACGGCTACCACGATAGGGACGAACCATTTTGCCACGCGGTCGGCGAGGCGCTGGATGGGAGCGCGGCTGCGCTGCGCCTGGCCTACGAGTTGAACAATGCGGGCCAGCAGGGTTTCGGAGCCGACGCGCTCGGCGCGCATCACGAAGGAACCGGTGCCATTGATGGTTGCGCCGATCACTTTGCCGTTGAGGGATCTCTCAACCGGCATGGATTCGCCGGTGATCATCGACTCGTCGATTGCGCTGCGGCCTTCGAGCAAGATGCCGTCCACTGGAATTTTTTCTCCGGGGCGGACGCGCAGGCGATCTCCCGGCTTGATTTGTTCGAGCGGAACATCTTTTTCTGTAACCTCGCCACCGGCTCCGTCAACGAGCAGGCGCGCGGTCTTTGGGCTGAGATCGAGCAGCGCGCGAATGGCTGCACTGGTGCGGCTCCGGGCGCGAAGCTCCATCACCTGGCCGAGCAGAACTAGAGTGGTGATCGCCGCTGCCGCTTCGAAATAAACGTCGGGATAACCGGCCATATTGCCAGACCCAGCGCGCAGCGACGCGGGAAAAATCTGCGGAGCGAGGGTAGCGACGGCGCTGTATCCGTAAGCCACGCCGGTGCCCATGCCGATCAGGGTGAACATGTTTGGACTGCGATTGGCGAGCGAAATCCAGAAACGTTGGAAGAAGGGCCATCCGGCCCAGAGCACCACTGGCGTGGCTAAGGCGAATTCGAGCCAAGGCAACGCTGCGCCCGGCAAAAAGCGGTGCAATGGCATCTCCCAGAGCATTCCAGCCATGGCGATCGCCATCAGCGGCACGGTGAGTGCGAGGCTTACCCAGAAGCGGCGGGTCATGTCGCGAAGTTCGGGGTTTTCTTGTGCAGCGGCGGTAACGGTGCGGGGCTCGAGGGCCATGCCACAAATGGGACACGAACCGGGCGCGGGGCGCACGATCTCCGGGTGCATGGGGCAGGTGTACTCGGTGCGAGTGGACGCCACCAGGATGTCGGATTCGAGCGCCATACCGCAGGAGGGGCAGGCGCCCGGCTTGCTTTCGCGGACCTCCGGGCACATGGGGCAGACGTAGGCGGCAGCTGGTGCAGGCGCAGAATGTTCGGGACGAGGTGGGGCTTTGGTGTGGGGCGGTTGATCCTGCCGAATATTTTCGTGACCTGAAGAGCTCGAGGCTGGCTTCGCGGCGCCCAGCGTGACTAATCCCGATGGTTTTGCTGCCGGGATGGCGCTTAGATATTTCTCCGGCGCTGCCTTGAATTTTTCCACGCACGGTGCGCAGCAAAAGTAGAAAGTCTTGCCGCCGTGGCCGTAGACATGTTTGGCGGTAGCGGGATTCACATTCATTCCGCATACCGGGTCGCGCTCGAGCGTGGAGGGCGGATTGGAAGGTTTGGTCGACATTGGGGTCGGGATTACGAAGAAACGGCGAAAATCTCCTCAGAGGCTAAAGCCCGCATCATTCTAGAACGTATCGGCACGGCTAAAAAGCCGTGCCCTTCCCCAGAAGTATGGCAGAAAGCAGAAAGCAGTGACCGGTCCAGACGAAAAAACGCAACTCCTTCTCTCGGCGGTGCGAATTGAGAGCGGCTACGCTCTGTCTTGTTCGATGGAGGATGCTTTATATTGGATTCAGCCCGGCAGAAGATCCGGGACGGTTTCATAACCGGCAAGGACGATCCTAAATGACTTATCTGGACATTGTTTTCCGCTACGGGGCCGCGCCCGGCGAGACCGAGTTACGGGCGATTGACGGTATGCGTGAAGTTTACGGAATTCGTGGGGTGCAGTTCAACGAGGCTGAACGCACAGTACGGGTGGGATACGATGCGTCGCGCCTGAAGGCCGATGCGGTGGCTCGATTATTGCGTCAGGCGGGGGTCGATGTGCGCGAACGCTTGGCTCTGGCCTAGAGGAGTTAAGAATGGGGGAGGGTGACTTTCTGCCGCTTAAATGCAAGGGGCGCCCAAGAGAACCTCTGGCCGAAGTCATTCTTGGAACGCCCCGTTGCGCGCCACTTCGTCTGTTCTGTTATAAGCAAATGGCTTGCCGTTCTCTAAGCTACTCAAAATACAAGATCGGCGTCCCGTTGGCTTTGTAGGAATTGCTCTGCGCCCGGAAAGATTTACTTTTGCGGGGATTGAGTGCAACGAAGGGGCCGAAAGCTTGTTGAAAAGCCTTAAAGTTGCTTGGCTGGCTGTGGCCCGGGCGTTCCCTGCAGTGGGCAACTTCCGTTATAATTCCTGAGCGGCTTCAGTTACCAACCAGAAACCTGCGCCCTTAGCTCAGCTGGATAGAGCGTCTGGCTACGAACCAGAAGGTCGGGAGTTCGAATCTCTCAGGGCGCACCATCTTTTCAATCACTTGCAGCTTCGTGGTTTTCCCCTCGAAAAGCACTGTAGTGGAAACTGTAGCAGGGTCGGAGGCTTCCCTGCCGTTGCCGACACAGGTCATTCCAAACCTCAAAGACCTCGTGCGAAGATCAATGAGTGAAATCGCGATGTTACGCCAACTATGGGAGTTCACTGTGCGAAATTGACCATTTTTCTTTGTGCGGATTGCCGCATAATCCGCAACCATGAAGGCCAAGAAGCCGACTCTCAAACAGGTACAGACTGTCCGTTGCCCGACTTGTGGCGCGGGGCCGGGCAAGACGTGTGAACTCAGCACAGGACAGCCCCGTACACAGCCGCATCGTGACCGGCGGCTGGAGGCAGAAAACGAAGCAGCGTTGCCCTAGTAGGGTGTAAAGGGCTCTAGAGGAAGCGTGGGCGAATCGAAAGATCGCGGCGAAGGCGCTGACGGCTGGCTCGGAGGCTCAATTCGGCTTCGGCGACAGCTTTGAAAGCTCACCCTCGAAGTGAGTTTCAACTTCTTCACGACTAAGCGGGTTTTTCGCGTCGTTCAATACGATGGAATAGACCACTTTGTTGCCTTCGACCTGAGCGGTGAGAAACGCCTTCTCGTCCAGTTCTTGGTTAGTGAATTTCACTCTTCTACGATCTGCCAGCGCTTTAATCCACTCGTCGCTCATTCAGCCCCCAAGTGGCGATTCAGTCGAGATCATACGCGCCTTAAGACCCAGACGCATGAATCTTCTCCGTATGGCCCTTGGCACATGGTTGACGAAATCAGGCGATTACACTCAAACCTCCTTCAAAGGAAGGAGCGGACTCCGTAAAGCGAGACTTCGGACGCGATCCACTCCTCGACCACACTAGAAAAAAGATGAAATGGCGCGACGATAAAAGCGAAGGCTACTCCCTAGTCCGAACATAGCCGAAAAGGGGATCTCGGAATGGCGCGATTCCGCCACAAGAGATACCAACCACTACAGGTGTCGCCATCGCCTGCCTCCAGGCATCCACCTTTGCCCACCCAGAAACAATGCGCATTGCTCATTTCAATGCACGACACTTCAATGCACGACGCTCACCGACCGGCTCCAAAACCGACATTCACGCCCAGCTCGAGATTTTGATTTTCCTATACTTAAATACCTCGGCCCGCGCGTATGAACAGACTCTCACTTCGATCACGGTCAGACTGCTTCGGCCGTTTCGACGCCGTATTGATTGAAATCGAGCGGGCCAAGCGTGAATTGGAGATCGATCCCCCAGACGGAAAAGATGGGGAAAATCGCTATGACACTGCCGAAGTTGAACGGTTATTCTCCGCGTCCTACACAACGGAGATGGAGCGCGAAGTGATGCATGCTGCGCTTCGAGGTGCGGCGCTGCCCGTCGCGCAACAGACCTTCGCCGGTAATAGCGTGGAGCTGTTTTAGGTCTTAACTTGTTGCAGAGAGTGACCGAACTCTCACACTTAAGTTGGCATGAGGGCCAACCATGAGACGAATTCTCACAGTAGATGATTCATCGAGCGTCCGCCAGATGGTCAGTTTTACGTTGCGCAAGGCGGGTTACGAAGTGGTGGAGGCGGTCGATGGTAAAGATGGCCTGGGCAAAGTCGGCAGCGAAAAGTTTGACTTGATCGTCACCGACCTCAACATGCCCCAGATGGACGGCATTCAGATGATCACCGCCGTTCGTAAGCTTCCGGGATACTCGTTCGTTCCCATTCTGATGCTCACCACGGAATCGCAAACCGAGAAGAAAGATGCCGGACGCAAGGCGGGCGCCACCGGCTGGATCGTCAAGCCCTTCAATGCCGATCAATTGATTTCAGTAATTCAGAAGCTCGTCAAATAAGTGCCGACCGCAGCGGAGAATAATTCGGCCATTCTGATGCGCCTAAGAATCACACCCTAAACACTTTTCCCAGTAAGCGGTTGGTGGGCCCGCAAGGATTTGAACCTTGGACCAATGGATTATGAGTCCACTGCTCTAACCGCTGAGCTACGGGCCCCATTTCACCGCACGGTAAACATTTTACCGCACTGAGTTGATCGCGACAGAGTGAGGCAAAACGGGCCACTGGCGCGCGCGAGTTTTCAAGTGTTTCGTTGCACTTAGTGGTTCGGCTTTGTCTGACGTGTAGCCTTGAATCGGACTACGAACCAGAAGGTCGGGAGTTCGAATCTCTCGGGGCGCACCATCCTTTCTATAACTTGCAGCAGGGTCGCTTTTCTCTCGAAAAGCACAGTAGTGAAAACTGTAGTGGGGCGGGGGCTCAGTCCTTGCCGACACAGGTCCCTCCAAACATTAAAGACCTCCAGGCGCGGAGGCCGGAGCCAGTCAATGCGTGAAATCGCGATATTACGACAGTTGTGGTTTTTGTGCTTAACCGCACATCAAGATGTGACCCATGTCAGTGACATGACGTGGCCATTCATGTCTTAATGATCATTTGGCACCTTCTAGAGCAGGAGCGCCTATCCCCTTCCAGATAAAAGCCCCAGTCCCTTTTCAGACATAGAAAACGTGAAGTTCGACTGGAGATAGCGGGATGTCCGCATGTCATGCGTACGAATTCTCGTGGTCGATGATTACGAACCGTTTCGGAGGTTCGTCTGCTCGACGCTGGGAAAGAGGCCGGAATTGCAGATCGTAGGGGAGGTGTCAGACGGATTAGAAGCGGTTCAGAAAGCGCAAGAACTGAAACCGGACTTGATCCTCCTTGACATCGGACTTCCAACCCTCAATGGGATCGAGGCCGGTCGACAGATGAGTAAACTTGCCCCGAAGTCCAAAATAATCTACTTAACTCAGGAAAACGATTCGGACGTGTTGCGGGCAGCGTTGAGTAATGGAGCCAAAGGGTATGTTCTTAAGGCAGATGCCGCAAGTGAGCTAGAGCAGGCATTGGAAGCCGTGCTTAGGGGTGGTCACTTCCTCAGTAGTGGAACGAAAGGGGCTCAGTCTTAGCAGAGAGCCACTCCCATCTTCGCGCAGTCGCCGTTTCAACATGACGCAACGCTAGCTTTCGTGAGGTGCGGCAACTCATTTTCCGGGATGGTGCATTCCGCAAAGCCGCAACTAAAGCAGACTAGAAGCTTTGGGAATACTAAGACAGGAGGCTTGTCCAGATTCTTCATTCCGGGAATATGGATATTTATCTCCACCCCAAACCTGGTCTGCTTGTCCGATCCGCACGACCTGCATGCCATAAAACCGCCTCCTCCGCACTTCGCTGGGCGCGAGTGCAAGAATTGTTATTTCATCCGCAATGGAGCCAGACCCGGTTCCTCACCAGCGCAGGCCCTGTTTGAAAGCAAACGTGACAACTTCCATAGCGCCCTCATCGGCGGTGCGATTCTGCGATGTGTGGCTCTCCACTCGGTCTACGGGAATGCACGATGGAGCTTCGCCTGGTTCGAAATCGAATTGTGCGCTAGCTGCGCAATGGAAGCCTCCCCCAACACTTTCACCAGCGCCGCTTGCGCTTCCGCCCATACTGGATGGGCCCCGCACCACTCCTTTCGGCTGCAGTTCGGTCCCTCAGGAAGACACAGGTTGAGCTGCGTCGGACCCTCGATGGCTTCCACCACCTCCAGCAGCGACATGTCCGCTGCGCGTCGGGCCAACTGGAATCCGCCTCGCATTCCGCGCTGCGAGGTGACCAGCCGCGCCTGAACCAATTGCTGCAAAACCTTGGACACAAAGCTTTCGGGCGCCCCAATGGCGCGAGCCAGAACCGGCGCGGGAACCCTTGCCGAAGCGGGCATCGTGGCCAGGTGAATCGTTATACGGACCGCATAGTCGGTGGCTCGGTTGATCTGCATGTTTAAAAATGAGGACTAATCGGACCTTATTCATCCGATTTACAAAGCTAGTAGACACTCGTCGTGGTCAGTCGTTCAGTGACCTGGCACACAGCACAATGTGACAAGCAGAAATGTGCGGCGTGATCTCGTCCGCATTTTGCATGGCGTGTACTTTCGAGCCGAACACTTTCAAATTGACCAACAACACTAGCTGCCATGCATAGTCCCTGCAGCTTCATCCGTGGCCGCCCGGACAGCTGGCGAAATCAGGCGATTACACGTTTTGACCGCTGGTCATTGAGTGAAATGTCGATTTTTCACCGCTTGAGGCGC
>OCZU010000720.1_pt1 | contig 22187 bp, 18 predicted proteins | sample 1539001 | NCBI WGS metagenome assembly OCZU01 (sample SAMEA3539306, study PRJEB22396) | soil metagenome | biome: tundra; feature: field; material: soil | place: USA | collected 2010-05 | depth 0.15 m | reverse complement strand
TCGGCACCGACAACAGTGCCCGCAAGCGGGCGGAAGAGGCGCTGCTCAAGGCGGGTGCCCTGCAGAGCGCAATCTTCAACAGCGCCAACTTCTCGAGCATTGCCACCGACGCGAAGGGCGTCATCCAGATCTTCAACGTCGGCGCTGAACGGATGCTGGGCTACACGGCCGCCGAGGTGATGAACAAGATTACTCCCGCCGATATTTCCGATCCGCAGGAGGTGATCACGCGCGCCAAAGCTCTCAGCGCGGAACTCGGAACTCCGATTACGCCGGGCTTCGAGGCATTGGTGTTCAAAGCCTCACGCGGCATTGAGGACATTTATGAATTGACCTACATCCGCAAGGATGGCAGCCGCTTCCCGGCGGTCGTGTCGGTCACGGCCCTGCGCGACGCGCAAAACGCAATTATCGGCTACCTGCTGATCGGCACCGATAATACCGTGCGCAAGCAGGTCGAAGCTGAGCAGAAGAAACTCGATCAGCGCCTGCGCGACCAGCAGTTCTACACGCGCTCGCTCATTGAATCCAACATTGACGCAATCATGACCACCGACCCGTCCGGAATCATCACCGACGTCAACAAGCAGATGGAGGCGCTCACCGGCTGCACGCGCGACGAGTTGATCGGCGCGCCGTTCAAGGACTACTTCACCGATCCGGACCGCGCCGAAGCCGCCATCAAGCTGGTGCTCAGCGAAAGAAAAGTTACCAACTATGAGCTGACGGCTCGCGCGCGTGACGGCAAAGAAACCGTCGTGTCGTACAACGCCGCTATTCTTTACGATCGCGACCGCAGATTACAGGGGGTGTTCGCCGCCGCGCGCGACGTCACTGAACTGAAACGGTACGAGCAAACGCTTCAGCAAAAGAACGCCGAGCTTCAGAGCACGAAATCCGCCGCTGAGAAGGCCAATCTCGCGAAATCAGATTTCCTCTCGAGCATGAGCCATGAGCTTCGCAGCCCACTCAACGCGATCCTCGGCTTCGCTCAACTGATGGAAACAGCCTCCCCGGTGCCGAGCGCGTCCCAGAAAGAGAGTATTGATCAAATTCTAAAAGCCGGCTGGCATCTGCTGACGCTCATCAACGAAATCCTCGACCTCGCGCGCATTGAGTCGGGCAAATTGACCCTTTCACCGGAGCCCACTGCATTGTCGGAAGTTTTGAGCGAATGCAAGGCGATGATTGACCCGCAGGCCCAGAAGTGTGGCATTGCCATGACTTTCCCGAGTTCGAATATTCCTTATTTCGTCGTGGCCGATCGCACGCGCTTGAAGCAGGTGATTATCAATCTTCTCTCCAACGCGATCAAATATAACGAAGCGAAAGGCACCGTCATCGTGGATTGCACGGAGACGACGCCCGGACGCATTCGCGTCAGTGTCCAAGACTCGGGCGCGGGCTTGCCACCAGAAGAAGTGGCGCAGCTATTTCAGCCGTTCAACCGCCTCGGGCAAGAGGGCGGTGGCCAGGAAGGCACCGGCATTGGTCTGGTGGTGGCGAAACAATTGATCGAGTTGATGGGCGGCATGATCGGTGTCAAAAGCGCCGTCGGAGCGGGCAGCAAATTCTGGTTCGAGCTCAACGCCTCCGCTGAGCCGGCGCTTCCGATTGAAAGCGCCAGCCCCGCTCTCGTCCTTCCATTGCCGATCGAGAGGAACGCGCCCCGGCGCACGCTGCTCTATGTCGAGGATAACCCAGCCAACCTTAAGCTCGTGGAGCAACTCATCGCGCGCCGTTCGGACTTGTGCCTTCTGACCGCAGGCGACGGACTTACGGGCATTGCCTTGGCGCGGGCGCAACTGCCCGAAGTGATTCTCATGGATATCAATCTTCCTGGCATCAGCGGCATTGAAACGCTCGCAGTCCTCCGCGCCGACCCGCTCACCGCGCACATCACGGTCGTCGCCCTCAGTGCGAATGCCATGCCGCACGACATCGCGAAGGGGCTGGAAGCGGGATTCTTTCGCTATCTCACGAAACCGATCAAGGTCGTTGAATTCATGGATACGCTCGATGTCGCGCTCGAATGCGCCCAAATGGGGATTCACCACCGTAATAAAAGAACGCCCAACCATGAAGTTACTTAAAACCGTTCTGGTCATTGACGACGATCCCGCCGCCTTGAAGCTAGCCGCCACGCGGATCGAGGCCGAAGGTGTTCGCACCTTAACTGCTAACAACGGAGCTGAAGGGTTGCGCATTGCCTACGAACATATTCCGGACGTGATCGTTCTAGACCTGATGATGCCCGGCATGCACGGCTATACGGTTATTCAGGAAATCCGCAACAATGCGAGCTTGAACCACGTTCGCATTCTGGTTAGTTCAGCCAAAACCTATTCGTCGGACATCGAACGGACGCGCAGGCTCGGGGCGGATCGATTTTTGAGCAAACCGTACGATCTGCAGGTGTTTTGGAGCACGATCGCGGAACTTCTTGGGGACACCCAGCCTGCTTTTACCGTTCGGTTCTGGGGCACGCGGGGTTCTATTGCCACGCCGGGAGCGGCCACAAATAAATACGGCGGCAATACCGCTTGCACGGAGGTGCGTTGCGGCGATCAGCTGCTGATTATCGACGCGGGCACGGGCATTCGGGGCCTCGGATTGGCGCTCCTCGGCGAGTTTAAGCAAAAACCAATGAAGGGCCACATTTTCGTGGGGCACACGCATTGGGATCACATCCAGGGCTTCCCATTCTTCGCTCCCGCTTTTGATCCCGCGAATGAGTTCACCATTTACAGCCTCCACGGCGCCGAAAAACCGCTCCAAAAGGTTTTCCGGGGCCAGATGGACAGCGACTATTTTCCCGTCTCGCTCAGCGAAATGAAAGGAACCTTGAACTTTCACGAATTGCAGGCAGACGTGCAGATCGGTAAAATAAAAGTTTCATTCAAATTCCTGAATCATCCCGGCCTTGCCGTCGGCTTTCGCATCACGTTCGCCGGACGAACGCTTGTTTATCTGAGCGATCATGAATCGTTCGGGCGTCTGTCGCCGCCAGAATCGGGGCGACACCCGTTGGATGTGGAGTTAGAACAGTTCGCGCAGGATGCCAACCTGATGATTGCCGACGCGCAGTACACCGAAGAGGAGTATGTGCAGCGAAAGGGATGGGGACACAGCACATTTCTCGACGTGTTGGAACGCGCCGCGCATGCGGGAGTCAAGTGTGTTGCTATGTTTCATCACGATCCTTCACATGATGATGCGTTCCTCGATGACATTCATACGTTCTGTCAGAAGACGATGGCCGACCGAAACTATAAATTTTCATGCCTTATCGCGCAGGAAGGTGTGTCCATCGAACTCTGAGTAGAACCCTTTCACACGCGACCAGTCACATGGTTAAAGTAGCAGACATTCTTGCCGCCAGCATCCTGGTCGTTGACGATCAGGAGGCCAATGTCCTTCTGCTGGAGCGTATGCTGCGCGGCGCCGGCTATACGTCCATCGCGTCCGCGATGCATCCGCACCGGGTCTGCGAGCTTCACCGCCAAAACCGCTACTCCCTGATCCTGCTCGACCTGCAGATGCCCGGCCTGGATGGATTCCAGGTGATGGAGGGGCTGAAGGAAATCGAGACGGAGGGCTACCTGCCGGTCCTCGTGATCACCGCTCAACCGGATCACAAGCTGCGCGCGCTGAAAGCCGGGGCAAGAGATTTCATCAGCAAACCGTTCGATCTCGCGGAAGTATTGATGCGGGTTCACAACCTGCTCGAAGTCCGCCTGCTGCATCTGGAAACGAGGAAACTCTATCATCGGGTTGCGGCGGAGCAGAAGGTGTCCGAGCGCCTCCTGCTCAATGTGCTGCCCCATGCCATTGCCGAAAGGTTGAAGGCGCGGCCTGACGTTACCGCCAATGGCTTCCCGGAAATCATCGCCGATAGTTTTCCTGAAGCGACTATTCTCTTCGCCGGTCTGCATGACTTCTCGCGCCTCACCGAACGAATGGCCGCCGCTGATGTGGTCAAGCTGCTCAACGAAATCTATTCCGGCTTCGACGCGCTCGTGCAGAAGCTCGGCCTGGAGAAAATCAAAATCATGGGCGAGTCTTACATGGTCGCCGCGGGCGTGCCCGTGCCGCGCCCCGACCACGCCGAGGCCATCGCCGAAGCCGCCCTCGCGTTGCAGCAGGAAATCGTGCGGCACGATGCGCCCAACGAAGACACCTTCAGCCTGCGGATCGGCATCAACACCGGCCCGGTGGTGGCCGGTGTCATCGGCAAGACCAAATTCAGCTACGACGTCTGGGGCGAGACCGTGAATACCGCCTGGCACATGGAAACCTACGGCGCCCCCGGCCATATCCAGGTCAATGAAACCACCCATGCCAGGCTGCGCGACAAATACCTGTTCGAAGACCGCGGCGAGTTTTTTGTGAAGGACAAAGGCGAGCTGAAGACGTATTTTCTGAAGGGACGAAAACCAATCCGGTTTCCGGACTGAAATTCGAGCTTGATCCGTCTCGGCTCAACACCTCCAATAATGCACGGTAGGGTTACACCCCATAGCGCAAACCCGGCGCACCGCCTAACCTGCTTCGAGTGTTGGAAAACAAATACAGCAACTGAAAGAAATCCGAATAATGAAATCAACTTATCCGCTCGCGCTCATGGTAGCTGCGAGCACTCTGTTAGTCACTAGCGCATCAGTGCGCGCTTCCGATATGGACAGCCGCATCGAGTCATCCGCCCAGAAGTCGTATGTGTTCAAAACCTACCTCAAGGGAGATTCGATCAAGACCGAGTCCAAGGATGGTGCGGTCATTTTGACGGGAACGGTCGCCGAAGCGTCCCACAAATCATTGGCCGAGAATACCGTGGAAAGTCTGCCCGGCGTCAAAAGCGTGGACAATCAGTTGAAAATCAAAGGGGAAAGCCCCGCCGAACATTCGGATGGCTGGCTGAGCACGAAGGTGAAAACCGCGCTGTTGTTTCATCGCCATGTGAGCGCCAGTGGAACTGACGTGTTTGTGAAGGATGGAGTCGTGAGCTTGCGCGGCGAAGCCTCCAGTCTCGCCCAAAAGGAACTGACCGCCGAATACGCCAAAGACGTCGAAGGCGTCAAGGAGGTAAAGAATGAAATGACTATCGCCAAGACCCCGGCCAAGCCGGATGAAACGATGGGCGGGAAGATTGATGACGCCTCCATCACGGCACAGGTCAAATCCACGCTGATGTCTCATCGCTCGACCAGCGCCCTCAAAACAAAGGTCGAGACTACGGATGGCGTGGTCACGGTGAGCGGCATCGCCAAGAACGACGCCGAAAAGACCCTCGTCACCAAGCTGGTCACCGATATCAACGGTGTGATCAGTGTCAACAACAACATGACCATCGCCGTGCCTTTGGTCGCCAACTAAACCAACGGATTGCTGTTGGCTGGTGCGAAAGCGCGCCCGCCCGCGGCAGCCAAAACAAACGGGAAGGAAAATCATATGTTATACACGATTGCGGTGGTATTGATAGTTCTATGGCTGCTCGGACTGGTCAGCAGTTACACGATGGGTGGATTCATCCATATCCTGCTGGTGATTGCTGTCATCATGATACTGATCAACCTCATTTCCGGGCGTAAAAGCGCGTGACTGGCAAAAATAAAGAATACGTCTCAAATTTGTGATAAATCAAAAACTCATCAAAAGCCCGTTATGAATAAAGCTTTTTCTCTTGCCCTGCTTGTGGGTGGCATTGTGCTCATGATCATCGGAATCAATGCCACCAACTCCTTCGGTTCCGACGTCTCTAGGTTCTTTACCGGGTCACCGACCGACAAGGCCATCTGGATGCTCATCGGCGGTATCGTCGCCACCGTCGTTGGTCTGACGCTGACGTTGACAAGTTCTAAACAAGCTTAAGCAGCTCGTCGCCAGGTCAAACGACACACGGCTCATCAAAACTAAAATGAATCTATCAAGCTGTTCTCACTGTGATGGTAAACCTGGCAAATTCCTCTACGTTGACGCGCGCCCTGCTGGCCACGAAGAATTAACGGATTACGGGCGGCTGCTCTCCGCTCCAGAGCAAGATTCACTTAAGGCAAAGCCATGACCGGTTCACATGTTCAGGTGGCAGCCATGATTTGTGGAGAGCGGAGATAGAACTGCTGCCCCCGCTTATGCACATACTGAAGCTCATTGGCCTGACCATCGTCCGACTGTTCAAACAGGCCTGCTTGCTTCCCCAAACCATTGCGAATGCCTCCAAGCAAAGGCGCCAGCAGCTCGTGCTGAACGAACATGAAGCCGAACGGCTCGACCGGATACGCAACCCGTCGAAGTATCTCGGGAAGTGATTTTGACTCCAGGCCCGGGAACGGGCAAAAAGACCATTTAGGAAAACAAACCACCATGAACATCAGGCTATACGTGGCCAACCTGGCTCCAGCCACGACCTACCACGAACTTATGAATTTGTTTTCCGCCCATGGCAACGTCACCGATATCGATCTACTGGATGATCCCACCAAGGGGCGCCCACGCGGTTTTGGGTTTGTCAGCATGGCGACATCTGAAGGCGCTCAAGCGGCCATTGAGGCTCTTCATCGAAAGGAGATAGGAACGCATGTTCTTACAGTAAGCAAGATGCAGGCAGACGAACTGCGTGCCGGCCCCGCAAGTGGAGGCCGCAGCCCCCGTCGCGCCTACAGTTGCCTATACTAGTTTTGCCTGCGAGCCGGCGGCCGAAACAATTTTCAAGCAAGTCGATTTTATCCTTGAGCTTTCCAAAAAGAGGACGATACTAAACCCAGTTACAGCGCCGGAGAAAATGCGCTCGTTCTTTGGAAATGAATTTAAGGTCCGACACGTTCGGAATAAGAGTTTCCCTGCCTATGCTCGTGATTAGAAACTATGTCCTTGAACCGTAATTGAAAAAATCAAGGAACTTAAACTGTGATTGCAGCCGACAGGCCTTAACTGGAAGTCGAAAACAATCCGGCGGGTTCCGATATGTTCTAATAAGTTCAAAGGAACTGTTGTACACGGCACTGGCGGGGTTTTTTATTTGCGATTCAGGGTTTTGGGCTGCCAGTTGAGCTTTTTTGATTTCCAGATTTGGCAATCGCGAGAAAATTGGTATCGTGCCGCCATGCCGGGCAACGACCTCTTTTCCAAAACCGCCGCGCCAAAAGCGGAAACGCCTGCGGATCACGCCGCGCCCCGCCACCAACCCCTCGCCGCACGGATGCGCCCGCGAAACCTCGGTGAATACACCGGCCAGTCGCACATCCTCGCACCTGGACAGTTGCTCCGCCGCGCCATCGAGGCCGACCGTGTTCAATCGTTGATCTTTTTCGGCCCGCCCGGCACTGGCAAAACTTCGCTTGCCCATATCATAGCGCTGCAAACCAAGAGCCGATTCGAGCGGCTTAGCGGCGTGGACTCGAACGTTGCCGACATGCGCCGCGTTTTGGCCGCCGCCGCCAATCGTCTCGAAAACACCGGCCAGCCAACGATCCTGTTCATTGACGAAATCCATCGCTTTAACAAGGCGCAACAGGATGTTTTGCTGCCGGATGTCGAGAGCGGTGTCATCCGCCTGATTGGCGCGACGACACACAATCCGTTTTTCTTCGTCAACTCCCCGCTCGTCTCCCGCTCGCAGATTTTTGAATTGCGTCCGCTGACCGAGGATGAACTTTTTTCGTTGTTGCAACGCGCGCTGGCCGATGAGCCACGCGGCCTCGGCTACATGAAAATTCAGGCCGCCGAAAAGGCGCTGCGTCACCTCGCCAAAATTTCCGACGGCGATGCGCGCAAAGCCCTCAACTCGCTCGAAATCGCCGCGCTCACCACTGCACCCGGTCAAAGCGGCGTCGTTCAGATCACGCTCGAAGTCGCCGAGCAAAGCATCCAGAAAAAAGCCGTGGTGTATGACGACGAGGACGCGCATTACGACACGATTTCCGCGTTCATCAAATCCATGCGCGGCAGCAATGCCGACGCCGCGCTGTACTGGCTCGCGAAAATGATCCACGCCGGCGAAGACCCGCGTTTCATCGCGCGGCGGATTGTGATTTGCGCGGCGGAAGACGTCGGCCTCGCTGATCCGATGGCCTTGATTCTGGCGGATTCCGCGTTGCACGCCGCGGAATTTGTCGGCTGGCCGGAAGCGCGGATTCCGCTGGCCGAGGCGACGATTTACATTGCCACCGCGAACAAAAGCAACAGTGCCTACAAGGCCATTGATGCCGCGCTCGAAGACGTGAAATCAGGACGCACCCTCGCCGTGCCGGAACATTTGCGCGATGCAAGTTACAAAGGCGCGAAACAGCTCGGTCACGGACAGGGTTACGAATACGCCCACGATCATCCCGGACATTTCGTCGCCCAGGATTATTTGGGCGCGGACAAGCGCTATTACGAGCCGACCGACCAGGGCGTGGAAAAGAAAATCAAGGAGCGCGTCGAGAAATGGCGGGAACTTGCCGCCCAGTCCAAAGTCCAAAGTCCAAAGCCCAAAGCCGGTTTGTCTTAAAAGCGCATGGATGCGGACACCCAGAAAGCCAAGGTTGGGTTGCGAAAAACAATTCGCGCCGCACTGAAAAAAATCTCTCCGCAGGCGCGCGACCTGGCAGCCGCGCAGCTTTGTGCGCGACTCAAGGAACAAAAGTTCTGGCGGAACGCCGCATCTGTTTTGCTTTTCGCGCCGCTGCCGGAGGAAGCGGACATTTGGCCGTTGTTGAGTGCTTCGCTGGCCGCCGGCAAACTCAGCACCCTGCCGCGTTTTGATTCCACAACCAACCGATACGTCGCCTGTCGGATCAAGAACCCTGCCCGTGACATTAGAACCGGCAAATTTGGAATCCGGGAACCAACCGGGCTTTGCAACATCGTACCATTAAATCGGCTCGACTTTGTCCTCGTACCGGGTGTAGCCTTCGATCTGCAGGGTCGCCGGCTTGGCCGTGGAAAGGGATTCTATGACCAATTACTGGAGGACGTGCGCGGCGTGACTTGCGGAGTGGCGTTTGACGAACAAATCGTCGCCGAAATTCCGGTTGAGCCGCATGACGTTCGCTTGCATTGCATCTTGACGCCGACGCGCTGGATTGAGCCATAAACAGCGCGCGGTTCTGAAATGATTTTATTGGCCAATATTTTTGAAGGCGGCGCTCTCTTCGCCGCCGGTGCTGTGCTTTGCTTCATCGCGGTGTGGTGGAAGGACCGCAATTCCAGGAAAGCTGCCGCGTTTGAAACCGGGGCTCTCCGGGAGAAGGCGCGCAACGAGGCGGAAAAGATCACCCGCGATGCCCGCCTCGCCGCCAGCGAGGAAGCGCTCAAACTGCGCGAACAAATGGATCAATCCTTCGCCGCCCGGCGCGCGGAACGCACCGAGCAGGAGCGGCGTCTCAGCGAGCGCGAATCGCTGATCAACTCCCAATTGGAACGAATGGTGCAAGCCGAGAAGTCGCTTAAGACACAGGAGGAAGCGCTGAGAACGAAGACGGAACAGCTCGAAAAACAGCAACAGGAATTGTCGGAATTGAACCGGCAGCGGCGCGAGGATCTGAAGAAACTTTCCGGCTTGAACGAGGCGGAAGCGCGCGAAAAATTTCTGAAACAAATCGAGCAGGAAGCGCTGCAGGACGCGGGCAAATTAACCCGCCGGATTCTGGACGACGCCAAAGTCCGCGCCGAGGACCAGGCCCGGCGGATCATCAGCGTCGCGATTCAGCGTTATGCCGGCGAGCACACGTTTGAAAACACGACGGCGACTCTCGCGCTGCCGAATGACGAAATCAAGGGCCGCATCATCGGCCGGGAAGGCCGCAACATCCGCGCGTTTGAAGCGGCCACGGGTGTGACGATTCTGGTGGACGACACTCCGGGCGCGGTGGTGATCTCGGGTTTTGACCCGGTGCGCCGTGAAATCGCGCGCAACGCCATGTCGCATCTGATCGAGGACGGGCGGATTCATCCGACACGCATTGAGGAAGTGGTGGCCAAAGCCGCGCAGGAGATGGACGAAATGATCCTGCGCCTGGGCGAGGAAGCGATTGCCAAAACAGGTTTGCAACCGGTGCATCCGGAGATTGTGAAGCTGCTGGGTCGGCTGCATTTCCGCCACAGTTTTTCGCAAAACATTCTGAATCATTCCGTGGAGGTTGCGCACTTGATGGGGTTGATGGCGTCGGAACTGGGTCTCGACGCGGCACTCGCCAAGCGCACCGGCCTGTTCCATGACATCGGCAAGGCGGTCAGCCACGAAATGGAGGGGCCGCACGCGGTGGTGGGCGCGGACCTGATCAAACGCTACGGAGAAATTGACTCCGTCGTCAACGGCGTGGCTTCGCATCACAACGATGTGCCGCCGGTCGGGCCGCTGGGAATTCTGGTCAGCGCGGCGGACGCCATCAGCGCGTCACGACCCGGCGCGCGTTCCGAGAGCATGACGACCTATTTGAAGCGCGTGGACGATCTGGAAAAAATTGCGAATTCATTTCCCGGCGTTGAAAAAAGCTACGCCGTACAGGCCGGACGCGAATTGCGGGTGTTTGTCCTGCCGGAGCAGATCAGTGACGAGGACGCGTTCGCCCTGGCGCGAAACATCGCGGCAAAGATTGAAAATAAATTGCAGTATCCGGGACAGATAAAAATCACTGTCATCAGGGAAACGCGCTGTGTGGAAGTGGCGAAATAGGGCTGGGGTGCGAGGGTCAGGCGCGAAGGGTCGGAATGCCGTCTGCGAGTTTTACCTGACACTTGGCACCTCGCACCTGGCACCTTCCATCAGTGGCCTTCGGTCATCGAACTGGGCATGCCACCGGTTTCCCAAGTGGCGGGAGAGTTCCAAGGCCGGGCGGAAGCATTTTCTGGTTCAAGGCTGCCGCAACCACCGGCCACCAAAGAGATCAACGCCAGGAGGAGAAAAAAAATCCACGGAAAATTGACGGCGAAGCGTTTCACGACTCGGGATAAGCTGGGATGACCTGATCGCCTTCCAGGAGTTCACCAATCTTCCAGCCGGGCAGGATGTTGGCAATGCTCCGGTCTTTCTGAACGCTGCGAACAATGATTTTGGCTACGAGTCTGCCGGATCGGCTGACGAGCAGTTCGCCGTCTTGTTTCACGCCTTGAGCCTCGCCGATATCCAAGACGACAAAATCCCATCTTGGGTCAAACACGGCGATTTTACCTTTTAAATTCCTATCAAGATAAACAGGTCGATTTTCTCCTTCGTATTTTGCCAGCTTGTACTTGAGTTTTTCAATTGTACCTCCAAGCATTTTATTTTCATCGTGGGCCCCTGCAAGATTGTCCTGCAACATCTTCAAATCTTTTGCGAGCGATATAACCAGGGCAGAAGTCAAACCTGATGATTGATACGCCACCAGTTCGTCTTTCGTGTCGGAAAGGTCTTTGGTGGCTTTTGCCAGTTTTTCGGAAAGATCGGCAGCGCGTTTGGTCGCGACGGTGGCTTCGGCCACGGCTCTGTCCCTCTCCGTCAAAGCGGCTATCAAGGCCAGATTGGTTTGGGCAAGCTGCGACGCGGTGGCCTCAAGGGTCCGCTTGGTCGTCCGTAAAGTGGCTTCGGTGGTTACAAGAGTATTCGAGGTGGTCGTCAGATTGGTCTGAAGTGTGGTGACCTTTTGTTTGACGAGAGTGAAATTCAGCGCGCCGACCGCCAGTCCGGCGATGATGGCGAGAATTAAACTGATGCGAATCAACATGGCTCGGTTTTATTTTGAGTTACTTGAAAAGATTAAAGGGTGATCGCGGATGTGTCAATGCCCTTTGAAAGCATTTTATTGCTGATTTTTCCGCCGTTGCAACCCCCGCGTTTTTGCCTATCTTGCCCGCTATGATGTATCGCCGTTTTGGACGCACCGAACTCGCCATGCCGGTCATTTCCTGTGGCGGCATGCGTTACCAGTTCAAATGGCAGGACGTGGACCCGAAGGAAATCCCGCCGGACAACCAGCGGAACCTCGAGGCCTGCATTCACCGCGCGCTCGAACTCGGCGTCAACCACATCGAGACCGCCCGCGGCTACGGCACGTCCGAAATGCAGCTGGGGCAGATTCTTCCGGCGCTGCCGCGCGACAAAATGATCGTGCAGACGAAGGTCAGCCCCAAGGCGACGGCGGAAGAATTTCTCAAGACCTTTGAGACTTCGATGAATTATCTGCGGCTGGATCATGTGGACCTGCTCGCTTTGCACGGGATCAACAACCGCCAGTTGCTCGAATGGTCCCTGAAAAAAGACGGCTGCCTCGCCGCCGCGCGCAAACTGCAAAAGGACGGCCGCGTTCGGTTCATTGGCTTTTCCACGCACGCGACCACGGACGTCATTCTGGAGACGATCCAGACCGGCGAGTTCGACTATGTCAACCTGCACTGGTATTTCGTCAACGACCTGAACTGGCCGGCGGTCGAGGCGGCGCACAAACTGGACATGGGGGTGTTCATCATCAGCCCGAACGACAAGGGCGGAAAACTTCAGGAGCCGTCGGGAAAAATGTCCGGACTCTGCGCGCCGCTCACGCCGATGCAGTTCAACGATCTTTACTGCCTGGCCCGCCCGCAAGTCCACACGTTGAGCTGCGGCGCGGCCAGGCCGGGTGATTTCGACGAGCACGTCCGGGCGCTGGAATTTTACGACCGGATTCCGGAGACGATCGCGCCGCTGGAAAAACGGCTGCGCGCGGAACTGGATCGCGTGCAGGGCGCGGACTGGTGCCGGCGCTGGTTGGAAGGATTGCCCGGTTACTTGAACGTGCCCGGCGAAATCAACGTGCAGGAAATTTTGCGCCTGTGGACTTACGCAAAACCGCTCGATCTGCTGGCGTGGGCCAAGATGCGCTACAATCTGCTGGGGCAGGCGGACCATTGGTTCCCCGGTGAGAACGCGGCCAAGGCGGCGGAAATGAATCTGGGACAATGCCTCAGCCGCAGCCCGTTTGCAAAAAAAATCCCCGCGATATTGGCGGAGGCGCACCAGACTTATTACGAGAAGCCGGTCAAACGCCTGAGCGAAAGTTGAAAAAAAAGACGCCCCGAACGAAGCGTCCTGGCAAAACGCGCTGGTAAAAATTCTCGCAGCGCCTATTTCTTGGGTTCCTTGGGCTGGTCCTTTTTCGCTTCCGGCTTCGGAGTTTCCCCCGGCGCTCCGGCGTTGAGCACTGCCAGCACCGAGTCGGTGAGGTCATTTTCGCCGCTGGTGTACAGCACCGCGTCCGCATCCAACACCAGCGAGTAACCGCCCGCCTTGGCCCGGCCGGTAATGGCCAGCTTGATCTCGTCCAGCAAGTTCTTGGTCTTGCGCGATTTTTCTTCCTGCAGAATGGCGCCCGCCTGACGTTGGAACTGGGTCACGTTGGCTTCGATGTCTTTGAGGTCCTTGAGTTTTTCCCCGGCATCCTTTTTGCGCTTGTCCCGCTCCTCGGATGAAACCGCCTGGTCGCTCGCGGCCACCAGCAATTTTTGGTATTCCTCGTTGGTCTTTTTCCAGCTATCGGCCATTTCGCTCTCGGATTTTTTCATCTCCGCCTGACGGTCCTTCAACGCGGCGTCGGCTTGCTTGGTCTTCCAGTAGCCGTCAAAAATCTTCTGCAAACTCAGCGTGGCAATCTTCGTTTCCGCGAAGGCCTTCGTTTCCGCAAAGGCAGAACTGCTCAAAAGCGACACCAACACCAGCGCAAGAACCCAATTCTTTGAATGTATTTTCATAAATTAAACAAACCAAAATTTTAAACCGACGCCAATTTCAAATTCACCGTGAATTTGCCCGGCATTCCGACTAGAGACATCCCGACGGCCTCCACGTTCATTTTTTCGAAGCCAATCCCGGCGCGATCAGGGATACTGCAGCCGGAAAAAGCCGCTGCCGTTGGTTACGGGCACGGTCACGTTGAACATGCCGCTGTCATTGACGGGTGGTTGCAGCACCGGCAGCCACGGGCCGGAAAGCAAATCGGAACTGGCTCGCAGTGAAAATTCCGAGTGGCGCGCCGGCCAGGAAAGCGTGACGTTTCCGCCCGCTTGATTGATGGAGAGGCCGGGCGAAGCCGCCACGAAGCTTGGGAAAGCCATTGCGTCTGCCTTGTTCACGTTCTGGTGAGGCGGGGCCACCAAGGAAAGGGCCACCAAGGAAATTTTCGCGACAAAGACGTCATTGGTGTTCTTTTTCCCGCCGGGTCGCGGCTGAATGGAATGGACGGACGGGAAGTTTGACGAACTGGTGCTGCCGACGATATAGATGTTGCCCGGATCAATGGCAATGCCATGGGCCTCGTCGGTTCCGGAACCGCCAAACAGGGCGTTATAAGTTAATGCGGATCCGTCCTGATTCAGCACCGCGACGAAAACGTTGTTGGTATTCCTTTTGAACTTGTTCGTAATGGAGCTTGATGAATCGAGGAGGTTTGTTCCGAATAAATTGGTTCCGGCCGTAAAACCCGTGATGCATGCCTGACCCAGCGCATCCACGGCGATGCCCGTGACTTCATCCATCGCGCTGCCGCCGAAGGTGACGGAATAATTCGTGTAATAAAACTCATCCGAGGGGTTCTTGCTGAACTTGGTCACGAAAATATCCGAGAAACGATTGGTCCGGGAATTGGTCCATCTTCTGGTGAGCGCCACATTGGTGGTGGTCGGAAAATTCGTGGAATAGGTGTAGCCCGCAATGTAGGCGTCGGTGCCCGCGTTGGGCACCGCAATGCGGAGGCCAACGTCGGTACTCTCCGCCCCGAGGAAGGCGGAATAAATCAGCGCGTCGCCGTTGGCGGAGATCTTGCTGAAGAAGGCATCGAAGAACAACGGCGGGTTCTTTTGCGTCTGCCGATTCAGGTAAGTGCTGTTGGTCGGAACGGTTGGAAAATTAGTGGACAGCGTGTAACCCGTCACGTAAGCGCAGCCGACGGAATCCACCGCGATACCTTGCGCGCTGTCCTGATTCGTGCCGCCGAGGTAGGTGGAATAAACCAGATTGGTTCCCTCCAGCCCGATCTTCGCCACGAACGCGTCTTGAATCCCGCCAAAAATATTCCGAACCACCTTGGTCGCGCCGGCCAGAATGTTGGTGACAATCGGGAAATTCGTCGAATCGGTGAAGCCGGCCACGTAAGCGAAACCCAGGTTGTCCACGGCAATGGCATTGCCCGTGTCGCGTTCGCCGCCGCCGAGAAAGGTGGAATAAATCAGATTCGTTCCTGACGGACCGATCTTGGTCACGAAGGCGTCAACCCGAAAAAGATTTTGGGAAGTGTTGTTCCGGCCGCTGATTTTTGTGAACGCCGCGTTGGTTGGAACGATCGGAAAATTCGTCGAGTCCGTGAAGCCGGTCACGTAGGCGTTGCCGACCGAATCCACCGCGATGCCCAGCGCCGACTCCTGCCCCTTGCCACCGAGGTAGGTCAAATAGGCGAGATCGAGCACGTTGCCACTGGTTGAGGGGCTGAACTTCGCGACGAACGCATCGCCAAATTCCTTCCGGCCCTGCGTGCCGCCGTAATTATGATTCGTTTGGAATTGAGAAGTCGTGCTCAGGTCGGGCGAAAACGTGTCACCGCAAACATAAACATTTCCGTTTGCATCCACAGCGATGTCCCAGCCTGCATCGCCAAATTCTCCGCCAAGGTAGGTGGAAAAGCTCAACACCGGGTCAATCACCAGCGGCAGCGTGCGATCGTAATCCCCCAGCCAGAATCCGGCGGTGGTTTTATCCAGCAGACGATAGCCGCCGTTGATTTCCTTCCGCGTGCCGTTCACCATTTGGGAAATCACCGGCTTGTGCTGGCGGATTTCGTCGCTGCCAATTTTCAAAACCAGATTTCCTTCCGCGTCCACGCGAACCTTGTCCGCCCCGGCGATGCGCAAGGAAATCTGTCCCGGGTCGGCGCCGGGCCGCAAAAGAAAATCATACTCCAGCCGCGTCGACTGGCCGGCGTAATAAACCAAATCAACTCCGGGATAAACCCCGTCCAGCCGGACGCGCGAAAAGAGCGGTACGCCCACCTGCCATTTCGCCGGGTCGTTGCTGATAAAATAATTCGCCCGGCCCGGCAATTCGTCGAGACCGGAAGCTTCCGCCTGCGCATTGGCTCCCGCCAACGACAGCCGGACGGTCCGGGTTTGTTGCGGGCCGGACTTCGCGACGAGCAGCACCGCTTCCGTCGGCGAGATCAGGACCGTGCTTTCGCGACCGCGGGCGATGAACCTGGCCGGGCCTTCCGCCTGGCCCCGGTTCGCTTCAAAGTAAAGCGGCGCCCCGGCCAGCCCGCGCAGGCTGGCGGCGCGGGAACTCTCCGGCCCGGTCGCGCGGGCGCTGGTCACAGCCAGCCCGCAGACCCAGGCCGCGAGAATTCGTTGAACGAGAATTTTCATCTTTAGAATGGACGGTCGAACCCGACGCTGAATTGGAAGCGGCCAGATCCGCTGTTGAATTGATCATGGTGGAGGGGGATGGCGTAGTCCAGCCGCAAAGGCGTGCCCGAACCGCCGCCAATGGGCAGGTTCAGGCGGATCCCCATGCCCCAGTTGCTGTCGTAGCTCGTGATATCATAGGAGTAGGCTTTGCCCATGACATTGCCGGCGTCATAAAACAGCGCGAAACGCAGGCGTTCGACGATGGGCACGCTGTATTCGAGCGAGCCAAACCAGTAGGTGTCGCCGCCGACGGGTTCGTTCGAGCCGGAACCGACTTCGCGCGGACTGACGTTATTGTACTGGTAGCCGCGCAGGGAATTGAGTCCGCCGAGATAATAGCGTTGATAAAACGGCACCTGGCTGCTCGAGCCATAGGAATCCGCCACGCCCGAGCTGCCGAGCACTTCCAGCACGTGTCCGGCGTAAAGTCCTTTGAAGTACCAGTGGGATTTCAATTCAAGCCGGTAAAAATCCGCGTCGCCCCCAAACGGCCCGGCGAGTTCCAAAGTGAGCGTGGTGCTCTGGCCTTTTTCCGGCAGGAAACCGGGGCCGCGGGTGTCGTAGGTGATCGAGGTGTCAAATTTCGAAATGACCGAGTAACCTTTCTCGGCCAGCATGGTGTTGGGCACGTAGACCTGGCCGGGCGGCGGTGGTGGAACGGGCATGCCGGGCGGGACGACCGGCGGGGCGGTGTAGTTGTTGTTGAAAAGAATCCCCACGTTCTCAATCGTAAAGCCGACGCCGCCAATGAGGAAGTCACTGCCGAGCGCGCGTTTCAGACCTAGGCGCGTCCCGAGCAGCGTTTCGCGGTAGAGATTGTTCGGGCTGAGGAAATCAAGCTCGCGGTAAAACAGGTTGACGTCGAGGTTCAGCTTTCTTTCCAAAAACCAAGGCTCGATGAATTCCATCTCGAAGTCCTTGCGCTGGGTGCCGAGCTGCACGCGCAGGCGGAACTTCTGGCCGGCGCCGGTGAACGTGGGCGGATGGAACAGATCAAAGTTGCCCTGATAAATTTCAGCAAAACCCACCAGCGCGTCCACCGAGCTGAAACCCGCGCCCACGGTCAGGTTGCCGGTTTGTTTTTCCTCAACGCCGAGCACGAGGTTTTTACGGTTCGGCACATCGGTCGTCTCGGGACGCGTATCCACCTTGGAAAAATAGTTCAGGCCTTCGATGCGCTGCTTGCTGGTGTTGATGCGCACCATGTCGAAAACATCGCCGGGCGCAACGGATAATTCGCGCCGGATGACCCGGTCCTTCGTCTTGACGTTGCCGCGGATTTCAATTTTTTCGATGAAGATTTTCTGGCCCTCGTCAATCTTGAATTCCAGGTCCATCGTGCCGCTCTCGGTGTTTGGAATCTTGTTCACGATCAAATTGCGCGAGCCGGGCGTGACCTCGATATAGCCTTTGGCTCCGTAAAAGTTTTTGATCGCCTCCGTGTCCTTGTTCATTCCGTCGGGCGTGAAAACGTCGCCGACGTCCATTTCCAGGCCGTTCGGCCCGAGCTTGATTTTTTTCAACGCATTGCCCGGTTGCGCCGCGCGCAGCCCCTGCCCGATTTCCGCGAGGCTGAACAGTTTGTTACCGGTGATTTTGACCGAGCCGACTTTGTACCGGCTGCCTTCGTAAATGTAAAACTGGATGATCTCCGTCTTGGGCGTGGGGCGGATGAACTTGACGTCCTTGATTTCAAAATCGATATAGCCTTTTTCGCGGTAAAACTGGCTTAGCCCCTCCTTGTCATCCTCGAACTCGTCTTCCTTGAACGTGCCGCTGCCGGTGAGCCACGAAAACATCCAATGCCGTCGCGTCTTGAGGACTTTGCGCAATTTGCTTTCGGGAAACGCCAGCGCGCCGATGAACTGGACGTCCGTGATTTTGATCTTCGGGCTTTCGGTCACTGCGATCGTCGCCGTTGCGCGCCCGCTGTTTTCGTCAATGTATGGGATATATTTGACCTGCGTGCCGGGGTAGCCCGCCTTCTGATACGTCTTCTGGATTTCCTGGCAGTCGGTGAACAGCTTCCGCTCGTCGAGCGGTTCGCCGACCTTGGAAGTCAGTTTTTTTTTCAGCTTGGCGTCATTGTACTTTTTGTTGCCTTCAAATTTGATTTCCGTCAGCCGCGGCTTGCCTTGCACGACGTAGGTCAGGATCACGCCGTCGCTCGTGATTTCGTCCGTGACGCGAATGTTGTAAAACTGGCCGGTCGTGTAGAGATTGCGCACGTCGTCATCCACCACCGCGCGCAAATAAGGATCGCCCGGCTTGACGCGGATGTTGGAATGGATGAGATCGTCGCTGACCTCCTGCGGGCCGGCGTGTTTGATTACGATTTTGTAAACCCGGAGGGAAGTCTGCCCGCGCGCCGCCGGCAGGCAGGCGAAGATGAGCATCAGTCCGCAGAGGCGAAGAAAAAAATTCATCAGGTTCAGTTTGGCACGTCGTCGTCGCTCACTTTGGCTGCGCTTTCAAATCGTGTATAAGACTTCAAAAAAGTCAGGTTCACATCGCCGGTCGGGCCGTTTCTTTGTTTGGCGATCAGCAAATTAACCGCCACCGCTTCCTGCTCTTCGCCGGCGGAAGCGCTGCTCTCATCATCGTCGCCGCTGCTCGGCTTGTAGAGCAGACCCACCACGTCGGCGTCCTGTTCAATCGCGCCGGACTCGCGCAAATCCGAGAGCCGCGGCTTGCGGTTCTTGTCCTTCTCCAACTCGCGGTTCAACTGGCTTAGCACGATGATGGGAACTTCGAGTTCTTTCGCCAGCGACTTGATGCCGTTGGAAATGTCGGCGATTTCCTGCTGCCGGTTCTCGGCCCGGCGCGCAGTAGAATGGAGCAATTGCAGGTAGTCAATCACGAAAAGCTTGATGCCATGCTGCTGCGCCATGCGCCGCGCCTTGGCGCGCAATTGCAAAATCGAAAGCCCGGACGAATCATCAATGAACAGCGGCGCGCCGGCCAGCTTGCCCGCCGCGCCGGTGAGCTTCGGAAAATCCCGCTCGGCCAGGAAACCGTCGCGCACGTTGCGCAGGTTCACCCGTGAGCGCGAACAAAGCATGCGCAGCACGAGCGACTCCGAGGTCATTTCCAGACTGAACACGCCGACCGGCAGCTTCTGTTCGATGGCCACATGCTCCGCGACGTTCATGGCGAGCGAGGTTTTTCCCATCGAAGGCCGCGCGGCGATCACGATCATTTCGCCCGGGTGCAGGCCGCTGGTCATTTTGTCCAGGTCGGTGAAGCCGGTGGCCACGCCGGTGAGCATGCCCTGCCGCTGATGAAAATCCTCGATCGTGGTGATGGCGTTCTTGACGAGGTCCTTGATGGTTCTTGTCTGGCTCTGCACGCGCGATTCGCTGATGCGCAGAATGTCGCGCTCCACTTCATCCATCAGCGCGTCCACCTCGCCTTCAAACTCGTATACCCGGCCGACCACGTCGGTGCAGGTGTGGATCATTTTTCGCAACAGAAATTTTTCCTGAACGATGTCGAGATAGTAACTCAGGTTCGCCGCGCTCGGCACGGCATCCGGCAGCGACGCGAGGTAGGCGATGCCGCCCACCTGTTCAAGCAACTGCTTGTTCTTTAACTGCTGCTGGAGAGTGATGACGTCAATGGCCTCGCGCGAGTCGTACATGGCCGCGAGCGTGGTGAAGATGGTCTGGTGGCGCAGATCGTAAAATACTTCGCCGTCGGCCTTGAATTTTTCGATGCACTGGCCCATGCATTCGTTGGGCGAGAGCATCACGCAGCCGAGCACGCCCATCTCCGCCTCCGGCGAGTGCGGCGGCAGCCGGTCCACGGTGGGTCGGGCGTCCGCGCGGGCCGATTTTTGACGGCGGGTGCGTTTCAAATCGGCGGCGCTGGCGCCTTCGCTGGCAACGGAATCAATCATTCAACTACATGACAAACTTTTCTTCGGCGAATCAAACTCAACTTGTTTTTTATTGATAACAACATGTTCACAAACCGGAACGGAAAAGCCAATTCCATTACCTCGATAACCTGCAAGCCATCAGCGCGCCGGAGCCGGGAACAGCGGCGTTGTTTGGATTGGGTGCCCTGAGCCTGCTCATTTGGCGGCCGCGAAAGACCTGTTGACCGCCGTTTAGTTTCCACCCCAATTCAGCGCGGAACAAGGCTCCGCGCTTTTTGTTTTGATGATTCCGCGCGCAGGTCGTCCGCAAAGGCGAACAAAAAAGGCCGGCATTGCGCCGGCCTTTCCCTACTGCTGGTTTTTGGGCTAGGGTCTGGTTCAGATGTTAATCGAAACCAGCCCTTGCGAGATCGCAAATTTCGTCAGTCCGGCCACGCTGCGGATGTTCAACTTCTTCATGATGCGCTCGCGGTGCGTTTCCACCGTGCGGACGCCGACACCCAGCTGGCTGGCGATTTCCTTGTTGCTGAAACCGTCGGCGATGTGAATCAGCACTTCGCGTTCGCGCGAGGTCAGCGCGGAAAGGCTGCCGGAGCCGCTGCTGCCGCGCACGAACTGGTTCAGCGCGGTGCGCGCGACTTCAGGACTGAAAAAAGATTCGCCGGCAATGACGGTTTCAATGGCGCGCACGAGGTCTTCGGTCGCCCCGCCTTTGAGCAGGTAACCGCTCGCGCCGGATTGCACGATGCGCAGGACATAGTCCGTGTTCGTGTGCATGGAAAGGATCAGCACCTTGATCGCGGGCAGTTCCTTGCGAACCGCCTCGGTCACCAGCAGTCCGTTTTTCTCCGGCAGATCAATGTCCATCAACATAATGTCCGGCTTCAACTCGCGCGCCATGCTCAACGCCGCCACGCCGTCCGCCGCCTCACCGATGATTTTCATGTTCGGCTGCTGCGCGAGACAGGCGATGATTCCCTTCCGCACCACCGGATGGTCGTCCACGACCAGCAGCCGGATGTGCTTTTTCGCTTTGCCCGCCGCCCCGGTCTGGCTCGAGTGATTTTTCATGAGAGAATTTTGAATGTGTCCTGACAACCCGGTCGCCGGACGCGAAAAGTTTGCGGACGTTGTTGAGTGCGGGACAGCCGACATGGTTAGTGCAGTTTTCATTTTGCGAATCTTCCTGGTCATGGTTAAGAACGATGTTTACGGGAACAGATACGGACCGGCGCCAGCTTCGGTTCGCGCCGCGTTGCCGAAGTCCAGAGCGCGGCAAATCCCAAAACCCCCGCCACCGCCCCCGCCGCCGTTCCGCCGGCCACCCCGGCGATCGCCGTGAGGCAAAGAAACGCCGCGCCGGCCAGGACTGCTTTCGAGTTCGTTTGTTGTTTCATAGTCATCGCCATTTATCTTCTGCCCTTACTTCATCATACCCTCCGCACTTCTACAATCAGGGCAACCCATGTCCGTACTCCCGGCGATTACCTTGAAAAAATCCAGTGGAATCCCCGGTGAAAATCAACGCGGTGAACGATCCGTTATGAAAAGCCCGGTTGCCGCCTTGGCCAACATCGGATGGCGCCAAGAATTTCGTTTGGAGAGACGGCGGTTCGTGGTTAATTTTCCCGGCACGAAATGAAAGTCACCCTGAACTGGCTCAAACAATACGTTGATTTCAACTGGTCGCCCGAGGAATTGACGGAGCGGCTCACCCTGCTCGGCCTCGAAGTCGAGGGCGTCCACAAGCTCGGCGGCGAGTTTGAAGGCATCGTCATCGCGCAGGTCGTCACGCGTGACAAACATCCGAACGCCGACAAACTTTCCGTGTGCCGCGTCAACGACGGCCAGGGCGAACGCCAGATCGTTTGCGGCGCGCAGAATTTCAAGGCCGGCGACAAAGTCCCGCTCATCCTGCCCGGCG
>OCZU010000719.1_pt1 | contig 22210 bp, 20 predicted proteins | sample 1539001 | NCBI WGS metagenome assembly OCZU01 (sample SAMEA3539306, study PRJEB22396) | soil metagenome | biome: tundra; feature: field; material: soil | place: USA | collected 2010-05 | depth 0.15 m | reverse complement strand
CCACCGAGATCTACACTCTTTCCCTACACGACGCTCTTCCGATCTCATGACATCATCGAGGCGAAGTCGATTCCTTGGGCATTGGCGAATTGAATGGAGCACGCGATGTCCCCGCGCACGATCTTCTTGAGCCGACTGTTCGGACTATTCTGCATCCTCGCCGCGCTCAGCATGATCGTACGCGGACGGGCCACCGTGGACACGCTGGCACTGCTGCTCGCGGACGCGCCGCTGATGTACATGGTCGGTGTCATCTTGCTCGTGGCTGGTCTCGCCATGGTCGTCGCGCACAACATCTGGTCGGGCGGCGCCCTGCCAGTCGTCATCACCTTCATCGGATGGGCCACGATGATCAAGGGGCTGCTGTTTCTCATTCTGACGACCACAGCGGACACGGCGCTGTATCTGAACATCTTGCATTACCGCGAGTATTTTTACGGGTTTGCCGCCTTTTCGCTCGCCGTTGGGGTTTTCCTGACCTACGGCGGATTCAGGAAAATTCCCTGAGCGATTCCCGTGCCGTCATGGTTTGGCGTCGAGCGCCCGCACGGTATCGGCAACGACCTCGGCCAGCGCTGCGTCCGCCGCCAGTTCGTAGGCCGCGACAATCGCGGTCAAGCGATTGTCCGCCGCTTCCTGCGTAGCACTCGCCTCAAAGCGACTCAGAACGCGTCTGTCGTTCGCCTTGCCCATCCTCGCCGAAATACGCACGTGTATCGTCGGCCTGGTTTCGCCGGCTGCATACTGCGCCTGAAAGTCCGTGACCTCGGATTCCAGCCAATAGCCGGCCGTAAAAAGCGAAGCATCGCTGCTCACGCTGCGCAAGTTGGCGTGGGCGCGAAATGATTGCAGCGCCAGGTCTTGGACGACGTCATCGAGCGGCCCGCTCCAACGCGCGCCAGCGTAGTAATCCAGGCGCCTATCGGGGTACAAGACCGCGATCCGATCCGTATCCAGCCCGGAGCGCACCTGCGGCTTTAGAACCGTGAGATCGGCCGCGATTGCGGGCCCCGGCGTTCCTGGGTGCGCCGACAACAGGTAAATCGCCGGTGCAGGAGTTTTGCTCGAGAACAGGGGCCCGCTGCACGCGCTGAGCGCGCATACGAGTGCCAGCGCCGGGATTGCGCGGATCACGGGATCGCGGCCACTCATTGGGGCACCTTTACACCGTGATTATTGGGCTCGTAAATCAGCCGCGACGGGTTCTCCTTCAGCGAACGCGACAAGTCGCGAATATCCCGCGCGGCCGCGCCCGCATCTCGCAGCAAGCGCTCGAATTCGGGCAGGCCGTGAGTCGTGAAGCTGGAGATCCCGGGCCCGCTGTCGGCAGTGAACTGATCCAATCGCTGCGAGGTGACGGCCAGATGGTCGCTGATCACCCGGAAGTTGGCGACCGCCACTTTGATGTCCGGGCCCGCACCCGCGGTGATCGACTCCAGATCGGCGCCCGCACTGCGCACCTCAAGCGCGGCACTGCGCATGTCGGCGGCCATATCTTCCATGCCGCGGACCGTGGCCGGCAGCCGTTCGCTGGCTAGGCTCGCGTTTTCGAGCGTCTTCTTGATCGCGTTGATATTACTGTCGCTCAATAATCGGTTGAATCGATCGACCGATTCGACCATCCGCGTTGCCAGCCCAGGCAGATTCTTGAGCAACACATCCAGATCAGACGGCGTGGATCGAATGACCGGGTAGCGCGTGCCTGGTGCGAGCGGGCCCGCCATGGCGGGGTTCGGATCCTGTTCGAGGTCGATGAACAGCAGCCCCGTGACCCCTTGCAGAGTCAAGGTAGCGAGCGTGCGGTTGTCGAGCGGGGCCGTGGAATCGATGTCAGTGATCACGAGCACGCGGTTGCTGTGTGCCGGATCGATCGTCATGCGTTTGACCTGGCCGACGTTGACACCCAAGTAGCGAACCGCCCCGCCTTCGGTCAGGCCGCTGACCGACCCCTCGAAATAAATCTCGTAGCGCTGATAGCTGCGCTTATCCTGTTGATCCGTATACCAAAAAACAAACGCGACGGCCATCGCGATGACCAACAGCACGAATGCGCCGACAGCCACGTAATTCGCGTCCCTATCCATGGCGCTCCATTTCCGCGGCGCGCGCCCGCGGTCCTTGAAAATATTCCCGTATCCAAGGATGCGAATTCTGCCGCATTCCGTCGAGCGTGTCCGTGATCATGCGATGGTCGACGATGACGCCGACCCGATCGCAGGTATGAAACAGAGTATTCAGGTCGTGCGTGATCATGACCACGGTGAGTTGCAGTTGCGAATGCAGGTACAACAGTAGCTCATCGATCGCCGCCGCGGAAATCGGGTCCAGCCCCGCGGTCGGCTCGTCGAGGAACAACAGTTTGGGCTCGAGGGCCAGCGCCCGGGCGAGCGCCGCCCGTTTGACCATTCCTCCGGACAGCTGAGCGGGATATTTGCGGGCGGCGTCCGGCGGCAATCCCACCATCAACAGATTCAACTCCGCGAGCGCGTCGAGCGTGAATTCAGTCAGATCGCGGTATTCGCGTAACGGCAACTGGACGTTTTCGGCGACTCTCAAGGAGCTGATCAAGGCACCGTTCTGAAACAGTACACCGTAACTTTGGACGAACGCGAGGTACTCGGCGCCCGTGAGTCTCTCGATGTTCGTGCCGTACATCTCTATCGTGCCGGCATCGGGCTGATGCAATCCCAATATCGACCGAAGCAATACGGTTTTGCCCGAACCGGAGCCGCCAACCACCCCAAAAATCTCACCCCGGCGGACCTCGAGATCGAGACCATCGTGCACGACTTGCGCGCCGAAGCGGTTGACCAAGCCATGCACGCGAATCACCGGATCGGGGCTTCGGATCGCCATTAGAAATCCATCTTCTGATACAAGACCGCAAACAGGGCGTCGGCCAGTATGACGAGAAAAATGGACTGCACCACCGAGAGCGTCGTCAAGCGACCGAGTTCGCGCGAGGTATCGCGAACCTGCATTCCGCGGTACGTGCCCACCATGGCAATCAATAATGCGAACACCGGTGCTTTGATCATGCCTGCCCAGAATGTCGTCGGAGCGAGCGCGTCGCGCATGCGCGCGGTGAATTGCGGCAGCGATATATGGAGTTCGACCAGCGACAACAGTCCCCCGCCGGCCAATCCCATTGCATCGGCGATGATCGTCAAAAGCGGCAATGCGATTACTAGCGCGAGCACGCGCGGCACCACCAACAACTCGATCGGATTCATACCCATTGCGCGCAGCGCGTCGGTTTCCTCGTTGAGCTGCATGACGCCGATCTCCGCTGCGAACGCGCTGCCCGAACGGCCCGCGACAATGATTGCCGTCAATAGCACGCCCATTTCGCGCAACACCGCAATCGTCACGAGATCGACGACATAGATACCGGCGCCGAAGCCGCTCAATTGCTGCGCTCCCAAATAGGCGACGATCACGCTGATCAGAAATGCGACGAGCGCGACGATCGGTATCGCAGTAATTCCGGTTTCGTAGATATGGCGGAACAGCGACGAGACGCGCATCGACCGCGGCCGAGAAAACATCTGACCGAAAACCGAGACCATGCGGCCGAAGAATGCGACGGCGCGGCGCACGCCTATGCCCTGACGCACTGCCCAGCGGCCGATGCTTGCAACGAGCTCGTCGAGCCTATGCGCATGCGGCTGCGCGGTGCTGCCGGCAGCCTTTTGCTCCGCATGCAGCCTTTGCAGAAAGTCCAAAAAGTGCGGCGGATTGCCGCTGTGTCGAATCGTCAATCCGTCGCCACGCAGCTCGGCGAGACGCGTCAACAAGGCCCAAGTGGATGCGATTCCCGGCGCCTCGGCGCCGCCCCAATCGCAGGTGAGGGTTCCCTTGAGCGTCGCGGGCAAGGCCTTGAGCTGATCTTGGATGCCGCCGATCGCCGCCAGCGTCCAATCGCCACTCAGCACGAGTCGCCAATTGTCGCCGTCACCCTCCAGCGCCAATGGGACCGTCATGGCTCATCTCATCTCAAACCAATGCAAGCGCTTCGATCGAAACCGGGTTCATATTCGTATGCTAGCAGGCGTCGCAAGGACTGTCCTCCGCAGAGTCCCCTAAACAAACACGGGCGCCGCGAAGCCAAGCCTTGGACCCTGAACTGCACTAGACTTTGCCGTCATGTCATTGGAACGCAGCGGATGACTCGCCGGAAACGCAAGAGCACTGGTGCCCGCGTGTCCGCCTCGCGCGTATCCGCCTCGCGCGATTCGGTCAAACTCTCGGGAGTTACGGCTACACTCGCGAGCGATGCACGCAAACACGCGACTTCCGAGCATTTCGAGCGGCGTCTCGAATGGGCCCTGGTCAGTTTCTCCGGAGCTCTGTTTGCCGCCGCGTGTTGCTTCTCAAAGGTGGGGTGGCTCGCCTGGATTGCGCTGCTGCCCCTGCTGTGGGTCATCGATAAGACGGCGAGTCTGAAGCGCGCGATCTGGCTGTCGTGGTGGGCCGGTGCGGTCGCCAGCCTCGGCACGGTTCATTGGATGATTCCGTTGATTGCGCGCTTCACCGCGGCGCCGCTGCCTGCGGCGCTGGTGGGCCACGCCATTTTCAGCGCATATCAGGGCGTCGTCTTCCTGGTATTCGGCTGGATCGTACGTTTGGGTCGCAAGCGGCTAGCGCTGCCGATGAGCGTGGTCGCACCCGTCGCGATCGTGGCGAGCCAGGCTACGATATGGTTCCTGTTTCCCTACGGCATTGAAATGTCCCAGGCGTTCTTCCCGCCGGTTATCCAGGTCGCCGATCTGCTCGGCCGATACGCCGTCACGGCCATGCTGGCGCTCGCGAGCGCCGCGAGCTTTGACCTGCTGTGTGCGAGCGGTACCGAGATCAAACTCGCGCGGCGTTGCGCCGTCGCCGGGCTGCTGCTGCTGGGCGCAGCTTTGGCCTATGGACAAATGCGCCTGAGCGCGTTCGAGAAGCGCATCGCTGCCGCGCCGGCGCTGCGCGTCGGCATCGTCCAACCAAATGCGGACGTGGAACTCCCGGGCACAGAGCAGGGGTCCGCTTCTGAACAGGTCGAGAGGAAGGTCCGCAAACTCGCGGCACTGCGCCGCGCGAGTCAGGATCTGGTGGCGCGTGGCGCGCAGCTGATCGTCTGGACCGAGGTCAGCTACCCCTGGTTATATCCGCAGACACGCGGCAAGGACTTCCCGGACAATGATCTGCAGGCAATCAGCACGGGGATCAGGGCACCGGTGATAGCCGGGTCACTGACGCAAGATGGCGCCGGTCATCAGTACAACTCGGCGCTCGTGTTTGCGCCGGGCGGATCGATCATCGGGCGCTATGACAAGAACATCCTCGTGCCATTCGGCGAATATATTCCCGAGCCGGTCAACTTCGCGTGGGTGCGAAGACTCGCGCTCGGCACGGGGCCGGGACTGCTGCCCGGTGCAGCAATGCAACCAGTTTCGGTTCCAATCGGGCCGATTGAGGGTCGCTCGAGCATCGGGATTCTCATTTGTTACGAAGATGTGCTGCCGGAGCTGACCCGCCGTATCGGTGCGCAGCATCCGCAGTTGCTGCTTAATTTGAGCAATGACGCCTGGTTCAATTCAGAAATCGAATCCAAGCAGCATCTGGCCATGTCGGTCTACGCAGCCGTCGAGCAACGAATCAGCCTCGCCAGAGCCGTCAATCCCGGCATTTCGGCGATTGTCGATCCTGCCGGTCGAGTCATCGCGCAGAGCCAATTTGTATCGCCGGCGGGACGCATCCTGCCACCGGATACGTTTCTGGCCGTCGTTCCTTTGCTCGCGGGCGACACCAGCTTTTACACGACCGTCGGCTATTGGTTTCCCCGAATATGCCAGCTACTGAGTTTGGCAATCCTATTGAGAGCGCGTCTAGGCATGAGGCATTGGCCATGGCAAAGAAACCCGGCCTAAGGCGGTCGTTAGCGGTGCGCGTCACCCGCCAGCTGATGCGCCTCAGCGGCGTCTGCACTTCTCGCTTAGCGCTGCCCGCCGGCGCGCTGATCGTGGCACCCAACCACCTCTCGTTGTGGGACGGGCCGTTGGTAGCCTGCCTCACCGACCGACCGGTCCTGTTTGGAGTCGATCCTGATTATTTGTGCCGCCAACCCTGGCGATTCGTGCTGCTTTTTTTGGTCAAGCTGGGCTTTGGCGACGTGGTACCGCTAGACGCCGATCGGCCCTTCGCGTGGCGCCGGTTGGCGGCCGCGCTGCATCGTGGAGAGGCCATATGCGTGTTTCCCGAGGGAGCGATCGCGCGCGGCGGACAGTTGCTGCCGATCAGGCCGGGCGTGGCGCGTTTGGCACGGATGATGAAAACGCCCGTATTGCCGGTGCGCATCGAACGCGCCGAGCAGCCGCGGATCGCCGTGGTGGCCGGTGCACAGATCGATCCCTCACATCCGGACTTGGCAGATCTGCTGACAGCATCGCTCCAACAGTCTGCGCGAATCGGCACCGAGACGTTCGATGCCTCAGGGCGACCGGGCGGCCTCGACCGCTGGATTCGTACCTTTGGCCGCAAATAAATCCGCCATCACTGCAACGCCCTCGTCGCAGGCATGATTTAAACAGCGCAGTCCAAACCCGCTCTCCATCGACTTGAGCAGCGAGAAATGCGAGTACCGCACCTTGCTCTGAAGACGATGCGATCCGTAATTCGTATCGACGGTCAGCACGACCTGGTTCGTGTATGGCACGTTGCTATAGTCGTTCTCGTCCCAGACGATCACGATCGCATTGCGGCCTTGCCGCCATGCCGGCGAACTCTTGATCGCGGACACCAGATTCTGCAGCGTGATGTCGCTGCGCAAGATCAGCGCCGGGTTCAGCCCTTGCTGGCTGCCGTCATCCTTGGGATCATATTTGCAAAGCGGGCCGGCGTTGTCGCGGCCGTGTTGGTCGTTGCATTGGTTCGGCACGATGAACGCAAGATTTGGGATCTGGCCTGCGCGAAGATCGGCAAACAATCCGCGGATGCCGTCAAAGCCGACGGCGTTCTTCAAGCTGTTGCGCGGATCGGTGCCTTCCTGAACGTTTCGGAAGTAAACGAAAGGATTGTGCTTGGCCGCGTACAGCGCAACGATCATGCGTGAGGTCAACGGCGGGGTCTGCGCCGGCCACACGGCGCCAAGATCGGTGAGATTGGAGAGCACACCGTCGCTGTAATCGACTCGGTCGGCTCCAGCCGCGGGCAGTCCGTCCTCATAGCTCTTCCATCTACGCCCGGCGGCGACGAGTTGATCGGCAATCGTCTTGGCGACGATATGGCTCGAGGCAGGGATGGATTGAACCCCGTCGATATTGACCGTTCCCGGCGGCCCCTGGGACTCGTTGGAAAGGTCGATGGCCGGTGTTGCCGCCTCGGTGCCGGCACCGGCAATGGGACAAATCGGTGGACTTGGCGGCGTTTCAGTCGCAGTCAGGCCGCTGCTGAGATTGTTGAGACAATGAGCGTCGTGCCAATCCGGGTCGCTGTCGGTGAGCACGCCGAAGTTGGAGCCGCCGACGATCTCCAGATGGTTTGTCAGGCTAGGATGCGCGACGGCGAAGTAATTGGTCGCCAGATTCGCGTCTTTCACGTATTGATTGATGAACGGCGCGTTCGGATTGTTGATGATCTGACTGAAGCCGTGGTTCTCCATCATGATCACAAACACGTGATCGAGTTTCGGGATGCCCAGCGGTACCGACCCCTCCTGCGCCCATGCGGTGTGCGCGATGTACGTGGCAAGAATCAGTAGGCTCCAACGGTTGTTCTTCATGAAGCTATTCTCAACGGGAAAAAGGTATCGTAACGTGGCTTGCGAGCAGCGCAATAGCGGCAGATAATTTCCCCAGTATGGCGCCTCACGCACGCGGAGAGATCGATGGCATCACCACAGACGCCCGACAAGAGTCGCGGTCAGCCCAAAGGTTCTGACCAGTTTGCGATCCACCTCGAGGATTTCGCCTTTGAACTGCTCAACCAAGTTCTTGCCAAATCCATCAGCAACTTACCGCGGCCGGCCGAATACGGGGGAGTCATTTATTTAAACGAGACGAGCAGACAATTGGGAAGCATGGGGCCGTTCAAGGGCCCTCCCGGCGAATATACGGTCGACATCCGTTGGAGGGATCCAAACATGGGATGCCCTGTGGGAACCACGCCGAAAGGGTGGTATCACACACATCCGTCCGCGCGCTTTGGTGAGTTCCATTTCTTGGCGAAGGTATTCGTCGACAATGACAAGGATATTTCGGATGAGGAGCAGATACCGGGTTTTCTTGGAGTCTATGATGGCACTTTCTGGCGCTACGATCCGCCGCCTTACGAACCCACTGTACTCACAGATCATGGATTGATTACTCAAATGGGACCGGGCAAGTTCACGCAACTCAACAGGAGGCTCACGATCACCACCGAAGGTGGTTCCAAAACCGGTGTAAAATGGGCCCCCAAGAGATAATCCTCACCGAATCCCATGACGTTCGGAGGCCATTCGGCGCGATGGATCGACTGAGCTGTCACGATCAGGTTCAATAACCGCGAGAACCCTTCCCTGCGAGGCGCGCCTCGGCTACCGTGAGTGTCATGCCGCCCATCGTCCGCGTCGCAAAGCTCGAGAAGACCTATAGCGGCGGCCTGTGCGCGCTGAGCGCGATCGATCTCGAGATCCGCCCCGGAGAAATCTTCGCGCTGCTCGGCCCCAACGGCGCTGGCAAGACGACGCTCATCAACATCATTTGCGGGATCGTGACGCCGAGCGCCGGCTCCGTGACGGTCGACGGTCACGACGTCCGGTCGGACTTTCGCGCGGCCCGTGCTCGGATCGGACTGGTACCGCAAGAACTCGCAATGACCTCTTTCGAGACGGTCCTGACGAGCATGCGCTTCAGCCGCGGGCTATTCGGCAAGCGGCCGGATCCGGCGTATCTCGAGAAGGTGCTCAAGAGTCTGTCGCTATGGGATAAGAAGGACAGCAAAATCATGACGCTGTCCGGCGGCATGAAGCGGCGCGTGATGATCGCGAAAGCCCTGTCGCACGAGCCGCAGATCCTTTTCCTCGACGAGCCGACGGCCGGCGTAGACGTCGATTTGCGCCGCGCCATGTGGGACGTCGTGCGCTCGCTGCGCGATACCGGGGTCACGATCATCCTGACCACCCATTACATCGAGGAAGCAGAGGAAATGGCGGATCGCATCGGCGTCATCAACCAGGGCAAGCTGATCCTCGTCGAGAACAAGAACGAGCTGATGCGCAAGCTCGGCCGCAAGCACCTCACTCTGCAGCTGCAGGCGGCACTCGAGTGCCTGCCGCCGGAAGTTGCCGACCTGCCGCTCGTGCTCTCTGCGGACGGACGCGAGCTCAGCTACACATACGACCAAGCGTGGGAGCATTTCGGCATCGCAGCACTGCTCGAGAAGCTGCACCGCGCGGGCATCCGCTACAAGGACTTGCACACCAGCCAGAGCTCGCTCGAGGAAATATTCGTGGGACTTGTCGGGCGGGCACAGTGAACGTCCTCGCCATACGCGCGATCTACCGCTTCGAGATGGCCCGCATGGGTCGCACGCTGCTGCAGAGTGTGGCGACGCCGGTCATCTCGACCTCGCTCTACTTCGTCGTGTTCGGCGCGGCGATCGGCACGCGCATTGCGCAGATCGACGGCGTGAGCTACGGCGCATTCATCGTGCCGGGGCTCATCATGCTCTCGGTCTTGACCGAGAGCATCTCCAATGCCTCCTTCGCAATCTACTTCCCGAAGTTTACCGGCACCCTCTACGAGGTGCTCTCGGCGCCGGTCTCTTACGTGGAGGTCGTACTCGCTTATGTCGGTGCCGCGGCGACGAAGTCGATCATCCTCGGGCTCCTGATCCTCGCCACGGCGCACCTGTTCGTGCACTTTGAGATCATCCACCCGGTGTGGACCGTGCTCTTCCTCGTGCTCACGTCCGTGACCTTCAGCCTGTTCGGCTTCATCATCGGCATCTGGGCCAACAGCTGGGAACAGCTCGCGCTCGTACCCATGCTGATCGTCATGCCGCTGACGTTCCTCGGCGGGAGCTTCTACACCATCAATATGCTGCCGGGCATCTGGCAGAAGATCGCGCTGTTCAACCCGGTTGTCTATCTCGTCTCGGGGTTCCGGTGGAGCTTCTACGGGATCGCCGACGTGCGCGTCGGCGTCAGCCTTGGGATGATCGCACTGTTTCTCGTGTTATGCATGACGCTGGTGGCGTGGATCTTCAAGACGGGGTACCGGCTCAAGACCTGATCTGCACATTTGGACCTACAGATCGGACATGTCAACGAGGATCGCATCCTCACGGGACCCGTAGGTCTGGACATGCTCGATGTAACGACCTGGAAGTGCCGTGAATGTGGTGACATTCACGATCGGGACGTGAATGCGGCCCGCAACATCCTGTCCGCAGGGAGGTGTCCCCCGTCCGTCAGCGGAAACGAGTCATCGCCGTCAGGGGCGCCGCCGAGCCAGGCATCTCGCCGATGCGAGGCTAAGGACCAGCGCACTGACGGCGGCGGCATGAGCACCGGAAATCCAGGTACACTTCATTTCCCCGAAATATAATCTCGCTATGCAATCCGGCCCCAAAAAGCCTTCTTGGCGTACACCTGCGACCGGCATGCCGCTCAGTGATCTCGCGGCCAAACTCGAGGAAGCCCGCCGCCTCCATGACCAGCGACTATTGACACAAGCGCAGACCATCTATGAGGAAATAGTCAAGGCGCTACCCCGGCATTTTCATGCCCTGCATGCACTGGGCATCATTGCCGGCCAAAAGAACAATCCGAAAAAAGCCGTCGAGCTCCTTGAGAGGGCCATTGAGAGCGACCCGAATAACAAGGCGGCTTGCGTCGCGCACATGAACATGGGTCTTGCGTTCATGGAACTTGGAAAGTTGGATGCTGCTCTCGCAAGTTACGATCGCGCAATTGCGATCAATTCCGAATTTGCCGACGCCCATCACAGCCGCGCCATGGTCCTGCAGGCATTTCGAAGAACGGACGCGGCGCTTGCCGGCTACGATCGCGTCATCGCGATCAATCCGAGTCATGCCGACGCCTACGTCAATCGCGGCAATTTGCTGCGCGAACTGCAGCAGTTCGAAGCGGCCATAGACAACTATGACAAGGCCATTGCGCTGAACCGCCGCATAAAATTCGTGCATGGAATTCGGCATCACACGTGCATGCAAATCTGCAGTTGGGACGGCCTTGAAACGGCACTCGCGCAGCTTCGCGAGAGCATTTCCAGCAATCAAGCGACTTCAAGTCCGTTCTTTGTTCTTGGTTTTTCAGATTCTGCGCATTTGCAAAGGAAGGCCGCGGAAATACGCGTTCATGAAAAATGCCCTCCGAACCACGAGCTGGGACAAATCAAGAAGCGGCCAAAGCAGCACAAAATGAGGATCGCGTACTTTTCCGCCGATTTCCACAATCACGTAACGATGTATGTGCTGGCAGAACTCTTCGAGCGACACGATCGGTCCAAAATCGACGTGACGGTTTTATCCTTCGGGCCCGAATCAGATGACGCGATGCGAAAGCGGCTACGTGCTGCGTGTGAAGACTTCGTCGATGTGCGCACCATGTCCGATGCGGATGTCGCCAAACTGGCCAGAAAACGCAAGATTGACATCGCGATCGATCTGAAAGGTTTTACGCAGGGCAATCGAGCCGGCATTTTCGCGTTGCGCGCGGCGCCTTTGCAAGTCAACTTCCTGGGCTACCCCAGCTCGATGGGGGCAAGCTATATCGACTACCTGATCGGGGATCCCACGGTGATACCGGAGGCTTCGCAGCCCTTCTACAGTGAGAAAATCGCTTATCTTCCCAACAGTTATTACCCTTACGACACGACGCGCAAGGTCTCGGACAGGGTATTCAGTCGTGAAGAGCTAGGCTTGCCACGGTCGGCCTTCGTGTTCTGTTGCTTCAACAATAGCTACAAGATCACTCCCGGTGTATTCGATTGCTGGATGCGGATCTTGAGGCAGGTCGATGCCAGTGTGCTGTGGCTTTTGGAGGACAATCCGAAAGCATCGAGCAATTTGCGTCAGGAAGCGGCAAAGCGCGGTGTGAATCCAGAAAGACTGGTTTTCGCGAAGCGCATGGCGCTGCCCGAGCATTTGGCCAGACATCGCTCAGCGGATTTGTTCATCGATACGCTTCCTTATAATGCGCACACGACCGCGATCGACGCGCTCTGGGCGGGACTTCCGGTGCTGACCCTTCCCGGCGAGGCGTTTGCGAGCCGGGTTGCTGCGAGTTTGTTGAAGGCCATTCGGCTACCGGAACTCATCACGGCGACCCAGGAACAGTACGAGAATACGGCGGTCGCGCTGGCTGTCGATGCGCAGCGGCTCGCCGGCATCAAACGACGGCTTGCCGACAATCGGCTGACCGCACCGTTGTTTGATGCGAAACTTTTTACCAGACATTTGGAGCAAGCATACCAGCAAATGGTCGAGCGCTATCAAAGGGACCTGCCGCCCGAACATATCCACATCGCCGTCGACAACTCGTGAAATAGTTGTTGTTCCAGATCGCGGTCATCCGCAAATCCACCGCCATGCCGCCAAACCGAGTTCGCCAAATGGGTTGGCGCCTTTATGCAATCGTTCGCAATCGCGCGCGGAATGAGATATCTCTAACACGCTCGAGAGCCCCCTGCGGCGGGGCCCGACTGAACGGGGGCGGCATGGTTAAAGCAGCGGGCGGCGCGGCGGCGGATCTCGTTGATTTGGCGTATCGATACCGCGAATATATACGTCTCATTGAAACCTGGCGTACAGTGCTGGCCGGGGGACGATGCTGGGCCTGCGGTGGGATCCACGATGCTTGGGATTTCGCGAGACGAGTCGTTCGGTGATGACGCGCAGCAATTGGCAATTGCGTCAAAAAATCAACAAAACATCGGCGGATCGGTCTCTTAGGGAGCCTTTCATGAAGCGGCGACTGTCTCCAAGAGGTGCCGCCGAGCGGTTGCTGCTCAGTGGCGCGTTCGTCGCGATGTGCGGCGTGCTGGTGGCGCTCAGCGGAGTGTTCGCGAGCCTCGCGGCTCACGCGGCTGACATCGTCCGCGTCGATCGTTATCAGCTCGATCGAAATGGCGTGACGCTTCAGATCAGCGCGCTGCGCGACGACATCATTCGTATCCGCGCCGGGCGCGGCGGTCTTCCCGAAGATGCCTCTTGGGCGGTGCCGCCGGCGGTGCGCAGCCGTACGCAAGCGATGGAGTTGTCGCAAACTCCAACCGGCGTCGAACTTCGCACGCGCGATCTGCGCGTGCTGATCGTGCGGGCCAGCTTGCGGCTGAGAATCGAAGACACGCAGGGCCATCTCGTGCTCGATGATGCGCCGGGTGAGGCCTTGGTATTCGATCGCGGCATCCATCTGCGCAAGGCGATGCCGCTCGATGCTCACTATTTCGGACTCGGTGACAAGACCGGCCCGCTGGATCGGCGTGGCGAATCCTTCGTGCTCTGGAATACCGACGCGGGCGGATTCGGGGAGTCGACCGATCCCGTCTATAAGTCGATACCGTTCGTCCTCGGCGTGGATGAGACGGGTCGCAGTTTCGGTCTGCTGTTCGACAACACCTGGCGCAGCTACTTCGATTTCGGCAAGACCGAGCGCGATACGCTGGCGTTTGGCGCAGACGCCGGCCCAGTCGATTACTACGTCATGGCCGCCGCCGAACCAAAGGCGGTGGTGCAAGCCTATGCGTACCTCACGGGAGCCGCGCCGCTCGCGCCACTGTGGTCCTTGGGCTTTCAACAGTCGCGCTATTCTTACGAAAACGAATCGCAAGCCCGCGCGGTCGTTGATCGACTGCGCGCCGATCACATTCCCGCCGACGTGCTCTATCTGGACATCGATTATCAGGACCACAACCGTCCATTTACGGTCTCCGCCGAGGCATTCCCGGATCTGCCGCGGTTGATCGCGGATCTCGAGTCGAAGGATCTGCGCGTGGTGCTGATCACCGACCTGCATATCGCGCGTTTGCCGGACCAAGGCTATCGACCCTACGACACCGGCGTGGCCAACGACGTGTTCCTGAAGCGGCCCGATGGTTCCCCCTATGTGGCGGAAGTCTGGCCAGGGCCGGCGGTGTTTCCGGATTTCAGCCGGGAGCGGGTTCGCGATTGGTGGGGGGGGCTCTATGCCGACTTCGTTCGCTCCGGCGTCGCAGGGTTTTGGAATGACATGAACGAGCCCGCGATCTTCAACGTTCGCGAGAAAACCATGCCGCTCGATATCGTGCACCGGATCGAAGAGGCCGGCTTCCAGTCGCGAGACGCCAGCCATGCCGAGATGCACAACGTTTACGGCATGCTCAATTCGCGAGCGACCTATGAAGGACTGTTGCGATTGGCGCCAGATCGACGGCCGTTCGTATTGACCCGGGCGAGTTTTGCCGGCGGCCAGCGTTATAGCGCGACGTGGACCGGCGATAATACGTCGAGCTGGAATCACCTGCGCTTGTCGGTTGCGATGCTGAACAATCTCGGTGTCAGTGGTTTTGCGTATTGCGGAGATGACATTGGCGGTTTCGAGGGCGCCGGCCCCTCGCCGGAGCTGCTGACGCGCTGGTTCGAGATCGGCGCATTTAATCCGATTTTTCGCGACCACGCGACCAAGGGAAAAGCCGCTCAGGAGCCTTGGATCGGGGGCGCGGACCAGGAGTCGATCCGCAAGCGCTATATCGAGGAGCGTTATCGTCTGATGCCCTATCTCTACGCTCTGGCCGAGGAGAATAGCCACACGGGCTTGCCCTTGATGCGGCCGGTCTTCCTGGAGTTCCCTGAGCAACTCGCGAAGGGCGACAAGCTGGGCGGAACCGCTGACCAGTTCATGCTCGGCCCCGATCTGTTGATTGCACCCGCCTCGGCCGGCGAATCGCCTTACCCCTATACGATCGCGCTGCCCGGCGTGGGTTGGTACGACTATTGGACCGGCTTGCCGGTGCGCGCAACTGCGATCACCGAAACGCCCCGATTGGATCGTCTGCCGGTGTTCGTGCGGCCCGGGGCCATCCTGCCGCGACAGCCCCTGATCCAAAGTACTCGTCAAACGCCGGTGGGTCCGCTCGAGTTGTCGGTCTACCCCGGACCGGATTGCGCGGGCCAACTGTATCTCGATGACGGCGTGAGCTTCGGGTACCGGCGCGGCGTCTATCTGCGCCAGACGATACGCTGCCTCGCCGAGATGCAGTCGACCGTCGTTGAGTTCGACGCCAGAGTGGGTCCTTATCAGCCGTGGTGGCGGCAAATCGAGGTGCTTGTTCACGGCTGGCCCGCGGCGCCGCGGCGAGTGACGCTCGGGCATGTCGTGGTTCCCAGCCACTATGATGCGGCGGCCCAGACCTTGCACATCATGCTTCCGGACATCGTCAAATCTGAGCGCCTGAGAATCGAAGAGGGGCGCTGAGCCCGTGATCACGAAGCTCGCCCTCGCGCTGCTGCGCTCCGCGCACTGATGCGCGCAAAATGGGCGCTGTACGCCGATTGCAATCGATTGCATAAAGGTAAGTCAATAAAAATCAGGGGTTGGCGCTCATGAAAAAATCATCGTTCGTATTGCTGGCCGCGCTCTCCTCGTTCGCGGCGAGCATGGGATCGGCCGCGGATCCGCATCAGGTATTCACGCCGCGCGCACCGAACGGTCTGGCGTTGACCCCGCCGATGGGATGGAACAGTTGGAATAAGTACCGCTGCGACATCAGCGAGGCGACGATCCGCAAACAGGCCGATGCGATGGTCGATTCCGGCATGAAAGCGGCGGGGTATGTCTACATCGTCATCGATGATTGCTGGCATGGCCAACGCGATTCGCTGGGCGATATTCAAGCCGACCCGGTGCGTTTCGCCTCGGGTATCAAGGCGCTCGCCGATTACGTGCACGGCAAGGGCCTGAAATTCGGGATCTATTCCGACGCCGGCGATAAGACCTGTGAAAAAAAGCCCGGCAGTCGCGGGCACGAGTACCAGGATGCGGCCCAGTATGCCGCCTGGGGCGTCGACTATCTGAAGTACGACTGGTGCTACAGCGAATCTCTTGAGGTTCGTGCCGCTTACGAGACGATGTCCGACGCCCTGCGCGCCACCGGCCGGCCGATCGTCTTCAGCATCTGTGAATGGGGTACGCACCAGCCTTGGGGCTGGGCGGCCTCCGTCGGCGGCAACCTGTGGCGTACCACCGGCGATATCTACGATGCTTGGCAGAGTGCAACCGACAGCAATGAAGGCTCCGGCGTCCTCGACATCCTCGACCGACAGGTCGGACTGGCGAGTTTCGCCGGGCCCGGTCACTGGAACGATCCGGACATGCTGGAAGTCGGCAACGGCGGCATGAGCGATGATGAATATCGCGCGCATTTTGGTCTCTGGGCGATGCTCGCGGCGCCGCTGATCGCCGGCAACGACTTGTCGACGATGACCGAGGCGACGAGGAAGATTCTGAACAACCGCGAGGTTATTGCCGTTGATCAAGACGCGCTCGGCATCGAAGCTCAACGGGCCGTCAAACTGGCCGATACCGAGATTTGGGTGCGGCCGCTGGCCGGCGGATCACAGGCGGTTGCCCTGCTGAATCGTAGCGCGGAGCCGCGCAGCATTCGTTTGGACTGGTCGGCGCTGAATCTGTCGAGCTACGTGACACTCGACGTGCGCGATCTTTGGCTCGGCAAGGATCAACCACGAGCAACCGGCAGCCTGACCGCCGAAGTCAAACCGCACGCGCTCGTGATGCTGAAAGTGACGCCGGCGCGCAATAACCGGCAATAGCTCAAAATAAATGCCCGCATTGAATCACGCGATGCAGTTGAGTGCGGTCGACTGGGCGATCATGCTCGTCTATTTCCTGTTCGTGCTGGGCATTGGTTTCATGCTCAAGCGCAGCATCAAGACCAGCAGCGATTTTTTTCTGTCGGGTCGGTCGATACCGGCTTGGGTGGCAGGGCTCGTTCGGTGCCCGAATACCTGCGGCTCAGGTTTGACGAGAAGACTCGCGGCTTCAACGCGATTTCCTTCGCGGCCATGACCATCGTGTCTTCGGGCATCTCGATGTACGCGATGGGTTTGCTGCTGAATCTGCTGCTCGGCTGGAATTTCAGCGTCAGCATGTGGGCCTGCGCAATCATCGTGCTCGCTTACATCCTGGTCGGCGGTCTGAGTTCGGCGACTTACAACGAAGTGCTGCAGTTCTTCTTGATCGTGTTCGGGTTCGTGCCCTTGGTGCTGCTCGGACTGTACGACATCGGCGGGTGGTCAGGGCAGGCGGGCCTCGCGCGCGTGGCCACGTCCCAAGGGTATGCAGCGGGAGCATGGAGCGAATCGTGGCGGTTCATGGGCACGACCACCAGCAATCCAATGGGCGTCGAATGGTTCGGCATGGCCATGGGATTGGGCTTCGTGCTCTCGTTCGGCTATTGGTCTATTGGGGTTGGGCCTGACGGCGCTGATCGCGAGCTTCATGTCCGGCATGGCGGGTAATGTGACCGCCTTCAACACCGTATGGACCAATGATATCTACGAGCCGTACATCAAGCGCGGCGCGAGCGATGCGCATTATCTATGGGTCGGGCGCGTGGCCACGGTCGTCGGGATCGTCCTGTCGTTGTTGGCTGCCTATCTGGTCGCGCAGTTCAACAACATCATGGATGTGTTGCAACTCGTGTTCGCGTTCATCAATGCGCCGCTGTTCGCCACCTTTCTGCTCGGCATGTTTTGGAAGCGCGCGAATGGCCATGGTGCCTTCACGGGCCTCGTGGCCGGAACGCTCGCGGCGAGTGTGCATCATGGCTTGACGCGGCCGGCGCATGCCGTCGTCGGCATCAAAGGCGGCTGGCTGGCCGTCGTGCACGTCTACTCCAGCGAAATGGCGCAGAATTTCTGGACCGCGATCTTCGCTTGGTCGACCTGTTTCGTGGTGACGATCGTCGTGAGCCTGGCAACTCGCCGGCCGTCGCTTCAGGATCTGGCGGGTCTCGTCTATTCGGAAACACCGCGGTTGCCGCGTTTGCGTGACCGGTGCCGTCGTACATGCCCGATTCATAAGTTTACGCGATTGACGCGATCTATGGCACCGATAGGCAACACCGACTTCTGTCGGCCCCACGATCGGCGTACGCTAGGGGGCGCAGGAGGAGCCTCGGACGCAACGCTTTTTAACAGGAGATTACGATGCAATTGAAGGGTAGCAAGACTGAAAAGAATTTGAAGGATGCGTTTGCCGGTGAATCCCAGGCGAATCGACGATATCTTTATTTCGCCGGCAAAGCGGACGTCGAAGGCTATAACGACGTTTCGGCGGTATTTCGTTCCACCGCCGAAGGCGAGACCGGCCATGCGCACGGACACCTCGAGTACCTCGAGGCGGTGGGTGACCCGGCCACGGGCCTGCCGATCGGCGCGACAAAGGACAACTTGAAGGCCGCCATTGCCGGAGAAACGCACGAGTACACGGACATGTATCCTGGAATGGCCAAAGCGGCCCGCGAGGAAGGGTTTGCGGAAATCGGGGACTGGTTCGAGACGCTCGCCAAGGCCGAACGTTCACACGCGAATCGCTTCACCAAGGCACTCGAATCGCTCTGACCGACGTGCTGGATGCGGGCCTGCGTCGCAAGACGCAGTCCCCGGAACTGAGGGATTGAGGCCGGTCGGCTGGGACGCTTGTCGCGTCCTGGCCGATTCGCCGCTGCCTGACGGAGCCACGACATGAGCAGCGACAATAAAATGCCCGGTGCGCGCGAGGGCAACCTGGAAGCCCCCATCCGCCATCCGGTCGACTGGAAGGGCGGTGAATTCTACGAGGAAGCCGCGCTTTTCAAGGAACTCGAGCGGGTTTTCGACATCTGCCATGGCTGCCGCCGGTGTTTCAATCTGTGCAACGCGTTTCCCACGTTGTTCGATGCGGTCGATGCCTCGACAACGGGCGAGGTCGAGGGCGTCCCGAAGAAACTCTTCTGGAATGTCGTGGACCATTGTTACCTCTGCGACATGTGCTATCAGACCAAGTGTCCGTACGTGCCGCCGCATCCCTGGAACGTGGACTTTCCGCACTTGATGCTGCGCGCCAAGGCCGTCAAGTTCGAGCGCGGTGAAACGACGCTGCGCGACAAGCTGCTGTCGTCCACGGACCGTGTCGGCTCGCTGGCCGGCATTCCCGTCATCGCCGCGCTCGTGAATGCCGCGAATCGCTCAGGAGCCGGCCGCGCGCTGCTCGAGGCCACGCTCGGCGTGCATCGCAACGCGCCGGTGCCCGAATATCACAGCGATACGTTTCGGCGCCGCGAGGAACGCCGCGTCAAGCCCGCATTGACAACGGTGCCCGCCGAAGCGACGAGCGGCCAAGTGGCGCTGTTTGCGACTTGCTACTGCAATCGAAATGAACCCGACATCGATGCGGACCTGGTTGCGGTTTTCGAGCACAACGGCATCCCGGTGACGCTGACGGGTCGAGAGAAATGCTGCGGCATGCCGAAGCTCGAACTCGGCGATCTGCAAGCCGTCGAGCGTTTGAAAGACCTCAACGTCCCGGAGCTCGCGCGGCTGATCGACGCGGGTTACGACTTGGTGGCGGCGATTCCGTCCTGCGTGCTGATGTTCAAGCAGGAGTTGCCGCTGCTGTTTCCCGACGACGCGCTCGTGCGCAAAGTGCAGCAACGTATGTTCGATCCGTTTGAATATCTGATGCTGCGCCACAAGGCCGGCTTGTTGCGCACAGATTTTACCCGCGAACTCGGCGAGGTCTCATACCACGTCCCCTGTCATCTGCGCGTGCAAAAGATCGGGCTGAAGACACGCGAGGTGTTGAGCCTGATTCCCGGCACGACGCTCGACGTCATTGAGCGCTGCTCGGGCCATGACGGCACCTATGCGGTGAAGAAGGAATTCCACGACACCTCGATGAAGATCGGCAAACCCGTCATGGAGCGCGTCGCCAAGGCGCAGGCCGCTTGGTACGCGAGCGACTGTCCGATGGCCGGGCACCAGATCGAGAACGGCATCAGTACCGGCAAAGCGCCGACGCATCCCCTATCGCTGCTGCGCATCGCCTATGGAATCTAGGATGGTATCACCATGACTGCGAATAACGGCCGCGCGCCGGTGGCGGCGACGCACTTGACGCCCGCCGACCTGTTTAGTCTCGAACACTATGCGCGCACGCGTATCGAGTTTCGAAACCGCGTGCTGGAGCACAAAAAATTGCGCAACATTGCGGTCGGTCCAAACACGACCTGGTGCTTCGAAGACCGGCTCACGGTGCAGTACCAGATCCAGGAAATGCTGCGCGCGGAGCGAATCTTCGAGCCGCAAGGCATCGAAGAGGAACTCGAATCCTATAATCCGTTGATTCCCGACGGGTGTAATCTCAAGGCCACGCTGTTGATCGAATTTACCGACGCCGAAGAACGGCGAATCGCGCTCGAGCGGTTCAAGGGTATCGAAGCGCGCTGCTGGCTGGGAGTCGGCGGCGAGCGCTGCTTTGCGATCGCCGACGAAGATCTCGAACGCGAGAACGAAACCAAAACCTCGGCCGTCCATTTTCTGCGTTTTGAGCTGAGCCCGGAGGCACGCGCCGCCTTGAAGGCCGGCGCGATCGTCGAACTTGGCGTCGATCACGAGGCCTATCGCCACCGCATCGTGACGAGCGCCGCGACGAGCCGCTCGCTGGCCGCCGATCTCGCGTGACGCGACTTTAAGGGCGTAAATGCCCAGCATCGACGCTTTCTGATGAGCGCCCCAGCCCCGCTCCGCTCGTCAAGTACACTGCGAACGTGCCTAGCCAATGTCCGCCCTCGTAGTGCTCGCCGGTAACGGCGGGGAGTGCCGCATCACGATGCCGTGCAGCAGCGCTCAAAAGTGCCGCGACGCGCCGGTCCTTGTCATCCAGTCCATGCGCAATGCCCTCGAGCATCCACGCGCGACTCAAGTTGAGTCCATCGATGTGCGCGAGCTTGGGATCGGCACGATCGGTGACGACCGCCGGCTCCAGCCAATCGTGCGAGGTCGTGCCGGGAATGCCCGGCAAAAAGCCCGTCAGCCATTGGCCGAATTCCTTCGGCTCGAGCACTCGGCGCATGAAGTCCGCCTCGGCGAGACAGGGCGAGAGAAAATCCTCGCCCGAGGGTTCGTAATCCAGCGGGCAGTTGCGGTCATGCAGATAGAATCGCCGCGCCGCATCGGTGAGCAGACTGCGCATCTCGGCATCGCCGACCAGTGCGGCCCAATCCCAGACCAATCCGAATGAAAAAGCGGTTTGATCGTGTTCGCCGATGCGTATCGGATATTGCAGCTTGGGCAGCCAACTCTTGAGGTGCACCGCGGCCTCGTTGCGCAGCGGTAGGAGCGCGCGCGACCACCGCTCGGCATCCGGATCGCGCCAGTCGCTGAGCTCCGCCGACAGCTTCAGCAGCCACGCAAGCCCGTAAGGCCGCTCGAACGATGTGCGGCCTGCGCGCTGCAAATAGCCGACCTCGCCGGCAATGTTTTCGGCGGTCAGGCTGCGAGCGAGTTGCGCGCGCGCAAGAGGCGCGAATGCGGCATCCGGAAACAGCCGCAGCAGACGCACCAGCAACCAATGTCCGTGCACGTCGGAATGCCAGTCATAGCAACCGTAGAAGGCCGGGTATAGCTCATGTGGAGGCCGCGCGTCCGCATCGCCATCCAGCGTCAGCGATACGTGATTGGGATACTCCTCGTGCAAGCACTTGAGCGCGAGGCCCGCAAAACGCGAGGCCGCCGCCGCATCGAGCGCAGTCGTGCCAGACGCCGCCAACGGTGCCGCGATTCCGCTTAGCGACGCGACCGAAGCGCAGATCACCGTAAGCCATGTCGCTAGGCGCATCGAATTCTCCCGGGCTATGGACCCGGGCATTCTGGCTACTCGGCGACGTTCGTATTACACGTTGGCGTTGACGTTGCTGCCCAGCAAGCCCGGCGTCTGCATTCCGTTATGTTGCAGATTCTGCATGAAATTGCTCAAGAAATTCTGCAGTTCGGTATGCGACGCGGCGGTACTGGTGGTAGCGGTGGCGCCCGCGGCGCTTGACGCGGCGCTGCCGCCGCTCAAGCCTTGCACCAAGTTGTTGAACGCGGTCGTCAGGTTCGCAGTCGCGGGAGTCGTCGCGCCGTTAGATCCCAGCTGCTGGATCAGCGTCTGCAGCGAGGACTGAAGACTGCATACGAGATT
>OCZU010000717.1_pt1 | contig 22268 bp, 18 predicted proteins | sample 1539001 | NCBI WGS metagenome assembly OCZU01 (sample SAMEA3539306, study PRJEB22396) | soil metagenome | biome: tundra; feature: field; material: soil | place: USA | collected 2010-05 | depth 0.15 m | reverse complement strand
GCTGCCCGTACCGGCGGCGGCCGGCCGGGCGGCGGAGCTGGCAGCCCGGGCGCGGTCACCTCGAGCTCGACTCCGGGGACGGCGGCCACCGGCACGCTGGCCTCGGACGAGGCCCTGGCGGCTCTCCGGGAGAAGCTCTCCGGCGGGCAGTCTTAGCCCCAACGTGAGATGCCGCGTACCTCGTCGCTCCGGCGGCGTGGACGCGGCATTCGCGTTTTCACCGGCCCTAGGGGGTTGACGATGCTGCGGGTTGGGCTCACCGGAGGTATCGGGTCGGGCAAGAGCGAAGTGTCCCGGCGGCTGACCTTGCGCGGAGCCGTGCTCATCGACGCCGATGTGGCCGCCCGGCAGGTGGTCGTCCCCGGCTCGCGCGGGCTCACCCGGATCGCGGCCGCGTTCGGCGACGACGTGCTGCACCCGGACGGCTCGCTGGACCGGGAACGGCTCGGCGCTATCGTCTTCGGCGACCCCGGGCTGCGCGCGAAGCTGAACGCGGTTGTCCACCCGCTGGTCCGCCAGTGGATGCTCGCGGCCGAACGCACCGCGGTGCAAGCGGCCGGGCCGCCCGGCCCGGTCATCGTGCACGACGTGCCCTTGCTCGCCGAGAGCCGGGGCAAGGGCGGCTTCGACCTGGTCATCGTCGTGGACGTGCCGCCCGAGCTGCAGGTCGAGCGGCTGGTCAGCCTGCGCGGCATGACGCCGGAGCAGGCCCGGGCCCGGATGGCGGCTCAGGCCAGCCGGGAGCAGCGCCTGGCCGTGGCCGACGTCGTGATCGACAATGCGGGCTCCCTCGATGATCTCGACCACCGGGTCGGCGAGGTCTGGGCCGACCTGCAACGCCGCGCCAGCTCACCCGGAATGTCAGACCCCCCGCCTACAGTTGAACCCTAGGAGTTCTTGGAGGTTGGGTTCGTGCGTCCGGTTACCGATTTGCAGCGTAGGGTCGCGCCGTTCCAGGTCGTCACCGACATGGTTCCGGCCGGCGATCAGCCGAGGGCGATTGCCGACATCGAGAAGCGCGTCCGGGCGGGGGACACCAACACCGTGCTGCTCGGCGCGACCGGGACCGGCAAGACCGCCTCGGTGGCCTGGATCGCGGAGCGGCTGCAGCGGCCGGTGCTCGTGATGCTGCCGAATAAGACGCTCGCCGCCCAGTTCGCCAACGAGCTGCGCGAGATGCTGCCGCATAACGCCATCGAGTACTTCGTCTCCTACTACGACTATTACCAGCCCGAAGCCTACGTCCCGCAGACCGACACCTATATCGAGAAAGACTCCTCGGTCAACTCCGAGGTGGAGCGGCTCAGGCACTCGGCCACGAATTCCCTGCTCACCAGGCGGGACACCATCGTGGTTTCCTCCGTGTCCTGCATTTACGGACTGGGCACGCCGCAGGAGTACGTGGACCGGATGCTCAAGGTCAAGCTCGGCGACACCATCGAGCGGGACACGCTGCTCCGCAAGCTGGTCGGCATGCAGTACGCGCGGAACGATCTGGCCTTCACCCGCGGCACCTTCCGGGTCCGCGGCGACACGATCGAGATCATCCCGATGTACGAGGAACTCGCCGTCAGGATCGAGATGTTCGGCGACGAGATCGAGCGGCTGATGACCCTGCACCCGCTGACCGGCGAGGTGGTCAGCGAGGACACCGAGCTGTACGTCTTCCCCGCCTCGCACTACGTGGCCGGGCCTGAGCGGATGGAGCGCGCCATCAACGGCATCGAGGCCGAGCTGGCCACCCGGCTCGGCGAACTCGATCGCGGCGGCAAGCTGCTCGAGGCCCAGCGGCTGCGGATGCGTACCACCTACGACATCGAGATGATGCGGCAGGTCGGCAGCTGCTCGGGGATCGAGAACTACTCACGGCACATCGACGGCCGCGAGGCGGGCAGCTCGCCGAACACCTTGCTCGACTACTTCCCCGAGGACTTCCTGCTGGTCATCGACGAGTCACACGTCACCGTCCCGCAGATCGGGGCCATGTACGAGGGAGACGTATCCCGCAAGCGGGTCCTGGTCGATCACGGCTTCCGGCTGCCGAGCGCGATCGACAACCGGCCGCTGACCTGGGAGGAATTCCTCGACCGGATCGGGCAGACCATCTACCTCTCGGCGACTCCCGGGCCGTACGAACTGCAGCGCGTCGGCGGCGACGTGGTCGAGCAGGTGATCCGGCCGACCGGGCTTATCGACCCCGAAGTGATCATCAAGCCGACCAAGGGCCAGATCGACGACCTGCTGCACGAGATCAGGCTGCGGGCCGAGCGTGACGAGCGGGTGCTGGTCACCACGCTCACCAAGCGGATGTCCGAGGACCTGACCGACTACCTGCTGGAGAACGGCGTCCGGGCCAGGTACCTGCACAGCGAGGTGGACACGCTGCGCCGGATCGAGCTGCTGCGCGAGCTGAGGGCGGGCGAGTACGACGTGCTGGTCGGCATCAACCTGCTCCGTGAGGGCCTCGACCTGCCCGAAGTCTCGCTCGTGGCGATCCTGGACGCGGACAAGGAAGGCTTCCTGCGGTCCGGCACGTCGCTGATCCAGACCATCGGCCGGGCGGCGCGGAACGTGTCCGGCCAGGTCCATATGTACGCCGACAGGATCACGCCGTCCATGCGCCGGGCCATCGACGAGACCAACAGGCGGCGGGAGAAGCAGGTCGCCTACAACACTGAGCACGGCATCAACCCGCAGCCGCTGCGCAAGCGGATCGCTGACATCTTGGACCAGATCGTCCGCGAGGACGCCGACACCGAGCAGCTGATCGGCGGCGGCGGCCGGCAGCAGTCCCGCGGCAAGGCCCCGGTGCCTGGCCTGTCCTCCCGCGCCCGCGCTGCCCAGGCCGCCGTCGGCCGTGGCGCGGATGCTACCGCCGGCGGCGGCAGCGTCGCCCGCGAGGAGCTTGTCGGCCTGATCACCGAGCTGACCGAGCAGATGCACACCGCCGCCGCCGAGCTCCACTTCGAAGTCGCCGCCCGCCTCCGTGACGAAATCCGCGAGCTCAAGCAAGAGCTCCGCGGCATGCACGCCGCCGGCGTCTGATGCGTCGGCGGATTTGATTAAATTCGCTATAACCACCGCAATGGTCCAGCGCGGGAGTGGATTGAGTACAGCCATTTGGTCGCAGGCCAAGGACGAGGCGCCAGCGCTGTCCTTTTATATTTAAAATGCTTGAGAGCCCACCAGGGACTGACTGGTAAAACCTCTTTAATCATAATTTACCGGCAGGGTATAGTGCGTGTCGGAGGAGGGCTGGGGACAGTGCGATACGACGGCCGCGTGCGATCGGTGATCGCGAAGTGACGGAGGCGAAACGAGTGCCCTGGGTGAGTCCTGACGTGGTCGATGACCTCAGCGAGGCGGTGGGCAGGCGCTGGCGTGACCTTGACCCGATGCTGCCCGCGCCCCGCGACCTGCCGGACGGATGCATGGCGCCGTTCGTGGTCGCCGGAGCGAACGGCCGCCCGGCCGGGGTCGGCGTCTGCCGTCACCGGCAGATCCCTGACGATGCCCTGGATCAGGTCTGGGGCACGGTGACCAGGCTGGAGCTGACTCCGGGACTGCCGGAGCCGGACACCTCCGCCGCTCTCGATGCGTTGCTCGGGCAGTGGCGCGATCACCTGGCCGCCCTGCCGGAGGCGATCGGGGAGGACTCGGCGGCGATAATCAACTGGCCGTCCCGTGACGTTAGCGGGATCAAGGCCCTGCTCAAGCATGGGATGCAGCCGATCGCCGTCCTCGCGGTGCGCCCCGCCGGGCGTCCGGCCGGGAGTAGCGACATCCCCCCGGGGGTGGTCATCCGCGAGGCGCGGCCGGATGATCTCGATGCCGTGACCGAGCTGGAGATGGGCGTGATCCGGTTCGATGCTCAATTCGGCGCGGCCATCATGCGGCCGGCCACTGAGGCGCTGGTCGATGAGGACACGCGCAAGGCGCTGACCGGGCGGCCGGGCTGGGTCTGGGTGGCCGAGCGCGACGGGAGGGTCGTCGGGCTGGTCAATGTTCAGCCGCCGGAGGAGTCGGCCTGGATCGCGTTCATGACCCGGCCGGGCACGACGGTCTATCTGCAGACGATGTTCGTGAGACCGGATGAGCGTAGCGGCGGGCTGGGCGCGGCGCTGGTCAAGCGCGCTCATGATGAGCTCGACGCCCGCGGCATCTCCACCACGCTCCTGCACCACGCCCAGATGAACCCGCTGTCCGCGCCGTTCTGGAACCGGATGGGATACCGGCCGCTGTGGACCGGCTGGGAGACGCGACCGGCCTCGGCGCTGCGCTGAGGGCCTCCGGCGGCCGGCGACGGCGGCCCCGGATGTTAGTTCATGTCGTCGCCGGAATGCTGAGGTTCTCCTGATGGTTGCCTCATAAAAGGGTCCCTGCAATGTTATGGCTACCCGTCAGCGGGAACGTGTTAAGACGGGCACGGGCAGTCGGCTAGCAAAAGATGCCGGGGGAGGTGTGGAGTGCTAGTCAGCCTGATCGCCGCTATTGTCGCGGCATTGCTGTACGGCGTGGCCGCGGTGATGCAAGCGATTGCGGTACGTGCGGCCAGCCATAAGACGGCGGTCGATGGCCCCGGAGGTGTCGATCCCGGCCTCATGGTGCGAATGCTGCACCAGTGGCGTTTCGTGGTTAGCATCTGCCTGGACGCGCTCGGCTTCGTCGCCCAGCTCGTCGCGCTGCATCGGCTCCCGCTGTTCGCGGTTCAGGCCTTCGTGGCCGCGAACCTCGCGGTCACGGCGGTGGTGGCCTCGTGGGTGATCAAGGTGACCTTGTCCTGGCGGGAGTGGGCCGCGGTCCTGGGCGTGGTGGCGGGCGTGGGCCTGCTCGGATCCTCGGCGGGTGCCGAGGGCGCCGCTCAAGTGGGCGCGGTGTTCAAGCTCGCGCTGATCGTGGCGATCGCGGGCCTGGCCCTGGTCGGCATGGCGGCGGCCAAGCTCAACGAGCCGTTCCGGACCACCGCGCTCGGCATGACGGCCGGTTTCGGCTACGGGGTCCTCAGCATCGCCGCCCGGGTCCTCAACGGTTTCTCGCCGATCGAACTCGCCCGGGACCCGGCTGCCTACGCGGTCGCCGCGGCCGGCATCATCTCGTTCATGTTCTACGCCACCGCCCTGGAAAGCGGCAGCGTGACCGTGGCCACGGCGGCCGTGGTGCTGAGTGAGACCATCCCGCCCGCCGTCATCGGGGTTGTCTTCCTCGGCGACCAGACTCGCCCCGGGCTTGGTGTCATGGCCTGGGGAGGGTTCTTCATCGCCGTTGCCTCCGCCGTTATGCTGGCCAGATTCGGGGAGGCTCACCATGAAGAAGATGTGGCCAGAGCCGACGCGGTGGCACATCGACAGGCAAATGCCGGGCCAGCCGCCTGCGGCCTGTTATTCTGAGGGCCCGTGGACCTGCAGTTTTTCTTTGCCCTACCGGACACCACGGGAGCCTCATAGTGGCCGCATCATCACTTCACTCACGGCCTGTACAAACCAGACATCTCTTTGTCACCGGAGGCGTTGCCTCCAGCCTCGGCAAGGGACTGACCGCAGCTAGCCTGGGCCGCTTGCTGAAGCTCAGGGGCCTGCGGGTCACGATGCAGAAGCTCGACCCATACCTCAACGTCGACCCGGGCACGATGAACCCCTTTCAGCATGGCGAGGTGTTCGTCACCGACGACGGCACGGAAACCGATCTGGACGTCGGGCACTACGAGCGCTTCCTCGACACCAACCTGGCGGGTGAGGCGAACGTCACGACCGGCCAGATCTACTCCACGGTCATCGCCAACGAGCGGCGCGGTGCCTATCTCGGCGACACCGTGCAGGTGATCCCGCACATCACCAACGAGATCAAGTCGCGCATCTTGCAGATGGCCGGCGACGACGTGGACGTGGTGATCACCGAGGTGGGAGGCACGGTCGGCGACATCGAGTCGCAGCCGTTCCTGGAGGCGATCCGGCAGATCAGGCACGAGATCGGCCGGGACCGCTGCTTCTTCCTGCACGTCAGCCTGCTGCCGTACATCGGTCCTTCCGGTGAGCTGAAGACCAAGCCGACCCAGCATTCGGTCGCCGCGCTGCGCAGCATCGGCATCCAGCCGGACGCGATCGTGGCTCGCTCCGACCGGCCGATCAATGCCAGCCTGAAACGCAAGATCAGCCTGATGTGCGACGTGGACGAGGAGGCTGTGGTCTCCGCGCCTGACGCACCGTCCATCTACGACATCCCCAGGGTGCTGCACGCCGAGGGCCTGGACGCCTACGTCGTGCGCAGGCTCGGCTTGCCGTTCCGCGACGTGGACTGGAGCGAGTGGGACGATCTGCTGCGCCGGGTGCACCGGCCGGCCCACAGCATCACGATCGCGCTGGTCGGCAAGTACGTCGACCTGCCCGACGCCTACCTGTCGCCGGTCGAGGCGCTCAAGGCCGGCGGCTTCGCCAACGACGCGCAGGTGAACATTCGCTGGGTGATCAGCGACGCCTGCGAGGAGCCGGACAGCGCCGCCAGCGAGCTCGAGGGAGTCGACGGCGTGCTGATCCCCGGCGGGTTCGGGGTCCGCGGCATCGAGGGGAAGATCGGCGCGATCCGCTATGCGCGCGAGCACGGCATCCCGATCCTCGGGCTCTGCCTCGGACTTCAGTGCATGGTCATCGAGGTCGCCCGCGACCTGGCCGGGCTGGCCGAGGCGGACAGCGCTGAATTTAACCCCGACACCCCGTACCCGGTGATCGCCACGATGGCGGACCAGGAAGACGTGGTGGCCGGGGAACGGGACATGGGCGGCACCATGCGCCTGGGCCTGTACCCGGCCGTGCTGCAGCCGGGCACCCGGGCCGAAGAGCTATACCAGAGCACCACCGCCGAAGAACGGCACCGGCACAGGTACGAGGTCAACAACACCTACCGTGCGGTGCTCGAGCAGGCGGGGCTGGTCTTCTCCGGTCTCTCGCCGGACGGGCACCTGGTGGAGTTCGCCGAGCTGGCCGACCATCCGTTCTTCGTCGGCACGCAGGCGCATCCGGAGTTCCTGTCCCGCCCCACCCGGCCGCATCCGCTGTTCAGCGGCCTGATCGCCGCCGCCCTAGCCCGCTCCAAGGCCACCATCTCGGCCGCCGCGCGGGCCGTAGCCAGCGCGTGAGCGCGCCAGTGTCGTCAAGGCGCGCGGGAGACACAGCATGAGCGAGTCTGTCTCGTCGAGACAAGCGAACATAAGAGACATACCCGAGCAATGGCCGGTGGTCTCGTCGGCGGAACTGCTCCGTAGCCGGATGGTGACGGTACGGACCGACAAGGTCCGCTTTCCCGACGATCAATTGGCCGAACGGGACGTGGTGATCCATCCCGGCGCCGTGGGCGTCCTCGCCCTGGATGACGCGGACCGGGTGCTGATGATCCGGCAGTACCGTCATCCGGTCGGTCGGCTGTTGTGGGAGATCCCGGCGGGACTGCGGGACGTGCGGGGCGAGGATCCCTGGCGCACCGCCCAGCGTGAACTCGCCGAGGAGGCCGGCTACCGGGCGCGTGACTGGCACGCGCTGGCCGACTACTTTTCCTCGCCCGGCTACAGCACCGAACGCCTCCGTATTTTCCTGGCCCGTGATCTGGAAGTCATTCCCGCAGCAGAACGGGACTTCGTGCCCGAGCATGAGGAAGCTCAACTGCTTATCGACTGGGTTCCGCTGACGGCGGCGGTCAAGCTAGTTTTGGCTGGTGAGCTGCACAATGGGCCAGCGGCCCTCGCCGTTTTGGCTGGGTATGCCGCCCAGTTGGATGGGTTCGCGGGACTTCGCCCGGCGGACGCACCCGAAACGTGAAACGTGTCGTGACGTAACCGTGCTGGCACGTGCTTATGGAGCAATGGGGCTCTACCGTCTGGAAGGACCGCGATGAAGGTTGGAATACCCCGGGAAATCAAGAACCACGAGTACCGGGTGGCGATCACGCCGGCCGGCGTGCACGAGCTGGTCCGCGGCAGCCATCAGGTGGTCATCGAGGCCAGGGCGGGGGAGGGCTCGTCCATTCCAGACCAGGACTTCACCGCGGCCGGCGCGAAGATCCTGCCCACCGCCGATGACGTGTGGGCCGAGGGGGACATGATCCTCAAGGTCAAGGAGCCGATCGCGGAGGAGTATCACCGCATGCGCTCGGGCCAGGTCCTGTTCACCTACCTGCACCTGGCCGCCTCCAAGGCTTGTACCGACGCGCTGCTCAGCTCGGGCGTCACCTCGATCGCGTACGAGACCGTCCAGCTGCCCGACGGGTCGCTGCCGCTGCTGGCCCCGATGTCCGAGGTCGCGGGCCGGATGGCGCCGCAGGTCGGCGCGCATCACCTGCAGCGTGACGGCGGCGGCCGCGGGGTGCTGATGGGCGGGGTCTCGGGCGTGTACGCGGCCAAGGTGGTCGTGCTCGGCGCGGGCGTGTCCGGCATGAACGCCGCCGCGATCGCGCTCGGCATGCAGGCCGAGGTGCTGCTCGTCGACCGGAACGTCGCCAGGCTCCGCTCCGCCGACGCCATCTACCTGGGGCATTGCCAGACGGTCGCGTCCAACGCCTACGAGATCGAGCGCGCGGTCATCGACGCGGACCTGGTGATCGGAGCGGTGCTCGTGCCGGGCGCGAAGGCGCCCCGGCTGGTCACCGATGAGCTGGTGTCGCGGATGAAGCCAGGCGCGGTCCTGGTGGACATCTCGATCGATCAGGGCGGCTGCTTCGAGGGTTCACGGCCCACCACCCACGCGGATCCGACGTACCGGGTGCACGACGCCCTGTTCTACTGCGTGGCGAACATGCCGGGCGCGGTCCCGCACACGTCCACCTATGCGCTGACCAACGTCACCCTGCCCTACGTGGTCGAGATGGCCAACCGGGGCTGGCGCGACGCGCTCCGGGCGGATGCGGCCCTGGCCCTGGGCCTGTCCACCCACGCCGGCACGCTGAACTGCAAGCCGGTCGCCGAAGCCCACGCGCTGCCCTGCACCCCCGCCGACGAGGTGCTGGACTAGCAGGGTTCGCAGCGAGCCGATGCCCCAGTCGCTGCCGGACGCGCTCCGCGGCTACCTGCAGTACCTGGTCGTGGAGCGCGGGCTGGCACCGAACACGGTCGAGTCCTACCGGCGGGACCTGCACAGGTACGCCTCGCTGCTGGCCAGCCGCGGCAAGACCCAGCTTGGTGAGGTCACCGCCGCCGACGTGGCGGAGTTCCTCGCCTCGCTGCGCGAGGGTGACGACGAGCACGCGGCGCTGGCGGTCAGTTCGGCGGCGCGGGCCGTGATCGCGGTCCGGGGGCTGCACGCGTTCGCGGTCGAGCAAGGTCTGGCCGCACTGGACCCGGCCCGTGACGTGCCGCCCCCATCTCCGCCCAGGCGCCTGCCGAAGGCGATCACCCTCACCGAGGTAGAACGCCTGCTCGCCGCGTCCGGCCCGGCCCCGGATACCGATGGGGCTGCGGCCGGTGTTGACCCTCGCCTGCTGCGGGACCGGGCGCTGCTTGAGTTCCTTTACGGGACCGGGGCCCGGATCTCCGAGGCGACCGGTCTCGATATCGACGAGCTGCAGCTGGACCCGGCGGACCCGGTGGTCCGGCTGATCGGCAAGGGCGGCAAGCACCGGTTGGTGCCGGTGGGCAGCTACGCCGCCCGCGCGCTCGAGGCCTACCTAGTGCGGGCCAGACCCGCCCTCGCCGCCGTCCGGGGGAGTCCGGCGGTCTTCCTCAACGCGCGCGGCGGGCGTCTGACCCGGCAGGGTGCCTGGGGCGTGCTGCACGCCGCGGCCGCCCGCGCGGGCCTGCCCGATGTGTCACCGCACACGCTGCGGCACTCGTTCGCCACGCACATGCTGGACGGCGGCGCCGACATCAGGGTGGTTCAGGAACTTCTGGGGCATGCCTCGGTCACCACCACCCAGGTCTACACCCTGATCACGGTCGACAGGCTCCGCGAGGTCTACGCGTCCTCCCACCCCCGCGCCCTCGGTTGACCCTTGACCTCCCGCGGATACGAGCACAGACTCAGGGCGCCCAATCCCACAAGAGGAAGGTATTGCCTGACATGCTCAAGAAGCGTGTTTCCCGTCTCTTGCTCGCAACAGCCACCCTGGTAACAGCAGCAGCAGCGGTCACGGCCGTCGGCGTCGCCACGTCCGGGGCCACCACCGCCAGCACACCGACGCTGCCACGGCTTAACGCCCCCGGCCTGCACGCGCAGGCGGCTCCCGCGACCACGACTGATGCGTGTGGTTACCACGCGGCCATACCCGCCGACCGGTTCAAGGGGATCCCGGTGTTCAACGCGGCGCAGGCCGCCAAGCCCTACATCGTGAAGTTCTACACCACCCAGGGCGTGATCACCGTGCGGATGCTGACCAGCCAGGCGCCCTGCACGACGTTCTCGTTCCGCTTCCTGGCCAGCCAGGGGTACTACAACCTGACGCACTGCCACCGGCTCACCGTCCAGGGCATCTACGTCCTGCAGTGCGGTGATCCCACCGGGACCGGCTCCGGCGGTCCGGGGTATGCGTTCAATGACGAGAACCTGGCCGGTGCCACCTATCCCGCGGGCACGGTCGCCATGGCCAACGCCGGGCCGAACACCAATGGCAGTCAGTTCTTCTTCACCTGGAAGGACACGACACTGGCGCCGGACTATACGCCGTTCGGCACGGTTACCGGCGGCCTGGACGTCCTGCAGAAGATCGCCGCGGCCGGCGATGACCAGCAGAACGGACCTGGCGACGGCTACCCGAACCTCTACACCAACTTCCTGTACGTCCAGGTCATCCCCCAGAGCTGACCCGGCCAGGCCTCGGGCGCCTGGCATACTGGCCCGGTGACCCTGGTCGAGCCGTTCCGCGTCAGCTTCGACGAGGGCGTGCTGGCGGACCTGCGCGTGCGGCTCGACCGCAGCCGGCTTCCCGATAGCCGCGGCTGGGAGCGGGGTGTGCCGCGTTCCTGGCTCGCCGAGCTGGTCGCGCAGTGGCGGGCCTTCGACACGGCACGGTTCGAGACCTGGCTGAACCGGGTGTCCCATCTGCAGGCCAGCGTGGCCGGCCAGCTGGTGCACCTGGTCCAGGTCCCCGGCCGCGGCCCGGACCCGCTGCCGCTGGTGCTGACCCACGGCTGGCCGAGCTCGTTCTGCGAGTTCGGCGACCTGATCCCGCTGCTGACCGACCCCGTTGACCCGGCGGACGCCTTCACCGTCGTGGTGCCCTCGCTGCCCGGGTTCGGTTTCTCCGCGCCCCCGCCGCCCGGTGGGCTGACCGCCGGGGCGGTCGCCGAGCTCTGGCACACGCTGATGACCGAGGGCCTGGGTTACCGGCGCTACGCCGCCCATGGTGGCGACCTCGGTGCCGGGGTCACGGCCGCCCTGGCCCGGGCCCACCCGGAAGCCGTGGTCGGCATTCACCTGGCCACCCCAGGTCTGCCCGCTCCGCCACGTCCGTGGGCCCCGGCGGAGGAGGCGTTCGTCGCGGAGGTTGAGGCCTGGACCGCCGAACACGGTGGCTACGCTCACCAGCAGGCCACCAAACCGGGCACGCTCGGCGCGGCCCTCAACGATTCGCCGGCCGGGCTGGCCGCCTGGATTGGCGAGAAGATTATGGCCTGGAGCAGCACCACCAGCGACGGGCAGCCCGCGTTCGGCCGGGACCTGCTGCTGGGCACCCTCACCCTGTACTGGGTCACCGGCACGATCACCTCGTCGATGCTGCCCTACTGGGCTTACCGCCACACCCCTGGCAGCGCCCTGACGGCCGGCGAGCCGTCCTCGGTCCCCGCCGCGGTCAGCGTCTTCGGCGGCGAGCGAATCCCCTTTCCCAAGCCTCCCCGCGAGCTCGCCGAGCGCTACTTCACCGTCACGGCCTGGTCCGAGCACCCACGCGGAGGCCACTTTCCCGCCGTCGCCGAGCCCCAGCTGCTGGCCCAGACCCTCCGCGACGCATTCCGCCCGCTTCGCGCCAGCCCCTGACCCCACCCGGCGTCCGGGGATGTCACCCGGGTGGGTGGGGTAGTCCGTGGCTGTGCAGGATTTTGGTTCTGTCGGGGCTGATGGCGGTGGTGGTGCCGTCGGGGTTCAGGACTACGGTCCAGCCCAGCATGTGGATCGCCACGTGGTGGTGGAACCAGTGAGCAGAACAATCCGCAATCGTCGATACTGGTTTTGCCGCCGCTGGCCTGGGGCGTCGTGTGGTGGATCTCGCAGGCCGCGGCGGGCTGGTCGCAGCCGCCGGGGAACCGGCAGTACCCAGTAGGTGTTGTAGAGCGTCCGCGCTCCGCGCAGCGATCGCGCGAGCCCGGCGGGATCGGTGAAATCCAGCGGCCTGGCCTCGACGGCGGTACCCGCGGGGGCCCGGCCGGCTTGCCCGGTCATCGTCGCGGACCGAGCTGGTCGGTAAGCGCGCTCAGGGTCGGCCCGAGGGGAGCGTCGAGGGTGGCGGTGGCGTACGGGTCGCCGCGGGTAACTCCCTGGTTCACGATCACGACGGGCCGCGGCAGTCTGGCTGCGTGCCGGACGTAACGGAACCCGGACATCACGGTCAGCGAGGAACCGAGGACGACCAGGGCACTGGCTCTTTCCACCAGCGCATAGCAGGCTTCGGTCCGCGGCCTGGGGACGTTCTCCCCGAAGAACACCACGTCCGGCTTGAGCACCCCCCGGCAGGCGGAACAGTCGACGACCTGGAAGGACTCGGTGGCCTCGGCCGCGAGGACGGCGTCCCCGTCCGGATTGATCAATGCCGCCGTCTCCGCGTCCCACCCCGGGTTGGCGGCCGCGAGCCGTCGGTCGAGGTCGGCGCGCGAGGTCCGCTGCCCGCACGACAGGCACAGAACCCGGTGCAAGCTGCCGTGCAGTTCGGTCACCTCGGACGCGCCGGCCGCCTGGTGCAGGCCGTCCACGTTCTGGGTGATGATCCCGGTCAGCAGCCCGCGGCGGCTGAGCTCGGCGACGGCTCGATGACCATGGTTCGGCACCGCCCGGGCGATGTGCCGCCAGCCGAGGTAGCTGCGGGCCCAGTACCTGCGCCGGGCGGCCGCGCTCCCGGTGAAGGTCTGGTAGGTCATCGGCGATGACCCGGAAACTTTCCGGGCCAGGCCGGTCGGCCCGCGGTAATCCGGGATGCCCGACTCGGTGGACAGCCCGGCTCCGCTCAGGATGAGCACGCCGCCTGAGGCCACCAGCTCAACCATCATTCCGAACGATCCGGTGGTTCTCGCCTCGGTCAGCTGCGTCACGATTCCATGGTGCCCTATAGGGCGGCGGCCCTGATCGCCTGGGATACGGCCGCCGCGGCCTCCCGCTCGAACAAGATGGTGTAGTGATTCGCCCCGGGGACCGTCTGCGGCCTGAGCGCCGGGACACGTTCGTGCCATGCCGCGATGACCTCTGGCGGCAGCAGGCCCGGCGGCGCGCCGAACATCCCCGCCGGAGCCGTCAGCAGCGGAGTCGGCTTGGTCAGGCGGCTCAGCGCGTCCGCGAACGGCTTTTCGGCCAGCACGTCACGGCCGTCGGCGCGAACCGCGTCCTCGGCGGCCCGTGATCGCAGCTGGCCGTTCTCGCCGACGAGGTCGTAGCGGGCGTAGGCCTCGACGTCGGCGGTCCAGTGGCCGGCCAGCGCCGGATGCGCCCGCCAGAAATCCAGGTAGGCCTCGGCGTCCGGGTAGGTCTGCCGCAGCCGGCTGATCGCCGGGCCCAGGGTGGCGTCGAGCACGGCGTCGAGGTCAGTTCCTTCCGGTACCGGCAGCGGCAGCCCGCCGTCCACCAGCACGAGCCGCCGCACCAGCTCCGGATGCGCGTCGCGGGTGAGCAGGGCGATGTAGGCGCCCATCGAGTGGCCGGCGAGCACCGGACGCCCGCCGAAATGCCTGAGCACCGCGGCCACGTCCCTGGCGTGCCTGTCCAGCCCGTAGGGCCCGGGCAGGTCGTGGCTGTGACCGCGGCCACGCAGGTCAGGGGCGGCCAGCGTCCAGTCAGCGGGCATGTGGCGCGCGACCGCCTGCCATGACATTCCTGACGCGGTTATCCCGTGCACGGCTACCGCCACGCGCTTGCCCGTGCCCCATAGGAGCACGCGCAGATCCCCGCCGTCCACAGGAACGTTAACCAGCTGGAGTTGCATCTTCACCCTCCACGGTCCCGGCGTTATGACCGAGGCCGCCCGTATATAAAACCTATTATCCGCCGTCAAGGTGGGTGTGTGAGGCCAGGTCGCAGATAAAGACAAAACAGCAAACCGTGCCATGCTGGACGGTGACACTATTGCCAGGTAAAACCAAGGTTTGGAGGTGAGCGGGCCATGTCTGGTGCCCTTAGTTACTCGTCGGGAGAATCCGCGACGGCGCTGCTTGGCGACACGATCGGCGGTAACTTCGACGCCACGGTACGTGCGTTCGGGGACCGTGAGGCGCTGGTGGACCGGTCGGCGGCACGGCGGTGGACCTACGCCGAGCTCGCCGCCGACGTCGACGCGCTCGCTCTCGGCCTGCTCGAGCTGGGCGTCAGCAAAGGGGAACGGGTTGGCATCTGGGCGCCGAACTGCGCGGAATGGACGCTGACCCAGTACGCCACGGCCAAGATCGGGGCGATCTTGGTGAACATCAATCCTGCCTACCGCACCAGCGAGCTTGAGTTCGTGCTCAACCAGTCGGGGTCCAGGCTGCTGGTGGCGGCCGAGAAGCTGAAGACCTCCGACTACGCCGGGATGATCGCCGAGGTGCGGCCGCGCTGTCCTGGCCTGTCGGACGTCGTCCTGCTCGGCAGCCCGGAGTGGGAGTCACTGCTTGAGGCCGGGCGCCGTGCCGATCGCCGGGCGCTGGATCACATCGAGCTGGACATCGACGACCCCATCAACATCCAGTACACCTCGGGTACCACAGGTTTCCCGAAGGGTGCGACGCTCTCGCACCACAACATCCTCAACAACGGGTTTTTCGTCGGCGAGCTGTGCAACTACACCGAGGCCGACCGGATCTGCATCCCGGTGCCGTTCTACCACTGCTTCGGGATGGTCATGGGCAACCTCGCGGCGACCAGCCACGGGGCGTGCATGGTCATCCCCTCGCCGGCCTTCGATCCGGCCGCGACCCTGCGAGCCGTCCAGGACGAACGCTGCACCTCGCTGTACGGGGTGCCCACGATGTTCATCGCGGAGCTGTCCGTGCCTGATTTCGCCGACTACGACCTGTCCAGCTTGCGGACCGGCATCATGGCCGGATCGCCCTGCCCGGTCGAGGTGATGAAGCAGGTCATCGAGCGGATGTCGATGACCGAGGTGGGGATCTGCTACGGCATGACCGAGACCTCGCCGGTCTCCACTCAGACCCGCGCCGACGACTCCCTCGATCGTCGCGTGTCCACCGTGGGCCGGGTCGGCCCGCACCTCGAGGTCAAGGTCATCGACCCCGCGACCGGCGTCACGGTGCCGCGGGGCACGCCCGGCGAGCTGTGCACGCGCGGATATTCGGTCATGCTCGGCTACTGGGAGCAGCCGGATAAGACCGGTGAGGCGGTCGATTCCGCGCGCTGGATGCACACCGGTGACCTGGCGGTCATGGATGAGGAGGGGTATCTCGCCATTACCGGGCGAATCAAGGACATGGTGATCCGCGGCGGCGAGAACGTCTATCCGCGGGAGATCGAGGAATTCCTTCACACCCACCCAGACATCCTGGATGCTCAGGTCATCGGCGTTCCTGACGCTAAGTACGGTGAGGAGCTCATGGCCTGGGTGCGGCTGCGGCCCGGAGTTCCGGCGCTGACCGCCGAGTCGTTGCGAGAGTTCTGCACAGGGAAGCTGGCGCACTACAAGATCCCCCGCTATGTGCACATCGTCGACGACTTCCCGATGACGGTCACCGGAAAGGTGCGCAAGGTAGAGATGCGCGAGGGCGCCGCCCAGATCTTGCACGGGTAGGCTCCCTAGGATGAAGGTCCTGATCACGGGGGGCGCCGGCTACATCGGCAGCACGGTGGCATCGGCCTGCTCCGACGCGGGGATCAGCCCGGTGATCCTGGACAGCCTGGTGACGGGACGGTGTGAGTTCGCGGCTGGCCGTGAGTTCTACCTGGGTGACATCGCGGACGGTCCGCTGATCGACCGCGTCTTCGCGGAGCACCCGGACATCGACGCCGTCATTCACGCCGCGGCCCTGATCGTCGTCCCGGACTCGGTCGCCGATCCGGTCGGGTATTACCGGGCGAACGTGGCCAAGAGCCTGGATCTCGTCACGCACCTGCTGCGTAACGGGTGCCATCGGCTGATCTTCAGTTCCTCGGCCTCCATCTACCGGGCCGGCGACGACCTCGCCGTGGACGAGGACTCGCCCCTTGACCCGCGAAGCCCGTACGCGCGGACCAAGGCGGTGTGCGAGGCGATGTTCGCTGACATCGCCGCCGCCCAGCTCATCCGGGTGCTGTCCCTGCGGTACTTCAATCCGATCGGCGCAGACCCCAAGATGCGTACCGGCCTGCAGCTGAAATGGCCGACCCACGCCCTGGGCAAGATGATCCAGGCCTACCAAGCCGGAGACCCGTTCCCGGTCACCGGGACCGACTGGCCCACCAGGGACGGCTCGGGCCTGCGGGATTACGTCCATGTCTGGGACCTGGCCATGGCGCACGTGGCCGCGCTCACCCGATTCGACGCGATGCCCGGGCCGGCCACGGTCATCAACGTCGGCACCGGCGCCGGCACCACCGTCCGGGAGCTCCTGGACGCGTTCAACCGTGTCGCCGATCATCCGGTGCAGGCGCGGGCCGCCGCACGGCGGCCAGGTGACACGGTCGGTGCCTACACGCGGATCGGCCGGGCGGAACGCCTGCTGGGCTGGCGGCCGCAGTACGACATCGCCGAGGGCATCCGCCATTCCCTGGAATGGGCCGCGGTCCGCGACGAGGTCCTGTCCGGCGCGCCGGAGCAGCCGCCGGCCTGAGCACCGATGGCCTGCGCCGGCGCGCTCGCGCGTCGCCGCCCCGGGTGGCCTCGTAGCGCGCCGCCTCGCGGTCATAGTCGAGCACGATCGCAGCCTATGCCGAGGTCAGTCCGGGACACGGTCCTCGGTTGCCGCATATGGGACGAAAAATCTAGCGATGGTCGTACCTGACAATGATCAAGCGCTTCAATACGTTAGTGATCGGTAAGTGATTGTATTGGCGGAAATCGGCGGAGAGCGTATGATCGGAACGCTTTGGTAGACAGTCCCCTCCAGGTGCGGGACTGCGGGGGAGCGGAGATGGGCCAGGACCTTCAACGACGCGCACCGGGAACGCCTAGCCGGCGGCCGGAACCATCCTGGTCGACTGTGGCCGGCACCACGGTGCATCTGTGGCTGGAACGCCACCACCTCGTCAGGCAGCCTTCGGCAGGCCGCCGGAGGCGGCTCGTCGTCGTGCTGAGCGCGCTCGTGGCCATGGCCCTGGGGGCCGGGATCACGTTGGCCTTCACCGGGGCGAACCAGCAGGCATCCACCGGGGGGCGGCCCAGCGGCGGGGCGCCAGGCATGACTCCGCTGCAGCTAGCCGCGGCTAACCGGCTGGCCGCGGCGAAGTGGATCACGTCCGAGGTGACCGCAGGCGTCGACGTGTCGTGTGACTACATCATGTGCCAGGAGGCTCAGCAGAGCGGTTACCCTGCAGGTCAGCTGATGGTGCTGCCGTCGACGGCGCCCGACCCGCTCGGCGCTGAGCTGATCGTCGCGACGCCGGCCATCCGCAGTCAGTTCGGCACCCGGCTCGCCAGCGTCTATGCGCCGCAGGTGATCGCCAGGTTCGGCTCGGGCCCGGAGGAGGTAGACGTCCGATACCTGGCCCCAGGCGGAACCGCGGCCTTCAACGCCCAGCTTCCCGCGGACCGCAACAGCCGCATCCAGGCCGGTCAACAGCTGCTGAACAATAAGCATGTCCACGCAAGCGCCACCGCTCGCGCTGAACTTCGCGCTGGTCAGGTCGATCCGCTGCTGCTTGTAACGCTTGCGCAACTTGCGCACGGTATGCCGGTGCAACTGGTAGCATTCGATGTCTCGTCGCCAGGCGTGCCGTTTGCCATCCCGTGGCGCGGTGTCGAAATTGGCGCCGTCCCGCCAGCGAGCCTGTCGGCGATACTCGCGTTCTGGACTGCGCAGCAAGGCAATTTCGTACCTGCGGAGAAGATCATCACCAAGCTCGCAAGCGGTCAGTCAGTGGTCACGGTACGGTACGGTGCCCCCAGTCCGATGGACCTAGGAGGCAATTAGCGATTCATAGCTTGGGGAGGGACTAGAATGGGGTTTTCGACACTAATCAGACGAATTTCCATGCTGCTGGCCGCTTCGGCCCTGCTGCTCGGGATTCCCGTCGCGGCCTATGCTTCGTCGGCCACCACGGGGACCGGATGGATCAGGCTCGCTCACCTTTCGCCGAACACGCCTGCGGTGGACGTCTATCTCTACTCGTTCGGCAATTCCAACGCGCAGATCGTGCTTCACCACGTCGCCTACGGCACGGTATCGCCCTATGAGGCGGTGACCGCTGGTGACTACAGCGTCGCCATGCGGGCCTCGGGTGCTTCCGCCACCAGCCAGCCTGTCCTGTCCACCAGCGTGACGATCAAGGCGGATCACGCCTACACGGTGGCGGGCATGGGACCGGAGTCGGGCCTGCGGCTCCAGGTCCTCAGCGACGACCTGACCACGCCGCCGGGTAAGTCCCTGGTGCGGGTGATCCAAGCCTCCCTGAAGCAGCAAACGGTCAAGGTGACGTGTGGCGGAAAAACCATCGTGCCCAAGTCGTCCTTTGCTTCCGTGAGCTCCTACCAGGCCATCCCGGCCGGTACCTGGACCATGGCGGCGATCAGCGGCAACGCGACGGCGAGCCAGCGCATCACGCTTGCCGCGGGGACCGTGCACACGCTGGTGGTGCTGGACGGAGCCAGCGGTCTTGAGATGATCAGCCTGGAGGACGCGGCCGGCGCGGGTAAGCCACCGCTGGGTTCCGTCACGACCGGATTCGGCGGGACCGCGCCGCACGGCCCGGGCTCACCGCTGCCGTGGGCGGCGCTCATCGGAGCAGGCTCGCTGCTCGCCCTGACCGGCGGGTTCAGCCTGCGCCGTAACGGGCTACGTCGTCAGCTGCGTTCTCGGGTCTGAGAGATGTCGTTTCGCAGGCCGGCCGCGATCATTTTCGCGGTCGGCCTGGCCGTGATCGTAGCTGGATCGGTGGGCTTGCTGCTGTCGCGGCACTCGACTCCGGCCATGCGCCCGGTCGCGGCCGGGGTGAACGCGCTGCCCGCCCCGACCGGCCAGATCGTGGCCCCGCCGCAGTCGGCCGCTCCGGCCCCGGTCGCCAGCCCGGTGTCGCTGACCATCCCGCTGATCGGCGTCAAAACCAACCTGATCAGGCTCGGCCTGCAGTCGAACGGCGCGTTGCAGGTACCGTCCACGACGTCCGCCGCGGGCTGGTACACGGGCAGCCCGCGTCCGGGTGCCATCGGCTCGGCCATCATCGTGGGGCACATTGACTCGCTCAGCGGTCCCGGGGTGTTCTACCGGCTGTCCGAGTTGCGCCGGGGCGACCAGGTCTACGTCCGGCGATCGGACGGGACCATGGTGCTGTTCCGGGTGACTACGGTCCAGACCTACCTGAAGAACCAGTTCCCGACGCAGACGGTGTACGGGCCCACGCCCGACGCTGAGCTGCGCCTCATTACCTGCGGCGGAACCTTCGATTCCACCGCCGGCCACTACCTGAGCAACATCGTCGTCTACGCTACAGAAGCGGGCTGACCAGCCCTGCTGCCAGGTAAAGGCTGCCAAGCTAGGGGCATGACGTCGGAGGAACAGTACGAGGATCTGGTCGACGAACTCGTCGGCGCAGAAGGGGTAACGCCGCCTGACGGCGGCCGCGGGTTCGGCCGCGGCTCGCTGCGCTACCGCAGGAAGATCTTCGCGATGTTCGTCCGCGGTCAGCTGGTGCTCAAACTGCCCAGAGGCCGCGTGGACGAGCTGGTCGCGGGCGGCCATGGCGTGCGGTTCGACGCCAACAAGGGCACTCCGATGAAGGAATGGTTCAGCCTGGACCCGGAGTCCGCTCTCGCCTGGTCGCCGCTGGCCCGCGAAGCCCTGGACTACGCCGCCCTGGACCCCGCTCACCGGCTCGGACAAGCTCCAGGGACATTACCACCGCCGGGTCAACATGTAACAGTGCTGTTAGAATTGGCTGGTGGACAGCTTCGCCGGGCTCGGCACCAGGATGCGGCACGTGCTCGAGCTGCTCGACGGCGACGTCGCCCGCGTTTACGCCGAGCTCGGCATCACCGGCTACCGGCCCCGGTTCAGCCCGGTGGTCCGGGCCATCGTCGCCCTGGGCCCGCTGTCCATCGGCGACCTGGCCCGCGCCGTCGGCGTCACGCATTCCGCCGCCAGCCAGACGGTCGCGCAGATGGCCCGGGGCGGCCTGCTCACCCTTGAACCCGGCGCCGACGCTCGCCAGCGCATCGCCTCGCTGACCGCCCGGTCCCGCGCGCTGCTCCCGCTGATCGAGGCGGAATGGGCGGCCACTGACCTGGCGGCGGCTGAGCTGGAGGCCGAGCTGCCCGCCGCCCTCACTGACACTCTTTTTCTAGCCGAACGGGCCGTGGTATCCCGCCCCATGTACACCCGGATCCGCGACGCGGCCAGGACGCTGCACGCGGCGCTTCCCGGAGATGACTCGCAGCCCGCACGCCGGGCGGCGTTGCTCGCAATCGCCGGTGAGGCGGCCCGGACCGGTGATACCGCGGTGCCCGATGAGGCCCGGTGAAGCGACTGCTGCCCGACGTCGGGCCGGCCCGGGAGAGTCCCGCGTTCCGCAGGCTGCTGGCTGGCGGCCTGCTGTCGTCCCTGGGCAGCTCGATGACGGCGTTCGCGGTGGTGCTGCAGGTCTGGGAGCTGTCCAGATCCTCACTCGACGTCGGCCTGCTCGGCCTGACCTTCGTCCCGGTCCTGATCATCGGCCTGCTCGGCGGCGCGATCGCCGACGTGGTCGACCGGCGCAAGCTCACGCTGGCCACCAGCGTGGGCCTGATGGCGGTCTCGGCCGCGTTCGCCGCGCAGGCTTACGCTCAGTTCGGCCAGCTGTGGCTGCTCTACCTGCTGGCCACGGTGCAAGCGGTGCTACAGGCGATCAGCGCTCCGGCGAGCCGCACGTTCATGCCCCGGCTGGTGCGCTCAGACCAGCTCACCGCGGCGATCGCGCTGAATACGCTCAGCGGGCGCATCACCATGCTGGCCGGCCCGGCCCTGGCCGGGGTGATCGCCGCGGCGTTCGGCCTGCGGATGTGCTACGCCGTGGACGCCGTCAGTTTCGTCGCATCGTTGTACGCGACCGCCCGCCTGCCCGCGATGCGCCCCCAGCCGGCCCCGGCAGCTCCGTCGGCTCCACCGGCGCCGGGCCGCCTGCGGGCGGCCGCCGAAGGACTGCGGTTCATCCGTCGCAGGCCGGTGCTCGTCGCGGCGTTCCTCACCGACCTGGACGCCATGCTGCTCGGCCTCCCGGTGGCGATTTTCCCGGCCCTGAACGCCGCGCATTTCGGCGGCCGGCCGCAGACTCTCGGCTTGCTCAACGCGGCCGTCGGAGTCGGCGGCCTGCTGTCGGCGGCGATGTCCGGCCGGACCGGACGGCTTTCGCGGCCGGGCCGGGGCCTGCTGGCCGGCACGATGATCTGGGGCGCGGCGATCGCCTGCTTCGGGCTGACCCGCAGCCTTCCACTCGCCCTGGTCCTGCTCGCCGTGGCAGGCGCCGCCGACACGCTGACGGTGACGTTCCGCGGCTCGATCGTGCAGACCCTGACTCCGGACGAGTTCCGCGGCCGGGTCTCCAGCGTGGAGTACATCATCGGCACGGGCGGCGCCCCGCTCGGCAACGTCGAAACCGGCACGGTCGCCGCCCTGACCACGCCCGCCTTCAGCGCGGTGAGCGGTGGCATCGGCTGCCTGGCCGCCGCCGCCCTGATCGCGCTGCTCTTTCCCGCCCTGACCCGTTACCGCCCACGCGCCGCTGACACTCCTCCGCCTAAGGGGGCCAACCACGATCGGTCGGCGAGCGTCCTATCTGTGACGCGGGCGGGTAAAACGGATGAGGCGAAGGGAAACCCTTGATTACTTCTGTTACCCAGGTAGTCAGAGCCCGGTTGGTGCTCGGCGGTGGCCTGCTGGTATGCGTGACGATGCTCGCCACCGCGTGTACCGGGTCATCTGGTTCGCCCGCGGCCTCGGGTAGCTCGGCCCCGGCGGCCACCGCGGACCCGGCGCCTTCCTCGACCCTGGCCGGCTCCTC
>OCZU010000714.1_pt1 | contig 22375 bp, 16 predicted proteins | sample 1539001 | NCBI WGS metagenome assembly OCZU01 (sample SAMEA3539306, study PRJEB22396) | soil metagenome | biome: tundra; feature: field; material: soil | place: USA | collected 2010-05 | depth 0.15 m | reverse complement strand
AAACCAGCACTCTCACCATCATCAGCATCCCCGGCCTTGCCTATGACACCAACCTGACTTTCCTGCAGGTGGTAATGGGATACTTGGTTGGGCGCGTAGTGATCAGCTTCGTGCTGCTGCCGCACTACTTTCGCGGCGATCTTTACACCGCCTACGAGCTGATCGAACGGCGCTTTGGGCGCGGCTTGCGCTCCCTGACGGCAGGGCTGTTCCTGTTGACGCGAACGGCGGCTGAGGGGGTGCGGGTCTACGCCGTGTCGATCGTGGTCTCCATCGCGCTGGGAACGGGCGAGGTGGCCTCGATCGCCATCATCACTGTATTGACGCTCATCTATACGTTCGAGGGCGGCCTGGCCGCCGTGATCTGGACCGACGTGGTGCAAACCGTAATCTATGTCGGCGGCACCATCGTGGGGCTGTGGACAATCCTGCATCTGGTGCCCGGGGGATGGAGTGCGATCCATGTCGCGGCCGCGAGCGCGGGCAAGCTCCAGGTTTTCGACTTCACACCAACGTTCTGGATTCCTTATACCTTCTGGGCGGGCGTAATCGGTGGAGCATTTCTGACAACCGCCAGCCACGGCACCGATCAACTCATCGTGCAGCGATTGCTGGCGGCGCGCAGCCAGAAGCAGTCGGTGACCGCATTGCTTTCGAGCGGCATAGCCATCCTGTTTCAATTTGCGCTCTTCCTCATTGTAGGAATCATGCTCTGGGCCTACTATCGTGTGCCCTCGGCGGCTTTTGGGAAGCCGGACCGGATCTATCCGACGTTCATTGTCAGCCGGATGCCGCACGGAATCTCCGGGCTGCTGATTGCCGCGATTCTGGCCGCGGCAATGTCAAACTTGAGCGCGGCGCTGAACGCTCTATCTTCGAGCTCCATCATGGATTTTTACGTGCGCTTCCGCCCGCAAGCCGACGAGCGAACTCGAATGCGCCTCTCTCGCCTTTCAACACTCCTGTGGGCAATGCTGCTGTTTGCGCTCGCTGTGCTCTCGCTGCACAAAGTTGGGCGCGTCATCGAGGTGGGACTGCAGATCGCGTCCGTAGCCTACGGCGCGCTGCTCGGAGTTTTCCTGCTGGGCGTGCTAACCCGGAAGGCGAATCAGCGTGGCGCGACGGTAGGAATGCTGTTTGGGTTCAGCGTGGAATTGTATCTCTGGAGATGGACGGCGGTGCCGTTTACCTGGTGGGTGATGATTGGAACCCTGGTGACGTTCACAGTGGGATACGTAACCAGCCTACTGACGCCAGAGTAGTCTTTACGTTGCGTCCTTCGCCGCTTTCTTTGCGAACTTTGCGGTTAAAGGCTTTTGCCCTTCCCGCTGCTGAGCGCTAACGTATACTGGCTCACTTCAACCATGCCGGAGCAAACCGCCACCCGTCCCGAGCTGGCCCGCGACCTCGGCGTAAGCCACGCGTCCGCAGTAGTCGTGGGAACCATCATCGGCAGCGGCATCTTTCTCGTTCCCGCCGAGATGATGCAGGCTGTGGGTTCGGCCAAGCTGGTGTATCTGGCATGGCTGGTGGGTGGGCTGTTGTCTTTTTTTGGCGCACTCACCTACGCCGAACTGGGCGCCATGAAGCCGCAAGCGGGCGGTGAATATGTTTACGTCCGCGACGCCTACGGCCCACTGGGCGGCTTTCTCTATGCCTGGACCTGGTTCGTCATCGCCAAGCCGGCTTCCGTGGCGACGATCGCGACTGGACTGGTACGCATTCTAGGAACCTTTTCAATCTTTTCTTTCTTCTCCACCAACGCCATCTCCGCTCCCTTCACCATCACCTGGGGCCAGCTCGTGGCCATCAACGCGGCCATTCTCGTTTCTTTGCTGAACTACCTTGGAGTCAAGAAGGCGGGTGAATTCCAGCTCGTGTTCACTGTGCTGAAAGTGGCAATCATTGTGGGTATCGTAGTGGTCTGCTTCAGCGGAGCCGGAAGTGCCTTGGGACGCGGCTGGAGCAATTTTGCCACCACATTCACCGGGGCAAAAGGCGGCATCGCCGGCTTCATGGCGGCGCTCGTGGCAGCGCTCTGGGCCTATGACGGATGGAATGACCTGAACATGGTCGCCGGCGAAGTGAAGCGGCCGGAGCGGAATATTCCGATTGCCCTGATCGCGGGCGTGGCCACGGTCGGGGTGCTGTACGTGCTGGTGAATGCGGGAGTGCAGTACGTCCTGCCGGCGAGTGCGATTGCGGCGTCCCCGAGGCCCGCCTCCGATGCGGTCGCCCTGGTCATGGGACGCATGGGAGCGAGCATCGTGTCTGCCGGCATGGCGATCTCGATGCTGGTCACGCTGAATGGCACGATTATGAGTGGCGCTCGCGTGCCCTTTGCCGTCGCCCGCGACGGATACTTTTTCTCGGCGCTCGCCGAAGTCCATCCGCGCTTTCACACCCCAACCGTAGCCATCGTGTTGCAGGCCGTGCTCTCGATCATTCTGCTCTTACTGGGCGGAAACTTCCGGCAGCTTTTTTCCCTCGCCATCTTCGCGGAATGGCTCTTCTACCTGATCGCGGGCAGCACCGTGTTCGTCTTCCGCTGGCGCGATCCGAATGCTCTCCGGCCCTATCGCATGATCGGCTATCCTTTCGTTCCCGCCATGTTTATTGCTGTGGCTACCGTCCTTCTCTACTACACCTTTCGCGGAGACTGGCCCAATTCCCTTTATGGATTGCTGGTAATCCTGGCGGGTATACCGGTTTTTGCCGTTTTCTCCCGGATTCGCAGGCGGCGTCAGGTGCAGACACCAGCGTAGCCCGTCTACCGGCCCGCTCCCTGGTCCCATTCTGGGCAGACTCCCGTAACCGCTCTGCCTGGTTACTTTAGGTCAAGGGCCGTGGACACGTTTACCCCCTGTCCTTTTTCCCATATGTTGAAAATTCCAGTCCCAGTCCGCTCCCTCGGCCTGGTCCCCTCGGAGTCTGATAAATGGCTACGTATCAACGCGGGTTTCAGCTCGGAATTCTCCCGGAGCGCAAGATTGATCGGCGTGCGCTGGTCGCCAGCTATTCGTTCGTGGTGCTGGTCACTCTCATCCTAATTAACCTGGGAATTCTGTTTCCGGACCGGATCCAGCTCAGGCAGTATCGCGTAACGGAATTAATACCGCTTCCGGCTATGCGGCCGGAACCCGAGCCCATCAAAATGGACCCCGTCGTGAAGCCGAAGTTACTACCAGCGAAGCTGCTTCCGGCGACGCCGGTTTTCGATCGTCCTAAATTGATCGTGCCTCGTGAAGTACACCGCACGCCTGCTCTCGAACCGGTGGAAGCACCCAAAGTGGTGATGAACCAGTTCGCCCCTCCTCAGTTGAAGATGACCACCGGTGGGGCACGTCCACGACTCTTACATACCGGAGACTTTGCTGGCAGCTCGGTAGCTCCCACGGTTAACGTCGCGGTGCAGAAAGTGCAGACCGGAGGCTTCGGCGACCCCAATGGCCTGAAAGGGACGGGCAAGGAAGGCGCCAAGCTTTATGCGGCGCAGTCCGGCGGGTTTGACATGCCCGTTGGTGCAGGACAAGGAAACGGCTCGGGCGGGGCAAAAGGCGTCAAGGGGATAGTAGCCAGCGCCGACTTTGGCAACGGCATCGTGACCGGAGGCAAGGGGGACGGCCGCAGCAGCGGCACCGGAGTCTCAACCGGCGGATTCGGAGCCGAGCAGGTGGTTCATGGCGGGCCGAAGATCGCGCAAGCGGACTCGGGGCCTCCCACCAGCCCTGTGGAAATCACGTTTAAGCCGCAACCAGTTTACACCGACGAAGCTCGCGGCCTGAAGCTGGAAGGCGAAGTTCTGCTCGAAGTGATGTTCAGCGCCAACGGAACACTGCAAGTGAATCGCGTGGTCCGCGGCCTGGGTCACGGCCTGGATGAGGCCGCAATCGCTGCCGCCAACAAGATGCGCTTCAAGCCCGCACTCCGTAACGGACAACCGATGGATTCGACGGCAATCGTCCACGTGACGTTTCAGATGGCGTACTAAGAGTTGGGACGATCGGAACACTTTAGGGCAGGAGATTCGTCGCCCGGCCCTGAACGTGCCAGACGAATTGGCGAGTCTCACGGAAGGGCGTGAAGAGACGCCGATTCTAAAGAAGCATTCGGCTTAAAGAAACTTGGAGAGAAGATTCATGCGTACCTGGAAATGGATGTTCACAGCCGCACTGCTGGTCTCGCTGAGCGCTGCCGCCCAGCAGCCCGCGGAGTCACGGCAACCGGCCCCGACTTCACACACACAGATATCGCCAACGTCGGGAATTTCTGTTGCCGCGCTATCCGTCGCTCAGTCGGCGGCCGCCCTGCAAGCATCTCGGCAGGCGCCTGTGCCGCAAGCATCTCAGCCGGCGCCCGCGCCGCAAGCATCTCAGCCGGCAACCGCGCCGGAGCCAACTCCGTCGGCGCAAACTCCACCGACGCCAACTCCGTCGGCCCTATCTCGGCCCGCGACTATGGATCAAGTCGTGGATCGCTTCATCGAGCGCGAACACGGCCTCATGAAGGCTCTCTCCAGCCGCACTCCGCTGGTTGAGACCTACCTGCAGAATCTGAGCGCCGATCCGCAACTCGGCCCTGTACCTAGTGAGGACCACTACTTCCTTGGCCGAATGGATATGGGCGAGACGGTCGATCGCAAGGACTATCTGAAGGGTGACGATAAGGGCATGGAGGCCCGCCTCCTGGGTGGTTTCCACAGGCTCTTCAAGATGCAGTACCAGCCCATTGGCTTCTCCTGGATGGTCTATGCCGATCGCACCGACTTCGACCGTGCGCACTATGAGTTCCACTACGTCCGCCGCGAATTCCTGGGCGACATCCGCTGCCTGGTATTCGACGTAACACCCAAGAAGGACTCCGGCAAGGGACGCTTCCTCGGGCGCGTCTGGGTGGAAGACCAGGACTTTAGCATCGTCCGCCTCAACGGTACCTATACTTCGGCGCCGCGGAATTCCTACTTCTTCCACATGGATAGCTGGCGACTGAACCTGATTCCGGGATACTGGGTGCCCGCCTACATCTACAGCGAAGAAGGCGACTTCAGCGCTGGCGTGAAAAATAAGATTGCTTTCAAAGCCCAGACCCGCATCTGGGGCTACGACCTCAAGGAGGGTGGCAAGGACGACGAACTCACCCAGATCCGCGTGGACAGCGTGAATGATGAAAGCCCCACCGCCCAGGATGCGTCTCCGCTCCAGGCCGAGCGCCAATGGCAGCAACAGGCGGAAGACAATGTCGTCGAGCGCCTCACCGCCGCCGGACTGCTTGCGCCCGAGGGCGACGTAGACCGTATTCTCCAGACCGTGGTCAACAACATCGCGGTAACCAACAACCTCGACCTCTCGCGTCCCGTGCGCACTCGCGTGCTGCTCACCTCGCCACTGGAAACATTTAGCGTGGGTAACACTATCGTGATCAGCCGGGGATTGATCGACGTGCTCCCTGATGAGGCTAGCTTGGCGGCTGTGCTCTCGCATGAACTGGCGCACATCGTGCTCGGCCACAATCTCGGCAGCAAGTATGCGTTCAACGACCGCATGCTGTTTTCCGACGACTCAACGTACAGCAACCTGGGTTTCAAGCATATTCCAACGGAAGAAGCCGAAGCCGACAAGAAAGCTGTGGATTTGCTCAACAACTCGCCTTACGCGCAAAAACTCGACAACGTGGGCTTGTTCCTGAAGGCGCTGCAAAACCGCGCTCCTCATCTTAATGCCCTTCTGACCACGCACCTGGGCAATCCGCTCGGGCAGAACGGAACCGTCAGCCGCTTGGCGGCTCTGGCCACCAAGGGTCCGGCGCTGGACAACACCAAACTGGATCAGATTGCGGCTCTGCCGCTGGGTGGCCGCGTCAAAATCAACCCGTGGGACGACAAGGCAGAAATGGTGAAGACGGCTCCGGTCGCCATCACCTCGGCGCGTGACAAGATGCCGTTTGAAGTCACGCCCTTCTATCCGCGGCTGGTACGCTACGGCGTCCAGACTGCACCGAGCCCGGCTTCAGCCACCGCCGCCGCTAACTCAAACTCGGGCAACTAACAAGCTTTCTACTCCAAGTTGCACTAAGACGTGGGCCGGGATCCGGAATCACCTTCCGGGATACCCGGCCTTCGTTTTTGCTTGTCGGAACATTGTCGAATCAGTTTCGCACTGAGGCCTGCAAAAGGTGTCATGCCGGGTGAGCCTTTAACCGCGAAGGTCGCAAAGCAAAACCGCAAAGCTCGCGAAGTAGGTCTTCTTCGCGTCCTTCGCGCTGCCTTTGCGCTCTTTGCGGTTAAAGGCTTTTATCCCCCGATTGAGGAGGGGCGCCCCAGCCTTTTCCCCAACTAAATTTTCTCCATTGTGACATCCAACCTTTCCTTCCACACAATCGTCGCGCTAATCTTGAAATCGTAAGGCCTGGATGTTGTGCCGTGCGATCCTAGGATAAGCGCAGGGCTCCCACAACCTCCCCATGCGAGTGCGGGACACGGGGACATCTAATCAGGACGCTACGATAGGCTACCCTGGATAGCCCAGGGCCTGGCGCCCGGTGTTGGGAGTGATCACTTCCATTGAATTTACTAAAGCTGAGAAGCAGGCAGGACGTATAGACGATCAACTCAGAACAAACCGGTTGGCGTTAGGATTATAAGAGTTCTCTCGCGAACAACTGCGTACGGCCTTGACACGCTTGTGACGGCAAGCGCTAGCGTTCAGGAATCAGTCCGGCGTCTGATCACGGGAAGGGCACGGCTTTCAGCCGTCCCGCTACGGTCCACAGGAATGTAGGCTTTAGCCCCCTGAGGGACCTCACTTCCAACTGACCCTACTTCGCCCCCAACCCATCTTTCTCGTGGTAATTCGGATACGCCGGCCGCTGGAACTGCGGCAGCGGATGTTCCTTCAACTGCTGCATCACCACCTCGATTGCCTTCGGCAGCCTGAAAAGTGCACCAGGAGCCCCAGCGCTCAGTCTCCCTTATCTTTCCCCTTCCCCGGCAGCCCTGCCGGGTTCTCGTGAGTCCGTTCGCGGAAGCTCCCCCTCATGCCCCCCGCCAGCGTGACGCTCGACTCGCCAAACTTGTCGCGCAGGCGATCAGCAGCGGCCAGCGCATCTTTCCATCGTTGCTGACGCCCACCTTCGAGCAGATTGATCTGCTCCGCCTGCGCCTCAAAGGATGACGCCTGAACTCCCAGCAGCCGGACCTCCCTGCCCGCCTTCCAGTTCTTGCGAAACAGAGTGCGCACCTGCTCAAAGATTTCGCCGTCAAGTTGAGTAGGGGCCGGCAGCGTATGAGCCCGGGTGATGGTAGTGAAATCTTTGTAGCGCAGTTTGAGTTGGATGGTGCGCGCGTACAGCTTCGCTTCCCGCAAACGGCGTCCCACCATCTCGGAGAGCCGCATCAGCGTAGCCGCAAGCTGGGTCGCGTCCGCCGTGTCTTCATTGAATGTATGTTCGTGGCTGATGGATTTGGCTTCAGTATCGGCGCCGACTTCGTTGTCGAACCATCCCCCGGCATCTTCCCCGCGCGCCTTGCCCGCCAGCGCCAGCCCCCACGTCCCGAATCGCTCTTCCAGTTCAGATTCTTCCAGCCGTGCCAGGTCCCCCACTCTCTTGATTCCCAGCTCGTGGAGATGGCTCTCCATCACCTTCCCGACGCCAGGAATCTCCCGCACATCCAGCGGCGCAAGGAACTTTGCTTCTTCTCCCGGGACAATCAACAGCACGCCATTGGGCTTGGCTTGCGCGGACGAAACCTTCGCAATCAGCCGAGACGATCCGATCCAATCGAGCAATTCAGCCGCGTCTCTTCCTTCATGCGCTGGTGCAACTTGTGAGCGGCTTTCAGCGGCGGACCGTGCAACCGCGCTGTCCCCGTCATGTCGAGATAGGCTTCGTCGATGGAAACCATCTCCACCTGAGGCGAGAACGCAGTCAGCACTTTGTAGACTCTCTCCGAGCACTCGCGGTAACGCTCGGGATGACCATCGACGAAGATGGCCTGCGGACAAAGCTTCGCTGCGGTCCGCAAGGGTAGGGCCGAGTGCACTCCGAACTTCCGCGCCTCGTACGATGCCGCCGAAACCACCCCGCGCTCGTCGCGCTGCCCTCCGACGACCACAGGCTTGCCTCTTAGCGTCGGATCATACAGTTCCTCCACCGAGACAAAGAACGCATCCATGTCAACGTGGAAGATAGTTCGGGCAAAAGCCGGAAGATGAGATGCCGCGGACATAGTGAGCGGAATTGTAGCAGCCAAGAGAAACACCGACGCCAGAACGGGCTGGCTCGCGGCCTGCAATACTCGTGTGGGAATAGCCGCCTCGGCTGTCCGTGGAGCAAAGCGATGCGGCCGTTCTCCGCCGACAGCGCTACACCAGCACCTTCTCCTGCACACTCGCCGCGCCCCGAGCCTGCCGCACTCGCTCGTAAATCTTCCCGTACTCCCGCGCCGAGGCGTTCCAGGAAAAATCCTTATTCATGCCGTTGCGCATCAGCACCTGCCACGAAGTCTGGTCGCGAAAAGCCTGAAGCGCATGTTTGATGGTCAGCAGCAGAGACTCGCCGTTGTATTCCGCAAACTTGAAGCCCGTGCCCTTGCCGGAGCGCGCGTCCCAGGTCTCGATCGTATCGTCCAGGCCGCCAGTTGCGCGGACAACCGGCACCGTCCCGTACTTCAGACTGTAGATCTGGTTCAGCCCGCAGGGCTCATACTTCGAGGGCATCAAAAACATGTCAGACCCACCCTCGATCTTGTGTGCGATGACGTTGTCGTAGGCAACCTTCACTGCGATCTTGTTCGGGAACTGCTTGTTGAGGCGAACAAACATTTCTTCATACTGCTTGTCACCGGCACCTAGAGCGACCACAATCATTTCCTCGCGCGCCAGCCGGTCCATGATCTGCGCAATCAGGTCAAATCCCTTCTGCGCGGCAAAGCGCGACACAATGCCGATCACCGGCAGCTTCGGATCCGCATTTTTCACCCCGAACGCCGTCAGAAGGTCCTGCCTGCACTGCACCTTGCCCGAAAGGTCCTGCGGCGAGTATTTCGCCGCGATAAACTTATCCGCTTGCGGGCTCCATTCGTCATAGTCCACACCATTCAAAATGCCGGTGACGGTTGCAGCCCGGTCGCGCAGCACGCCTTCCAGTCCAAATCCATATTCCGCAGTCTGAATTTCCTGGCTGTATTTCCGGCTCACCGTAGTAACGAAGTCAGAATAGGTAAGCGCGCCCTTAAGAAAATTCACCTGCCCGAAGAATTCCATCTTCGACATCGTAAACAGGTCCCAAGGCAGCATCAGCAACGGCAGAGTCTCCGGCGGAAACAGGCCCTGGTAGCCCATGTTGTGGATGGTAAACACGGTTCCCACATCGCGGAAGGCGGGATCCTCCGCATAAACAGTGCGCAGCAGCACGGGAACCAGAGCCGATTGCCAGTCGTGACAATGAAAAATCTGCGGTACACCCAGAATTTTCGTAGCTTCCAAAACGGCGCGAGAGAACAGCGCGAAGCGCTCGGCATTGTCTGGAAAATCCCCCGCGGGTGTGCCATAGAGCGCGTCGCGATCGAAGTACTCCGGACAGTCGACAAAATAAAAGCGCACTCCGGATTGGCTTCCACCCGTCACTACCGAAGCGAAGCGGTACTTATCGTCGAAGGGTATCGTGATGCTGCGAACCACTGTGGCTGGATCCGTCAGCTTGGTTTGCCGGTAACGCGGCAGATAGACGCTCACTTGATGCCCCAGTGCGGCTAGAGCGCGCGGCAATGCGCCCACCACGTCCGCCAATCCACCCGTTTTCGAAAACGGCACACCTTCCGAAGCCACGAACGCGATATGCATGAATCCCTCTCAAGACCCGCTTTTGGCGGGCGCACGTTATGATGGAATGATGTTGCGGGACCAACCCTCCCGCGCGCATTGCACGCGGGCTGAATAGTCAGTCTATATGCCCCGGGAAAAGAGGGTCAACGTGCCGAAGGTCGTCTCCACTCGCCGTCCTCAACATAAGCCCAAGTTGGGACAACATTTTCTCGTCAGCGACAGTTTTGCCGCGCAGCTCGTCGACGCCCTCGGCGGCATATCGCAAAACACTGTCCTCGAAATCGGCCCCGGACGCGGCGTCCTCACTTCCCTCCTGGCCAAACGCGTTCGCCGCCTGATTGCCGTGGAACTCGATCGCGTGCTGGCCGCACAGCTTCGCCTGCGCTTCGGGATGTTCCCCAATGTCGAGGTCATCGAAGCCGACATTCTCTCCATCGATTTCGACTCCTTGTTCGGCCCCAAGCCCGGCCTGCGACGCCCCGGCATCGAGTTCCGGCCCGAGCCGGTCAAAGTCATCGGCAATCTTCCCTACTACATCACATCCGACATCCTGCTCCGCCTGTTCGACTACTCCAAATACTTTGAGTCCGTCGTCATCCTCGTACAATGCGAGGTAGCCGATCGCATCGCCGCCAAACCCGGCAGCCGCGATTACGGTCTGCTCTCCGCCACCGCGCAGCTCCATGCCCGCGTCGAGAAACTCTTCACCTTGCCGCCTGGGGCGTTTGCTCCGCCACCCAAAGTCCACTCCAAGGCGCTGCGGCTCACCATGGCGCCGCGCCAGCACGAGCTTGGCCTCGACGGCGACGGCCGCGTTGCCGAGGGCTTCATCGACTTCCTAAAGCTCTCGTTCGGCCAAAAGCGTAAGACTCTGTGGAACAATCTCAAGTCGAACTATCCTGAGCCTCACCTGCGCGCCGCTCTGGCTAAGGCCCGAGTGAAACCCGCCGCCCGTGCCGAAACCTTAACTCTGGAAGAAAGCGCAGCTCTGTTTCGTGCCTTGCGCGACACCCGCGACGGCTCGTAGCATTGTTTCCCTGGCGGGAGTGCCTATGACCGCTACCATCGTTCGCCACCCAGCCGTTGCCGGGCGCTTCTATCCCCGCGATGAAAAAGCTCTGTGCGAAGACGTTCGCACCTATCTATCTCAGACTCCCAGGCAAAAAACGGTTCGCGCTCTAGGCTGCATCGCCCCGCATGCAGGGTATATGTATTCCGGCCATGTGGCTGGCGCTGTTTTTGCTGCACTCGAGATCCCCCAGCTCTGCCTGGTGATGTGTCCCAATCACACGGGCATCGGCCGGGCGCTGGCGATTGTGAGTGAAGGTTCCTGGGAAACGCCGCTGGGCAATGTCGCCATCGACGCCGCCTTCGCTGCTGCCCTCAAGCAGCGCTGTCCGCTTCTGCACGAAGACTCATCTGCTCACCGCACCGAGCATGCCGCTGAAGTCGAGTTACCCTTTCTGCAAATATGCCAGCCCCAGCTTCGGTTCGTTCCGATCGCGCTGGGCACCGGGAAATTCGAAGCCCTCGATCAACTCGGCAACGCAATTGCGGATGTGATTGCAGCTCACAATGGTCGGGTCTTGATCGTTGCCTCCAGCGACATGAATCATTACGAATCCGACGCAATCACTCGAGTAAAGGATCACAGTGCGATTGAACCAATTCTCGCTCTTGACCCCCGCGCCCTGTACGACGTGGTCACCCGGCAGCACATCAGCATGTGTGGTTTCGGTCCTGCGGTCGCTATGCTCACCGCAGCCAGGAAGCTGGGAGCTACATCGGCCGAGCTGGTGAAATACGCAACCTCGGGCGACGTCTCCGGAGACCGCGATCAGGTCGTTGGCTACGCCGGCGTCGTGGTAAGTTGATGAGGTCGCCCAAAAAAACCACGGGCGGCCGGTTTCGGCCGCCCTTTTGCCTTTCACGAAATAGCTAGCCCGTTAGTGTCCTGTGTGCCCCCCGCCGCTGGGCGCGTGTGCCGCCGGGGCAGCACCCACGTGACCCACTGGAGCAGGTCCGTTCCCCGGACGCGCCGCGCCGTAGCCGCCCGCATGCGGAGAACTCGCCGCGAACTGCGGTGCCGCGTGCAGTTCCACAGAGCCCGCCTTCGCCACTTGAGTGTTCAAATGCTGGAGGTTCCCATACGAGCCACGCGGAATGCCCAGGCCCGCCGACCCGCGGTTCACCACCGTGCGCATCGGAGGAGCCGTCGTCACTGCCGGCCCACCCTTACCCACAACGACCGTACTCACCGTGCCCGCGGGCGCCACCGGAGCGTGAAAGCCCGCTTCCGTCGCCCCTACATAGTGAACTCCGCCGCGCCAAGTGTTAAAGCCGCCGGGCTGCCATCCCCAACCGAAGCCAGGCACAAACATCCAGTTCCCGTAGTAGAAAGGCATCCAGCCCCACGGATACGCCGATGCCCACATGTATCCCATCCCGGGATACCACGCCCACGCGCCATCCATAAACGGATTCCAACCCACACCCGAGAAGAACGGCTGCCATAACATCCCGTAGCCGGGAAGGTTCGAATAGCCGCCGTAATAGTTCAGGTCGCTATAGCCATAGCCATACGGCGTGGAGTTATTCTTCGCATACTGATCGTGATACTCGACCGATTGCTTGTCCCACCGGTCGTAAGGATCCTCTTCAAAATTCTTCGCCAGCGTCGACTTCCCATGGTCGTTCACGTCGAAGGTGACCATCTTCTTCTTATCCACCTTCACCGTGCCTGACGGACCCGCCACCTCAAGATCGTTCTTGAAACTGGCGATCTCGGCTATGCTCGAAGAACTCGCCACCCGGAAGTGCGCCGCCTGCTTCAGGTCCACTTTCTCGTGAGAGAAATTCAGCGTAAACTCATCGCTTTTCCCCAGCCAATTGACGTACGCTCTACCTTCAACGAGATCTACCGTCGAGATGCGCTGCCCCGTGTCGTTCAACCCCAGCGTATTGAATAGCACCGTTGTGTTGGGAGTGAGGCGCAGTGTGCTGCCATCCTCGAACTCAATCTCGGCCCGGCCGTTCTGCCGTGTCCGCAGTTGTGTTCCCTGCGTGATGGGAAGATTGGCAAAGGCGTTCTCGAACCCCAATCCCGCATTCTTATCGATCTGCACTGTTCCCTGCACGTTGCTCAAGCGAACAATGCGTGCCTGCGAATCAGCCGCGGCGGGCAACGCCAAAAGCGCGCAGGCCAGGGCCGTCAATACCAAGGAATGGAATCTTGGCTTAAACATTAGGAACCTCCCGACATCTGTCGAACGACTTCATATCCGTCGAACGAATTCCCATCGGTTCGCCTCAGCCATGCCGTAAACCGCAAGGAATGAGTCGAGCCTCCAGGCGACAAGGTTCAGGGTACCCCGGCTATTCCCCACTATTAGAACACGGAGCGCAATTGTGGTTGTCTCTAACGGCCCGACCGTCCAGTCAATGCCCAGACCCGGCGCCGCCCGCTCCCATTTGAATCAACTCCTTAGCCCGGGCCCGCACCACGTTCATGACCGACGTATCCTCAAAAATCTCGCGCAGGGCCGGTGCCACACCTTGTATCTCCACCAGTTCATTGTTCCTGGCCTGGATTTCCATGCGCTTCAACTCCTCGTCCAAAGCCAGCTTCTGATACCGATGATAGTACGCCAGCCGCCGTCCGTATTCCAGCGTGCCGGCCATGTTCTGGAAAAGGACGGTCAACTGCCGCACCGGCTCCAGACTTGAGTAGTTGTACCGGACAGTGTTGGATCGCCCGCCATCCTGGTAGCTCAGGATTTTCGTGCCCGTGAAAGCCAGCTTGCTGTTGCCCGAGTCAATCTTGCCCGCGAAATACTGCGCCTGTTTCGCCCACTCGAAGATATGTTCGCGATTCCCCGCCGACATGTCGAATTCCGCACGATAGGCTTGTTCCTCGGAGTCTTCCGCAACCGTCCCGGTGCACTCATAGCGCGCGTGCCCGTTCGCGTCGACTGCTATCGAGTAGTGCTCAGGGTTGGACTGAGGGAAGTCCAGCGTAAACGTGATAACTGCGGTCGAAGCCGCGCTGCTGTTCGCCTGCTGGGAGATCAACGGTGCAGATACGGCGGCCAGCGCCAGGAATACCATCCCAAGCGCCCGCCAGCGCCTCGGGGGTCGAGCCGGGAAATCTCGAATCACGGTAGCTCGAATGGGGGAAGCCGGAATCATCACCGCGCCGCAACCCTCTGTCTTTCGAGCGTGCCCGCCGTGTGCAAATGGCAGATTGCGATGGCCAGCGCGTCGGAAGCGTCCATCGGCTCCGGAGGCTCGGCCAATCCCAGCAGGCGCGTGACCATCTGCTGCACCTGCTGCTTCTCTGCCCGTCCATAGCCCACGACTGACGACTTGATCGTCAGCGGCGAATACTCCGCAACCTCCAGCCCCGCCGTAGCAGCAGCCAGCATGGCCACTCCCCGCACCTGGCCCAGCTTCAATGCCGACTTCACATTCAGCGCGTAGAAGATCCCCTCAATCGCGACCTCATGCGGCCGATGCTCGGCGATAAGTACGCCGAGTTCGTCGTAAATGCGCGACAAGCGCCGCGCCAGCGGTTCTCGCGGCGAAAGCTTGATCGCTCCGCAGGTCAGGCACACCAGGCGATCCCCGGAATCCATCTCCACCACGCCGTACCCGGTGTACTCCCCGCCACAATCGATGCCCAGAACTCGCATGTGAGTGCAGTGTAGCGCGGAAACCGTACAGATCCTAGACCCGAACGGTTGTCATGAAAGGTGTCGGGGGAGGAACGACGTGGAAACGTGAAGCAAGTGTGGGACAGCCGCCTCGGCTGTCCAGCGAATGCCCCTCGATGCTCGCGTTCGTTCTCACTCTCTTTCTACCAGACGTGGAGAGAATGTTTAGGAGCCGTGAAGATCGCCCTCTCACCCGGCACTTGCCGCTGCTGCAGGGGAATTCGAAGGTACTTGTCGGCGAACGAAATCGTAAGGTCTCATCTCCGAACAATGGACCCCGGAAAAGTCTTGAGATATGAGTTCGCAGAGCCGATCCGTGTAGCCCTGCATTCCAAACTTCAGAACGCTACCGGCAATGAAGACCTCAGGCCACACCAGGCTAGTTAAGGCCCCCTTTTCGTCGAATCCCAGAATCAGATAGTCAAGAACGAAATTTACGGATGTCAGTCGTGCCCCGATTATTCTGGACAACACAGACCCACCGGTGTTGGCTCTCGTGCTCTTGATCTCCATTCCCTTCCTCACCTCTCGCTCTAACCCTAACAGCACTTCGGCCGCCGCACCTTAGCCTCTTCGAATTCCCGCCGGAACGCCGCATAAGCCTCGGTCGAGGAGGCCATTCCAGCCCGTCCCAGGAATCGCGCATATGCGGCTTCATCAAAGATCTCCCGCAAAGTCGCCACGAGAATGCGCCAACTGGAAACGATCCGCTTCATCCTTGCTCCTCCACCAGCCGTGTCCTCACGAACGGCGCTTCCTTCACCCGCGCTTCTCTTGCTCCACTCAGAATTCCCCACCACTGCCGTCCCGATTCCACCAGAACCAGCGTCACCATCACTACCAGAACGCCAGTTACGGCCGCATCCAGTCGATTGTTAAAGATCAGCCGTGACGTCGCCCCCGTCGCCGGACCCGCTGCCAGCACCTGTGCCTGCGCCAGGAATCCCACTCGCGGATTCGGATCAAACATCTTGTGCCACGACGCCGTAAATGTCACCGCCACGAGCCAGACGAGTGGCACCAGCGTCGCCGCTGCATACTTCGCCCGGTGCATCTTGATGATGATCGTGGTAGCCACGCACAATGCCACCGTCGCCAGCAATTGATTCGAGATCCCAAACAGCGGCCACAAGGAATTAATTCCTCCTAGCGGATCCTTCACTCCCTGCCACAAGAAGTATCCCCAGGCGGCAACGATCAGCCCGCTAGTACCAAGAATCGACGGATACCAACTCGTCCGCCCCAGCGGTTTATACACATGCCCCAGCGCATCCTGCACCATGAAGCGCGCCACCCGCGTCCCCGCATCGAGAATGGTCAGGATGAACAGTGCCTCAAACATGATGGCAAAGTGGTACCAAAGCGCCATCAGCGTATCGCCGCCCAGGCTGTGAGAAAAGATGTGCGCCATGCCCACGGCAAACGCAGGCGCCCCGCCAGTCCGGTTGTAAAGCGTCTGCTCGCCAACGGCGTGCGCCAGCGCCTGCATGTCCGCCGCTGTGACTGGAAATCCCCAACTTGAGATTGTCGCCGCCGCAGTCTCGGGAGCCTGTCCCACGACGCCAGTGGGACTGTTAATCGCGAAATAGATCCCCGGCTGCATCACGCACGCCGCGATAATCGCCATTACCGCCACCGCCGACTCCGCCATCATCGCGCCATAGCCCACCATGCGCGTCTGGGTCTCCCGCGCGATCAGCTTCGGAGTCGTCCCGCTCGAAATCAGGGAATGAAATCCGCTGATCGCCCCACAAGCGATGGTGATAAAGGCGAAAGGAAATATCTTCCCTGCAAACACCGGACCCGTGCCGTCGACAAACCGCGTAAGGGCGGGCATGTGCAGCGTGGGATGGAGAGCAACAATTCCCACTCCCAGCAATGCGATCGTTCCCAGCTTCACGAAAGTGCTCAAATAGTCGCGTGGAGCCAGCAGCAACCACACCGGGAGCGCCGACGCGGCGAAGCCGTAAACCATGATCAGAATCGCCAGTGTAGGCGCGCTGAAGGTGAACACCCGTGCCAGCGCCGGATTCTGCGATACGTACTGCCCGCCCCAAATCGCCGCGAGCACCAGAACAAATCCCAGCGCCGACACCTCCAGCACCTTCCCCGGACGAATCCGCCTCAAATAAACGCCCATCAGCAGCGCAATCGGCATGGTCATCGCTATCGTGAACGTGCCCCACGGGCTCGCCTTCAACGCGTTCACGACAATCAGCGCCGCCACTCCCAGCAAAATAATCAGGATCGCGATCACTGCCACGTAAGCGACAAATCCCCCAACGCGCCCGATTTCATCCTTTGCCATCTCAGTCAGCGATTTGCCGTCGCGCCGCACCGAGAACAGCAGGATCACAAAATCTTGGACGCACCCGGCAAACACCGCTCCAGCCAAAACCCACATCGTCCCCGGAAGATAGCCGAACTGCGCCGCCAGCACCGGCCCCACCAGCGGCCCCGGCCCGGCGATCGCTGCGAAATGGTGCCCAAACACCACCCATTTGTTGGTGACGAGAAAGTCGCGGCCATTCTCCAGTCGCTCGGCCGGAGTCGCGCGCAGCCCATCCAGGGCGAGAATCTTCACCGCGATAAACTTGCTGTAGAAGCGGTACCCAAGCGCGTAGCAGCAGGTCGCCGCCACTACCAGCCAGAGCGCATTGATGGGCTCGCCGCGATGCAGGGCCACCGTGCCCACGGCCGCGGCGCCGAGCAATGCAACCGTTCCCCACCCCAGAACCGTAAGAGTTTTATTCATTCAGTGGAGCATTGTGCCGAAACTTCCGCCGCCGCGCAACGGCTGTTGGACCTGGTTATCGAGCCCCGCTCACCCCGATCCCCTTTCTTTCCCCAATACTTGGGGCATAATAGGACAATGGCGCGTATTTTCCTCGACGATCGTTGGCTCCCGAAGTCTGTCCTTTGTCTGCGGGACTACAACGCCAACAAGTTTCTCCACGATCTAATCGCCGGCGTCACCGTAGGCCTGGTCGCCCTGCCTCTGGCCATGGCCTTCGCCATCGCCTCCGGACTAACTCCGCAGGCTGGAATTTACTGTGCCATTGTCACCGGTTTCCTGATTTCCCTACTCGGTGGCTCGAAGACGCAGATTGGCGGACCCACCGGAGCTTTCGTTGTGGTTATCTCCGGCATCGTAGCGCTCCACGGTGTCGATGGCCTCTTCATGTGTACTGTGATGGCTGGCATCCTGCTCATGATCATGGGCATCGCCGGCATGGGCACCGCAGTCAAGTTCATCCCCCGCCCGGTGGTCATCGGCTTTACCAACGGCATCGCCATCCTGATCGCCAGCACTCAGGTAAAGGATTTCTTCGGCCTCAATCTCGCTAAAGTTCCGGGTGTCTTCTGGCTGCGCCTGGAGGCTCTGGCTGCGAGCTTCCACACCCTCTCCTATACCGCAACCGCACTGGCCGGAGGCACCGTGTTGGTAATAATCCTCTGCCGCACTATCTCGAATCGCATCCCCGGCGCTATTGTCGCTTTCCTGCTCGGAACCGCGGCCGTAGTCCTGTTCAAGCTGCCGGTGGAAACGATTGGCTCCCGTTTCGGCGGAATCCCCCCCGGCTTGCCTCACTTCGTAGTGCCGCGCTTTCGCGCCGACCTCATCCACGGCTTGCTCGGTCCTGCTCTTACCGTCGCGATGCTGGGCGCAATCGAATCCCTCATGTCGGCCGTGGTCTCAGACCGCATGAGCAACGACCGCCACAATCCCAACGTCGAACTCATCGGCCAGGGCGTTGCCAACATCGTCTCTCCGTTGTTTGGTGGACTCCCCGCCACCGGCGCCATCGCGCGCACCGCCACCAACATTCGCTCGGGCGCTCAGTCGCCGGTTGCCGGCATGATCCACGCTCTCACTCTGCTCTGCATCTTGCTCTTCGCCGCGCCCCTGGTAAGCCACGTGCCTCTGGCCGTGCTCGCCGGCATTCTCATGGTGGTCGCCTACAACATGGGCGAATGGCGCGAGATCCCGCAACTGCTGAAGCTCACCAGAACCGACATTAGCGTCTGGCTGGTCACCTTTGCTCTCACCGTCTTCGCCGACCTCACTGTCGCCGTCGAAGCCGGCATGATCCTAGCTGCTCTCCTCTTCATCAGCCGCGTCGCCTCCACCACGACTGTTTCCCAAGTCACCGACGAGTATGTCGAAGACGGCCGCATGCACATCCTGCAGGACAAAGACGTTCCGTACTACGCCACCATCTTCCGCATCCACGGACCGTTCCTGTTCGGAGCCACCGACAAGATCAACGTGGTCACTGAGAACCTGCACACGCTCCCGCCCGTAGTCATCCTCCGCCTCCGCAATATGAACGCTCTCGATGCCACCGGACTATTCGCGCTCGAGGATATCGCCCGCCAACTGCACGCCAGCAAGCGAACCTTGATTCTCTGTGGCGCGCGCGAACAACCCGCCAGCCTGATTCACCAGGCGGAGTTCGAACAAGTGATCGGCGCGGAAAACATCTGCGACAACGTGCAAGCTGCGCTTCGCCGAGCGGAACAGGTCCACGACCAGATGGAAACCGCCGCCATCGGGCTAAAGAGCTAGCAGACTCGCCCTGATTCCCTCTGTTCAATCGATTCATTTCCTGGATGTAGACGCTCCCAAACCGTGGGCCAATGCCCGGTTTAATGATAATCTTGTTCTTCCCGGCGACTGCTGATCCCGCGCTTCGGGCTGCCGCTGAACCCAGCCCACGCCCCGGGTGCATCTCAGGGATTTCTGTCGGAACTCATGCATGGGAGCGGAACATGAAGATTGGTATGTTGACCGGCGGAGGTGATTGCCCCGGCCTGAACGCCGTCATTCGCGCGGTGGTGCGCAAAGGCATCTTCACCTATGAAGACGAATTCGTAGGCTTCCTGGAGGGCTGGCGCGGCCTGCTTGAAGACAAGAGCATGGCCCTAGGGCTGGACGCGGTTGGAGGAATTCTGCCTCGCGGCGGCACCATCCTGCGCACCTCGCGCACCAATCCTTCCAAGCACCACGACGGCATCGACCGTTGTGTGGCCGCGCTCGAGAAAAATCGCATCGAAGCTCTAATCGCCATTGGCGGCGACGACACGCTTTCCGTTGCTCAGAAACTCCACGAACGCGGCGCAAAGGTCGTCGGCGTTCCCAAGACCATCGACAACGACTTGGCCGGCACCGAATTCACCTTCGGATTCGACACCGCCTGCAACGTGGTGTGTGAGTCAATTGACCGCCTGCACACCACTGCCGAGGCTCACAACCGCGTCATGGTTGTCGAAGTGATGGGCCGTGACGCAGGCTGGATCGCCCTTTACAGCGGCATCGCCGGTGGCGCCGACGTTATCCCCATCCCTGAACGTCCCTTTGATGTCGACAAGGTTGCTGATTCCCTCCGCCAGCGCCACGAACGAGGGCGTTATTTTTCTATTGTGGTGGTGGCCGAGGGTGCAAAATTCTCCTCCGCGGCAGGCCAGGGATCCCCCGTTTTGCAAGACATGGGCAAGGACGAGTTTGGCCACGTTAAACTCGGTGGCATCGCCAACATCCTCGCCCGCGAAATCGAAAAGCGTACCGGCTTCGAAACCCGTGCCGTGGTCCTCGGACACATCCAGCGCGGCGGCTCTCCCAGCGCCTTCGACCGCGTCCTCGCCACCCGTTACGGCCTGGGCGCTATCGACATGGTTCACCGCGGCGAATTCGGATGCATGGCTGCCCTGCGCTCCAACAAAATCGTCTCCATCCCTCTGCTCGAAGCCATCTCCCGCAATCGCACCGTGGATGACGAAATGATCGAAACGGTCGCGGGCCTCTTCGAGAAAGTAGCCGATCGAGAAGCTGCCTGAAGTGCATTTGAGAGCTTTGTAGCGAGCGCTTTTCCAGAGCCGCATGAACGAAGTCTACTCACGCCTCGCGCCGTGGATGATCTCCCTGTGCGAGGCAGCCCTGTTATTCGGTGCTCTGATCGTTTCCCTCGCTCGTACGCGCCCTCATGTCGTCCCTCCCTTTGCCTCACTTGCCGGCCGCTTTCGTCGCGTGGCTCACCATCGGCGCATGGCCGCATTCTCCGTGGGTGCCTCGGTCCTGTTTCTCCGCGCCGCCTTGATCCCGCTCTTAGGCGTTCCCGCGCCGCACTGGAACGATGAATTTAGCTATTTGCTCGCCGCCGACACTTTCGCCCACGGTCGTCTCACCAATCCCACTCACCCCATGTGGGTACATTTTGAAGGCTTCCACATCATTCAACAGCCAACTTACATGTCCATGTATCCCCCAGCTCAAGGATTAGTGCTCGCCTTCGGGCAACTGCTCGGACACCCCTGGATCGGACAATGGCTGATCACCGGACTAATGTGCGCGGCCCTGTGCTGGGCTCTACAAGGGTGGGTTCCACCCGGATGGGCGCTGCTCGGCGCCATCCTCGCCGCTCTGCGCCTCGGAATCCTGAGCTATTGGATGAACAGCTATTTCGCCGCTTCGGTCGTGGCTTTGGGCGGGGTCTTGGTTCTAGGCGCGTTGCCGCGTATCCGAATCCATCCTCGCGCCCGCTACGCCGCTCTTATGGCGGTCGGACTTGCCATTCTTGCCAACAGCCGCCCTTACGAGGGGCTCGTATACAGCATTCCCTTCGCAGTGGCGATGGCGTTGTGGCTGACAGGGTCGCGCCGTCCATCTCTCCGAGTTGCGCTCGCGCAGATTGTCTTGCCACTCCTGCTCGTTCTTGCCTTAGCCAGTGTGGGCACCGGCTACTTCTACTACCGAACAACCGGGAATCCGTTTCGCATGACCTATCAGGTGAACCGCGAGACCTATGCCATGGCGCCCTATTTCCTCTGGCAGAGGCCGCGACCAGAACCGGTTTATCACCATCACGTCATGCGCGACTTCTATCGCTGGGAGCTCGGCAGGTTTAATCAGAGTCGCACGCTCGCGGGCTTTCTCCGCAGCACCGCGGAGAAAGTCCGTCAGTGGTGGCAGCTATATCTCGGGCCAGCCCTGACTCTGCCTCTCCTCGCCTTACCGTGGGCGGCATTCGACCGCAAATTACGCCTGCCCTTGCTGGTCATAGCTTGCCTGTGTCTCGGCTTCTCCGTTCAGACCTGGACTCTGCCCCACTATTTCTCGCCCGCAACCGGAGTTTTGTATCTGATCATGATCCAATGCATGCGCCATCTGCGCCTGTGGCGTTGGCGAAACCGGCCCTTCGGGTTTTCGCTCGTCTCCGCGATTCCCCTTGTCGCATGCGCTCTGATTGTCCTGCGCGTGGCCGCAATCATCGCCCACGCTTCGATCGAGCCGAGATGGCCGCGAGGTAATCGTGAGCGCGTCGAAGTAATACGCGACCTGGCACAGATCCCCGGCAAGCAACTGGTTGTCGTGAACTACGGGCCGCATCATGACGTCGATTGGGAATGGGTTTGGAACAATGCCGGGATCGACAGCTCCGAGATAATATGGGCCCGCGACATGGGTGATGCCGGAAACCAGGAATTGCTCAATTACTTCAAGGATCGCCGCGTCTGGCGCATGAATGGCGACGTCTCCCCACCCAGGCTCGAACCGTACCGCGATGCATTTTCACCGGAGAAAGCAAATCCAGCGGCGGAGAGATAGTCTTGTGACGACGATGCCCTCCACCCACGGCAATCACAGCTCGCTCCGAAACTGGATCTCGATCCCCCTGTTTTCCATTGCCCTATTGATCCCTTGCTTCTGGCAATCGCGGATTCAAGCGGCCGATCTGTCGAGCCATATCTACAACGCCTGGCTGGCATCGCAGATCCGGCAGGGGGCGGCGCCGGGGCTGTGGATCTCGTCTCAATCGAACAACATCCTGTTCGATCTTATTT
>OCZU010000712.1_pt1 | contig 22391 bp, 13 predicted proteins | sample 1539001 | NCBI WGS metagenome assembly OCZU01 (sample SAMEA3539306, study PRJEB22396) | soil metagenome | biome: tundra; feature: field; material: soil | place: USA | collected 2010-05 | depth 0.15 m | reverse complement strand
CGCCGCGTGGCCGGCCCACTCAACCATTCGTGCGCCCGGTCGACCTCCGCCAACACCGCGATGTCCCCGTCGGTGTAGATCCGCATAAAGGCCCGCCGCCGATAGGCTTTCGCCTCCACGCTCCCCGTTTTCCGGAACAGCCGGATCAGCCGGGTCACCTGCGCGCTGCTCAGCCCGGTCACCTTCTCCACGTAGGCCCGGATCGTTCCCCGCAGCTTCTTGTCCTGTTGCAGAAACTCCTGGGACATCAACACCCTCTCGACCCAGATGTAAACCTCCTTTTTCTTTTCCCCTACAAAGCTGATTCCTTCGGTACCCTTCAAGAAATCGTTGATCTGTCCCGGTCTCAGTACCTCGTTGTTCTGCATGCGTATTTGCATCCAGCCGCAGAAAACCCGCCCTGTTCATCCCATTTTCATGATCATCTTGTATTGGAATCAAGCTCAGTTTCATGATCATCTTGTATTGGACAATTCTCCGCCTCCGAAACTCGATGGAAGGCGTTACAATCGTGCTGGGCAGATCGCCCGTGACGTCTACAATCATTGCTTTCCGATGAGGAGTCCGATGAATGATGCCGCTATACAAGCCGAGCGGGAACGTCTGTTCGCGGAGCACGAAGCGCTGATCCAGTGCCCGAATGAGCCTATGAGGGAGTCCAACGGGTGGTTCCGGCGCTACCGCTACCCGGTGCTGACGGCGGCCCATACCCCGTTGTTCTGGCGCTACGACCTGGACCCGGCCACCAACCCTTTCTTCATGGAGAGGCTGGGCATCAACGCCGTGTTCAATGTGGGCGCGATGGAGTGGAATGGCAATGTGGTGCTGATGGCGCGGGTGGAGGGCGTGGATCGCAAATCGTTCTTGGCCGTGGCGGAGAGCGCCAACGGAATCGACGGGTTCCGCTTCTGGGACTACCCGGTGGTGATGCCCGAGACGGCCGATCCCGAGACCAACGTTTACGACATGCGGTTGACAGCCCACCAGGACGGCTGGATTTACGGCCTGTTCTGCGCGGAACGTAAGGACCCGGCGGCGCCGCCGGGCGATCTGTCGTCGGCCGTCGCGCAGTGCGGCATCGCGCGAACGCACGATTTGAAGACGTGGGAACGGCTGGACGACTTGCGAACTCCGTCGGCGCAGCAGCGCAATTGCGTGCTGCACGCCGAGTTCGTCGGCGGCAAGTACGCACTCTACACGCGGCCGCAGGACAGCTTCATCGAAGCCGGCAGCGGCGGCGGAATCGGCTGGGGGCTGGCGGCCGGCATGGAGCACGCGGCGATCGAGGACGAAACCATCATGGACCGCCGCGAATACCACACCATCAATGAAGTGAAGAACGGGCTCGGGCCGGCGCCCATCAAAACCAAACAAGGTTGGCTGCACCTGGCGCACGGTGTGCGCAACACGGCGGCTGGATTGCGGTACGTGCTGTATTGCTTCCTGTGCGAGTTGGATCAGCCCTGGAAAGTGATTGCCAAGCCGGGCGGCTATCTTCTGGCACCCCAAGACGAGGAGCGCGTGGGCGACGTATCGAATGTGGCTTTTTCCAACGGATGGGTACAGCGCCGCGAGCAGGTTCTGATCTACTACGGCGCTTCCGACACGCGCACCAATGTTGCCGAGACGACGGTGGACCGGCTGTTGGACTACGTGGTGAACACTCCCCCCGACCCGCTCCGTAGCGCGGCCTGCGTGCAACAGCGGATCGCACTGATCGAGCGGAACCGGCGGCTGCGAGGGGCTTTCGAGCGATGACCGCCGCCGTGAACAACATCGAATGGGCGGCCCGCTTGGAAAAGGAAGTCGCGGAGAACATCCTGCCCTTCTGGGCGCGCCACGCGGTGGACCTGGAAAATGGCGGTTTTTACGGCAAGATCGGCTGCGACCTGAAGATCGACCCACAAGCGCCTCGGGCCGCGGTAATCAATACGCGCATTTTGTGGACTTATGCGGCCGCGTGCCGGCTGATCGACCACAGATACCGCGACATGGCCGACCGGGCCTGGAACTATATCGTAGATAAGTTCTGGGACCCCGAGCATGGCGGTATCTATTGGACGGTGGATTATTTGGGCCAAGCGGTTTCCCGCCGCAAGCAGATCTACGCGCAAGCCTTTGCCATCTATGCAATGGCCGAGTACTTCCGCGCCACGGGCAACCCCGCAAGCCTGGAACGCGCGAAGCAACTCTACCGCTTCATCGAAGCACACAGTTACGATCCGGTTCACAAGGGCTACATCGAGGCTTGCGCGCGCGATTGGGGCGCCTTGGAAGATATGCGCCTGAGCGAGAAGGACCTGAACAGCCCGAAATCCATGAATACGCACCTGCACATTCTGGAGGCTTACACCAACCTGCTGCGTGTGTGGCGGGACCCGGGGCTGCTGGCCAGTCAAAAAGAGCTGTTGGAAGTGACCTTGGAATACATCGTCGACCAACGTACGGCCCACTTCCGCATGTTCTTCGATAACGAGTGGAATTCGCTGACCGATCACATCTCCTACGGCCACGACATCGAGGGCAGTTGGTTGATCGCGGAAGCCGCCGAAGTGGTGGGCGATGCGGCCCTGCTGGATCGCGCGCGCAAGTTGGCCGTCAGGATGGCCGACGCCGTGTCCAGGGAGGCCGTGGACCAGGATGGCAGCATCTTTTACGAGGCCAATTCCGCGGGAGTATGGATCGACCCGAATAAGCACTGGTGGGCGCAAGCGGAAGCGGTAGTGGGCTTCTATAACGCTTATCAACTGAGCGGCGAGGAGCGTTTCCGCGACCTTTCGTACCGCGCCTGGGAATTCATCGAGGAAAAAGTGGTGGATCGCACCCACGGCGAATGGCATGCCAAGCTGAGGCCGGACGGCACGCCGTTCCAGGAGCACGAGGATTCCGATGCCTGTCTGGTGGGTCCGTGGAAATGTCCGTATCACAACAGCCGGGTCTGTTACGAAATGATCGAACGCCTGAAAGATTGAATATGCGATATGGCTACTTTGACGACGGGAATCGCGAGTATGTGATTACGCGGCCAGATACTCCCCTGCCATGGATCAACTATCTGGGCTGCCAGGATTATTTCGGCATTATATCGAACACCGCGGGCGGCTACTCTTTCTACCGCGACGCCCGGTTGCGCCGCATTTCGCGGGGGCGCTACAACAACGTGCCGTTCGACTACGGCGGGCGGTATATCTACTTGCGCGACGAAAGCAGCGGTGATTATTGGTCGCCTTCATGGCAGCCTACGCGCCATGATGCCGAGCAGTATGTCTGCCGGCATGGCATGGGCTACACCACCATTGGCTCGAAGTATCGCGGCATTGCGGCCAGCACCCGGTACTTCGTGCCGCTCGACGAACAGCTCGAAATCTGGCAGCTTACCGTCACCAACGAGCGGCTCGCTCCGGCGGCGCTCTCTATGTTTGCCTGTGTGGAATTCTGTTTGTGGGACGCGCAGGACGACGCTACCAATTTCCAGCGCAACTTCAGCATCGGCGAGGTGGAAATCGAAGATGGCGTCATCTTTCACAAGACGGAATATCGCGAGCGGCGCAACCATTTCGCATGGTTCGCCTGTTCGGAGGAGACTGCCGGCTTTGAGACGCAGCGCGAGGCGTTCCTGGGGCCTTACCGGGGCTGGGACCAACCGGCGGCGGTCGAGCGCGGCGTCTTGTCGAATTCGGTGGCGCACGGTTGGGCGCCCATCGGTGTACACCAGGTGCGGATGGTCCTGCAGCCCGGTGCGACGCGGCAGGTTCTCTGCGTGCTGGGGTATCACGAGAACCCCAGCGCCGAGAAATTCGATCCGCCGGAGTCGCAGACGATCGATAAGAGGACCGTCAGACCGGTGATCGCGCGCTACCTCGACCGATCCAACGTAGACCGGGCGTTCGCCGGGCTGCGGGCCTACTGGGACGGCCTTCTGGGTATCCTCCAGGTGCGCACACCCGACATACACACCGACCGCATGGTCAACGTGTGGAATGCCTATCAGTGCATGGCCACGTTTAATATGTCACGCTCGGCCTCGTTCTACGAATCGGGGATCGGCCGGGGTTTGGGCTTCCGCGATTCCAATCAGGACCTGCTGGGCTTCGTCCACATGATTCCGGAACGCGCGCGCGAGCGCATTCTGGATCTGGCGGCGACGCAACTTCCGAGCGGCGGGGCGTATCACCAGTACCAGCCGCTCACCAAGAAGGGCAACCACGACGTCGGCGGCAATTTCAACGACGATCCGCACTGGCTGATTCTGGGAGTGGCGGCTTATCTCAAGGAGACCGGCGACACCGCTATCCTGGACGAACTGGTGCCCTATGATAACCAGCCGGGGTCGGAGCAGCCGCTGCTCGACCACCTGCGGCGCAGTTTCCGATATACCCTGGAGCGGTTGGGGCCGCACGGCCTGCCACTGATCGGCCGGGCCGACTGGAACGACTGCCTCAACTTGAACTGCTTCTCCGATACGCCGGGCCAATCGTTCCAGACCACCACCAACAAAGAAGGCAAAGTGGCGGAATCGGTCTTCATCGGCGGCCTGTTCGTGCTGGCGGCGAAGGAACTGGCCGCCATCGCCAGCCTTCGTGGCCTGGAGGAAGAAGCGGAGTCCTGCCTGGCGGAAGGCCGGCGCATGGAGGAGACCGTCCGGCAGCACGGGTGGGACGGCGATTGGTTCCTGCGGGCCTACGACGATTTCGGAAACAAGATCGGATCGAAGGAGTGCGCCGAAGGCAAGATTTTCATCGAGACGCAGGGCTTCTGCGTGCTGGCGGGCATCGGTCTTTCCGACGGGATGGCCCAACGGGCGCTCGATTCCGTGCGCCGCTACCTGGCTACGCCGCACGGCATCATCCTGCAGCAGCCGGCCTATTCGCGCTACTACCTCAACCTGGGAGAGATCTCGTCTTACCCGCCGGGGTACAAGGAAAACGCCGGCATTTTCTGCCACAACAATCCCTGGGTGATGATTGCCGAGGCCATGACGGGCAACGGCGACGGAGCCCACGATTACTATTCGCGGATCAATCCGTCGGCGCGGGAACCGCTGGGCGACCTCCATCGCTGCGAACCGTATGTATATGCGCAGATGATCGCCGGCCGCGACGCGCCCACCTACGGCGAAGCCAAAAACTCGTGGCTCACGGGCACTGCGGCGTGGAACTTCTACGCCATCACACAGTGGATTTTGGGCGTGCGTCCGGAGCACGGCGGCCTGCGCATTGCGCCGGTGATCCCGGATCGCTGGACGGCGTTTCAGGTGACCCGGCGATTCCGCGGGGTCACCTATCACATTCAAGTCGAACGGCGAGGGCCTGGGAATGGTATCGCGCTGAGCGTGGATGGGCAGGCCATCGAGGGCAACGTGCTGCCGCTGCCCACCGACGGGCGAACTGAGGTGTCCGTCAGAGCGTGGATCGGCTCGTAGCACGGGCATTTCCGGTTTGCGGATCTCCGGCACGGATCCGTTCCGGACGTTCCGGACTTGCCTGTGTTGGTTCTTCTTGCCCTGCAAACCAACACAGGCAAGAATCAATGCTGTTCACCTTAACTCCTTGAGGGGCGGATCACCATTCGCCTGCTCGCCGACGGTGGTCACGGCCCTATTTCCGAGTGGCGTGTGATCCGACCGAAGCCAACGCATCGGTAAACACTGCGCGACAAGGCAGGATCTAGCGCGCCGAAGGCCGGATTCGGGAACCTAGGCCGAGCCAAAGTCCGAGTCGGCGACTTCCCGCCCAAGTGGATTGGCGAAGCAGAGCGCGTTTCCGAGGACTAGCTTCTCAGGCTACCTATGGCGTCGTGAAACCCACAGATAAAGCAACAGCTCACGGAAATATGCAGCAAAGCTTTACAGTTTTCCTGTAGATATGATATATTGATCTGGTGAGCAGTCGAAAGTCTTCTACTCAGACGGGGCTCGCTTCGATGCTTGCTGCCGAGATCCGTACGGTAGGCGGCAAGCTCAAGCGGCGTTTACGCGAGCATGGGGGGCGCGACGACCTGACGCCGTCACAGGTCTCTGTTCTTCTTCGACTCGAGAAGGATGGTTCGGCTACGGTTTCAAGTCTGGCGCGAGCGGAAGGCATTCGTCCGCAATCCATGAGCGCTGTGGTGACGCCGCTGCAGGAAGCGGGCCTGGTCAGTGGTTCTCCTGACCCGAGCGACGGGCGGCAAACTCTGATGTCTCTCACCCCCAAATGCCTGAAGAGGCTTCAGGAGGGCAGGGCCGCGAGACAGGACTGGCTCACCACGACCATCTCGCAGAAGCTTTCTGCTCACGAGCAGGAGAAGCTTCAGGCGGCACTCGAACTGCTTACGCGGCTTGTTGAGGATTGAACCCACTGCGTCCCGCTTCTTACCCATGTCAACTTTTCATCCGAGGAGAAGAACCCCATGCCGCTTACTATTCTTGACCCCAACACCGCGTTGATCGTCATTGACCTGCAGAAAGGCATCGTCAACGGGAACTTCATTCATCCCATCGGCGAGGTCATTGACCGGACGCGCGCGTTAACAGATGTTTTCCGTGCGAAGAGCCTCCCAGTCGCGCTGGTCAATGTGGCGGGACGGGCGCCGGGCCGGACGGAACAGGGTCCGCGCAGCAGCCAGACATTTGCCGAGGGATGGACCGACCTTCTACCGCAGCTGGATCGGCAACCGAGCGATATTGTCGTCACCAAGCGAAGCTGGGGCGCATTCGCAACAACGGATCTTGAACGCCAGCTCAAGGCGCGAGGCGTTACCCAGGTTGTTGTGACGGGAGTGGTGACATCCGGCGGCGTTGAGGCAACCGCTCGCCAGGCCTACGAGCAGGGGTTCAACGTGACCCTGGCACTCGATGCAATGACCGATATCCGCGAGGAAGCGCACGAATACAGCATCAGAAACGTCTTCGCTCGTCTTGGCGAGACAGGGTCTACACAGGAAATCATTTCGCTGCTGGAAAGAAGGAGCTCTGCATCATGAATTGGCTTTGGCTTGTGTCGTACTTCTTTGGGGGCGTTTTTGCGGCAAACGCCATCCCTCACTTTGTCGCCGGCACGATGGGACACCCCTTTCAAAGTCCCTTTGCAAAACCGCCCGGCCAAGGGCTCTCCTCTGCAACGGTCAACGTTGTTTGGGGATTCTTCAACGCGGTAGTTGGGTATCTGCTCATCGCGCACGTCGGCGCTTTCCATCCGCGGGCGACAAGCCACATCCTTGCGTTCGGCCTGGGCGCGCTGCTCATCAGCATCAGTTCGGCGCGTCACTTCGGCCAGTTCCATGGGGGCAACACGCCGGCGCGCCCATGAAGGATCGAGTGGCCGGCACCTTTCGCTCCCTGAGAAGCTTCAACTTCCGCTTGTGGACGGCTGGCTCTCTGGTTTCCAACGTCGGTACGTGGATGCAGCGCGTCGCTCAGGACTGGCTTGTACTGACGCAACTTACCCATCACAATGCATCAGCGCTGGGTATTGTGATGGGCCTGCAGTTCGCCCCGCAACTTCTGCTCCTGCCCTGGACTGGATCGGCTGCGGACCGCCTCAATCAGCGCAAGCTCCTGATGCTCACCCAGGCAACGATGGGCGTGCTTGCGCTCACTCTGGGAGTTCTAACGATCGCAGGAGTCATCCGGCTCTGGCACGTGTATGTGTTCGCTTTCCTGTCTGGTTCCGGCGCTGCGCTGGATGCACCGGTGAGACAGACCTTCGTGGCAGAGATGGTCGGCGATGAGGACCTTCCCAATGCCGTCGCATTGAACTCAACCTCGTTCAATGCTGCCCAGATGATTGGTCCCGCCGTTGCCGGTTTGCTGATTGCAAAGGTTGGCATCGGCTGGGCTTTTCTTCTCAATGGGCTCTCGTTCGCGGCAGTGCTGCTCTCGATGTCGTTCTTCCGTCTCTCGGAACTGCGTGCAAGCATCAGAGCGCATCGCACTACCTCTGGATTTCTAGAAGGGTTTCGCTACGTGTGGAGAAGACCGGACCTCAGGGCGATCCTGATCATGTTGTTTCTGATCGGCACCTTTGGACTGAACTTTCCGATCTTCATCTCTACAATGGCCGTGAATGTCTTCCACTCCGACGCACGTGCTTTCGGCCTGCTCTCCTCCATCATGGCCGTGGGCTCACTCTCAGGAGCGTTGTTTGCTGCTGGCCGAAAGAAACCAGGCTTAGCGTCTCTGTCGATGGGAGCCGGTGTCTTCGGGCTGGGCTGTACTCTAGCCGCACTCGCGCCGGGATACTGGTGGTTTGCGGCAGCTCTCGCGGTCAGCGGCGCGGCTGCCCTGACCTTGACCAACGGCACGAACAGCATCATGCAGCTCTCGACAGAACCATCCATGCGGGGCAGGGTGATGGCCCTGCGGGTTGGCATTGCACTCGGGGGAACACCGATTGGCGCCCCGATCGTCGGTTGGGTTGCCAACCACTTCGGCCCTCGCTGGGCGCTCGGTATTGGCGCTGGTGCGGGTTTTGCCGCCGCCCTGGTCGCAGTCTTTGTTCTGTCCAGTCGAAAAGAACCACTGCTCGCGTCGTCATCAGTCCGTGAAGTCGGCTAATGCAGGCGGAGCGTTCACTTGGCCGTATAACGCGCGAGGCTGACATCTGCACTTCGGCCGATACGTCCGCGCTGACGCCGTAGCGTTTATCTGGGACATTTCTGTCCCTATCGTCGGCGACTCGGAAAGTGGTCGCAATCGAAGATCCTGTGAGCGCCACGACACCGCGCCTTAAGTGAACGGTATTTGGAAGCGAGAATGCCCGTGCCACTTTCTACCTTGCGGTAGCCGGGGCGGACGGCACAGCCTGCGGACTCTCGACCGGCACTTCGATTTCCATCTTCTTCAGGTGGTCATACCAGGTGAACTTCAGGATCAGCGAAGTTGCCGCCGCCAGTCCGAAGGCGATCGCCGCAGTGCCTAACTGCCGGATCACAATGTAAATCGGGAAGGCAATCAAACTCGTCTGCCACACGATCCCAATCACGACATTGAACATGTCGCGCAGAAAGTCGGGGTTCGGCTGGAAGGCCGGGTCGTCTTTTTGCACCAGTTCCAGGATGGGCCCCCAGAAACCCCACGGGCGCACGCGCTTGTAGAAGTCTTTCAAAACCTCGTTGTCTTCGGGCGCCGTCGCGAGGGTGCCGGTGATGGCTCCGGCCAGCGAGATCGCCAGAATGATTGGAAACGAATTGAGCGCCGAAACGCTGGGCAGAGCGAAGGGAACGACCATGGCAGCGCCAATACCGGTGACCATCCCCCAGAAATAGCCGAAGCCATTGAATCGCCACCAGTACCATTTCAGAACGTTAGAGGCCGTGTAACCGCCCCACAGGGCGGAGACAATCCACTTGATAACTTCGTCGATGGACCCAACGAACCAGCCGAACGTAACTCCCAGCACCACGACGGCGAAGGAGGCGGCGTAACTCATCCGCATGCAAGTCCGCTGGCTGGCCTCGGGATTGACAAATTTCTTATAGAGGTCGTTGACGATGTATGGCGGAGCTGCATTCACGGTGGCGGCGAAGTTCGACATGAAGGCGGCCAGTAAGCCTGCAATCAGTATTCCCAGCAGGCCGGCCGGCACGAAATTGCCGAGCGCGTCGGGCAGCACCATTTCGAAATCCATCTTCGAACCCATGACCTTGATCTTATCCGTGTAGAACACCAGGGCCAGGATGGTGAGGCCGGCGATCATGAAATAACGTGGCACGTTCAGCACCACGTTCACCATCGCGCTCATCAGGGATGCCTCGCGCGGATTCTTGGTGGAGAGAATCCGCTGCATGTCGTAGTTCGGCGCCGGCCCGGCGGTGCTGAGCAGGATGCCTTTGAAAAGCATCATCATGAAGAAGGCGCCGAAGATGGCGTACCCATCCTCCTGTATTTTGGCGTTCACCGCGGGTAGCAGAGACGACCAATCCAGGTCGAGACGCCATCCGAAGAAGATCCGATCCCACCCATCGGGTATGACCCGCCGCAGGGCTTCCGGTGAAACACGCATGATGGCGATGATGCCGATGGCGATGGATGCCACCGAAAGGATGCAGAACTGCAGCACCTCGGTGATGACCACACTGAACATGCCGCCCTTCACGACGTAGAACGTGGTGATCCCCATCAGGATCAGCGCGTATTGGTTGGCGGAGAGATGCCAGGGAAGAAAGTCGGTCGCGAACTTACCGATTCCCTTGAACGCATAAGTGAGGAATCCGGTGACGCTCACCAAGGCGAACACCACCACGATGATGTGCGACAGACGCGCGCCGCGGCCCTTGCCGAAGCGGGTGGTGATCCATTCGGCCCCGGTCATCACGTTGGAGCGCCGCAGCCAGGAAGACAGATACACCATCAGAAAGATTTGATTGAACACCGGCCACAGCCAGGGGATCCAGACGCTTTTCAAGCCGTAGATGAATAACAGGTACACCAGCCACATGGTGCCGGCGATGTCGAACATGCCGGATGCGTTTGAAACGCCTAAAACATACCAGGGCAGGGTATTCCCCCCCAGGAAATAGGCTCTCATGTCCTTGGAGGCCCGGTGCGAAACCCAGTAGCCTACCAGAACGGAAGTTGCCAGATAAATCAAGATGATCGCGATATCGATGGCATGTAGATGCATTTCGAACCTCGGTTTCGGGAGATATTGCAGCCTGGTAAGTCCGGCAGCCAGCTAACATCGAACGCAAAAGCCCCGCTGCCGTGAGCAGCGGGGCTTTTGTTTGTTTCGGACAACTCTCAAGTTCAGAAGGCGAACCGGAGAGCCAATTGGAGCGTGCGGGCGTCGCGATAAGCGGTCGCCGTCCCGAAATTGCCGGAGCTGGCGGAAAGTCCGCTACCCGGGTTATCACCGTTGAATGAGGTGTTCATACCCCAGACTTCCGGATGGTTGAACAGGTTGAAGGCTTCAAGACGCATCGTCAACTTCGCACGTTCCGTGATGGCGAAGGCCTTCATGAGTGCCGTGTCCACGTTGGCGATGCCCGGCAAGCGGAGAGAGTTGCGGCCCATAGTGCCCCACTGGCCATCCGCCGGACGAACAAAAGCCGCCGGATTGAGCAGTTTGAAGGCGTTCGTTCCGGCATAGGGATCGCCGACCAGATTGGGATACTGGCCGCCGTTGTTGCCTATGTTCAGGCCATACAGGTTTCCGTTGGAAGTGATGTTGACCGGCATCCCCGATTGGTCCCGGATCACGCCGCTGAGTTCCCATCCGTTAAGGAGCAACCGCGTGGCCGCGTTATCAAGCGAGCCCTTCACCTTCGGGAACATGTAGACGAAGTCGAGCGAGACTACGTTCGGCTGGTCGTACCCGGCCTTTGCGTAGCTGCAGCTAATGCAGAAGGGGTTGTTGATGTTGGCGTCATCGCTGTCCCCGGTGTCCATGACGCGAGACCGAGTGTAGTTGAAGTTCAAGGCCAGATTGTTGGCGAAGCGCCGGCTGATCCGGAACATCAGGGCGTTATAGCGCGCGTAGGCGTTGGTTTCGACCGCGGTCAAGTTGCCCCAGCCTGTGTACGGCAGAAGTGCACTGGTCCAGCCGTTGACCGACGACGACAGGTTGTTGTTTTGGAGATACCCGGCGGGTTGCGCGTTGACCGCCCGCTGGTCCATCAGGTGGATGGAGTGGCTGCCGGAGTACGAGAGGTCCAGAGCGAACTTGCCGGGCAACTCGCGCTGAAGACCCACGTACCAGGCGTAAATAGTCGGCATCGTGTTGTTGGTGGGCCAAACCGTCATGCCGGGCGGTTGGATGGGCGACGTAGCCGTCCCCACGCCGTTGGTGCTGAACGAAGCGACGTTCTGGTTGTACACCGATCCCGAGTAGAGATTGGGAAAGTTCGCGCCCGCGCCGAAGCTGAAGTTGTTCTGGCGCATGCGTTCGTTGAATATGGCACCGCCGGTGCGCAGAGCCATCTTGCCATCGCCAAACACGTCCCAAGCGACGCCGAGACGGGGCTCGGGGAACGACTTGGCCGGAGAGAATCCGGGGTCGACGCCGGAGCACGGGTCGCAGTTCAGTCCCACCGCTTGGAGCGCCGTCAGGGGATTGCCGGCGATGAAACCGTTGCTCAAATTGATGGCCGGCTTCTGGGCCGCGCTATACTTGCTGAGATCCACGCTGTACAGCGTCCAGTTGCCTTCGCCACCCGGTGTGCCGCCGCGTACCACGGTGTAGGTGGGAGTCATGTGGACGAATCGCAGACCGTAATCAATGGTTACGCGCTTGCTGACTTTCCAGTTATCCTGGGCGTATAAGTCGAATTCCCAGAAGCGGAAATAGGGAAAAACGGCCCCGCTGAGGTTTGTATAGCTGTTGAAGTTGCCCAACATCAGGTTGGACAACCCGTTGCCGGTGTCCAAGGGCATCGAGGCGCCGCCGTTGAAATTGATGCTGCCCTCCATGCCCCACGTTCCGGTCTGCGCCTTGTTGTCGCGATTGTAAAAGGCGCCGAACTTGAAGTTGTGGCTACCTTTCACCCACGAGAGATTTTCCGTGACGGCGTAGTCTCTACCCCAGTTGTGCCACCCCGGGTCGCCCAGACCGAAGCTGATGGGTCCGGCTCCGTTAATATCCGGAATCGAGTTGGTAATGTTGGTCGCCGGGAAGATTTGCGCGAAGTTGGCGCCCAGTGCATTGCGATCGATCGGATTGTTGCCAACCACCGACAGCGACTGCGACTGGTGGTTGTAGGACAGGATCGTTTCGGATGCCAGTGTGGGGGTGAACGTGGTCACCAGATTCCACGCCCAGGAACTGCCCGGCTTCGGCCGCGCTTGCGTCTGGATCGGGAAAGGCTCCCAACCCCAGATCCCATTCGCGACGGTTTCTTTCTGATAATCGTTGACCCAGCGGAAGAAACTGGTCATTTTACTGCTGATGTTAAAGTCCGCGCGCAGCATGTCCTGGTTCTTGACCAGACTATCGGGACTGTTGTAGTAGTACCGCACGTAGCCCGGCTGTCCGGGCGTGGCGGGGAGGCCGGTATAACCGGCGAGTCCCGTATAGATTTTCAGGATGTTGGCGCTGAGCGGCTGCATGGCCGATTGCGGAACCGTGTTGTTCGGGTACGGCGTCCCACCTGTAATGTTGCCCGAGCCGTCGCGCGTGACCGTACCGGGTTGAAAGATGGTGCCGTTCTTGAACTGGGGAGCATACGTCATGTTCGTGCTAAGCAGCAACGGCGTGAAATTCCCACTCAGGACGGTCGAGTTGAGGATATCCGCGTAACCGCTGCCCGGAAGGTTGCGGCGCGTCATTTCCCGGTTGTAGAAGAAGAACAACCGCTTGTTGGCCTTCGTCGAGAGTTTCGGTACCGGGATCCAGCCGCTGAAGTTGCCGCCGAACTGGTTGTAGCGCAGTTGCGGCTGCAGCGTGTTGCACGTCACGCACTTGGCGTCGAAATAGTTGTTGCGGAGATACTCGTACAACGTCCCGTGGAAAAGGGAGGCGCCCGACTTGGTTTGCACTGCAATCACCATGCCGGAATTGCGTCCGTACTCGGCGTTGAAGCCGCTTTGCAGCACCCGGAACTCCGCAATCGTATCGACACTGGCCTGGGTGTACTGCGACTGATTATCGCCGACGTCGATGTTGGGCGATCCGTCCAGGTACATGTTGTTTTCCGACCCGCGGCCGCCGAGCGCATGGAACTGCGATACGTCATTGAAGTTCACATTAAAATCGCTCTGGGAAGCGCTGGTCATGCCTGGCACGGTGCTCATCAAAGAAGTGAAGTTCCGGCCATTCATGGGCAGTTCGGACATCTGAATCTTGTCGACGATGTAAGACTTGTCCATGGTGTTGGTCGTGACCACGGGTGTGGCGTCCGATTCCACGGACACGACTTCCGTCACGTTGCCGACCGCCAGCTTGATCTGTCCCACGTCCAACTTGAAGTTGACATCCAGGGTGATCGTGAGTTCGGCCTTCTTGAACCCGGACTTCTCAACGTTAATGGAATACCTGCCCGGCTCAATACCGACGACCTGAAACCGGCCCAATTGATCGGTACTGGTTTGGCGTGCGGTGCCGCCCTTGGCCACATCCGCGATCTTGACCATGGCGTCGGGAACGATGCCACCGGTGGCATCTACAACGGTACCGCTGATGTACTGCGATTGCGCCATCACGGGTTGCGCAATGAGGGTCAGCAAAAACGCTGAAAGAACAGCGATCTTCAGGCTGCTCCACATACATTTTGCGTTCATATAACCTCGTTACTCATGTCTTGACACGTGAGTTTTTTGTGCGATGAGCAGACGCTCACCGCTGGTCTTGAAGCGGAGAAACAACCCCGCCCTGCCCGAAAGCAACTCGTATCTGGGGTTTACAGTAATGCAAATCTACTAAGAAAGCAAGCCGTTTTCGACCACAACAGCAACATTCCCGGTGAATTTAACGTACCTTTCACCTCTTAAATTATCTTTATGAAAAATGGGAGGCGACGAAAGGCCGTTTCTCCGAATATCAGGAGTCAAAAAGCGTGCCATCGACCTCGTTGGCGGGGACGGACCACGCAGTGCGGACTTATTAGATCCAATAAGTAAGAGAAAACGGAAAAAGACAGCGTTGCTCGACTGCGCGCGGAAGCTTCATCCGCCGCTGGTAGGATCGCTCCTCAGCGGCCGCCCATTACACGGCCATCGGGCGTGGCGGCCTCGAGCGCGGCAGCTCTTAAATCCTGGACCCGGAGGAGCGCGCGGCTGGCTTCCGCTTTTCGTCCGCAGGCTTCGAGCGCCCGCCCAAGCTGATAGTAGGCATTAGCTTCCTCGGGGTTCAGTTCCACGGCCTTCTGAAGCAGTACGACGGCCTCCGCCGGGTGCCCCAGCCGAAGTTTGGCCTTCCCCAAATGGAAGTAGGACGCCCAGAAGTCGGGCTTTGCCTTTGTCGCCTGATCGAGGTAGGCAATCCCCTCCGCGTCGCGGCCTTCCTGGATCAGCAGGCCGCCCAGTAAATAGCTTGCATCCCCATCGCCGGGGTTCTCATTTAGCGCCAGTTCCAGTTCCCGGATGGCCTCGTCCGTTCGATGGAGGCTGAAGTAGACCCTTCCTAATTCAAGATGCACACCGGGAAACCCCGGGTCGCGCCGGAGCACTTCGAGGAAGCTCACCTCAGCTTGGGGAAGCAGATTGGCCTCGCAGTGGGCCTTCCCGAGCAAGAACTGCGCCCGCACCGGACCGGCCGCCTCAAACATCAGTTGGAAAATCGCATTTGCCTTTTCGGAATCCTGGCTCTTCAGATAGGTAAAGCCCAGCAAAAAAAGGATGTTTTCGTCCCTGGGAGCGCTGTCGCGCAAGGCCTCGAGGTCGCGGATTGCCAGCGCCAATTGGCCGGCGTAGGCGCGGCAGACTGCCAACAACTGCCGGGCCTGCAGGTGCTGAGGATCGATTGCAACGATACGCTCAAAGAGCGGCAGCGCCCGCGAGTGGTCTTGCTTTCTGAGGTAGACAAGCCCGAGGTTCAGGAGAAGTGCCGTGTCATCCGGACTCACCTGGAGGGCACGCCGGTAAACGGCTATCGCCTGATCGGCGCGATTGGTACGGGAATAGATCACGCCGAGATTGCTGAGCGCAGCGATGTTGCGTGGCTCCGCGCGGAGAACGGATTGAAACCCGCGCTCCGCAGTCTGGTAGTCCCCGGTCGCGAGGGCCCGGACGGCAGCGTCGAAGACCTCCTTCGCCGACTCTGCGGCACAGACCAAGAAGGCGCAGAGGCACAGGCACGCAACGGACCTCATGGAGTAATTTTACCTGAATCAGGCCCTTTTCGCCAGTTTGAGGGGCTTGACGCGCAACCGCGCAACCACCAGGATGGCCTCAGCAGTGGCGCCATGATAAACTGATTCTTTCGAAGGCTCTCTGCGTGCCCGATGCGCATCGATTGGGCGACGTTTCGTTCGGCGGTCTGGCCGGAATGTCGAGGCAAGACTGCATTGACGAAAAACCTTGGTCTCTTGCTCGCGTCTTCGGTCTTTGCCGCGATGGCGCAAGCCCAAACCGCGGCGATCGCGATCGACTATCCCCAGGACGGATCGATCTTTCCGCCTGAAATAACCTCTCCGACGTTCCTGTTTCGCGATTCGTCCGGGCATGCCAGGCGTTGGCGCATCGACATCGATTTCGGCGGGCACGCTCCAGCCATCCATGTGGAATCGAGGGGTGAGCTCCTGCGCGTTGGAGAGATCGATCCACGATGCGTCTCGCCGAACAACGAGATGCCGAAACTGACGCCGGAGCAGGCCTCCGCTCATACTTGGATGCCGGATGCCGCGATTTGGTCTGTCATCAAGAAGCAGTCAGTCGCGGCTCAGGCGACGGTGACCATCACCGGCGTCAACCAGAGTGGTCCGGTGTCCAGCGGCCGGGTCGGGATCTGGACGTCCAGGGACCCGGCGGGAGCGCCCATCTTCTATCGCGATGTGCCGTTGATGCCTTCGGCCACGGAGAAAGGGGTCATCAAACCGCTGGCGCAGGATGCCATCCCACTGATTCAGTGGAGCATCCGAAACATTGGCGAAACGCGCAGCCGGGTTGTTCTGACAGACATGCCGACCTGCGCCAACTGCCATTCGTTCTCGCTCGATGGTAAGACCATGGGCATGGACCTTGACGGACCGCAGAATGACAAGGGTCTCTACGCGCTGGCCGAGGTAAAGCCGCGGATGTCGATTCGAAACGAAGACACGATCTCGTGGAATCCGTCGCAGGACAAGCAGTTCGGGCTGAACCGCGTCGGGTTCATGTCGCAGGTTTCGCCGGACGGACAGTATGTGCTGACGACGGTCTCAAGCGCCGCCAGCGCGCCGCTGAACAACTTCTACGTCGTCAATTTCACGGACTATCGCTTCCTGCAGGTGTTCTATCCTACGCGCGGGATCCTCGCCTGGTATAGTCGCGCGACCGGCCGCCGCGAACCACTGCCGGGCGCGGACGACCCTCGCTACGTACAGACAGACGGGGTCTGGAGTCCCGATGGAAAGTACATTGTGTTCGCGCGCGCCGGCGCCCAAGAGCCGTATCCGAGGGACGGCCAAAGAGCCGGCTACGCCAACGATCCGGCGGAAACCCGGATACAGTACGACCTTTATCGTGTGGCGTTCAACGGCGGCAAGGGAGGCGTGCCCGAACCGATCGCCGGGGCGTCGGCAAACGGGATGAGTAACACGTTCCCGAAGGTGTCGCCCGACGGCCGCTGGGTCGTCTTCGTGAAATGCAAAAACGGCCAGTTGATGCGGCCCGACAGCCAGTTGTATATCGTTCCGGCGCAGGGTGGAGAAGCGCGGCGGATGCGGTGCAATACGCCGCTCATGAACTCATGGCATAGCTTCTCACCCAACGGACGATGGCTGGTGTTTTCCTCGAAGAGCCGCTCGCCGTACACGCAGATGTACCTGACGCACATCGACCCCGACGGCACCGATAGCCCCGCAATCCTGGTAGACAACGCCACTGCGGCGAATCGCGCTGTAAACCTGCCGGAATTCGTAAACATTCCGCCCGACGGGCTCACGGCGATTGCCACGCCGGCGGTCGATATGTACAAGAAATTCGACCATGCCTTCGAACTGGGAGAGAAAGGACAATACCAGGCGGCCATTGCTGAATGGAGGGAGTTGGCCGCCTCGAATCCCGGCGATGCCAGGGTCCACAATAATCTTGCGACAGCCTTGGCCCGGGCCGGCAAGTTCGCCGAGGCGATCCCCCAGTATGAACAGGCGCTGGAGCTGAACCCGCAGTTTCACGCCATTCATCGCAGCCTCGGCGAAGCGCTGACCTCGGTTGGGCGGCCGGACGAAGCGATCCTGCAGTTTGAGAAGGCGCTGGAAGCTTATCCCGAGTCCGCGGACCTGCACAACGATCTGGGGCGAGCGCTGGCGATGAAGGAGCGGCTCGACGATGCGATGGCGGAGTTTCAGAAGGCGGCGGAGATCGATCCTCGGTCGGCCGAGGCGCGCAACAATATCGGGCGCGTACTGGCGTCGAAAGGCCGGTTGGAGGACGCGATTCCATATTTTCAGAAGGCGGTCGAGATCGATCCGGACTTTGCGGAGGCGCAGCAGTTTCTCGGGGCGGCGCTCTACTACGCGCGGGGACAAGTGCAGGAGGCGCTGGCGCATTGGCGTGCGGCCTTGCGGGTGCAACCCGATTTTCCGCTCGCTCTGAACGAGGTCGCGCACGTGCTGGCGGCGTGTCCCGAGGCGTCGATGCGCAACGGTCCCGAGGCGGTCACACTCGCCGGGCGGGCGGTGGAATTGTCCGGTGGGCGCGAGGCGATATATCTCGACACGCTGGCGGCCGCCTACGCAGAGGCTGGCCGGTTCGCCGATGCGATCGAGACGGCGCGGCGGGGCCTGGAGATTGCCACACGTCAGGACCAGTCCCAACTTCGAGAAGGCCTGGCCGCGAGATTGCGTCTGTACGAAGCGGGGAAGCCTTATCGGGATGCTCCGAGGCAGTAGGGATCACGCAAGAATAACTTCACATCTGGCTCCTCGCCCATGTAGCACGGGCACTCATGCCTGCCGGGTCGAGATCGTCTCGACCCTTCTGTTCCGGGCGGCCCGAAAAGCGTCGAGACGAGTCTCGACGCGGCAGACACGAGTGTCCGCGCCACGGTTTCTCGCCAGGGGTTACAATAGGCGCGAACATGAAGTTCGTCAGGCGATACCTCTGGCTGTTCGCAGCACTGCCATGGGCTTTCTGGGCCGTTCTATCCGGCCAGAATCCCCCGTCACCCATCCACTTCACCTACAAACCGATCGACTTCAAGCTGGATAGTTCGGAGACGCCGCAGCGTCATGCGCCCGAGACCATGGCCGGCGGGGTAGCCGTGTTCGACTATAACAACGACGGCTACCTCGATATCTATTTCACGAACGGAGCCGACATCGCGACTCTAAAAAAGAGCTCGCCCAAGTACTCCAATCGACTCTTCGAGAACGATGGCCACGGTAACTTCAAAGATGTTACCGAGAGGGCCGGACTGGCGGGCGCGGGTTTCGACAATGGCATCGCCATCGGAGACTATGACAACGACGGTTACAAGGACATCTTTGTCGGCGGAGTTCATGAGAACCGGCTGTACCACAACAACGGCAACGGCACTTTCACCGATGTCACGGCGAAAGCCGGGCTCAATCAGCCGGACAAGCAGTACGGACCCCTATGGTCGGTCGGCGGGGCATGGCTGGACGTGAATAACGACGGCCTGTTGGACCTCTTTGTGGTCAACTATCTCGCTTGGGACTTCAAGAACGAACCCGCTTGCGAAGCCGCTCCCGGGAAGCGCGACTACTGTCATCCGAAATTCTATAAAGGGACGCCGAATCAGTTATTCCTCAATCAGGGCAACGGAACCTTCAAAGACATCTCGGCGGAGAGTGGAATCCGCGCTCATCCCGGTAAGGGAATGGGAATAGGGCTCGCGGACTTCGACTTAGATGGCTGGATGGACTTCTTCGTCGCCAACGATAGAGTATACAATTCGTTCTTTCACAACAAAGGCAACGGTAAGTTCGAGGAGGTTTCGTTCGATGCCGGCGTGGCGCTGACCGAGGACGGCCAGTTCATCTCGGGTATGGGGGTGGACGCTCGAGACCTGGACAACGATGGCCTGCCCGATATCGTTTTTGTGGCGCTTGACACTGAGACCTTTCCGGTGTTCAGGAACCTCGGGAAGGGCGTCTTCGCCGATATCACGGTGAAAAGCGGCATGGCCCGCCTCTCCGTACAGATGGACGGGTACTCACCCTCGATTGCCGATTTCGACAACGACGGGTGGAAGGACATCTTCGTCGCGCGTGGCCACGTTCAAGCCCCTGGATTTACGTCGGCTGTGCCGGTGGAGCAACCGAACACCGTGTTCCGCAACCTGGGCGCCGCCAAGTTTGAGGCACTCACCGCCGAAGCCGGCTTGACGGCACAGCCCCCCAGCCGCCATCGGGGCTCGGCGGTGGGAGACCTGAATGGCGACGGGCGCCTGGACGTAGTGGTCACGGCTCTCAGCGCACCTGCTGAAGTGTGGCTCAACGACAGCCCGGGCGGCAGTCACTGGATCGAATTCGCACTCGAAGGCTCGAGAAGTAACCGCGATGGGATCGGGGCAAGGATTAAGGTGGTAGCAGGCGGAGTCGCGCAGTACAATCACGTCTCTTTCGCCGGCGGATACGCTTCTTCGAGCGCGGGCCCCACTCACTTCGGTTTGGGCGCGAGCAAGACCGTGGACCTGGTGGAAATCCGCTGGCCTTCCGGAATCATACAAGAGCTCAGGAACGTTGCCGCCGACCGCATCCTCAAGGTCCAGGAGCCACTGAAGTAAGCGCCTTTTTCTTCGGCACGCCGGCCCGGTGGCAGTCCCGACACTTCACCCAATGGACATTGTGCTTGCTCTTGGTCGAGGCGAACGTGGTGTCCATCTTCTCCACGTCCAGGCCGCAATTCGACATCTTCGGATGGCAGTTGGCGCACGACGCCCGCGTTTGCTCTCCGTGCTGCGCGTGGCATGCCAGACAACTGATCCCTTCGTGCACTCCCAGTCCTGTGCGGTCGTCGCCCGACCCCACTTGCATCGTCGCCACCGGCGCATGGCACTGATAGCATAGCGCCTGGCGCCGGTCCGGGCTCATTTTCACTCCGCGAGCCCCTTCGAGTATCGCCGGCATGGGCAATTCCGCCACCGGAATGTACTGTTGCGTCCGGCGATCGAACAGCGCCAGAGAGGGCCGCGTGACTTCCTGCGAAGGGCCTGGGACACTGCCTTCCAAACTGGCCTTCTGCAACGGCGGACCTTCCCGGTGCATCTCGTGGCACGTGAGGCACGGCATGGCCGGCATGGCGGCCAGCTCCGTCCGAGTGAGGCGCCACGGGCCAGTGCGGTTGACGGGAGCTACCAGCGCCCCGATGCCGCCTTCGAAGTGCATACCATGGCACCGCAGGCAATCGTCCATCAGCATGTTCTTCGTGTTGTGCGTCTTGTCCAGAAAGATTCGCGCATAGGTGGCGCTGTGGGGGCCAGCCTGCCACCCGGCATGTTCCTGGCGGTGGCAGTCCTTGCACTGTTCCACCATGGTCTGAACATACCGATTCCCGAAACCGATCCGCTCCGGCAAATCCCCTCGCAGGTGCGAGTACACCCGCGTCGCGTTATTCCAGTGAAACGCGGCGTCCATGGTGAATGCCCCGCCGTGGCACTTCTCGCAAGCGATTCCACGATGGCTCGAAGAATGCCACTGGTCGTAGAGCGTTTGCATCTCGTGGCATCTGCTGCAGCCCTTGCCGCCGCCCGATTCGTAATAGAGGCTGGCTCCCGGAACCAGGAGCAGTACCGCCGCAACCAGCAGAGCGGCAATCGGAAGCGCTCTTTTCACGAACGCACCCTGGTGCCCTTCCACGCCTTCAACAGGTTGTTCGATGCGCGATAGGCGTTCGCCAGAATCGTCAGACCCGGGTTGAAACCACCGTTGGTTACGTGCACGCTGGCGTCGATTACGTACACATTGTCCACATCGTGAATCCGGCAGCCCGCGTCCACCACCGAAGTTTTCGAATCGTTACCCATGCGGCACGTCCCGGCCTGGTGTTGCCCACCGCTCAACGAATTGTTGGGCACCTGCTTCCAACTCTCGACCGCCCCGGCTTCCTTCAACCACGTCTCCGCTTTGCCGCTCAGGAAACTCGCGATTTCCAGTGTGTGGGGGTGCTTATATCCGGAGAGCCGGGCCACGGGGATGCCCCAGTGGTCCTTCACCTTGGGGTCCACTTGCACCCGCGAATCGAAGACCGGCATCTCCTGCACCGGGCCCTTGATTGAAATGGTTCGCTTGAACGCACTACGCACGTATTGCTTGTGTCCCTGGCCCCACCGTGGCGCCCATGGCGGGACCATACCCATGAACTGGTACGGTAACCGAATGAACTCGTTGGCCAGCATGCCACCGCCGGCCAGTCCCGGATTGCCATGATTGAAATCGCAAATGGCGATGGAAGCGCCGGGCCCAAGGTCGTCGTACACATCGCGGTCGAACACGCCCGCGCCGGACACGTAGGAGTGACCCTGCAAGTTCCGCCCCACCCAGTCATAGCGGTTTCCCAGTCCGTTGGGAAACAGCTTGTGCCTGGTATTCAATAGGAGGCGCGCCGATTCGATGGCGCCGCCCGACACGATCACGAGATCGGCGGTCTGTTGCTGGAGCCGGTTGTTGGAGTCGAAATAAGCTACGCCGGTAGCGCGGCCGCTGCCATCGAGCAGGACCTCCCGGACAACGCACCCGGTCCGGAGTTCGCAATTGCCAGTAGCCAGGGCCGTGGGAATCACGGTGTTGTGGGTCCCTGTGCGCGCGTCTACTTCGCAAGCGAAGCCCACGCACCAGCGGCACCGCATGCAGGAGCGGCGTCCGTTGTAGGGAAC
>OCZU010000711.1_pt1 | contig 22405 bp, 19 predicted proteins | sample 1539001 | NCBI WGS metagenome assembly OCZU01 (sample SAMEA3539306, study PRJEB22396) | soil metagenome | biome: tundra; feature: field; material: soil | place: USA | collected 2010-05 | depth 0.15 m | reverse complement strand
GGGCACGTTCCCGGCGAGGGTGGCGCCATCCTCGTGGTGGAGGACGCTCAGGCCGCCCGGTCCCGCGGAGCCCGTCCGTACGGCGAGATTGCCGGATACGGTGCGACATTCGACGCCGCGGCCAGGCACGGCGGCGGCAACGGCCTTCGCCGCGCCGTCGAGGCTGCGCTGGCGGACGCCCAGGCGGCTGCCACAGATATCGGCGTCGTCTTCGCCGACGGATCCGGGACGCCGGAAGATGACCGGATCGAGGCCGAGACCATTGCGGCCGTCTTCGGTCCTGGCGCGGTGCCCGTCACAGTCCCCAAGACCATGACTGGGCGGATGAATTCCGGCGGTGCCCCGGCCGATCTGGCGTGCGCACTGCTGTCGCTGCGGGACGCGATCATCCCGCCGACCATCAACGTGCGCACCATCGCACCTGGATACGAGATTGATCTGGTGATTGGCGAGCCCCGGCCGTGGCAGCCGGGAGCAGCGCTGGTGCTGGCCCGAGGCAAGGGCGGTTTCAACTCCGCGATGGTGCTGCGCGCTACCGCGCAAGTGCCGGGCGCGACGGCATAGAACACAACGAGAAAAGAAAGAGAGTCAGCCGTGCGGCAGATCACGTTGCGAGAACTTCAGGACATCATGCGCGAGTGCGCGGGGGAGGACGAGTCCGCCCAGTCCCTTGAGCAGGCTGCGGACGAGTCCTTCGTCGAGCTTGGATACGACTCGCTCGCGTTGCTCGAGACGCAGAGCCGGGTAAAGCGGGAATACGGTATCGAGTTTTCCGAGGACGACCTCGCCAGCATCACGACCCCGCGGGAGTTCGTCGACCTCCTCAACGCGCAACTGCTGGCGGCCTGACGGGACCGGGCCGCGAGATGGTCCGCCATGCTGCGGCCGCTTCAGCCGCTGTCGGACTCCCCGCGGAACAACCAGCGCGCAGGCTCGGCTCACATAGTCCCGCTCGCGGCCCGGCAATCCCGGAAGAACTGCCGTCCGCTCTGCTGATGCCCGGGCAGGGGGCGCAGTACCAGGGCATGGGCACGGGTCTCTATCGAGCCCTTCCCGCCTTCGCGGCAATCCTCGACGAAGTCTTCGAGATCATGGGTGCAGCCGGGGATGAGCTGCGAGCCGACTGGCTGGCCACTGATCCCGCGCTGCCCCTAGAGCATGTCCTGCGCTCCCAGCCGCTGCTGTTCGCCATCGACTATGCACTGGGCAGACTGCTGAGGAGCCTAGGACTGCGTCCGGCGGTCATGCTCGGTCACAGCGTCGGCGAACTGGCCGCTGCCACCCTGGCGGGCGTCTTCGATCTCGACGATGCCATCCGTTTCCTCCAGCATCGGGTGAACCACCTGGCCGGGGCGCCCGCGGGCGGCATGGCTGCCATCGCAGCCTCGCGCGAGGAAGTCGGACCATATCTGCGGCCAGGCGTCGACATCGGGGCGATCAACGCGCCTCGGCAGACGGTAATCGCCGGCCCCGACGAACCGCTGCGCACTACCACGGCCGCGCTGCGGGAAGCCGGATTCACCTGCGCTCCGATCTTCTCGCTCACGCCCTTCCACAGCACCGTGCTGCAACCAGTGGTTGACGTGATCGGCCGTCTGCTGGCCGGGCAGCCTATGCAGCCACCGGCGATCGCCTTGATCTCGGGCTACACCGCGCGCCGCCTCACTGACGCCGAGGCGGTGGAACCGCTGTACTGGGCCCGGCATGACGTGGATCCGGTGCTCTACTGGCCGGCTCTTGAATCGCTGCTGGCCACCGGACCGCATCTGCTGATCGAATGCGGCCCGGGCGAGGGTCTGATCACTCTCGCCCGGCGTCACCCAGACGTCCGCTCAGGCCGCTGCAAGGTCCTGTCGCTACTCGGCTCCACGCCACCAGGCCCCGGCGGTGAAGCCGAGCACTTCGCGACCGCGGCCATCCGGCTTGGTCTGCGCATACCGCAAGCTGCCGCGCGGCGCGGGCCGCGAGGAGCAGTCGAGTACCCTTGTAGCGCTGTTCGGCAAGCTCGGTTACATGCGCACGCTAGAGGTGAGTGCTGCCGACGCCCGATCGGCAGTCGTCTGCGGACTCGGGGCCTGGCTACCCCCCAGGATCGTGACCAACGACGAGCTCGCCACCCGCCTGGATACCTCCGACGAGTGGATTCGCACTCGTACCGGCATCCAGACCCGCCACATCGTCTCGCCCGGCATGCCCACCTCCTATCTGGCCGCTGAGGCGGGCGCGCGGGCGATGGAGTCGGCGGGCGTGAAGGACGTGGACGCGCTCGTGCTGGCCACGACCACGCCCGACCGACCCTGCCCGGCAAGCGCGCCGCGCGTCGCGCACCGGCTGGGGCTCACTGGGCGACCGGCGTTCGACGTCTCGGCAGTGTGCACGGGTTTCCTCTACGCGCTCTCCGTGGCAGCGGGCCTGATCGTGTCGGGGGCCGCGGAGCACATCCTGGTCATCGGCGCCGAGACGTTCAGCACCATCATCGATCCGCACGACCGCACATCCGGCGTCCTGTTCGGTGACGGGGCCGGCGCTGTCGTGCTGCGGGCCGGGGACCAGCAGGAGCCTGGTGCCATCGGCTGGGTGGAGCTGGGCAGCGATGGTTCGCTCGACGACATCATCACCGTCCGGGCGGGGGGCTCAGAGCAGCGGTCTGCTGGCGCGCCGCAGTCACCCGCCGACTCTTACTTCTCGATGCGCGGCCAAGAGGTGTTCACCCACGCGGTGAGGCGCATGGCCGAGGCCGCCACGACGGCGCTCGCCCATGCCGGATGGCGGCCGGACGAGGTGGACCGGCTGGTCGGGCACCAGGCAAATCTGCGCATCCTGCACGCCCTCAGCGAAAGGATGCACATTCCCAGGGAACGACTGGTGGTGCATCTGGATCGAGTCGGGAACACCGCGGCGGCGTCGATCCCGCTGGCGCTCGCACACGCGCAGTCGACGGGCGAGCTATTCCCCGGAGCGCGCGTGATTCTGGCCGCCTTCGGCGGGGGCGCCACGTGGGGTGCCACCGCCGTGACATGGCCCGCCATCAAGGCGCTGTGACCGCCAGGCCAGCGCCGCAGTATCCCACCGCCCAGGAGGCACGGACATGGACAACACCTTGCAGCTAACCTTTGAGCAGTTCGCCGTGATTGTCGGGGAAAAGCTGCGGATACCACGTGAACAAATTCAGCCCGAGACCGCGCTGAAGGACATCGAGATAGATTCGCTGGCGATCATCGAGGTTATGCTGGCCGTCGAGAGCCAGTTCGGCGCTTCGATCCCTACGGAAGAGGTCAGCACGGACGGCAAGGCCGAGGACCTCTACCAGCTCGTCGTCGCCGCAGTCGACGCCAGCCGGAAATGACTGCTCACGATCTCGCCGGTTCCTCGCCGCAGGCGAGCGCACTACAGCCGGCTGACTCATCCGGCCTGGGCCGCACTGGGCTGCTCGCTGGCAAGCGGCTGCTGGTAACCGGCGTCCTCACCAAATCGTCGATCGCGTTTCACGTGGCCCGGATCGCACAGCAGGAAGGCGCCCAGCTCGTGCTGACCTCGTACGGGCGGGCCATGTCCATCACGGAAGCAACAGCTGAGCAGCTACCGCAGCCGCCTCCGGTTCTCCGGCTGGACGTCACCAGCCCCGAGGACTTTGCCGGGCTGGCTGACGCGGTGCGTGAGGAGCTGGGTGAAGTGGACGGGGTCGTCCACTCGATCGCCTTCGCGCCGCAGAACGCGATGGGGGGCGCCTTCCTGGATACCTCCTGGAAGGATGCTGCCACCGCACTGGAGGTCTCCGCCTATTCCTTCAAGGCCTTGGTCACCGCATGCCTGCCGCTGATGTCCGAAGGGGCGTCGGTCGTGGGCCTCGACTTCGACGCGACGCAGGCGTGGCCTGGCTATGACTGGATGGGCGTGTCCAAGGCGGCGCTTGAATCCGTGACGCGTTACCTGGCGCTGTACCTCGGTGAGCGGCGGATCCGGGTGAACCTCGTGGCGTCGGGCCTGGTGCGGACTCTCGCTGCCCGGTCGATTCCCGGTTCGGAGCGGCTGGAGGAGATCTGGCGGACGAGGCCACCGATGACCTGGGATGTCGATGATCCCGTCCCGGCCGCGAAGGCGTGCGCGGTCCTGCTCTCGGATTGGCTGCCCTCGACCACGGGTGAAATTCTCCACGCAGATGGCGGCATGCACGCCGTAGTGGGCTAGGGCGCAACAGGAGCCATGCTCCGCATCCTGGCCGTGGGCGTGGTCAGTGCCGTCGAGCACGAAGCACCCGGGTCAGCTCTTCGGCATCCGGTCCCCAGAAACGCTCGTCGCGGTTGGGGGAGGCGAGGATTCCCACGACCCGCGCGCCGGGGGGCCGGCACGCTTTGCCGTGGGCGTGCGGATCTCCGGGGTCCGCACGCCCGCACTCGCTATGCGGTCAGGCCGGCAGGTCGTCGCGGCGGATGACGCGCTCCCGGACCAGCCACTGGCCGTCTTCCCGGATCAGCATGTCCTCGCAGGTCGTGCTGCGGTAGATGATGGACTCGCCGTTCTGCGGGGTACGGATGACGATCACGTAGCTCAGGGCGCGCACGGCCCCGCCGGCACCGGGCTCGACCGTGGTCATACCGAACCAGTGCCGTACGGCCAGGCTGGAGTCGATCCCTTCGTGGTTCTTGCGGGTACCTGCCACTAGTGCGGTCCGGCCGCGAACCGGCTCCGGGAAGCCGGGGGCAAGGAAGCTGCCGTCCTGGGTGAAGGTCGCGGCCCACTCCTCGAATTTGCCGAAATCGAGCAGCTGGCTCTGCCAGGCGTAGAAGTGCTGGATCTGACGGTAGGTCCCGTCATCAACGGTCGCGGGGGCCGGTGCCAGCGGAGTGTCAGTCGTCGGCATGTGCGACTTCCAGCACGATCGAGTACAGGTCCGGATCGGAGCTGGAGACCTCGGCCAGAGCGGTGATGTGCTCCATGAACTCGGGGTTCTGCACGCTGCGGATGTGGTCGGCGGCATCCTCCCAGTGCGCGATGTTCACGTAGCTGCTGGGATTGCGCAGCGACTTGACCAGGGTGTGGCCCATGAAGCCCGGCTGGGCGCGCATGAACTCCGAGGTCTTCGCGAAGACCTCTTCGAACTTCTCCGGGCTCCCGGTCACGGTGAGCCGGTTAAGCAGGATTACCATCTTAGATCCTCCAGCGAACTGTGCGTGAAGCGCGCCGCGCAGGTCGCGGCGCGGGACTTTCCCGTTGGGCGTGCGAGGAATGCTCGGCACGGCCTCGGCATGCCAGATGTGCTTGAAGTACGGGAGCTGCTCGTTGACCCAGCTGACGATCTCGTCGAGCTGGCCTGGACCGGACGCCTCGCGCAGCGCGACGTAGGCGTACGCCACCCCCCCGTGCACCTCGTGCGGGCGGTCTACCACGACACAGTCGGCAACCGCCGGGTGGGCGCTAAGGACCGACTCGATCTCGGTCGGCGAGACCATCTCGTTGTCGTGCTTGAAGACGTCCTTGATGCGGTCAACGATGAACAGCCGGCCATCGGCGTCGATGTAGCCGACGTCGGCCGTGGACAGCCAGCCATCGGCGTCGATATCGGCCGGCTCGGAGTGGTTCACGTACCCGAGCATGACCTGCGGCCCGCGAAGCTGGATCTCGCCTACCTCCCCCGCGGCCACCTCCATCCGGCGGTCGACGTCGACGATGCGGCACTCGGTGTCGGCCACGGTCCGCCCGACTGACCCGGGGGCCGGCTCCTGCGGGCTGTCGAGATGCGTGAGCGGCGAGGTCTCGGCCAGCCCGTACCCCTGGATCACCGGGACACAGAACCGGCCGCTCAGCTCCACCGCGACCGCCCGGCTGAGCGCACTGCCGCCGGACCCGACGAACCGCACGGTGTCTAGCCTCAGGTCATCGGGACCGGCGTAGCTGGCCAGCCGGTTCAGCCACGCCGGGAGGCTGAACAGGTGCGTGGCGCGGTACTGGCCGGCCAGCTGGACCGCGGTCTTGAGGTCCTGATCGGCGGTCAGCACCTGGGTGGCCGCCGCGATCACGGTCCCGTTCATATGCATCGGGTGGTACGTCGGGAAGGAGATAACGCACACCGACCCGGCGTCGATCTGGAGCGCGTCGGCGACCTGCGCCGCGTTGGCCGTCACGTTGCGCTGGCTGAGCATGACCGCCTTGGGCATGCCCGTGGTACCGCTGGTGAAATGCATGGCGGCGGGCTCGTCCGGGTCATAAGGGCGCGGGCCGGCTACTTCGGCGTCGCTGTCGCCTGCCCCAGCGAGAAGCTCGCCGCCACCGAACACGACGACCTGCAGCTGCTTCGCCAGGCCGGCCTCGATGCGGCTGAACCGGTCACGCATCTCCGCGCTGAGGAACGCGACGCCAGCACCCGACATCTCGAGCATGTATTTCAGCGCGACCGCGGGAAGCAGCGGGACGACCGGAAGGGCGATGTTCCCGCTCCGGATCGCGGCGTAGTAAGCGATCACGTAGTCCGGATCAAGGAGCGAGCCTACCGCGACAACCGTCCGTTCCCCGCGGGTCAGCTCACGGATGCGCTTCGCGCACCGCGTGACGGCCGCGTCCAGTTCGGCGTAGGTGGTGGTGTGCTCACCGGCCCGTATCGCCACCTGATCCGGATGGGCCGCCGCGGAGCGAGCCAGAAGCTGGTCCATCCGCAGTTCGGGATAGTCCAGGGTAGCGGAGCGAGTCGCCACGGCTACCTGCTGAGTTTCATTCATCGCCGTAGGCCTCTGTCAATGACCCCGTTACGGGACATGTCATTTCTTCCGCCCTCCGTCGGCAGGTGTTGATCGTTGCCCAGTCCGCCGCACATTGACGGCCTGCGCAAAGAATCGTCGTAATGATATTGACACCCGCTGCTCGAGGTGGACTCAAGCAACAGTCACGCGGATAACCGTAGCTATTCAGCTGGGAGTTACGGGGGTGCGGCCGATGGCGGTAGCCCCGGGCTGGTGGTGAATAGCTGACGCAGGGCGTCGAGCTTGCTGATGCCCATTTGGCTGTGGTGGACCGCTAGCCGCAGCCCGTCCTTGCCGGCCTTGGTGCGCCTGGCCAGGTGGTGGCCGCGCCCACGCCTGCCGGTCAAGCTCAGACGCCCAGCGCGACTCAGGCTTAATAGCTACGGATAACCGTCTGACCCCTCGACCACGGCTCGAGGACGATGACCAAGACTCGTAAACTATGGCGGCAATAAGCACAGCCCGCGCCCACTCCGCGCCGGCTCCCCACATGACAGAAGTCGCCGACGGCGTTTATGCATACATCCAGCCCGCGGGTGGGTGGTGCCTGAACAACGCCGGAATGCTTGCCGGTTCAGATGGCACCGTCGTCATCGACACTGTGGCCACCGTGAGCCGGGCGGTACGGTTGCGCGAGTCAATAAAGCGAATAGGCGCCGGGCCGGTGCGTACCCTGGTCAACACACATCACCACGGCGACCACACATTCGGTAACGGCGTCTTTGGCGCCGTTACCATCGTCGCCCATCGCGAGGCCCGGACCGAGATGGCAGCGTCCGGACTGGGACTTACCACCCTGTGGCCTCAGGTCGACTGGGGTGAGGTCCGCCTGGCGCTGCCCACGCTCACATTCGAAGGCCGGCTCACCGTGTATGTAGACGACCGCCCGGCCGAACTGATCCACGTCGGTCCGGCCCACACCACCAACGATGTCGTGGTGTGGCTACCCGGCGACCGCGTGCTGTTCGCGGGCGATGTGGTGATGTCCGGGGTTACCCCGTTCAAGCTGATGGGTTCGGTCAGCGGTGCCCTTCGCGCCGTGGACGAACTGCGCCAACTCGGCGCACGAACCATTGTGGGCGGTCACGGTCCTGTCGCTGGCCCGGAGGTATTCGACGAGACGGTGGCGTATCTCCGGTGGATCCAGGCGCTGGCCGCGGATGGTGCTGCCCGGGGGCTGAGTCCGCTGCAAGCAGCACGTGAGGCCGGTCCCGGTGAGTTCGGTCACCTAATCGATCCGGAACGGGCCATAGGGAACCTTCACCGGGCCTATGCCGAGATCGAGGGCGGGGAGCTTGGCCGGCCGCTGGACGTGGCAAAGATCTTCGGCGAGATGATCGAGTACAACGGCGGCGTGGTGCCTGAATGCCTGGCATAAGGGTCCTGTAACCTGCCAGCCGCCCATCCTGACCGGCACATGCGAATGGCCCCCGCCCGGACCGGGCGGGGGCCATTTTTCACTCGTTGATCCATGTGTAGAACGGACGCAGCAGCTCCATCCCGGGCTTACCAGGATCGGACGGGAACAGATAGGTTCGCAGTGCTTGGTCGAGCTCACGCCAGTCCGGGTCGTTTCTTTCCTCTTGGACCCGCTTGATAAAATCTTGATCGCACTGCACCAGATGCAGGCAGGAACCTTGGTATTCGAAGAGATCCCGGCGCCGCACGCCGATTCGCTTTGGCAGGCTGGTTTCCCGGTCGGTGCGCTCGAAGATGCTCGCCACCTCGGCGATGTACTGGGGGTCGATCTTCCGGATCATTAGCGTCTGGCTCAGTGCCATTATGTGTCCTTACTGTAACTGGTTGTCGGCGGGTGCTGGCTGGCAGTTCCGGGCATTCCAGGGCGCCGACGGTCTTTCCGTACCGGTCAGCGAAGGGGTGCCGGTCAGCTGAAGAGCGGTGCGACGTACGCGGGTGCCTCGCTCATCGCCCACTCCCGCGTGCGGCCCAGGATCGCCGGGGTCACCTCGAAGTACTTATTGGCCGGATCGCCGAGCTCGAACGCGGGCGGGATGAAGGGGGCCTGGCCCACCCTGGCGAACACGCGCTCGGCCGCCTCACCAGGGGGCAGGGAACCGGACTCGACCGCCTGGCAGATCTGTCTGGTGAACTTCAGCAGCTCGGCTACGTCATGGCCGAGCGGAGCAGGAAGGCCGGGGGTGTCGGTCTTCTCCAGGTCGCGAAGCACCTGTTCGTCCCGGGTCTCCAGGAAGGTGCGGAGGGCCCGCTGGACAATCACCGTCGGCAGGATGCTGACCGCCTTCCACACCCGAAGCACCGCGTTCCACAGGTCGTAGTCGCGGAAGCTGACGAAGGAGCAGTAAGCAAGGTCGTCGTGCACGTCGAACAGACCCTGCTGCATGCTGTCCAGGTAGGCGAACCGCTCCGTTGACCAGTCGCCGTCGCGGGACGCCTCGATCAGCCGCCAGCCGAGCGCGTTGACGACCTCGAGGGTGCTCGTCAGGCCGCGCGAGTACAGTGCGTCGATGAAACCCGCCGCATGCGCCGTGAGGCAGAAGCGGTCGCCGACGGTGCGCGTCGAGGAGTACTGCAGGCGGTTGGTGCTGACCCAGGGCCGGATCGCCTTCGCCGTGGTGAACTGCTCGGCGATGTCCGGGAAGCGGCGCAGGAAGGCGTCGAACTCCTCCTGCGGAGGGCAGTCGGGCTTGGGGTGGACCCGCTCGTCCAGGGTCAGTCCCACGCTGCATAGCCCGTTGCGAGATTCCTCGTGGTTATCGAACGGGATCACCCATAGCCAGCCGCCGTTGAAGACATGGTGGAGCGTGCCGTTGTGCCACGGGATGGGCTGGGTGTGCGAACTGGCCGAAGGAACCTGGTCGTAGGGCGTGACCCGGACCATGTGGGTGAACAGCGCGCGGGAGTGGGTACGAGCACGGGTGGGTTCCTCGCGCAGCCCGAAGGCCGCGGCCACCGGTGAGCGGAAGCCGCCGGCGTCCACGACGTAGCTGGCGTGAAACTCCTCGCCGGTGTCGGTGCGAAGCAGAACGCCGCGGTCGGGCTCGATCTTGATGTCGGTGACGCGCATCCCGCTACGGGCCTCGGCCCCGTAGCAGACGGCAACCTGGTACATGTAGGCGTCCGTGTCCTGCCGGAACAGGTGGGTCTCGTGACCTTGCCGCTCGGAGATGATGAGCTGGTTGGTCTGGCCAGGATCCTGCGGATTGCCCTCGCGGTGATATATGAAGCCGAAGTTCTGCTTCCGGCCGCACATCGGGGTGATCTTCTCCTGGACGTTCCTGAAGCTGGAGAGCGCCTCGATTTCGGGAACCTGGTAGCGGGCGGCGACGATCTTGGTCACCGCCGAGGTGTACGGGATCGTCGACTCCCCTACCGCGAACCGCGGGTGCGTTCCCGCGTCGATCAGCAGGACCTTGACGCCGTTACGGGCTAGCACCGCGGCGAGCATGGCGCCGGCCATGCCCGCGCCGAGGATGGCCACGTCGTAATGATCGCCGGGAGGTGACTGGTGTGGAGTCCCGTTCATGCTTTTTCGTCCTTCCAAACCGGGCTGGTGGCTAGGGACCTGCGGATTCACGGAGCTGCTCACCCTTCCCAGATCGGAGGCATGCCCCCCGGCTCATGCTCGAGCGCGCCCAGTGATCCGCGGAAAAAGATCAGCGGATCCTGGTTGTGCCCCGGCACCCCCACCTCACGGACCTCGCCGAGGTAAATGGTGTGGTCGCCACCCTCGAACTCGTTGACGATCGCACATGCCAGGAAGGCGAGGGCGTCGCTGAGGATTGGCACACCGCCTACGGAGCGGTGGTGCTCCACCTCGTGGAACGCCGCGGTCTGCTTCCCCGCGAAGGCCTGGGCCAGCCGCTGCTGGCGTCCGGCCAGGAAGTTCACCACGAACAGGCCGGATTCCTTCACCACCGGACGCAGCCGCGACTGGTTGTGCAGGCAGAAGAGCACCAGCGGCGGATCGAGGGAGACGGGGGTGAAAGAGTTCACCGTCGTCCCGTCTGACCGGCCGTCCACACCGCTGGTGATCACGGTTACGCCGGTCACGAAGAGACCGCAGACGTTCCGCAGCAGCCGCCCGTCGATTTGCTGGGCCTCGCTCGACGGCTGAGTTACAGGAATAGTCACGAGCATTCTCCTATAGACCTTCGATTTGCGGTGTGCTCAGCGCCGGCTAGAACGCCTTCTTGCCGTGCAGGCCGGCCTTGGCCACCCCGGCCACCAGCGCGCGGCCAAGCGGACGCACGTCCGCAGGGGCCTGCGTGCATGCCCAGAACATGAACTTGGCCATATCCGGCGTGCTAGGCGCGACGAAGCGCGTCTCCGGCTTTTCCCAGCCGAAGGCCGGGCCAGAGAGGCCGGGTTCGGCGAGCATCTTGGAGATAGCGTCGGCCGCCGAGTGAGCATCGACCACGCCGGCCTCGTACTTCTCGCAGGTCTCTGCCGCGCCCTCGAGTATGTTCTTGAACGCGGTGCTTTCCGGCCACCACAGCCCTGTGTGCAGCCCGTTCTCGAGCTCGTTGAAGTGCCGCTTGTCGCCGTCCACGAGGTAGCCGAGCCGCGCCCGCACCAGCCGCAAGCTTCCGTGCGCCAGGAAGGCTCCCCACACCCGGAATACCGCGTTCCACAGCTCGAACTCCGAGAAGGAGATGAACGAGCTGTTGACGATCAGGTCCTGGTAGTAAAGCAGGCCGCGCTCGACACGGTCGACGTACTCGAAGCGCTCGACCGAGAAGTCATCATCCTCGAGCGCCTCCAGGATGCGGCTGACCAGCGAGTAGACGACCTGGAAGGTGTTGCCGAGGCCAAAGGAGTACAGCGGGTCGATGAATCCCGCCGCGTGGGACATCAGGCACCAGCGATAGCCGACCGAATGCGTCGAGGAGTACTGCAGCCGGTCGGTGGACACCCACTCGCGGACCCGCGCTGCGCCTTCGAACTGGCGCTTGACCGCCGGGTACATGTCCAGGAACTGGTTGAACTCCTCGTCTGGGGTCATGTCGGCCGGCTTGGGGTACGTGCGCTCGTCGATGGTGAGGCCGACACTGCACAGCGGGTTGATCGAGCCCTTGTAGTTGTTGAACGGGATGATCCAGAACCAGCCGCGGTCGATCAGGTGGTGCAAGGTACCGTTGTTCCATGGCGCGGGCGGCCGGAGCTCCTTTGGCCAGTCGATAACATCGTCGAACGGCTTGACCCCGGTGAAGTGGGTGAACATCGAGCGTGAGTGATGCTTGAAGCGGGCCGGCTTATCCCGCAGGTCGAACTTCTGCGCCAGCGGCGCGCGAAAGCCACTGGCGTCGATCAGGTACCTGGCGTGGAACACCTCGCCGTTCTGCCCGGTGACGGTGACGCCGTCGTTGTCGAAGTCGATCTCGCCCGCCCGCCAGTTCTGCCGGAGGATGCAGCCGTACTTGGCGGCGACGTGGAAATAGTGGGCGTCGCTATCCTGGCGGTACAGGTGGCTGGCCCTGCTGATCAGCTTGGGCACCACATAGATGGTGGACTCACGTGGGTCGGGCTCCTGGCCAGGCGTGTGCTTGACGAAGCCGAAGCTCTGCTTCTGCCCGTGGAAGGGGCCGATGTGCTCGTTGGCCACCTTCACGTCGAACAGGTCCGACAGCTCCGGGACGTCGAACCGCAGGGCCAGGATGCGGAGCCACTCGATCAGATGCGGAGTCGTCGACTCACCGATCGCGAACCGCGGGTGCGATCCGGCGTCCACCAGCGCCACGGTAGCGCCCTGCCGGGCCAGGATCGACGCGCTCACGGAACCCGCCAGCCCGGAGCCCAGGATTACCACGTCACACTCATGGACTTTGCCGGACCCGTCGGCCTGGCTTGTTGCGTTGACCTTGCTGGGCATTGACCTATTCCCTCTCTTCATATTCATTCATATCCATGTCGTGTCAGCGCCGTGCCTCGACGTACTCCTTGGCGTGCCCGAGGGTCGCCCGGCTGTTGGCGCTGAGCGAGTTCTTGACCAATTCCTTGGCCTCCTGGACGCCTGCGGCGTCACCGAGGATCTTCGGGATGTTCGCGGTGTTGATCACTACGGTGTGCTGGGAGGTCGCGCGGACCCCGTCGCCGTCCTCGACAACCTGCCAGCAGCCGGCGTGCAGGCTCATCAAGGGCGGCAGCACCACCTGCTTGTAGGCGATCTTGCTGTGCGGGAAGCACACGCGCACCGACTTGGTGGTGTGCGTCGAGCCATCCTTAGTGCGAGTGTCCATTTCCAGGATCTGGAGGCCCGGGGTCTTCTCTTCCAGATCGACTCGGGCGACATGCGGCAGGCGTTCCTGCCAGAGCTGCGCCTCATTGAGGAAGTCGTAGACGTCCTTGGCCGAGCCGTCGATCCGCACCGTGTCCGTGAACGACATCAGCCGTCCTGCCGAGGAGCCGTCGTCAAGCTCGACGTTGGCCTTGAGGGCGGCCAGCTCCGACCGGCTGTTACGGTCTACTGCCTGGTCGATCCAGACAAGATCGTCAGGATCGTCGTCGATCGCCTGGTAGTCGTGCAGCAGCCGCACCCGGCACTCCCCCGCGGAGACCGGCTCTATCAGCCAGACGCCGCCCATACCAGCCACAGGAGGCGCAGAGACCTCCTGGCGGAACTCGATTCGCAGGCCCGCGGGATCCAGCACGCGGCGCGACGTCCAGCTCTTCGCCTCACCATTGGCGGTTGCCCAGATCCGGATCCGTTCCTCCTGCCCCGAACACTCGACGTAGTCGGCGTAGACCGTCGGCGGGAAGATACGCGGCCAGTTCTCCACGTCCGCGATGAGCCGGTAGACGTCTGGCGCCCCCGCGCACACCGTGATCTCGTGCTCCACCTTGCGGAGTACCTGCTCTGTCATGCTCGTTCATCCTTTCGCAGCGTCGATGTGGCCCCGGCTATGGCTGGATATCGGTCGATGACCGCGAAGGTGGTCCCGGAGCAACAGTTCCAAGAGCCGTACCCGACCTGGCTCGCCGGACAGCACCCTTCAGCTCCAGCACATGTGCGCCCAGCCAGCGCAGGCAGCGGTAATCGAGCTCCGGCAGCGGTAATCGAGCTCCGGCAGCGGTAATCCAGCTCCGGCAGCGGTAATCCAGCTCCGGCGGTAAGTGATGGCCAGGCTCCCGGGTCAGGTCGAACGGCAGGTTGCGCGGCGCGGCGTAGTACTACGCATGACAGGAAAACCGCAGGTGTCCTGGGATTCGACGGATTCTTAAGACCCGCTAAGGCGGCGCGCAATCTTGCTGGCTATCCGGGAAACAGTATCCGGTATCTGCATCTGGGCGCAGCTCCGCCGTACTCTCAAAGCGTGACAGATACCGATGGACCTGTCAAGTGCCCGTCCTCCGCGCAGGCCCGCCTCCGCGCCGCATTGGCGTCCGCGGACATCGAGTAGATGGGCCATGGGCCGCAGGCGTTCGTACCGCGAGTCGAGTGCCGTTCAAATGGCGCTATAGGTGAGCCTGTGAGACTCCGGCGAGACGCATCATACTCTTGCCAGGAGGGCTCCCTGATGACAGCCACTACCGAGACGACAACCGAGCTCACCGAGACCGACATCGGGTTGCTTGACGCGTACTGGCGCGCCGCCAACTACCTGTCAGTAGGACAGATTTACCTGCTTGACAACCCGCTATTGCGCGAGCCGCTACGACCGGAGCACATCAAGCCACGTCTGCTCGGGCACTGGGGGACGACCCCAGGGCTGAACCTGGTGTACACCCACATGAACAGGCTGATCCAGGCCCACGACCTGGACGCCATCTTTATCACCGGACCGGGGCACGGCGGACCCGCGCTGGTAGCCCAGACCTACCTGGAAGGCACCTACGGCGAGGCCTACCATCACATCGACCACAGTGAAGACGGGATGCGCACCCTGTTCCGTCAGTTCTCGTTCCCTGGCGGCATCCCGAGTCATGTCGCGGCCGAGGTTCCAGGCTCCATCCATGAGGGAGGCGAGCTTGGGTACTCGCTGGTACATGCCTACGGCGCCGCGTTCGACAACCCGGGCCTGCTCGTATGTTGCGTGATAGGCGACGGCGAGGCCGAGACCGGACCGCTGGCGGCAAGCTGGCACTCAAACAAATTCATCGATCCGGTCCGTGACGGCGCCGTTTTGCCGATTCTGCATCTGAACGGCTACAAGATCGCGAGTCCGGCCGTGCTCGCCCGGATACCCGAACGTGAGCTGGTGAGCCTGCTCGAGGGGTACGGGCACACGCCGTACATCGTCTCAGGGGACGACCCAGGGCAGGTCCACCGGTCACTTGCCGGGGCACTGGAGGCCGCCTACCAGCAGATCACCCTGATCCAGCAGGAGGCTCGGCAGGGCCGTGCTGGCGCGCGCCCCGCGTGGCCGGTCATCGTGCTGCGCACGCCGAAAGGCTGGACGGGGCCGCGTGAGGTCGACGGAGTTCCGGTCGAGGGGACCTGGCGGTCACACCAGGTCCCGCTCACCGACCCTCGCACCAGCCCTGACCACCTTGCCCAGCTTGAACGGTGGCTACGCAGTTACCGGCCGGAAGAACTGTTCGACACCACAGGAAGGCTGGTCGAGCCGCTGGCGGCGCTGCCGCCGCGGGGCGATCGCCGGATGAGCGCGAACCCGCACGCGAACGGCGGCCTGCTGTTGCGTGATCTGCGGCTGCCGGACTTCCGCCGTTATTCCGTGGAGGTCAGCGCACCCGGGGCCGCACGCAGCGAACCGACCCGGGTGCTCGGTGAGTGGCTCAGGGACGTGATTTCGGCCAACCCGTCGACGTTCCGCCTGTTCGGTCCCGACGAGACCGCGTCCAACCGGCTCTCTTCGGTGTTCGAGGTCACCGACCGCGTGTGGAACGCCCGGCGTGAACCGGGAGACGACAACCTCGCGCCAACAGGCCGGGTTATGGAGGTTCTGTCGGAGCACATGTGCCAGGGGTGGCTCGAGGGCTACCTGCTCACCGGGCGGCACGGGCTGTTCAGCTGCTACGAGGCGTTCATTCACATCATCGACTCGATGTTCAACCAGCACGCGAAGTGGCTGAAAGTAACCCGCGGCATCCCGTGGCGCAGGCCCATCGCATCACTGAACTACCTGCTGACCTCGCACGTGTGGCGGCAGGACCACAACGGCTTCTCGCACCAGGATCCCGGGTTCATCGACCACGTCGTCAACAAGAAAGCAGAGGTCATCCGCGTCTACCTGCCGCCCGACACCAACACCCTGCTGTCGACGGCGGATCATTGCCTGCGGTCTCGCAACTACGTCAACGTGATCGTGGCCGGGAAGCAACCCACCCCGAACTGGCTGTCGATGGACGAGGCCGTCGCCCACTGCACGCGGGGGATCGGGATATGGGAATGGGCGACCAATAACACCGCGCCCGAGCCCGATGTGGTGCTGGCTTGTGCCGGCGATGTCCCGACGCTGGAAACGCTGGCAGCCGCCGATCTGCTGCGGCAGCACCTTCCCGGCCTCATGGTCCGGGTGGTCAACGTGGTGGACCTGATGCGCCTTCAGCAGGAGAGCGAGCACCCGCACGGATTGCCAGACCAGGAGTTCGACGCGCTGTTCACCCGCGAGGGGCCGGTCATCTTCGCCTTCCACGGATACCCGTGGCTCATCGACCGGCTCACCCACCGGCGCGCCAACCACGCCAACATACACGTGCGCGGATTCAAGGAGGAGGGCACGACGACCACGCCGTTCGACATGGTCATGCTCAACGACATGGACCGGTACCACCTGGTCATGGACGTCATCGACCGGGTACCCGGGCTGGCGATCGCGGAAGCCAAGCTGCGTCAGCGGATGGTCGACACCCGGCTCAGGATCCACAACTACACCCGTGAGCACGGCGAGGATCCGCCGGAAGTCCGCGACTGGACATGGCCCGCCAGCCGATGACGCGCACGGCGGAGTCTCCCAGGTAAGCAGGAAGCTAGCCGGTAAAGCAGGAAGCACGTATAGCAGGAAGCACACAGGGACGACATGGAAGATCTCGCACAAGGATGGCGTACGCGCCTGGCCGGCTCGAGCCCTCGGGTCGTGCTGTCGGACATCACCCTGTCCAGCAGCCGTACGTTCGCCGCGCTGACCGGCCGGACCCCCCCGGTCCTAGCCATGCTGTCCTAGCCATGCTGTCCTTCTGCACCAAGGGAAGCGCCGATCATCCCGCCGTGCAGCGGGTCCGCACCGCGACCGAGCTGGTGCGGACCCGCTTGCCCGGGCTTGCCGTGGACGGACGTGTTCATCTTCCCCAACCTCGACGCCGCCAGCATCGCGTACAAGATCACCGAGGGACTGGCGCACGCCACCGCCATAGGCCCGATCCTGCAGGGGCTTGCCGCCCCATGAACGACCTGTCACGCGGCTGCAGCGTGGACGACATCGTCAGTGTCGCCCTGGCCAGCGCCGTGCACGCGCTACAACGCCGCAACCCGGTGGCCGCGAGCACCTGACGGCGACCAAGGAAGAATGCATCCGGGCCCACGTCATTTTGTGCTGGCTCGCCTTGCTCCTCATCCGCATCGCCGAGACCACCTGCGGCACCACCTGGCCGCAGATCCGGCCACCATAATGCCCAGGTTCATCGACTATCGCGCTACATCAACTGCGGAACCCGCGGGTGCATCTGAGCGGCCTCACGACGCTGGAACCGCAGAGCCGTGCCCGTTCTTTGCTGGCGCCATCTCGATGAGCTCATCCAGGTCATATTCTGCCCGGCCTGGGGTTCCGTACCTGGACAGCTTGCCCCGGCTGGCCCATTTCCTGATGGTTGCCTCGCACACGCCTGCCGCGAGTGCGGCGAGCTCCGTGGGCACGGTTCGCCGGGGCGCGGCTGGGTGGCGTCCCGCCGGTCCATGCGTCATGCGGGCACCCCGGACCGGCCCCTGAGCTGGCGTGCAAGTTGCAGCCATTGGCATGCCTGCCATACGTGTCCGGCAGCGCAGCGCACCTCAACGGAAGATGACGTACCGTCTGCTCCCCGTATCGCTGTCATGGTGTTGTCACAGCCCCGTTCCACGCACCGTCCCAGCTCGATGTCGCGCGAGGGGCCACTCCGGCTGACCTCGCGCGCGGACGCCGCTACCGCAAGGAGTTCCTCGGCAAAGCAGGACCCCACTTGATGAGCCAGCAGCCAGTCGGCGTGGACGGCAAGGAACCTCGACAATTCCGTGACATCACGGCGACCGGGCCTGGTGACCCCGCGCTCGTCGGCGACCAGCCCGGACCATGACGCAAGCAGCGCGACGATGTCGCGGCGGGCATCCGTCACCCGTTCGTCGAGGAACAGGCCTGCCGACCCACCGCCTGCCACCCTCTGCGCGAACGCGGGTGGAAAACGGACGAGCAGGGACTCACAGTGGTGATACAGCTCAGGCAGCTCCGCAAGGGCGCGGAGCGCCCTCTCTCGCGGGCCGGACCTGAGCGTCCCGCGCCCGCTGGGAGCGCGCTTATCGCGGACGTGCACGGCTGTATTCCCTTTCGCGCTGCCATGCTCAGTAGTTGCCGAGGCCGCCGCAAACGTTGAGCGCCTGCGCGGTAATGGACCCGGCCGTGTCGGTGACCAGGTAGCCGACAAGGCCCGCCACCTCTTCGGGAGTGGAGTAGCGGCCGAGCGGGATCTTCGCCTGAAAGCGCTTGAGAATCTCGTCCTCGGTAACTTCGAAATGCTCCGCGTGGCTCTGCCGCACCCGCTCCGCCAGCGGGGTTTCGACATAACCGGGGCAGACAGCGTTCACGGTGACGCCGGTCTTGGCGAGTTCCAGGCCGAGCGCCTTGGTGAACCCGATGACGCCGTGCTTGGAGGCAGAGTATGGCGCGCCGAACATCACACCCTGCTTGCCGCCGGTTGAGGCGATGTTGATAATCCGCCCCCAGTCACGCTCCTGCAACTTCCCGGCACTAAGCACCTCGCGGGTCATCAGGAAGACGCTGTTCAGGTTGGTGTCGATGACGTCGTACCAGATTTCGTCGCTGATTTCCGCGGTCACGCCGCCGCCGTTGCGGCCAGCGTTGTTCACCAGGACGTCGACTTGTCCGTACTGCTCAACCGCAGCGCCGACAAGATCCCTAACATCTTCCGGGCGGCGGATGTCCGCAACGACACCTGCCGCGTCGAAGCCGCGCTCGCGCAGCCCGCTGACCGTTGCGCTCACGGCTTCGCCGTGCCGCGCACAGATAAAGACCTTAAGGTCCTGGCTGGCCAGCTTCTCGGCAATCGCCAGGCCTATTCCGCTTGTCCCACCGGTTACCAGCGCGACCCGCTGCCCGTTCACCGTCATGGTGCCTGCTCCTTCCGGATGCCTATGCCCGCAGCGTGGCAGGAGCGTCTCTACCCGCGGTCAAGGCTGGGTGGACTGCGCGGATCGCGGACCAGCGGCTGCGATGCGGGAGCAGCACCGCGGACCATAGCGGGCCTTGAGGCCGGTTCCACCGCAGTCCGATATGACCATCTTGTCCCCGGAGCTTAGGGGCGACACGGCAGCACGGCCTGAGCGTGCAGACGCCGGGACATGGCGCGCATACGCCGGGACATGGCGCGGGAAACGGGATGCGATGGGTTCTACGGAATACGGGATGATCAGGCAATACGGCGTCGAACCCTGGCGCCTGCGTGAAAGTCGGCTGGACCTCGACGTGCTGGCGCAGAGCGAGTCGGTCTTCGCACTCTCCAACGGTCACGTCGGGCTGCGCGGCAACCTCGACGAGGGTGAGCCACACGGATTGCCGGGCACATACCTCAACTCTCTTTGCGAACTCCGGCCACTCCCTCACGCCGAACGTGGCTACGGCTACCCGGAGTCCGGCCAGACGATCATCAACGTGACCAACGGCAAGCTGATCCGTTTGCTCGTTGACGATCGGCCATTCGACGTTCGCTACGGCACCCTGCATTCTCATGAGCGCGTGCTCGATCTGCGGGCTGGCACCCTCTCCCGGCGGGTGGTATGGACATCGCCGGCCGGCCGGCAGGTGCGGATCAGCTCGGTGCGGCTAGTCTCGCTGACCCAGCGTGCGGTCGCCGCGATCTGCTACACGGTGGAACCCGTTTCCGAGCCGCTGCGGCTTAGTGTGCAGTCCGAACTCGTCGCCAACGAAGCGCTCCCGGACCCGGGCCAGGACCCGCGGACGGCCGCGGCACTGGAGGAGCCGCTCGCCAGTGAGGAATTCGTGGCGACCACAGACGATCAGTTCCGGGTCACGCTGGTACATCGTACGCGCCACAGCGGCCTGCGGCTGGCCGCCAGCATGGCACACGACATCGAGGGCCCGGAAACGATGCGGGCGCACACCGAGGCGTTTCCGGATCTGGGCCGCTGCACCGTCGCCGCGCAGGTCCAGCCGGGCACCCGGCTGCGGATCGTGAAGTACCTAGGTTACGGCTGGTCGAACCAGCGATCCCGCACGGCGCTCAAGGCCCAGGTCGCCGGCGCGCTGGCGGTCGCGCGGCTCACCGGCTGGGATGGCCTCCTCGCCGAGCAGCGGCGGTATCTCGACGAATTCTGGGCCGGCGCGGACGTCGAAATCGATGGCGATCCGGAGATCCAGCAGGCGGTGCGATTCGGGCTCTTCCACATTCTGCAGGCGGGGGCCCGGGCGGAGGACCACCCGATCGCGGCGAAAGGGCTGACCGGCCCCGGGTATGACGGTCATACGTTCTGGGATACCGAAACGTTCGTGCTTCCTGTCCTCACCTACACTCACCCATCAGCGGCAGCGAGCGCGCTGCGGTGGCGGCACATGATGCTGCCCGAGGCCAGGCAGCGCGCGGCCGACCTCGGCCTGGCGGGTGCCGCGTTCCCCTGGCGGACCATCCGGGGCCAGGAATGCTCCGGCTACTGGCCCGCCGGAACTGCCGCATTCCACATCAACGCGGATATCGCCGATGCCGCACTCCGGTACGTCGACGCGACTCAGGATGTGTCCTTCGAGCGTGAAGTCGGCCTCGACCTGCTCGTGGAGACAGCGCGCCTCTGGCATAAGCTCGGTCACTACGACACCAGGGGCCAGTTCCGCATCGACGGCGTGACCGGGCCGGACGAATACAGTGCTACAGCGGACAACAACCTGTACACGAATCTGATGGCACAGCGGAACCTGTACGCGGCCGCCGAGACGTGCGCGAGGTATCGGGCTGGCGCCGGGCGGCTGAGGGTCACCGAGTGCGAGATGTCCGCATGGCACGCCGCGGCTGCGGCCATGACGATTCCCTTCGACGCTGAGCGCGGCATCCATCAGCAGCATGAGAACTTCACCGAGCACGCTGAATGGGATTTCGCCGGGACTCCACTCGGCAAGTACCCCTTGCTGCTGCATTTCCCGTACTTCGAGCTGTACAGGAAGCAGGTGATCAAGCAGGCGGACCTGGTGCTCGCCATGCACCTGCGCGGGGACGCGTTCACCCCCGAGCAGAAGGCGCGGAACTTCGCCTACTACGAGGCGCGGACCGTACGCGACTCCTCACTGTCGGCGTGCACCCAGGCTGTGCTGGCGGCCGAGACCGGACATCTCGAGCTGGCCCACGACTACCTAGCGGAAGCCGCGCTTATAGATCTTCAGGACAGGCACCGTAGTACCCGCGACGGACTGCACATGGCCGCCCTGGCAGGCGCCTGGATAGCCCTTGTCGCAGGCTTCGGCGGAATGCGAGCCGCGGGAGGCAGGCTCGCGTTCAAGCCCCAGCTACCCCCCGCCATTACCCGGATGGCATTCCGGATCCGCTATCGCGAGCGCAAGCTACGGCTCACGATGACTCGTGGCTCGGCACGATACGAGCTGCTGGATGGCGAGCCGCTGGCCATCACCCACTACGGCGAGCAGGTACTGCTGGCCGATAAGCCAATCGTGCTGGACATCCCGCCGGTTCCGATTTCCTTCGCCCTCAGGCAGCCGGAAGGCCGCGCGCCGGTTCCGCACGCGCGGCGGGTGCAGGCTGACGAAGTACCGCCGGCCGTTAGGACAAATGATTTTCTCTACCGAACGGACGGTGGTGCCTCATCCCAGGCCGCTGCGGCGCACGGCGAGGCAGACATGTGACGTCCGGGACCCCTGCCTCGTTCACGGTAGGAGCGGAGCAGCACCTCGGGGTTGACACGCCGCAAGGAATACGACCGCAGCTTGAGCCCACCTTGAGGAGCGGATGTCAATATCATCACGAGGACTCCTTGCGGAGGCTGCAAGGACCGGCGCCCTACACGCAGAAATCGCTGGAGGTTCCAAGATGGTAACCCTCATCAACAGGTTTACCCTTACTGCAAGCCCGGAGAAGTTCGAGGAAGTCTTCAAGGAAAGCGCGGTGTTTATGCGTAACCAGCCGGGCTTTATCCGCCACACCCTCGCCAAGTCGTTGCGCAACTCCAACAGCTATGTGAACATCGCGCAGTGGGAGGATGCTCAGTCGCATATACGAGTGGTGCAGAGCCCCGAGTTCCGGGTGCACATCGACAAGCTCGCCGAGGTGGCGCGCTCGGAGCCGGACCTGTACGCCATCGTGCAGGACGTCGCCCATGCTGACCGCTGACGCTTAGCTAGCCCGCGCAGGAAGCACCACCGGCCGTTCGGGGAAAGATTCTCCGCCGAACGGCCGGTGGTGCTTCGTCTATTATGCGATGCGGTGAGGATTATTCGAAACCCGCGTAGATGATCTTTGCTTGCATTCCGCTCCATTTCACCTTTCCATCCGACCTGCCAGATATC
>OCZU010000710.1_pt1 | contig 22405 bp, 17 predicted proteins | sample 1539001 | NCBI WGS metagenome assembly OCZU01 (sample SAMEA3539306, study PRJEB22396) | soil metagenome | biome: tundra; feature: field; material: soil | place: USA | collected 2010-05 | depth 0.15 m | reverse complement strand
AAATAACCTTTCGAATTTTCCTCTCACATCTTTCTTTCGCCGCTCGGCAGCGTCCCAGCTTGCCAGAGTGTGCATGCCAGGCGCAATTAGGAACATATGTGTGCCTATGCTGGCGACCGCTGCGGAACCTCCATCCCCTTATTATTTCGGGGCGGGCTGCCCTTTACCTTTCGTGATCAGGCTTCGCAAGCTATCGTTGATGTAAAAGCCCCATGCGCCTGAACAGTCGCCGTAGCATTCGAAGGGAGGAACCAGGCCGACGTGCGTAAAGCGGAGTTCGGTTTTTTTGCCTTTCCTGGTGATCTCAAAAACAACGTCGGTGCCTTCCCATTCGGTCTTGTTTTTGACAAAGTTAAGTTGGGCATCCGATACATGCCACGCGACTTTCTTGCCCGGCACCAATTCCGTGATCTTCTGGGTGCTGCGATGAAGGTCTTTGTGGTGGAACTTAAACTCAGCACCGAGTTTGTCGGTACTGCCGTCAATTTCTTCTGACCACCACCCACGAACGTGGTTGATGGCGTCAAAAACTTCTTGCGGAGATTGATCTACCGAAAGTGTCGTCGTGAAATCCTTCTTCTTTGTGATTCGCTTCTTCATGATTCGCCTCCCCATTCTCTCTGTTCTGTCGTGACCTGAGCGACGTTATTGAAGAACTGCCGCGGTCTCCGGCACGAAACCTGCATACTGCCGCTCGAACGCCTTGGCTACGCCAGTGCGCCAACCCTCCGCGATGGACTGCGACGCTGGATCGGGGAAGATATCCTCTTCCTTGTTTTCCAGGCCATCGAAGATTCCCTGCGCGACTGATTCCGGCGACGCCTTCGGTATCTCGAAGCCTCGAGTCATGTCGGTGTCAACGGGGCCTAGAAAGACGCCGTGAACCGTCACACCCTGGCCCGCCAGCAGCGCTCTCATCGATTGCGTCATACTGAGCGCGGCCGCCTTCGAAATGGCGTAGGCGGGTACGATCGGCAAGGGCGCCAGCGCCATCAGAGACAGGTTGTTGACGATGGCCCCTTTGGATCGCCGCAGCAGAGGCAGGAAAGTGCGCGTCACGTTGAACGGGCCGAAGAGGTTGACGGCCAGGCTCTGCTCGATGGCGCCTGAATTGCCCAGGTCGTCGTAGAGAGCGATGCCGGCATTGTTGATGAGGACGTCGAGGGTGTCGATCTCGTCGACGGCCCGCTGGATCTGCTCAACACTGGTCACATCGAGCGTCAGTGGGGTCACACGTTCATCGGCGATTGTGAGGACGCCGCGTGTTCCCGCATAGACCCTCTTTGCGCCGCGCCGAAGTGCTTCATTGACGAGCGCCCGACCGATACCGCGGTTAGCGCCTGTGATCAAGACTGTCTTCTGTGCGATGTTCATACTGTTCTCCTTTTTGGGGCTGCCTTTGGCTTCCCGATTTTGACGCTCTACTGTGTACAACCCGTGTGCTGGCTAAAACTCATCGGTGCCTTGACGGTTTGTTTTGATTTTTCTTATCCGGCCAGCGCCTGTTCTTTGCCGCGACTGGCCCCGGTCGGGACTGCAACTGGGGTAGGCGTAGCCGCCTTCCGCTCTCCTTGCCGGATCAGCACAATGGCTCCCAGAATCGCTGCGGACGCCAACAACACACGCGTGCCAACCTGTTCCGAGGCGAACAGCCATCCCAGAAAAATCGCGACCACTGGGTTGGCATACGCGTGCGTCGCCACCAACGTCGGCGGGCACTGTTGCAGCAGCCACATGTACGCCGTGAATGCCACCACGGAACCGAAGATAATCAGATATCCGAGCCCCAGCACGGAACGCAAGGAGATGGCTGACCAGTGCGTCCTCTGAATCTCCCCCGAAACCCCTGCCGCGATCAGCAGCATTACCGCGCCACAAAGCAGCGGAATCGCCGTGCGCGCCAGAGCATCGGCTGGCAATCGGACCCTGGGCGAGATCACCACCCCCGCTGCCCACGACGCGGATGCCAACAGCACCGCCGCTAGTCCCAGCAGACTCGAGGAGGTCGCGTGTTCAACTCCCGTGATCAGTCCCACACCCACCAGCCCGAATCCGAGTCCCAGAGCGCTCAGCCGGCTGATCTTCTGCTGCCCCGCCATCCAGCCAAAGATTAGGATGAACATCGGCTCTGTCGCAATCAACAGCGCCGCTAGTCCTGAGGCCACGGTTTGCTCGGCCCAGTACAGCATCCCGTGCGAAAACAGGAAGAGGAGCGCACCCACAATCGCACCGGCCATCCAATGTTCGCGCTTGGGACGGAACCCGCGCGTCCACGCCCAGGCAAACAGAATGCTGCCTGCGATTGAGAAGCGGATGCCTGCCGTCAGCAGCGGCGGTATCGTCTCCACCGAATAGCGGATCGCCAGATACGTTGATCCCCACAACAAGTAGATGGCCGCGAAGGCCAGCGCCAGTTTGGCTGCGTAGCCGCGGCCACTGCTGGTCGTCAGTTGTTGAGGCAAAGCATTGATTGCGGTCATCGGTAACTCCTGGACTCTGATCTGCAGGCATAATCGCGTCCGCGACCATTAAGCACAAGTGATTTATTCTTGACACTTTGGTTTAGAATATCTACATGTTGAACTTTGAGCGCTTGCGCACACTCCATGCCGTTGCGGCACGTGGATCCATGAACGCCGCCGCCACGGCGCTGCACGTGACCAACTCGGCCGTATCGCAGCAGATTGCGAAACTTGAAAGCGAACTCGGGCAATCGCTCCTTGAAAAAAGCGGGCGAGGCGTGCGTCTCACCGACGCTGCCGCCGTTCTGGTAGACCACACTCAGCGAATGTTGTTAGTCATGGAGAGCGCCGAGGCTGAGTTCGACGCACAACGGAACCGCGTATTTGGAGAGATTACGGTGGCGGCGTTTCCTACCGCTGCCCGCGGTCTCGCGCCCCTTGCGTTGCAGAGCCTCCGCAGCGTTTGCCCTGAGCTCAGCGTTGTACTGACCGAGCAGGACCCTCCCGAGTCCGTCCCGTTTCTGGTTCGTGGCGACGTCGATCTAGTGATTGCCCAGGATTGGGAAAACGCTCCGCTGCCGCAGCTTGAGGGCCTCTCGAAAACACCGCTGCTCGACGACATCGCTGATATCGCACTCCCCCCAGGTCACCCACTGGCAAGACGCGAAATCGTCGACCTCGATGATCTACGTTCCGATCGATGGATCACATGGGGGCAGACCGGATCCATGCTGAGCGACATGCACATCCCGGCCAGATGGTGTGATCAATGGCTGGTTTACACACTTCGAGCGCGCGGTCATGAACCTGTGATCGCCCATACTGCCTGCGAACATGCGACCCAACTCGCGCTGGTTGCGGCCGGACTTGGCGTTTGTGTGATTCCTCGCCTCGGCCGCGATCCGCTACCACGGGGAGTGCGCATCGTTGCCGTGAGACCCACTCTTCGCCGGCACGTCTATGCTCTGTGGCGTGCTTCGAACACGCGCCGAAGGGCCATAGGAGTGACGATAGAAGCATTTCGAAATGCAGCGTCTATGATCGCGAAGGCGCACCCGCCACTCGCGACAAAGGAAGCTGGGAAGCGGACGCAGAACAGAAGAGACAGCTAGAGCTAGTCCGGATTCCAGGACACTCATCCCATGAAGGGCCCGAGCGGTTGTGCAGCAAAGTTTAAGTCGGTGGCTTTGCGATATTGGAGAAAGCTGAGTGTTTTTTCTCGATCCAGCACGGCAAAATCTGTGGGATACTGTGGTCGCTATGTGGGTCTGCAGGACTCAAGGCGGCAAGCATTTTCGTACAATAAACGTACAATGGATTGGGCAATGAGGCCTTTTTGGCCGTTGTAGCACTTCCTGGAATCAGTAACTTACGTGCTGTCAATATAGTGATTAGTTCGACTCCCGCCGCCTCCACCACTATCTCGTTTATTATCAATTAGTTACAGTAACATTTTAATTTCGTACAATAGGTGTGCAACAGCGGATGCTCCGTCGGTCTTTTGCACTCATTCTTTTCTCCACTAACAAACCATTCGAACGATCGGATTATTCCTCGCAAGGAAATCTACTTGGCTCTCTAACTTCGTATGGATGAACGAGAGTAGAACAAGCGGAGAGCGACCGGTCCCTGCGAGTGTCAGCCCTTCGGCGCACGCGCGAGGCGGAGTCTCGCGGCCATTGTCACCAGGTCGGGAGAGAGTCGGCCTTCATCTTTCGCATCACCTGACCTCGGTGCGCCTTGACCGTGATCTCGCTGATGTTGAGCTCGCCACCGACCTGTTTATTCAACAGGCCGGAGGCTACCAACGCCATGACTTGCCTTTCACGAGGTGTGAGCGACGCGTAACAGTCGCGGAGCGCCCGTAGCTCCGCCTCGCGACCAAGTGTGGTCTCGCTGCGCTCGATGGCGTTTCGGATGGCACTCAACAATACATCGTCGCCAAATGGCTTCGTCAGGAACTCGACAGCGCCCGCTTTCATGGCCTGGACGGACATTGGTATGTCACCGTGACCCGTAATGAAGATGATCGGCATGTCGATCCGATCGCTGGCGATGCGCTTCTGCAGATCGAGACCATTGAGACCTGGAAGAGAAACGTCAAGTATGAGGCAGCTCGGAACACGGACTCGTGGGCGGCTGAGAAATTCCTGTGCGGACGCGAATATTTCCGGTTGCCAGCCTTCGCAGCGAATCAACAACTCCAGCGACTCGCGTAAGGTGGCGCAGACCCGCGTCGCGGATCTGCGGAATCTGCGAACGAAGGAAATCACTCGCAGCGGCCAGTACTGGGCCTTCGCACATTTCCCGCATGATTCGCCGCGGTGCACACCGCTTCGATTCCCAGGGCGTTCTGGCAAACGTTGATCGCGTGGACTGCGAGAATCCTGATGGTCAGAGAGTCCTGGTTCTGAGCAACACCGCCGCAGCGCGTCCCGTGGTGCTGCAAATGGGCGCGATGATGGCGGAGTTGACCTTGGAGAGTGATTCCATAACGACGCTGACGTGGAGGTGAATGCTTCCTAACGCGTGAGAGTGAATTTCTCCCGTAGTTGGATATTGTCGGAAGAACCTCCAACCAGGATTGGGAAGGCACCCGGTTCCGCAGTCCAGTCGCCTTTCTTGACGTCATAAAAAGAAAACGCTCTGCGATCGAGTTTTAGTGTGACGCGCTTAGTCTCGCCGGGTTTGAGTCTCACTTTTGCGAATCCTTTCAACTCCTTTACCGGCCGAGGCACGCTGGCGGCGGCGTTCCCCACATACAGTTCCGCCACTTCGGCTCCCTCGCGATGGCCTGTGTTTTTCACGTCAAAGGAAACCGTGACTGGCTCGTTCAAGTCTCCCGTTTGGGGGCTCACGGACAACTTGCCATATCCAAACGTCGTATAGGAAAGACCATAACCGAAAGCGAATAAAGGCTTCGTTTCAGAACGATCGAAATGCCGGTATCCCATGAAAATACCTTCCGAGTACTGCACGCGTTTCTGGCTCCTTTCGGGATAATAGCTGTGGAACGTTGGGTTGTCTTCCCAACGGCGTTCAAAGGATGCAGGCAGCTTGCCGGACGGGCTGTAGTCACCGAAAAGGATTTGCGCCAGAGCCGTTCCTCCCTCCTGACCTGGGTACCAAGCATGCAGAATCGTGGGAACGCGGTCGACCCACTGGGTCATGTCCACGTTCCCGCCGGCGGTGAGCACAATGATCGTGTTCTTGTTGACCGCACTGATTTGCTGGATGAGCTCGTCTTGGCCGCCGGGCAGCTGAAAGGTTCGGTCAAAACCCTCACTCTCGGTCTTAGGATCGAATCCTACACAAATGACTACTGCGTCAGCCTTCGCGGCGAGAGCCTTGGTTTTGCTGCCGATGAATGACTCGGCTCGAGTCACTCCGAAACCAATGATGGCACTCCCCACTGCTTCGAAATATTCCAGACGGATCTTGTACGGCTGGCCCGCTTCCAGATGCCTGGTACCGCTATCGACGGTCTGGGAATGACGTTGCCAGTCATCGATCACCGTCTCGTCGCCGATGTAGAGCCGAGCCCCATCATCCGCGGACGTGAAGAACTTGTAATCACCGGACTTCTGGGGCACGAAGTAACCCGTCCAGCGAATCGAGAAATGATCGACCGGCTGGTCCGGAGCAAAGCTGCCTTCCCCCCAGTCGAAGTGGACATGCTTGTCAGTGCGCACTAGAACAGGATTGCCCCGCAGGTCTTCATTATCAAAATATTCCCCCTTCAAGCCGCTCTCGCCGCCGGGCGCAGTGATAAATTCGGAGATCTCAAATACCTCGTCGAGAGCAGGTTCGTCAACCGCGTACAAAACTCTAGCCTTTGTCCCCAGGCGATTGCTGATGCCTTCCAGATAGCTGACTGCATGGAACGGCTTGGTTTCAGCACTACCGCCACCACTGAACACCGCCGGGTAAGCATCCGGGCCAATCACCGCAATGGTTTTTACTTTGCTTTCATCGAGCGGAAGCAAGTTGCCGGAGTTCTTCAGCAAAACCATGCCTCCCCTGGCCATCTCGATGGCAACTTGCCGGCCTTCCTGACTATAGGTAGGAATGCCTGTATCCGTCTGGGCTTGGTCGAGGAACCCGAACTCGATTGCCTTCCGCAAAATTCTTCCAACCTTGTCGTTCAAAGTCGCGACCTGGATCTTACCGTCCTTGAGAGCGGGAGGCAGAGCTTCACTGTTCATGAAAGTCGGAGACGGCATCTCGAGATCGAGCCCGCCCTTCGCCGCTGCGACCCCGTCGTGCGTAGCTCCCCAATCTGACATGAGAATGCCATCGAAGCCCCACTCTTTCTTGAGGATCTCATTATTCAGATGATCATTCTGTGTCATGTAAACGCCATTCACCAGGCTGTAGGCGTCCATTACTGCGCCCACCTTCGCTTCCTTCACCGAGGCTTCGAATGCCGGCAAATAGATTTCGCGCAAAGTTCTTTCATCGATGTCGGAGCTGAGAGTCATGCGTGCGAATTCTGAGTTGTTGCCGGCAAAATGTTTTGCGGTTGCGATTACACGTTGTGCCTGCATTCCTTCAATCACGGAAACAGCCATTCTAGAGGCGAGGAAAGGGTCTTCTCCGAAATATTCGAAGTTGCGGCCATTCATCGGCGCCCGATAGATGTTCATGCCCGGAGCCAGAATGAAATGCACACCGCGGGCGCGCGCGTCCTTGCCCATCGAGGCACCGAATCGCTCTGCGAGTAGAGTGTCCCACGAAGCGGCCAGGGCAATGCCGGCGGGATACGCGGTGGTTAGGCCGTAGTCGTGAACGCCCATCGGGCCATCGGACATCTTGAGAGCGGGTATCCCGAGCCTGGCGATTGGCCGCGTGTAAAAGTCATTGGTGCCGCCGATGATCTCGATTTTCTCTTCCAACGTCATTTGGCCCAGAATCGAATCGACTCGCCCCTCCACATCTGCTTTCGGGGGCGGGGCCTGAGCAATAGTGAAATGACCAAGGGAGAGAAGAACAAGAGCGGGCAATAACCCACGGTTACTCATAGTCGTTGGCTCCGTAAGCTGTAACGAAGTAACTTGGCCGCGATTCGCCAAATCTCAGAGATCGTATCCTACTCGCTGGATCGCTGGTACGCCCGGACATAATCCACCAGCATAGTTTGAGGGAAAACTGTAGTGGCGTCTGGATTTCCCGGCCAGTTGCCTCCCACCGCGACGTTAAGCAGCAGGGAAAAAGGATGATCGAATACCCACTTCCAGCCAAGACTCAGATCTGATCGAGAGCGAGTGACGTATGATCGCGATCAATTGCGGCGCGCACAAGTTGAGTCCGAAGATAAGTAGCGTGGAATGTGGACTCAACCTCGAAAATAACCTGGCTATCACTTAGTGGTCTCCTTCGTGAAACTGTTGCACCAGATATTCGCTCGTACGAAGAGTGAAGGCAAGAATTGAAAGGGTGGTTGTTTTGTCAGTACAGTTCAGGAAAACGCTGGCGTCACACACGTACAAATTGGCTACGTCATGGGTCTGTCCAAAGCGATTGGTGACAAACTTCTTGGCGTCATTCCCCATGCGGCATGTGCCAGTCTCGTGCAAACTGTACCCGGGCATTTCAGGTTCCTCTGCGGCGTATTCCAAAACTCCGCCGGCAGCATGGAACACGTCAGCAGAAATCTTCTTGGCATGCTGGAACATCTGCAACTCGTTATCTCCCCATTGGAAATGAATACGGGCCTTGGGAATTCCGAATGAATCCTTCGCTTCCGGGTCGATATCCACAAAGTTCTTGTCGGAGGGTAAAGTTGGAGCCTGCACCGTGAGACTAACTGGGGTAGGATAGCGGCGCTTGATTTCGCGCTTGAAAGACGAGCCGAAGCCCTCGATCTGATCGTGGTACGAGGGAAACTCCGAACACCCCCCGTCTGGATAGACCGAATAGCCACGGACAAAGTTTTCTTCATGTGCGTGTTCTAGATTCTGCCAGCGTGGCATCCACGCGATTGAATTGGCGCCTACATTGTCCGGAAAGCTGGGCTGCCCCAGAAGCTGCGGCAGATAGCCGCTCGCAGTAGTAGCGTACAAGTGGTCACACAGGTTGCGCCCCAGTTGCCCGCTAGAATTAGCAATGCCATTCGGCCAATGCCGCGATTTTGAGTTCAACATGATCCGGGCGCTTTCGATACACGATGCGGCTACCACCACTGAGCGCCCCCGGACCTCATATTCCTGCCGCGATTCACGATCAATGTATGCCACTCCCGAGGCGCGACCGTTTTCGTCTACAAGAATATTCTTGGCCACGGCTTTCGTTCGGAGTTCCAGGTTTCCGCTAGCTTCAGCTACCGGCAGCAAGAACCAAGGCGAGGAGAAGAAGGCGCCTACTTCACAGCCAAAGGTACAATCTCCACAGAAGTGACACGCAGGATGCCCCTCGTGTGCCACGGTAAGCTGCGCGAGACGATCCGGTAAATAGGGTACACCAACTTTCTCCGACCCTTTTTGAAGAATCATGTCGAGACATCTGAAATTGAACGGTGGCAGGTAGACTCCGTCGGGGTTGCTGGGACGGTTCTGCACTGTGCTGGCCACGCCGATCATCTTTTCCACCCGAGTGTAGTAAGGAGCAATCTCGCCATAGGTGACGGGCCAGTCTGCGTCATATCCGTCTAGAGTGGCAGCCCTGAAGTCGATATCGCCGAAGCGCGCTGAGCTTCGTCCCCAAAAATTGGTTTTTCCACCTACAGCGGAACAACGCGGCCACATCCACTTCGTGCCCGGCGCGGTGGTATACGCGATGTCGTGTTCCCAGGCCCCTTTGTTGTACTCCGAGTCCAGGAAGTCGGGCATGTCCTTCATGCGCGTCTTGGGGTCGCCGAAACCTCGATATTGCATTTCCCATGTCATTCGATGGTTTCGAAAGTCCTTTTCCGGATCAAGCCGCCGCCCGGAATTCAAAGCACAGACCTTGAGTCCAGCCTCGCACAAGGTTCTGATCGCCATGCCTCCCCCAGCGCCGGTTCCGACCACAATGACGTCGTAAATCTGTTTTGGCATAGGCCCCTTGTTATTGGGAAGGTGCAGGATCAAGATGGCGGTGTTCCGGATCATCCTTGTGGGGACAAGCAGGAGACTCGGCGTAGTACCTCAAGCCGGGAAAATCCAACTCCTTCAAGCCGATTTCGCTCGTGTAAAAACCCATCACTGTGTATTCCCGTACAAGATCAAAAAACTTCTGGCCAGATTCGTCGCCAGCCCGGAATTTCTTTCGGTAAGCGAGGGACTCCAGGAGAGCTGCCTGCTGATCAGGATTGAGCATCACGAATGCCTTGCCCCAGGTCTCGTGGCTGCGCATGTTCAGCCAACTTAGGCCGGCGCGGAAATCCCGCTGTAATTCCGGATCTCGTGACACCATGAGGTCGACGAATTCCGAGACTCCCGCATCGTGCGCGCCGGGTGTATCGTCTGAGGGAATGATCAGATCGGTGAGGCGCTCAACCAGGGCGTATTCCGGCGCACTGAAGAAGACTGGACGATAGACTGCGGGCTTGATCTGCGCCAGCGGGTTGCCAATGTGGCTGCAAGCAAACGTCCACTTGCTAAAGCCGGGGAACGTTGCAACTCCAGCCGCCATCGCCAGAATGCGCAAGATTTCTCGCCGTTCTATGCTTTGTCCGGCCATCTGTATCTTTCTTAGTTGTTTCCTTGCGAATGATCCAACCACGCAACGAGAACGGTGCATGCAGCACGCCCGAACGTCAGAATTCTGGAGTGAACGACTTTGCCATTTCCAGAGTAATGCGCTGCTGGTGCCGGTACGCGAGGTTGGCCATGTGCACTGCGATCGCCGACCGGTAGCCGATTTCGACCGGAGCATTCGGAGTCTTACGACTGCGCACACATTCGATCCAGTTGGCCATATGATCCTGTTCTGGAGTTTTCCCGGTGAGTGCTGCCCCATGCGGCCGATTGACCTTTTCAGGATAGTAGCGGATGAACTCTCCCTCTTCACCATTCACCATATCGGACTCTCCCCATCCGTGTTCGATGGTTCCGTCACTGCCCAGAATGTGCTCGCCCAATCCAAAATGCTTGTTGCTGAAGGTGGATTGCCAGGTCACAACGAGGTCGTTGGGGAAATCTAAGGTCACTGCGATTGTGTCCGGCACCTCACGGCCGTCCTTTTCAGAAAAGACCCCGCCCGACATGAACGCGGCAGTTGGCACCGTCAGATCAAGCGCGGTCATGACCCATGCGATCTGATGGACCATATTTTCGGTCACGTTCCCGCCGGAAAACTCCCAGAACAAGCGCCAGTTTAAGAGTCTGTAGGGATCGAATGGCCGGTTGGGCCGGCCGTTCAGAAATGCACTCCAGTTGACGTTCTGGGCAGTACAGTCGGATGGAACAGGACGCACCCACTGTCCCTCCCCGTGTGGAGTGTTGCGGCTCATCCACGATTCCACTTGGGTGACCTTGCCGACCATTCCGTCCTTGATCCACTTTCTTGCGTCCTGCAACGCGCCCGAACTTTCCCACTGTAGTCCGATTTGGACGATGCGGTCAGATTGTGTCGCTGCCGCCAGACATTGCTCGGCTTCAGGGATTGACCAGGTCATAGTCTTCTCGGAGTAAAGATCTTTCCCCGATGCCAGGGTGTCGAGAAAATGTCGAGCATGCGTGTGCAGTGGGCTGGCGACGATGACCGCATCAACGTCTTTGATATCCAGCAGGCGTCGATGATCGTCGAAGGTTTGAATGCCAGGGACCTTCCTCTCGGCTGTATCGCGGCGCCGGCTGTAGACGTCCGCCATGGCTACTAGTTGGATGTTCGGAACATTCAAGACCTCCTCGAGCAAATCTTGCCCGCGGTTTCCTACGCCAATCATGCCCACGCGTACGCGATTGTTTGCGCCCAGTACGCTTGAATGTGGATAAGCCAGGAAGGCCGCCGTGCCCAAGGCCGCCTGTTGCAGAAAACCCCGCCTTGTGCTGCCTGTCATGTTGTCGTGCCTCCGGACGAGAGTTACAGCGCTCCGGCTTCTTGCAGAAGCTCTTTCATTCCTGCCCAACTCCGGCGCGAAGATTTCTCCGGCGTGCCCCCGCCGTCCCAGTGGGTTTCCAGGCTAACCGCGAAATGATAACCGTCACGTTTGAGCGCCTTAAACTGTCCGAGCCAGTCGACGATCCCGGCTCCCATCGGCGCCCAATCGTAATTGTTCTTACCCGTTTTAACAGCGTCTTTGCAATGACAGTGGCCGATCCGGTCCTTGGGCAGAAGATTGTAGCCATCAGGAAACGGCTTTTCCCCGCTGGCGGCAGCGTTTCCTGGATCCCAGTTCAGCATGAGAGATTGAGACTTGACCGCCTCCAAAACCTTGGCGGCCTCGGCTCCAGTGGCGGTATTGAGACCGGCATCATTTTCCAGGAGCAGGGTGATGCCTTTCTTACCCGCCTTGTTGGCCGCTTCCAGGAGTTTCTCATTGATCGCCGCGCGATACGGCGTTTGGTCATCCAAGCGCCAGAAATCGAAGCAGCGCACGCGATCGGTCTGAAAGGTCTTTGCCAGTTCGATCGCACGCTCCAGCACTTCGTCCTGCTGATCAAAGGTAAAATCGGCGTGGAAATCTCCGTGCACGCCGAACTTCGATTGGGGAGCTCCCTTCCAGTCCACTTTGAAGAGTGGACTGGCGATATCGGTCACGCGCAGCCCGTATTTCTCAAGAATACGACGCGCCTCCTCGACTTCTTTTGAGTTCAGATGGAGAATGTTCTTATTCCACATGCCGCGAAGCTCGATCCACTGCATCCCGAATTCGCGCGCGGCAACCTCGCAGGCGCGGCCAAAGTCTTGTGAGATCTCGTCGTTGATAATGGCGATGCGGAAAGGGGAGTTCAGGGCCTGAGCTTGCCCGGTTTCTTGCTGATCGCCGAGGGGAGAATCCCTTGGCCCAAGCAGCGGCTTTGGCGTCATATGAGCATGACTGGGCAGAGACACCGCGGCGGTAGCGGCTACGGCTGCTCCAAGGCCGGCCAGAAACTTGCGCCGCGCAACCCGCTCAGGAATTTCGTCTTTCAAACAGTGCTCCCTCAAACAGCGGCCTCAGCAGAAGTGCCTTACTCAAAGCGCAGAACTCGAAAGAAGCGATGAGGCACCTGAAGCTTTCTTGAGATCGATCGTGGCATTGCTGATCAAAGGCTTCGCCCAAAAACCGACGCTGAGGACAAAACCAAATGTGGCATAGAGAAAAGCTAATCCGGTGCGTAGTCCGACGTGGTCGCCGATGCCTCCGATAATCACCGGGACCACGGCTCCGCCAACGATGGCTGTGCTCAAAATCCCCGAAAACGAACCGTGGTGCTCCGCCACTGAATTAAGCGCGAGCGAAATGACGATCGGCCACATCACCGACGCGAACAAGCCGATCGCGGGAAAAGCAAGCACTGACACATTCGCCGGACCCAGCAAAGCGGCGGATAGACAAAACAACGCACCGACGCACGCGCCAATCAGAACCTTGCGGCTGTCGAATATTTTCAAGAGCAACATGCCGATAGAACATCCCCCCGTGAGCAGTCCCCAGAACCAGGAGACCGCCGTCGCGCCTGTGGTGTGAGGATCGAAACCATGGTACTGGTAGAGAAATTTCGAAATCCAATCAGCGGTGCCCTGCTCACAGCCCACATAAGCGAACATAGCGACGAAATACATCCAGACCACGCGCTTACGCGCCAGGCTGCGATACATCTCCCACGATCCAGCACGTTCCTCGGCAGTATACTGAACGCGAGGAAACCTGGAAAAAGACAAAATCGCAACCATCAGCAAGGTGAAAGCTGCGAAAATCCAATACATCGAGGCCCACGGCAGCCCGGCAGGCGTCCATCTCCCCAGAACCCTCAGAAAAACATTTTGCCCAGATGAACGTCCATTCAGGTTGAGCACGAGATAAGAATAGATTCGCGGGCTAATAAAAGATGCGCTGCCGAAAACCAGTTGTGCCAAAGTCGAATTGAAAGCATAGTTTTCTTCACCACCCGCAACGCGGAGCAGCGGGTTGATGGCTACTTGCAGCGTAGCCATCCCGGCGCCGATCAAGAACAATGAAACAATTGCGACACGGTATGAAGGAAACAGAGCGAAACTCAAGGACCCCAGCGTGCCCACCAGAAACGCCGCTACCATCACAGGTTTCTCAGTGAATCGTTCCACCAGAACACCCGCAGGAATTGACATCACCCCATACGCAATAAAGAAAGCGAAAGCCAGAAATCCCGCGGCGGTCAGGCTTACATGGAAACTGCTGATGATGTCCGGCACAATCGGACCAAGAATATTGGTCAACAAGGAGATCACGAAAAACGTGAGAAGCACAATAACGACCATGTAGCGATTTCTTGGCATCAGTAATCCGTAAGTCTTTGCAGACATCTGCCCCCATTGTGAAGGTCAAGCATTGGGATCTCCAGGCCGGAAGCGATCGTGCCAGACCCTCGCCGCGCCGATAAGGTTGGTATCTTCCCCGAGCGACGCCAGGGCAATTTCGGTCTTCTCGAATGGGACAAAACGGCAGCCGCGGCAAATCACCGTGCGGATGCCATCAAGAAACAAAGCTGCACTCTTCATCACGCTTCCGCTCAAGATGATCACGTCGGGGGCGAACAGGTTGATGAGATTGGCCAGACCAAGGCCCATGTAATAGGCCTCTCGTTCAACCGTCTGGCGAGCCAAAGGGTCGTCCTCTTGTGCGAGCTGGCAGATAAGCTTGGCCGTGAGATGTTTGCGATGCGGATACTCAGCCGGCGCATTGGCCTCAAGCCATGCCACCATCGCCGGACCAGCGGCCAGCGATTCCCAGCAACCTCGGTATCCGCAAGAACAAAGCGGTCCAGATGGATCGATGACCTGGTGGCCAAGTTCGGGATGAGCTCCATCCACGCCGCGGTAAAGGCGTCCGTCGAAAACAATTCCGCCGCCAATCCCGGTTCCCACCGTCACATAGATGAGTCGTGATTTGTTCTTTCCAGCGCCCCAACCCGCCTCCGCCAGAGCGGCCGCATCGGCGTCGTTTTCCAAAGCTACCCGCACCTTGAACATCCGCGCCAAGTCCACTCCCGGGTTCTGTCCACGCCATCCCGGAAGAAAATCAACCTCGCCAAACTTCCCGGAGAACGGGTCCACCGGACCCGTGGACCCAATCCCTATCCCGGTAAATTCAACACCAGCCGTTCGCGCCGTTTCTCGCAGCATGCTGGCGATTGCAGCCAGGCCGTTGGCGTAGCTCTCGGTATCGGTGGGTGTTTCTTTCCGGGATAATACCTGCCCGCTGTCATTCACCATGCCGACCGCTATTTTTGTACCGCCTATGTCAACGGCCCCGATCATGTGGCATCCCCTGCCAGTTCCCTAAAGACCCACAAACAGCTTCACAGCTCAAGCAATCAGAATGTGATTCGAAGTGCAAACTGCAGGACTCGTGGCATGTGGGCGCCGGTCGGATACAGGAAGTTCGTTGTGCCCACGTAGTTGTTCACGCCGTTCCATTGCGTGTGGTTGAAGACATTGAACGCTTCCGCCCGAAATTGGAGTTGTAGTTTTTCATTTGGCTTGAAGACTTTGTACACCGACGTATCGAAGTTGGTGCGACGAGGCAGATTCAGGCTGTTCCGGCCCGAATCGCCGAAAGTCAGGCCCTGCGGCTGCTCATAAGCGAGACAGTTGAGCAGCGGATGGGCCTTAGTACCGGGGACGGTACAGCTCGAGTCCGGACTGGCGTGAGGGTCACCAATGCGGTCGGCGTACGAGCCATTATAGGTAATCCCGTCAGCAACCCCGGCGTTATCGCCGTAGATGCCATCCACCACAGAAAAAGGATCGCCGCTCTGGTGTGTCATGATGCCGGCAAACTCCCATCCGCCGAGGAAAGTGTGGGTGAGTCCTTTGCCGGCGAAGTAGGGCTCTTCGTAAACCCAGGCCACGGTCAGAATGTGGCGTTGATCATAATTGGAGCTGGAGTAGTTGCTGTGGATGTCATAGGAATTTACGAAGTTCCCATCCAAATTGTCAGACGAATCATCCAGCGAGTGACTGTACGTGTAGGCTACGTCGAGGGTAAGTGGACCGTCGGTCTTGCGCAGCGAAAATTGCAGTGCGTTATAGTTCGAGTTAGCTTCCGGCTCCACGCGTTGGAGTGAGTCCAAGCTGTAAAACGGCCGAAACGGATTCGGATCATTTCCGCACGCGACGTCCAGGTTGATCGCGGGCTGGCCTGTAATAGTTTGGCCATTCACCACGAACGTGGGGTCGAGGATCCCGCCGGCTTGGGAGCCACAAATATTTCCATTGATAGGTTGGCCGGGTTGGAACGGGTTTTCTGAAGCGGGTATCGCGTGCAAAGAATTTTCTTCGTGTGTCAAAGTAAGATGCGTTCCTTTAGCCCCGACGTAGGCGATCGTCGCCACCGCGTGTTGGATGAGATCGCGCTGCAAGTCCAAATGCCACTGCTGAACATAAGGCCATTGCTCGATGTCCGGAATTGTGACGGTCGAGAGCGGGAACAGCAACCCTTGCCCACCCACGTTGTTGTAGCCAGTGATGTTGAATTGGGTTGGCGTCTGCACTAGCGGAGGCGAGCCCTCGAGACTCTCCGCGTTGGCCTCTTGCCCATTGGTGTGCTCGAAGAAAATTCCGTAGCCGCCGCGGACAGCCATCTTGCCGTTGCCCAGAGGATCCCACGCAAACCCAAGGCGCGGAGCGGGATTGAACACGTGTCCTTTCAAGCATCCCCGCGGCACTCCGCCCACGCCGCACTGCACTATGCCATCGAACGCGGTTGTCGAAGGCGTGAGAATGAGCGCTCCCTCTTGCCCGGTTACATTGCCCGTCACATCAATCTGAGGAGCCAGGGCACGGTTATAAGCTAGTGGATCCCAATTAAATACTTGATGGTTTTTCTCCCAGAAAGTGCCGAACAGACTGATGCGCAGCCCCAGATTCAAGGTTAGATTCTTGAAGATGTGATAGTCGTCCTGAAAATAGGGCTCAAACATCTTATAGTTGGTGTGATATTTCGGCTGAGCATTCGCCTGCTGGAAGTTCGCAATATTCCCCAGCAGCATGTCCGCGAAGGCATTTCCGGTGGAGACAGGCGCCGTGCTGTCGAACGTCAGATCGCCGCCCTGGTCCGAAAACGAGTATTCGTTCTTTTCCGCGTTGACGAAGTAGCCGCCGAATTCCAGTTTGTGCTTGCCCAGACTCTTGGTGACATTATCGCGATACGTGAAGGTCGGGTTCGAATTCGACCAGGGAAGAGAGTAGGGGCCTTCGCAGAATCCGCCGCCGTAGTCCCCTGACGTACTCAGGCAGATGTCTGGCAGCTTGCCGTTATAAATGGGAAATAACCCGGGCATGGTGAAATTGCTGCCTCGCGTCCAAACCGCCGGGTTATTGTTAGTTATCTTTAGATGATCAGTGGTATAGCTTGCGGCAAATTCGTTGAGCAAGGTCGGCGAAATCGTGCCCACGATCCTCGCGACGATCTCAACACCTGGACCGACGAAATGCGATCGGATCGTCGGGAAGTTGGTGCTTTCGAAGCTTTCGGTGCCGCTGATAGTGTCCCAGGAATCGTGGATGAGGCGGAAAGTGGCGCGTAATTTGGGATTGAAATCGTGATCGATCCGTATCAGGTTTTCGAGCCATTGCGTCGGTTGACCTACGGCTTCGGCGAACGCGGCCTGCCCGCTGTTGATGGTGTTCGGTGCGGGAATCATGGGAAGTAGAATCTGCGCGTTCGGATCGATAAATGGAATCTGATTATTTGGAAACGGATTTCCTGTACTTGGATCGATGGGGCAGTCGGTTGGATTGGGGTTTAGTGGTGCACATTGGTCACTGAAATTTCCCTGCCGGTTCGCCATCGATGGAACGTAGTTGAAGAAGTTGAAAGGAACGACCTCGCGGCGCCAGTTCTGTAACCAAAAAAAGAACGTATGGTTCTTCCAGATCGGGCCTCCCACGCTGTAGCCGAAGTCGTGTTTGTGATAACCGGCTACGGGCGTCCCCGGTTGGTCGAAATAGTTGTGGGCGTTGAAAGCCTCATTCCGCAGGAATTCCCACACCGAGCCGTGAAATGCGTTTGTCCCCGATTTTGTTTCCACCTCGACCGTGCCCGAACCATTGCGCCCGTATTGCGCTCCGTAGTTTGAAGTCAGCACCTGGACTTCCCCAATCGCCTCGACGCTGGGATAGACGTTCAGCGAAAAGTTGCTGCCGTTATCCATCATGTCGCCGCCGTCCACTTCCCAGTTGTTGTACTCCGTGCGGCCGCCGTTGACGCTGTAGTTGACATTGGCCGCTGCACCCACCTGGCCTTCATCCTGCCCGGTCTGATTGCTCACACCCGGCACGAGCGTTATCAACTGCGTAAAATTGCGTCCATTCAATTGCAGTTGGAGAACCTCCTTGCCGGTAATCGTACCGCCCAGTTCGTTGGATTCCGTATTCACCTGGGCCAGGCCTTCTCCCTTCACGTTGACTTCCTCATGGGTGTCGCCAACTTGCATGACAATGTCGATGCGGGCATTCTGGGCCACACGAAGGGGGACGCCTTCAGCCTGATATTTGCGGAATCCTGGGGCAGAGACGGTAATGTCGTACCGTCCCGGCTGTAACGCGGCAGCGACATACTCGCCGGCGGAGTTACTCTGGACCTCACGAACGACATCCGTGGCAGTGTTCTTAATGATGACATCGGCTTTGGGGAGCACGGCCCCCGATCTGTCTCGAATCGTACCCGTGAGGGAGGCTGTGTCCTGAGCTAACACAACGCTCGGGACCAGCAAAAGTCCCAACAGAAGCCAACGGAGCCGCAAAACCTTTTTGCCCATGTTCTCCCTCGCTGCTCTCGAATCATGGCTTTACAACTGCGAGTGCCTGCTTTGCCTGCGGATCAGCCTTTGATGCTCTTGGAGGCCTCATCCCACGAAACGGCGGTCTTGCGAAAATAAGATTCATTCGCCATGTGGCAGGCCAGTGCCGCATGGTGGCCGAAGACGGCATCTTCGACGACCGGCTTGCGGGAACGCACAGCCTCGAAAAAGTTCCACAGGTGCGGTTTGATGTCGTCGTAATCTGGACCCCGGAACGCCACCGTCTCTGGCATGGGCTCGTGACCCAACTTCGGATCATTCTCCGCGTGCCACTGCTTCTCATAGGCGTTACGCATCGCGCGGGGGAATCCTGCGTCGTAGTAGCTGGGTCCCGAGTCCTTCCCGGTTTGGGGTGTATAGCTCAGCCCGAATTCGGTGACTTCAAGGATCCCCTTCGAGCCTTGGATGCGGTAGGTTTCTGGCATCTCAGTACCCTGGTTCAGTCGCATGTAGACCGGGAGATCGGTGTAATAAAAGAGGCTGGCCTGAACGTCGGGCATGTTACGGCCATCCTTCCAGCGGCGGATTCCGCCGATCGCCATGGCCTGCCGGGGAGCTTCATTCATATTCAGCATGAACATCATGCCGCTGATCAAATGAACCAAAAGATCGCCAGCCAGACCGGTGCCGTATTCCTTCCAGCAACGCCACCGGGCAAAGATGTAGGGATCGAACGCGCGCTTGGGGACAGTCCCCTGCCAGGTGTCCCAGTCGAGCGTCTCGGGAGACAGATCGGTGGGCGGGGGATATTCCCAGGCACCGGTCGGGTCGTTGCGGCCCAGCCATCCCTCGACCAACATCAGGTCGCCTAACATTCCCTGGGAGATGAGTTCCCTGGCCTTGGCGCAGATTAGAGAGCTCACGCGTTGCGAGCCGATCTGCACAATGCGCCCGGTTTTCTGGGCAGCCGCAACCATCTCGACGCCATCGGCGGCGCTGTGCGACATGGGTTTTTCGCAGTAAATGTCCTTGCCCGCGCTTACCGCGTCCACGACCACCTGCTTGTGCCAGTGATCGGGCACCGCCGCCACAATGCACTCGATGTCTTTGTTGGCCAGCAGCTCGTGATAGCGGCGAGTGACGGGAAGATTAGGCTGGTCTGTAATCTCGCGAGCCAGAGTGTGACGTCCGTCATATAGATCGCAGGCTGCGACGCATTCCACCCCAGGTAATTCGATGGACTGACCCAGCAGTTGGGATCCCTGCATGCCCACGCCGATCATGCCGAAGCGGACCCGGTCGCTGGCCGCAACCGGGCGCGGCGAGGCCAAAAGTGGTGTGGGATTCAGCAGCATGGTTTTCGTCGCGAGAGATGCGCCCGCGGCAGCGGCACCGATTTCCAGGAATCTACGGCGCGAGAATTTGCTCATGTTGATGGTTCCTCGCTTCTTGTGATTTCTTGTCTGCTACTTCTTTACTTTCTTGATCGCAACTTCTTTGGAAAACACGATGTCGTTGTCTTTCGGGGCTCCCACTTTTTCGTGCAGCAAACCCCACTCGTCTTCGACGATGTAAGAGCATAGACGAAAAGAATCACAGTCCACCCCTGACAGCTCTGCCAGACGTTCCGCCGCAAGCTGCGCGGGGATGACATCGATGAGGAATTGCCACTCAGCCGGCACTTCCGGAAGACGGAAAACCAGATCTCCAGCAGCCTCAGGGACGTCTTGTCCGATCAGCATGACGGAAGCGCCCAGTCGCTTCAGATCCCGCGCCACCGCCAGATCCTGGCCGCGCATGCGCCGTGCGTCGATCCATATACTGAAACGTGAACCTTCCGCCACCATCTCCTGCGGGCCATGCCTAAAAGCACTTGTCCCCATGGCGGTGGCCGGTGACTTAACACCTTCCTCCCATAGAAGCCTAGCCTCGTGGCAGCTGCCCAGACTCGAACCGCGCGCCAGAAAGTAACAGACGCTGCCTGGTAACAACCAGCCCGAGTCCGCAATCTGCTCTTGCCAACCTGCGAGGAATCGACCCGTCTCGGCGACGCCGTGCGACAGTGAATCTGCGAGGGCGTCATCAAAGGTACCCACGGTGGCGCTGGCCAGAGCACCGGTTGCAGCAGCTAACGTGGAATACGTGTTGACCGAAATTCCATGATCCAATCGGGCTGCAACCACAATCGGGATCTGCGCTTCCTGCGCAAGTGGTCCATCCTCTGAATTCGTCACGCCGATCACGCGGGCACCGCACTCTCGGGCCTTCTCCAGTAGATGAACGATCTCGACACTTCGGCCCGTCCGCGAGATAACCAGAAGCACAGCATTGGGGGGAATTGTGGCAAACTGCAACAATTCAGCGGCATCATGCATGTAGACCGGACGACGACCCAGTGAAAACAGGGGTCCCGCCGTTAGCGCGGCGTGCCAACTGCTGCCGATTCCTGTCAGATAAACGTGGCGGGCGTTCCGAAGAACTTCCGCTGCCTCAGCTAGCCGGCGCTGCCCTGCTCCACGCAGATAGTCAATTGTCCGCTGGAGCTCAGCAGGCTGGCGCAGAATATCCTGTAAAAAGAACGTCACTGTATATCCAGGTAAAATCAGCGATTGCGAGGGGTGGAACCGCCCCGCTTACAACCTGTCCCGTCGGGTGGAGAGGAGTGCATCTGTGTAACCGATTTCTGAAATCGGTTTCTTCGCTCTCTCTTTTAGTCATCCTGTACCAGGCTTGTCAAGCATTTTTTGGCTCTGGGCCATGTTTCTTGCCCACATCGCTGCATGGCCTTCACCCTCAATCCGTGATAGGTTCGTCCAAGGAATGGCAATCGGTTGCAGAAAGCGCTTCCTCTTTGGCGCTGTGTCGGGGAAGTTGTCGGGTTCGATGCCAACTTAAGCGCTTCTGGTTCGCCCTCACACTGAGGGACCTCGCCCCGATGCAAGGGAGAATTGATGAGTCACACTATGCGGGAGGTGGCCAAGAAAGCCGGAGTCTCGCCGGCGACCGTATCCCGTGTGCTCAACAAGACCCAATACATCTCTCCCGAGACTGAGAAGCGCGTGCTCGAAGTTGTGCGCCAGCTCAACTATTACAAGAACGTTCATGCCCGGCGGTTGGCAACGGGCCGCAGCGATTTGTTCGGACTCGTGATTTCGGAGATCGCCAACCCGTACTTCCCGGAAATCATCCGCGGATTCCAGGCCGCAGCTTGGGACCGCGGATTCGACGTCCTGCTTCTAAACACCGAATACGTCCAGGCACGCACCGAATCCGTAATCCGGAAGCTGATCGAAAGCGATGTTCGCGGGGTCGCGATCATGACTTCGTCGCTCGACAAGAGCGTGACTGCCGAACTGTCGGCGGCGGGGATTGGCGTCGTGTTCTGCAACCTCGGCCCCCCGGAGCGGCTGATCAGCAACATCTCGATCGATTACCAGCGGGGAATCTCACAGGCCATTGAACATGTGTTTGAGTTGGGCCATCGTCGCGCTGCGGTCATTGCCGGGCCCGGTGACAATCGGACTGCGATTACCATCAAGCGCGCCTTGGTGGCAGGACTGAACGATCGAAAGCTGAATCCTTTTCCAGTGATTGACTGCAACTATCGCGTCGACTCCGGGGCCTCGGCCGTGCGCGCAGTTCTTTCCCAACCCAAGATACCCACGGTGATCTTCTGCGGAAGCGACCTCATTGCGATGGGGGCGATGAAGGCGCTCGAGGAAGAGGGAGTCCAGGTTCCCGGGGACGTCTCCGTTGTGGGCATCGATGATATTTCTTTTGCTTTCCTGGCCCGCCCGCCGCTGACCACCATCAGCGTTCCCCGCGAGCGTTTGGGAGTAATTGCATTTGAAGCTTTGGAAAAAGTACTGAAGCTCAAGCGGCGAAAAGGAGCCGACTACTATCTGGAAACGGAGTTGGTGGTTCGCAGCTCTACTGCTCCCGCGCGGAAGCAGAGTCCTTGCATCGTGCCGCGCGATGCCAGGCAAGAAGCATGAGTTCGCTCAGTTTCATCCCGACTGAAACCGATGGCGATACCAGTGTCTAGCCCGCATTATTCGTGAAGACATCGCGAGCGCCCAGTCATTGGTGCGAAGT
>OCZU010000709.1_pt1 | contig 22450 bp, 14 predicted proteins | sample 1539001 | NCBI WGS metagenome assembly OCZU01 (sample SAMEA3539306, study PRJEB22396) | soil metagenome | biome: tundra; feature: field; material: soil | place: USA | collected 2010-05 | depth 0.15 m | reverse complement strand
GAAACCGGAAAAGTTTCGACCAATGTTTATCTGCGGCGCATCCACAACTTCGCCCTGGACATGACCTGGTTGCCGTGGCCGGTGCTGGCCAAGAAACGCTGGCCGGCCGTCGAGTTCAAGGAAAAACGCGGCATCACACTGGCCGAACATCAGGCCATTGTCGCCCGCGAAAATAATCCCGAACGCAGGGCATTCTATAAACTCGCGTGGCACCTGGGCGCATCGCAATCCGATCTGGCATTTCTTGAGTCGGAGAATGTGGATTGGGACCACCACGTCATTAGCTATAAGCGGATGAAAACCGACACGGTTGCCATCATGCGTTTTGACGATGACATGGCAGAAATCCTGCGGGACTTGCCGGGGAACGGCCCACTGTTTCCGTATCTGCGCACCGTCCGCGCAGGCGACCGGGCGACCGAGTTCAAGCAACGTTGCGATGGACTTGGCATCAAAGGCGTGTCGTTGCACAGCTACCGCTATGCGTGGGCGGAAAGGGCAAAATCGGCGGGCTATCCCGAGCGATACGCGCAGGTGAATCTGGGCCACAACAGCAAAGCCATGACGCGGGCCTATTCGCGCAAGGCCGAGGTGGAAATGCCTTCGTTGAGCGAATACGAACGGCAACAGAAGTCCATTATTGGAAGCCGTGGAACTGAAATTGTGACGCAAAGCGTTACCGCATAAGAAAGACATCATGCAGCCCATGCAAATAAGAGCACTTGGATTGATGCTGTCGGCATTGAAATCCCTTGATAAAGTCATTGCTGAAGCCGACGTTAATATTTTATCGCACGGTCTAACAGAAGACCAAATGAAACTCAAATGAGTGAAAAGAAATCTACTGGCTGGCAGAATATTCGCCGACAATTGGACGACTGGTCGAAACCTGCGCTGATCGCGCTGGTGAAAGATCTTCACGACGTTTCGCCCGACAATCGTGATTTTCTTCTGGCCCGCTTTCAGGCGGAGGAAAACGCCGGCGCGGCCTTGGAAAAATACCGGCACAAGATCATGGAACAGTTCTTCCCTGCGCGCGGCGATGGGAAACTCAAACTGGCCGAGGCGCGCAAGGCCATCCGCGATTATCGCAAGGCCACTGGCAATTTGACGGGAACGATTGATCTGATGCCGAGCCGCAGACGGAAGCCTGCCGCTGATGCGGCTAATCCATTGCCGATCGTGACGAGCGCGAGGTTTTGCAGAGTGGAATGGTCGACGTCGAGAGGCATACGGGTCTACGGGCAGCCCGTGGAACGCAGGAAACCGCGCGTTGGTCACGGCGGGGATAAAGTTTTTAGTTTTTTCCGGGCGCGTGAAAAGTTTATTGCACCCAATAATGGGCCGGCTTCGTGAGAAATTCAACCAGTTCAATTCCCTGTCCGCCGACAAGCAATTTGCGCTTCAGTTTGAAGTGTTTGGCAAAAGCCTCCATCCCCGGCAGCGATTCAGCCCGACGCCCGCTTTTCACTTCGATGGCAACGGTGGTCTTGCCTTGGCGCAGGACAAAATCCACTTCCTGATTCCGTTCCCGCCAATAGGTCAATTCGATGTTAGTGCCGAAACTGGTGTTCAGCAGGTGCGCGCCGACGCAGGATTCAACCAAGCGCCCCCAATAATTGCCATCCTGCCGGGCTTCCGTCGCAGTCCGGTTGTCCTGTGCGGTCATCAAGGCTGTGTTCAACACTTGTAATTTGGGGCTCGATCCGCGTTGCCGAACGAGTCCGTGGGCATATTTTGAAAGTCCCGCTACCATGCCCGCCCCTTGGAGCAATTCCAAGTAATGCGCGAGCGTAACGGTATTGCCCGCATCCGTGAGTTGGCCGAGCATTTTCTGGTAAGAAAGAATCTGGCCTGAATAAGCGCAGCCAAGATGGAACAGTTGTCTTAACAACGCGGGCTTGTCCACGCGATTCAACAATAGAATATCGCGCGAGATGGTTGTCTCAATCAGGGAATCAACAATATAACGCCGCCAGCGTTCCGGCTCGGTGATCAATTCGGCAGAACCGGGATATGCGCCATAGAAAATGTATTGTTCAAGATTCCAGCCGAAGGCTTCCCGCATTTCCGCGAACGACCAATGCGGCACGGCAATCACCTCGAACCGCCCGGCAAGGCTCTCGGTCAAACCACGCTGAATGAGCAATGGCGCAGAACCAAGCAGAACAACTTTCAGCGGCAAGCCTGCGTGCGTGTCCGCGTCCCATAGTAATTTTATCACGGTGGACCAGTCCGAAACCTTCTGCACTTCGTCCAGCACCAGCAATGCGCCTGCTTTGTTATCGCGCGCCATCAATCGGGCTGCGTCCCATTGCTGCTCAATCCAAGTGCGGTCACGCATGGACGGTTCGTCGGCAGAGGCGTAATGCGCTGGCAACTTCGATGCCTTGATGACTTGACTGACCAAAGTGGTTTTACCGACCTGACGAGGGCCGGCCAGCACCTGCAAGAAGCGGCGTTTTTCCTTGAGCCGTTTCATTAGTTCGTCATAGAGCGTTTGGCGCATCATACAATTTACTCAATACGTTGAGTTAATTTACTCAATGTAAAGGCATGGTCAAATCTTTCTTGAACGGCTTCGGTCGGCGGTCGGCGAGCGGGGCAAGTGGAGCGGAGGGCGGAGAGAAGTGCATAGCAAAACGAAGCCGAAGCGCAACGTCCGCCGCCGAGCCGCAGACGGAAGCACGCCGCAATTGCGGCTATCACAGGCGCGCTCGTGACGAACGCGCGTTGCAGGAAGGCGTGGCAGGCGCAGCGAGGTGAGCCGAGTCCTGCGCGCCGACTGGAACGTGCGTTCGTCACGGCGGATCAATTCATTTGATGTTCTGAAATTCAGCACTCATTTCTTTTACTGCTGCCGCGTTAATCGGGTGGGCTGGTGCCTGCAGTTCTAATTGTCACAAAAACCGGCTGGTTTTTGTGACAATGATCGTGGCTATGTAATTCGATCTTCACTATGTAATAAGCTTTGGATCCTGGCTTCGGGCTGTGTGTCGGCGAGCGGGGCCGTGAAGCGAAGGGTGGAGAGCAGCGTCTAGCGAAACGGGGCCGGAGCGCAAGGCCCGCCGCCGAGCCGCAGACGGAAGGCCGCCGATGTTTCGGCGCAATACGGATGCCGCTCGTGACGAGCACGCATGCAGGGAGGCGTGGCAGGCGAAGCGAAATGAGCGGAGTCCTGTTCGCCGACCGAAACGGGCGTTGGTCACGGCGATTCGTAAAGTGATAGGCGGCGGCAACTTTGTTAAGAGATTGATTTTCCCCAACAAAACCTGCACGATCAAGTCACTATGAGTTCAATCAATAATTTATCAGCCCAACAACTACGTCAAGCCGCCAATCTTAAAGAACAGATTGAAGCCTTGGAGAAAGAGTTGAGCCAGTTGTTAGGTTCGACTGCCAAATCTGTTGCGGCCAAAATCCCGAAGAAAAAGGGCGGGTTGAGTGCCGCCGGTAAAGCCAGAATTGTGGCTGCTCAAAAAGCGCGATGGGCCAAGATCAAAGCAGTTAAACCGGCAATCAAGGCCACCCACCCGGCTAAAAAGAAATTTACGATGAGTGCCGCTGCCAAAGCCAAGATCAGTGCTGCCGCCAAAGCGAGATGGGCAAAGATTAAAGCTCAAAAGAAATTGTGACCAATCAGTTATCTGAGTTAGCTGGAGTTTTAACCGACTCCAGCTTTTTTATTTCAGCCTGGAAATAGTTGTAAACGAACGCTTGCCGGTAGGGTTTGTTTACAAATAACGAGGTGTGCTTGGATTCGGTCTGCGGTCGGCGAGCGGGGCAAGTGGAGCGGTGGGCGGCGAGAAGCGCATAGCGAAACGCAGCCGGCGCGCAACGCCCGCCGCCGAGCCGCAGACGGAAGCCCGCCGATCATCCGGCATCGGGGCGGATGCCAGCTCGTGACGAGGGCGCGTCCGGGAGGCGGGGCAGGCGCAGCGAAATGAAGCGGAGTCCTGTCCGCCGACTGGAACGCGCGCTGGTCACGGCGACCTGACAAGTCGTCCCAGGTGGCGAAATAAGCGCCTTAACGCAGGGTGTTCGCCACTAATGACGATTTTAGATTTCAATTATATTCGTCTTTTGTGACGAATTGATTGACATATAGCCTTTAATTCGCCATAATAGGCGTGTTATGAAGATAACCAAACAAGCCACGGACGAAGTGATTCTCGGTGAACTGGGCGGACGGCTGGCCAAAATCCGGCTGGATCACAATCTGACGCAAGCGCAACTGGCGACCCAGGCCGGGGTCTCGAAACGCACGGTGGAGCGGTTGGAAGCGGGGACGGTGGGGACACAGTTGTCCGGCTTCATCCGCGTGTGCCGCGTGCTCGACGTGATTGAGCGCCTGGATCTGCTCGTCCCGGAACCGGTGCCCAGCCCGGTCGCACAATTGAAAATGGCCGGTCGGAAACGTCAACGCGCTTCCACCACCAAGCCCGCCAAGCCTACGGCCAAAAAATGGCAATGGGGAACTGAACGATGACCTTGGCCGAAGTCCAACTGTGGGGGCGAACCATCGGGGCCGTCTCGCTGGAGGAGGGCAGCAGCTATGCTGCATTCCAGTATGATCCGGCATTTGCGCAGAGCGGGATTGAAGTTTCGCCCATCACCATGCCCTTGAATGACCGGGTGTATGTCTTTCCGGATTTGCCGCCAAAAACGTTTCACGGTCTGCCCGGTCTGCTGGCCGATTCCCTGCCCGACAAATTTGGCAATGCCTTGATTGATGCGTGGCTGGCGACGCAAGGCCGGACATCCGAAAGTTTCAACGCGGTGGAGCGGCTTTGTTACACTGGTGCGCGCGGGATGGGTGCGCTGGAGTTCGCACCGGCCATCGGCCCAAAACCGCAACCGGCGAAGAAGATTGAGATTAACGCCCTGGTCAAACTGGCCTCGGAAGTTCTAAGCCATCGCAAAAACCTGAAAACCACTTTTGCCAGCGCGAGCCGGAAAAATGCCTTGAACGACATCCTGCGGGTCGGCACTTCCGCCGGCGGTGCGCGGGCGAAGGCGGTCATCGCCTGGAACCGCGAGACCAACGAAGTCCGTTCGGGGCAGATCACGGCGGGTCAAGGATTCGATTACTGGCTGCTGAAATTTGATGGTGTCACGGGCAACAAGGACAAGGAGATCGAAGATCCCAAAGGTTACGGAGCGATTGAATACGCGTATTATTTGATGGCCAAGGCGGCCGGCATCACCATGAGTGAATGCCGTTTGCTGGAAGAGGGCGGACGGCGGCATTTCATGACCCGCCGCTTTGACCGGCTTGATGGTGGAGAGAAGCTGCATATGCAATCGCTAGGTGCGCTGGCGCATTTTGATTTTAACAACGCAGACGCGTATGCCTACGAACAGGCATTCCTGGTCATTCGTCAGTTGAATCTACCGATGGCAACCGTGGAGGAACAATTCCGACGAATGGTGTTCAACATCATTGCCCGCAATCAGGATGACCACGTCAAGAACATCGCCTTCCTGATGGACAAGACGGGGCGCTGGTCACTCGCGCCCGCCTTCGACGTGACTTACAGCTACAACCCGGCCGGTGACTGGACCGCCCGGCATCAGATGACGATGAACGGCAACCATGACGGGTTCACGCTGGCCGACTTTCGTGCCTGCGCCAAAAGTGCCTTGATGAAACGCGGCCGGGCCGAGACCATCGTTGAGGAAGTTCTGGCTGCCGTGGCGAAATGGCCGGAATACGCGGAGCAGGCACAAGTGATAAAAGATTGGCGTAAACAAATTCTAAGCAATCTTCGATTGAATTTACCGGGCATAAATGTGGTTTAATCCAGCTTCGGTCTGCGGTCGGCGAGCGGGGAAAGTGGAGCGGAGGGCGGAGAGAAGCGCATAGTGAATCGCAGCAGGAGCACAGCGCCCGCCGCCGAGCCGCAGACGGAAGCCCGCCGCTTAGCTGAAAGTCCCGAGCCATTTAACGGAATCCTTTGTTTTCAAGGATTTTTTCTCCATCGGCAGGTCTTCGAGGGTCAGGTTGACAGCGGAAACGACAGCAAATCTTAAAAAGCACAACATTTCGTGCATGCTGAAGGCTGCTCTGAAAGAGGAAAGCCACGCCTGCATTATTCCATGTTACCAAGTCGCTGGATACTTGCATTTCGTCATTTATGCCGGGCGAGAGGTTTGAACATGTCGGCCTTGTTATCCGTCCGCATGGTTAGTTCTTTGCTCATGCACCGATAACCCCAAACGGTTCAGATTGTGTCAAATCTGGTTAAACGATTCTCCTTAAAACCCATTTATCGCTTACTTTTGGCGATTAAATGGTTATTAATTCAAGGTTTTGCCGGCTATCTAGGTATGAAACTTGCAGCATTTGACAGAAATGGCACGCAGACAACAATTCTATGAAACTGCACTAACTGAATCTGTAATAGGTTTTGCAGCACTCGTGCTTTTTCTATGCTTTTTTATGCAAGAGATTCCGCATTATTCACAAATTCTTTTGGCGATTCTTGTCATCGTTTTGCTGATTTGGCTCGCCTACAGGGCAACCAAGCCTCCTTCGGCTTCGTCAACTTTCAGCATGTTTGCCTTTGACCGCTATCAAACTGAAAAGCCAGTCCGAAAAAAGGCACCGGCAGTTGTTGGAGAAGATATAAAGAATGCACGGCAAGTGCCAGAGCCGATAATTTCTGAAAAACTGCGAAAAGTAGATTGGTTTCAATTTGAAAAACTCATCGAACTGATTTATCGGCATCACGGTTTTTCGGTGAAACGATTTGGCGGGGCGAAGGCTGACGGCAGTGTGGAATTAATTGTCGAATCACCGACCGAAGAATTCGTCGTGCAATGCAACCCTTGCCGAAAATCGAAAGTAGGCGTGCGAAATATCCGGGAATTTGCCGGAACCTTGACCGACAACAAAATTCCGAAGGGCATTTTGATTACCATGGCGGACTATTCAGGAGATGCCAGACTTTTGGCCAGCCAACACGATATTCAAATCTTGAACGAATTAAATTTAATTGAAACATTGGAGCAATCTGGACTCATATTTTCCGATCAACTTTCCAGCCTGTTTTCCGATAAACGGATATTTTGTCCACAATGCGAAAACGAAATGGTGCTAAGAATGGCTCACTTGAAAGGAAACCAATTTTGGGAATGCTCAAATTTTCCGCGCTGCAAATACACCATAATCCGTGAGTCTTAGGATGGAGGCTGAAAAACCATGTCCTTATCTGCAGGTCAGCTTGTCGGTATGAAACTTGCAGCAGCTGAGCGGAATGGCACGAAGGCAACAATCCAAAGAAGCTGCAATATTTAAATCCGTGACGGGTTTGGCGGCGCTGGTCCTATTTCTTTGGTTTTTTTCCCCGGATTTTCGCGCCGGAATTCAAATTCTCTTTGCCTTTGTCGTTATCGCTTTCCTCGTTTGGCTCGCCTATGAAATCATCAAACCAGAATCACCTTCACCTACTTTCAAGACGTTTACGCTCGACCCCTATCAAACCGAAGCACCCGTCGGCAAAAAACCACCGACGGTGATGGTTGAAGAATTAAAAATTTCCCCGCATGCCTCGAAATTGAATATTTCAGAAAAGTTGCGAAAAATTGACTGGTTTCAATTTGAGAAACTGATTGAACTAATTTACAAAAATCGCGGGTTTACAGTAGAACGGTTTGGCGGCGCCAAACCCGACGGCGGGGTGGATTTAATCGTAAGTTCGCAGACGGAACGTTTTGCCATTCAATGCAAGCATTGGCGAAAGTCCACCGTGGGGGTTAAGGAGATTCGAGAATTTCTTGGGGCATTAATGGACAGCAGAGTTCCGAAGGGAATTTATATTACGTTGGTCGGATATTCTGGTGAGGCAAAACAGTTGGCGGACAAACACGGAATCCGAATATTAAGCGAGACGGAATTAATTAAGATGCTGGAAGAATCTGCCCCCATGGGTTCAGAAGATATTTCCAAGCTGTTCTCCGATGAACGGAAATTTTGTCCAAAGTGCGAAAAAGAGATGGTTTTGAGAACCAATCGTCTGAAAGGAAACAAGTTTTGGGGCTGCTCAAATTTTCCCGGTTGCAAATGCATTCTGAATTGTGGGGTTTAATAAAGTGGAAACACTAGAAGTATGAGACGAAAATATTCAAAGGAGGTAAGAAGGGTGTGGAACAAACGATTCTACGCAAAGCATCGAAAATTGGGATGGATTACTTGTTCGTTCCTTGTACCCGAGAGCATCAGTAAAAAAGTTCAACGATTGAAGCGGGAACTAATGGCAGAATATAAAAAGGCGCACGCCAGGGCGGAGTCTAAACGTAAAGCGGGAACCAGCGAATTTCGTTATTAATCCATGGTTTTGCCAGGTCCAGAATCATCCATCCCGCCGGCGTTGGTAAACCGTGCCGGCTCGCGCTGACGCGCAGCTTCTCAGCTTTTGTGAATGGTGGCGGGCGGGGGAATGACCTGCGCAATTTCACCAGTTTTGACCCCACCTGCTTGATCTGCGTGATTCCGGATGAGCGCGAAGGCTCCATGCACTTGCTGCAGCGTAACGTCTCCACCAGCCTGCAACTTGAATGACCGGGCGACGAACGGAAGTCCTTCACTCCATACTTGTGCCCCCGAGGAAAGCTGTCTATTCATAATTCATGGCACCAACTCTGGATAATGCCTTTCCATGGCACCTGCATGTAAGGCGAGCAGGAATGAGTTTGCGCGTTGGCATGCGCGAGCATTGCCGCAGTTTGACCGTCGGGCTGATGGCCTTGGTACTTGTGGCCTGGACGGATACGAGCCGGGCGGTTCTTTTGTGGAGCGATTTGGGGACCACTCAACTCCATGAGACCGGGCCTGGCACTGACATTCTAGGCGGGGTTTTGCGGCGAGACGATTCAGCCACGGATACGCTCTATTTCAAGTTTCATGTGGATCCGTTGTCGGACGCCTCGACCGAGATTTACTTTGCGGCGTTCCAGTTGTTTGAAGGAAACCACGAACGACTGGCCGTGGGGAATGCCCTGAATGCTTTTGCCTATAGCGCCTTTGCTATGGGACCAACCGGGCAGTCCAACCCAGTGGTCGAGTATTTTGACCTGAAGTCCTCTAATCCTGAGCCGTCCGGCATCGGGACCTTTCACACCTATGAGCTCGTCCATTCGGCCATCGAACGAACCATTGTTTTCAAAGTTCAATACGTGGCGGGCGGCGATGACCTGGTGACAGTATGGCTGGACCCGGACCTGCGCCCGGGTGCCACGGAAACCAATCAACTCGAAAGCCTCACCACCAGATTCAAAGCCAAAGCCGCTTTCGATCAGATTCACCTTCGCCACGGTGGTGGCGGCGACGGGTGGATCTTCAGCGAAATGGCCATCGCCACTTCGTTCAACGACTTTGTCAACGCGAATGGATCGGGAGCCGGCGAGGGAACACCGTTTACGTTCCGTTCGTGGCAGCGGGAGCAGGGGTTGCCGGAGAACTACGTGCGTGCCTTGGCCCAAACGCGCGATGGCTACGTCTGGGTGGGCAGCGACGACGGTGTGAGCCGGTTTGACGGCGTGAATTTTTTCCCCCTCGGTCTTCAGGAGGGATTTCAAGGCGGGCCCGTGCAGGTCCTGTTCGGTGACCGGCGCGGCGCACTATGGATTGGCAGTGTGGGCGGTGGTTTGAGCCGTTGGCAGGGAGAAAAGCTCAGCAAGTTCACGATGAGCGATGGATTGCCATCCGAATCGATCACCGCACTGGCTGAAGACAGTGATGGGCGAATCTGGGTGGGAACGCAGGCCGGTTTGGTCGTCTTGCAGGACGGGCACTCGGTCTCGTTAAGTGGCGCAGAAATCTTTTCGGGCAAACCCATCGCGACGCTCTGCTGTGACCACAAAGGCACGATGTGGGTGGGGGCGACCGGAGTTGGGGTTTTCGCTTATCAGGGAGACAAGTTTGATCAACTCCGGGACGTCGCATTGGATAACCTGCTTCAAGACCCGCACTGCCTGCTGGTGGACCAGCATGGGCGGATCTGGATTGGGGCGGGCGACGCCATTGTTTTGTGCCGGGACGGTGACCAGTGGCGGCGTTTTGGAATCCCCCGGCATCTGGCCACGCACTACATCAGCGCCTTGGCAGAACAGCCGGATGGGACGGTCTGGGCGGGGTCGGTGGGCGAGGGCTTGCTTGAGTTCAAGGCCGGCAAATTGGTGGTGGTCAACGCCAGCAGCGGATTATCCGACAACCTCGTCGAGTCGCTGCTGGTTGACCGGGAAGGAAAACTTTGGGTTGGCACGCATGGAGGACTGAACCGTATCTGCCTCAAAAAGGTGTCAGTTCTGAGCCACAACGAGGGATTGGATTACGGCGCAGTGCAGGGTTTGGTGGAAGTCCAGCCGGCCGTGATTTGGGCCGCCCAGCCAAACGGTGTGTATCAATGGGATGGCCGCATGTTCAGGCGGCTGGCGCTCAGCGGATTATCACCGCCGGAGCCGTCGGCCGCTGTCCTATTGGCGGCTCGCGATGGCAGTTGCTGGGCGGCGGGAGCACGCGGATTGCTTCATTTCAAAAATCCGCAGTCCGCCGAGGAGGCGGGCGGAGTGCCGGCCTTGACAAATTTGAGCGTCAGTGCGCTGGGGCCGGACCTTAAAAACGGGATTTGGGCGGGCACGCGCGTTGGTGAACTTTGGCATTTTGCGGATGGTAAATGGCAGGTTCAGGCCAATTGCCCGCGCGGCCATGCGATTACGGCAATCGTGCCCGAGGCGGACGGAGTCTTGTGGGTTGGCACGGAAGGTGACGGGCTGTATCGGTTTGAAGGCGACGCACATTTCCGGTGTGAGAAAATACCCGACCTGCCCAGCAATTGGATCAGAACATTATACTTGGATGCCCAGGACACCCTCTGGATTGGAACCGCTGGCGGCGGCTTGAGCCGGCTACAGAACGGTCACATCGCCACTTTCACCATGCGCGATGGGCTGCCCGATAATACGATCTCACAGGTCCTGGAAGATGACGACGGCAACCTGTGGTTGGGCGACAACCGGGGCATCGCCCGGATAAAGAAAAGCGATCTTACCGATCTGGCGATGCACAAAATTCTGGCTGTCTATCCGCAGGTTTACGGTCGTGCCGATGGGATGTTGTCCGAGGAATGTTCGGGAGGATTTTCCCCCGCGAGTTTGAAAAGCAAGTCGGGTTTGCTGTGGTTTTCGACGCTCAAGGGCATTGTGGTGATTGACCCGCATCATATCGTCAGTTCGCCGGCTCCCGTGGTGATTCTGGAACAGACGTTGGTGGACGGAGTGCCTGCTCCCCACCATTCCGCCCAGACAAGCCGCGATGCGAACAACGATCACGCGTTGAAAGAGCCAGCTGCGGAATCGCTTCGTCTCGCCCCCGGCAAACATATCGTTGAATTTCAGTACACCGGACTGAATTTTGATGCGCCAGACCGGGTGCGTTTCCGCTATCGGCTGGCAGGGCTGGATCAGAATTGGGTTGAGGCGGGAACCCGGCGCGTTGCCTTTTACAGCTCCGTGCCGCCGGGTAGCTACCATTTTCAGGTGGTTGCCTGCAATGGTGATGGGGTCTGGAACGAAACCGGAGCCAGCCTCGCGTTGACGGTGCTTCCGCAGTTCTGGCAGACGTGGTGGTTCATCGGGGCGCTGGCTCTGGGAATGACCACGGTGGTCACTGGAGGCGTGCGGGTGATCGAAAAACGCAGATTGCACCAACACCTAAAACGTCTGGAACAGGAACGGATTCTGGAACAGGAGCGCACGCGCATCGCCCAGGACCTGCACGACATCATGGGTGCAAAATTGTGTCGAATCTCCTTTTTGAGTGAACACGCCCGGCGTTGCGAAGTGGTTACGGTTGAACACCAGGAGGAGATGCGTTCCATATCCGACGATTCCCGCGAAGTGCTTCAGTCGCTTGACGAAATGGTCTGGGCGGTCAACCCGCAAAATGACACCCTCGACCACCTGATGTCCTACCTCGGGCAGTATGCCCAGGAATATTTCCGGAAAACCGGCATCGAATGTGACCTGAAGATTCCTGAACAAGTACCCGTTCAGCCGCTCTCGTCGCAGTCGCGCCACCATCTGTTTTTGGCTGTCCACGAGGCGCTCGCCAACATTCTCAAGCACTCGGGAGCTACGCGGGCTGCCATCACCATGGTTTGCCGCGCCGCCGGTTTCGAAATTGTCATTTCGGACAACGGCCGCGGTTTTGATCCGGAGTCCAGCGAATCCAACTCGCCGAGTTCAGCCGCCGGGTTTTGTAATGGCCTGGGCAACATGCGACGGCGCCTGGCGGGGTTGGGCGGCCGTTGCGTGATTGAATCCCGGATCGGGCAGGGGACGACGATCCAGTTTTTGCTTTTTTTCGATAAACCGATAAAATGGGGATAACCAAATGATTTCGATTTCCATCGTCGATGACGAAAAAAAACTTTGTAAATCCATCGCTACTTTTCTGAACGGCTCAGCGGGATTTCGCTGCGCCAGCATTTATGGGAGCGCCGAGGCCGCATTGCAGCACTTGCCGGCGGACCAGCCGGACGTGGTGCTGATGGATATCAATATGGCCGGCATGGACGGGATTGAATGTGTGCGGCGGCTAAAAACCTTGGCACCGCAAATTCAGATATTGATGCTCACGGTCTATGAGGATACCGAGCAGATTTTCAGGGCCTTGGCGGCCGGGGCCACGGGCTATCTCCTAAAAAGGCTGGAGCCGGAGGAGTTGTTGCAAGCCATTCGGGATGTTCACACGGGCGGTTCCCCCATGTCCAACTCCATCGCCCGCAAAGTGGTGGCTTCATTTCAGAAAGCGAATGGGGCCGGCGAGAAACAGAACCTGCTTACAACGCGCGAACAGGCGGTGCTGGATTGCCTCGCCCAGGGACTGGCCTACAAACAAATCGGCGACCAGCTCAACATCAGCATCAACACCATCCGCACCCACCTCCGGCACATTTATGAGAAGCTGCACGTCCAGTCACGGACAGAAGCGGTCGCGAAATACCTCCGCCGCTGATCGGCGAGTCGTTGGGATCACTTTTGAAATCGGCCTTGTGAATCCAATAGCTCATTGAGGTCTTTCGCTTGAAGTCCCGATGGCAGGAACTGGCCCGCCGGCAGACAACGAGGCAAGGTCCGGCTGTCATTTTCGCCGAGACCACTTGTGGGCTCCGCACAATTCATGCGATGTCATCGCCACAATTCATGCGATAGCCGCCCGAATGATTCCGAGGTAATATTCTTCCGATGACCCCATTGGCGATGAACCGGCCAAAGTAGTCCGCAGATCGCGGTGAGGGCGCTATTAAGAACAACCTGACCAAAATCGAACCGAGTAACTTATGAAACGAAACCTGTTAACCTGCGTCTGGGCCTGGCTCCTGCTTTGCACGGCCGGAATCATGACCGCTCAAGCTTCGAGTACGCTCATCTTCAGTGTGGACATGTCCACGAACCTCGCCAACGGAAGCTTCAACCCGCCACCGCCAGCAGGAACCGGAACTGACGTTGTTGATGTGCGTGGCGCTTTTAACGGCTGGGCTCCGTATCCGTTGATCCAGCAAGGCACCAGCACAGTGTGGACGAACAGCGCGATTGACACCGCCAATGGCGTGACTTTTGATTACAAATTTTACCTCAATGGCAATGGTGAAACAACGGCCTGCAAAGATAACCGGACAGCCTGGCTACCTGCCACCAGTGGCGCGAGTCTCGTGTTGCCAACTCACTATTTTGGAGATGTGGGACCCGGTGTTACCGTCAACGTGACTTTTCAGGTTGACATGTCCGAAGAGATCGAACTTGGACATTTTCACCCGCTCAGTGGCGACACCCTGGTCATTGCCGGTGCCTTTGACGGTTGGAGCACCACGCCTGGAGCCCAATTTACGTTGACCAACGACCCCACAATTTTGGTGACGAATAACAATTTCAGCCCGGCATTGGTCGAGTCCAACGTTTATACCATAACTGCCCCCATCACCCAATGCTCGGCCTATGCAGGACTGCCGGCCACCAATTCATCCCAAGATTTTAAATATGTGGAGATGCCGGAAGGTTCCTGGGAAAGCTCCAGCCCTGCCACTTCTAATGATAACGGCAACCGGTGGTTCTCTGAAACCGGCAACCTGACCCTGCCAATGGTAAGCTTTAGTGATGCACCCTATGCTCCGCTTGCCATAGTAACCTTTAATATAGATATGTCGGGCGTAGCTCTTTATGATGCCAACTACGTCCCCAATAGCGTGACCGCATGGGGAAGTTTTAATGGCTGGGCTGGTGGCGTGAATCTGACCAACAATCCCACCGTCGCCAACACCAATCTCTACAGTGCGACTGTGAGCATGGGCGAGGGTACGGCGTATGTTTTACAATATCGGTATACCAACGCATTTTTAGGTGGCTGGGTGTATGACTATGCCCAGGATGGCGGCCCAAATTCTGCCAATAACAATGATTATCGGCGCATCATTAATTTGCCAATTACTTCCACGCTCCTCACTACAAACTTGCCGGTTGTTTACTTTAACGACCTCGCCCCGGACGACATGTTGCCCGGAGCCACACCGGTGCTTTTCAGCGTGGACATGAATGGTGCGGTCGGAACGGATGGACATGTGTTCGTTCCGCTCGTAGATTCTGTATACATCAACGGCATGTTCGCCGGTGCAACGCCTTCTGAGCCCACCGGCGGTATTGCTCAAAGTTGGTATGCTTGGTCGGGCGGTGTCAATATCGTATCAGCTCCGGCGGGCTTTCAAATGATTCAGGATGGCTCAACCACAATTTATACCAATACTATCATCCTCCCCGCCGGAACGCCGGTGGCGTTGAGCTACCAGTATGGCATAGATCCGAGCAGTTTTTACGGCGGACCCGTAGAGAACGAGGCGGCTTCAGGCTCGGTTCACTATCGCGGAGTGCGTTCAACCGGGTTTAATCCGTATGTGATGCCTACGGATACGTTCAGCAGTCAGCCATATATTGAGCCATTTTTCAGCACTGGCAACATTGGTGCCAACGGCAGCTTGGCCGGCGGTAATCTGACCGTGGGAACCCCGGTCGCCGGCACCGTTCCGGTGTCATGGCTTGGTCGTCCGGGTGCCCATCTGCAATCCGCGAGCAGCCTTCATGGTGTTTGGCAGAACGTCCTGGCAACTGACGGCACTACTTGGACTTCAGGCTTCAGTTCAACCAATGGTTTCGTGAGCGTCACCAATTGGCCCTCCAGCGGTAATACATTCTTCCGCTTGGTTAAGCCTTAAGCTGGTTAGGTAGGGGTTGTCAGTGCCCGCTCAACCGTGCTCAGGGACGGTTGAGCGGGTTTAATTTAAGGTGCGGCAATAAAATTAGTAACAGATAATATATGAAAAATCGTCGCGCGGGATTCACGTTGATTGAATTGCTGGTGGTCATCGCCATCATCGCCATTCTGGCCGCCATGTTGATGCCCGCCTTGAGCAAGGCCAAGATGAAAGCCGTGGCCGCGGCATGCATGAGCAACCACAAACAGCTCGGTCTGGCTTGGATCATGTATGCCGGGGACAACAACGAATATCTGGCCATGAACATGGATGTGCGCAATAATACCCAGATTCCGCCAACGCTTTATAACGGCGCTCCGGCATGGATTACCGGAGTAATTGACTGGAGCACACAGCCATATAATACAAACACCGATGAGGTGATAAATTCTAAATTTTCGTTGTTCGGGCAGTATCTGGGTAATTCGGCAAAGGTGTTTGCGTGTCCGGCGGCGAATTATTTAAGTTCTGCCCAACGGGGGCGTGGTTGGAATAATCGCGTGCGCAGCGTAACCATGAACGCTGCCGTGGGTAACGGTCCCAAATACCCCATATCCAATTTCGGCTGGACTCAAAGCTCATGGTATGTCGCTAATAAATCAACGGATTTCCGCACGCCCGGGCCCAGTGACGTCTGGGTGTTCTCCGATGAGCATCCCGACAGCATTGACGACGCGCTAATGTATACTGCCAACTATCCCGTCACCACGTTCATAGAATTACCCGGCAGTCAACACGGCGGTGCCTGCGGCATGGCCTTTGCCGACGGCCACGCGGAAATTCACAAGTGGCAGGGACCGGCGGCTAACGTGCCAATTATCTATGGCAACACCCAAGGGGCGGCCATTGCAAGCGGCGGCAGACAGCGAGTTCCTTGTCTGATTAACGATCCAGACATGCTTTATCTCGCTGCGCACACACCGCGAAATTGATTTGCTCAACCTGCTTCATATCCTGTCCTTGATTATTTTTGCATATTCGTGCGGTGGCAAATGCGCGGATTTGCGCCGTTAATTTTGAGCCATGAGCTTTCAATTTTTAAAAAGGACTTTTGTCCGGTTTGTCGCCGCGCTCATTTTGGTTTCACCGCGTGTTTGGGCCGACGTAGATGTTTCCGGCGTTACCGCCCGCCCTGCGCCCGACTGGCTCCGCAGCGGCACCCTTTACGAAATTTTTCCGCGCGATTTTTCCGAGGTTGGCAACCTCGGCGGTGTCACCGCCAAACTCGACGAATTGCAAAGCCTTGGCGTGAACATCCTCTGGACGATGCCGATTCATCCCATCGGTGTAAAATTTCGCAAAGGCGATTATGGCAGCCCCTATTCCATAAAAGATTATTACGCCGTTGATCCAAATTATGGTAAGGTGGACGATTACCAGCGGCTGGTTTCCGAGGCGCACAAACGCGGTATGAAAGTCATCATGGATCTCGTCGCGGACCACACCGCGTGGGACAGTGTGATGATGCCGCATCCGGAATTTTACAAACATGACGCCCAGGGCAGGATAATTTCACCGGTGCCGGAATGGAAGGACGTGGCCGCGCTGAATTATGACAGCCTGGCATTGCGCCAGTATATGATTGCGATGCCCAAATACTGGATACAAACCTGCGATGTGGACGGATTCCGCTGCGACGCCGCGGCCATGGTGCCGACGGTTTTCTGGGAACAAGTCCGCACTGAACTCATCAAGGTCAAGCCGGATATTATGATGCTCGCCGAGGCCAGCAAACCGGAATTGCTTACGAACGCATTTGATATTGATTATTCCTGGCCATTGCTTTCAACCGTGAATGACGTATTTATCCACAACGCGCCGGCATCAAACATCCGGCGCTCTTGGGAAGACAGCCGCGCGCAGTTTCCCAAGGCCGCACTGCACCTGCGGATTTCCGACGATCACGACGAAGCCCGCGCCGTCACCCGCTACGGTATCAACGGGGCGCTCGCCGCGTCGGCGCTCATGTTCACGCTCGACGGGGTGCCGCTGATTTACAACGGCATGGAAGCCGGCGATACCAACCAGTCCAATGGCGGCGCGCTATTTGGCAAGCGGAACATTTCGTGGCATTCGAAGGCACATCCAGAGTTGCGCAGCATCTACCACAACTTGATTCAACTCCGCCATCAATACGCCGCCCTCCGCAATTCGCGCGTGGATTGGCTGCCTAACTCGGACGAGACCAAGCTCGTCACCTTTCTGCGCTCGGACGACAAGGATGAACTGCTCGTCGTCATCAATTTTTCCGCCCGCCCGATCACCGGCAAGGTGGACTTGAAAAATTTGGAAGGCTTTGCGCTGTTGAAAATTTCAGGCATGCGTGGTCCTTCCGATGGTGAATCGCTGCCGATGTTTCAACTGAACGGCTATGGCTGGCGCATCTATCATCGCGCGGCCAAGTCCGTGTCCGCCGTGTCCGCCAGCAGGAATTAAAGTGTGATAATGCAAAAATCCCAAGTGCTTCCGGCTTTGATCCGGCTCCTGATCATTGGCGGCTGGGCGGCAACGGCTGAGGCGCAAATCACCGTTGACGGAGCGTTGAGTGGTTCAGAGGGGTATGGTGCGGCCCTTGCCACGCAAACGATCAACACTGGTTTTGGTGACAACACCTCGTCCGGTGGTACGTCCAGCGGTGGTTCGGAACTGGATGCCATTTATTCCCTGGCGAACAATGGGTATCTCTACCTTTTTATTGCCGGCAACCTGGAAGCCAATGGCAACAACATAGAAATCTTCATCGCCGATGGCCAGGCCGGGGGCCAGCAGGTTCTGCAAATCGGCGGTTCGCCGGGCGAGGCGGCCATGAACGGCTCGACCTTCAGTCCAGGCTTCACTCCCAATCTGATATACACATTCACCAATAGCTCCACAATATTGGCGGTTTCCCAGATCATTTTATCCGGCGGTTCGGGCACCAGGACCCTGCTTGGCAATGTGACTTTAAGCGGCGGGGTCGGCAACCACCAGAACCTCGGCGGCACCGGCCTGGCCGTCGGCTTTAACAATCAGAACACGGCGGGTGTGAACGGAACCAGCGGGACCGCCGCCAGTCCGGCGGCCGCAAACGCCGTGACGACGGGTCTTGAACTGGGCATTCCGCTTTCGGCGCTGGGTAACCCGACCGGCCCCGTTCAGGTGCTGGTTTGTATCAACGGAAACGGCTACGTTTACCTGTCGAATCAATTCATTCCCGGTTTGGCGGTCGGAACCGGCAACCTGGGTGCGGGAGGGACAGGTTACGGTACCGGCGGCGGCGTGTTCAATTTTGGATCGACTGCGGGCGAATATTTGACCGTGCCGGTTTCGGGATCCGGCGGGGCACTGGCACCGGTTCTGACTGTCAATGGGGCAAACGCTGATTATGGTACGACGCATGTCTTCGTCAATGAAGTCTCCAATGATGTCGTGCCGCTGACGATTTTGCTTTCGCCGAACGCAACCAACGTGGTGGCGGCGGACGTTTTTTCGAATCTGAACCGGCGTGATCATGCGACCCTGGATGCCAACGGAGATGGCATCGAAGACGGTATTTTGCCGCCGGATGGCAATACCATCGCCACCGGCGATACGAACAATTATTACATGGCCTGCGCGATGTCGCCGACCGGCACGCCGGGACAGTATGCGCTGACCCTTTATGCACAAAAGACCGGGGCCTATCGCCTGACGGCGCGCTGGAAAATTTCCGGTTCCACGAACTGGAACTGGTATGGCACCAACGCTCCCTACCGTACGGGCAACCGGCGCGACTTCATGGTGGTGGTTTCGCCAAAAAAAGCGCTGGGGGCGGTCGTGTGTGAACTGGCGGTCGGGATTGTCAATGCGTCCGGCCCGGCATCAGGTCAGCGCAGCTATTTCAGTGATTTCACCAACGCGACCAGGCGTTTCAACCTCAATTACGTGACCAATCTTGGCGTGAACTGGCTCTGGCTTGAGCCCATCCACCCGATTGGGACCGTGGCCAGCGTCAACAGTCCATATTGCGTCAAAAACTTTTTTCAAGTGTCGCCCCTGATGAGCAAGGGGGCCACGCGTGCGGCCAGCCTGGCGGAATTTCAAGGCTTTGTGGCGGCGGCGGACACCGCCGGCGTGAATGTGATGATGGATGTCCCGTTCAATCACACGGCCCGGGATTGTGAGCTGGACACGGAAGGGATCGCGGATTTCGGCGGGGCGGGGAATCCCGGCAATTGGCAGCCCACCGATCTGATTCCTAATCGTGTGCCCCAATTTTATTCGGCGACCAACGCCTGGTGCAGCCGCGCGTCCAGCTCGAACAACATCGCAATCGCCCCCGACATCGATATCGCAAAATGGACCGACGTGTATGATGTTTTCTACGGCGACTATGCCGCGCTGGTGTGTTCCAATCCCCAGGACGACGCCAATGCCAATAGTGCTGGGGACGGGTTTGATTACAGCCCGGGCCCGGGGAGTTTCGACCAGACAACGCAAAGCGTCTGGAAATACTATGCCCATTGCCTCCTGTATTGGCTCAACCAGACGGGTTGCACCAACGGCACGCCGGCCAATCAGACCGTCACGGGCATCGACGGGATTCGCGCGGACTTCGCGGATGGATTGCCGCCGCAGTGCTGGGAATACATCATCAACTCGGTGCGGTCGCGGAAATGGGATTTTGTTTTCCTGGCTGAATCTTTGAGCTGGCCGCCGCCGGGCGCGCCGACCTATCGCTCGGGCCGTGACTTTGACATCCTCTGTGACAGTGTTTACAGCGCGTTCCAGACGGCCAGGACGGCCACCAACTACCAGTCCATCTTTAATTCAGAACGGATCAGTTATGGCCAGTGCTTGATGTTGTGGAACAGCACTTCTCACGACGTGGGCGGCTATTACACCGATCCCTATCAAGCTTTGATCCGTTTCATGGTGGGTGGAACCATGGACGGCATGCCCCATCTTTTCTACGGCCAGGAGCTGGGCACGGTGGAATCATTCGGCTTCTCGGTTTACTCGGGTGATGTGCCGAGTTTTTACGGCTACAATTCCCTGCAGCCCGCCATCGCGAACGCCGCGGGCAATTTGCGGGTCGATCAACTTTATCCGCTGTTTTCGGCCGTGGGGCAGGCGCGCCAATCCAGTCCGGCGCTGCAAGGCGCCAACCGCGATTTTCTCAGTCCGGCCGGGTCGCAGCCCAATATTTATGCGGTGGCCAAGTTTACCGCCACCAATGGTTCCCCGAATTTTAATGACGTGGTCTTCGCCTTCGTGAACCTTGACGTCACGAACGGTCACGCGGCCAATTTTTACGTCAGCGACACGGCGAATGGCACAAACCTTTTCGGCATCAATCCCGTTCGCCTATACAACGCGAAGAACATCGCCGCTTATGTGGGGGCTGATCCGAACCGCCGCAATTATTGGTTGTGGGACGCCGGCGGGATTGCTGGCAGCAACCTGCTGGCAAACGGCGTCTCGGTTTCGCTCAATCCGGTGCCGACCAGCAGCGCCGGCTGGACGAATGCGCCTTACGAAGCACAATATTTGAAGCTATACGACGTGACCCCGCCCGCCATTCTGGCCGCGCCAACAACGACGGGCGCTTATGTCATCGGCGACAGGGTGACGTTCAACTGGCTGCCGCTGAACGATCCGGCGGGTGGTCTGTCGGGCTATCAGGTTAGGGTCGGGACTTCACCGGGCGCTGCCGATGTCTTTAACGGCATTGTCCAGGGCCCGACCTTGACGGTGACGAATCTTTATGGCGCGACGCTTTACGCGGCAGTGAGTGCGATCAACAACGCGGGAACCCAAGGGCCTGCCAGTGCCAGCAGTGCGGGGGTCACTTTGGTGGATCCGAATTGGATCCCGGTTTTAAGCATGTCAGGGGGCAGCGGGCTAAGCTGGTCAAGTGTTTCCGGCCTGACCTATCAAGTCTGGTCCACCACCAACCTGGGCATTCCGTTCTCGACCCTTGGTGGGGTCATTACGGCTTCCGGACCGGCAACCCAAAGCACAAATGACTTTGCCGATCCGATAAGATTCTATCGCGTCCAGGTTTTCCCTTAGTTGCACTCACGGTGAAGGACAACGGCAATTTCAAGCCAGTCTGATTTGACATTGGGCGTTAATTTGCTTGCGACCCCCGCCTTTTTAGAGAAGCAAATGGCTTAGACCAAAGCCGGAACGCAGGCAGGAAAATGTGACGGATGAATTATTTGGCCATGCGGGGGCGGGACTTCCCGCCAGATTTCCCGGTTTGGACTGCTCCAACTTTGATTGGATTCGGCATAACCCGGGAATTTATGGTGACAGCGCAAATTTCAACCGCAAATATCCGCTGGTGGTTGTGCCATCGTAACGGGCCTTAATCCGGGCAGGACTATTTTCCAGGATTGTCACCCGCGAACTCGACCAGCTTCCGGGGTCAAGATCAGGTGAACCCTCAACTTCATAACTTACATCGTTCGCGGCACCCGGGCCTTTTTGGACGGAAAGAAAGAATGCGTTGGTAACGAACTCGACATCGAGATAGGGGGGATTCAGACCCGTGTTCGGATCTGAACCCACCGCATATTCGACCAGATTTGGGCGGCCATCGCCATCCGGGTCGTCCTCCGGTGCGCCGGCGCCGGGATTGGACGGGAAGTTGCGCGCCTGCCATGCGGCGTAGTTCTCAGCGACCGCTGAATAGTTAAGCACAGGAATCTCCGTGCCATTGGGCGGCGCATTGGTGGCGGTGTGATTGACGGTCAGAGTCTGCCAAAGACGATGATAGCCGGTGGATGCCTCCCAGACACCGCCGAGCACCGTGCCGGCACTAGATTGAGCATTGGAATTCGCCAACTGGATGGAGTAGGGAATAATCGCGTAAAGCGTCGGTGCGGGGTCGGGCAGGTTGAGCAGCAGGTCATAGCTGCCGGATGGCAGGTTCGTCGGAAGTGAAAGTTGTGCGTTCAGAACGCAATTCGTGCCCGGCAACCACCTGCGCGCATCCGTGTCGCGGGACAGCGCGGCAAAATACTTCTGCCCGGTCACCGTGTCGCGCAAAATCAGTTCGAGTCCCCGAGGATTGAACGGCGCCGCATAGCCAATATTAGTAAACTCCAGCGTGAGCGGAATCGCCTGTCCCGGCTGGGCCTCGGTGCGAAAACAGCCGGAGACCAGTTGCAGCCGGTAAC
>OCZU010000708.1_pt1 | contig 22455 bp, 22 predicted proteins | sample 1539001 | NCBI WGS metagenome assembly OCZU01 (sample SAMEA3539306, study PRJEB22396) | soil metagenome | biome: tundra; feature: field; material: soil | place: USA | collected 2010-05 | depth 0.15 m | reverse complement strand
TGAAAAATATAGCTTCTAAAAATTTCCTTCACATTATGAACTGCAGCTGATTACTGGAGGTTCTCAAGAACGACACCCGCGCCATTTTCACGGCAGCCGCCCATGCCCAGCGTGCCGCCGATTACCTCAACCAGAAAGCCGCCGCGCAGGTCCTCGGGACCTGCGCGGCTTGATTCCTGTAGAGTTTTGTTGGAGAACCAAGTGAGCGAACTTCGATTTCTTAGGAAACCCTATCGATCCGCACGAGAATCATGTCCTCGGCATCGAGTACAGGAAATTCTGAACCGCCAAGACGTAAAGCGGCTTTAGAAAGCGACCTCACCATTGAGGTCTTCACAAAAAAATGCTTGCGTAGCCACAATGTTAGTTTCCGTATCTTCGGATACAACGGCAGTCCCGCTCCAAACTCCCACTTGGCTCCCAATCCTTCCAACTACGAGCAACTGATAACTTGCGGGCGGTAGTCCGTCATACTAAACTGTATTCGTTGACAACGCATGGGCACTCTTCCCGAACCAAGTCTTAGCATCGCTAACAAAATTGCTTAGGACTCCCCTGCAACTGTTCTCCGCCTCAAGTTGCTCGCGCTTCTTCTTTGCTTTCGACCGCGCAGCATATACCCACGCAGATATGTTAGATATATGGTCATTGAGGCTCCCGACACCTATGTCACCAGTGTCGATCCGGAACGATTTTCCTGAAAAAGAACCTGAGAGGTTGCCGAGCGCCACGGAGCCTGTCAGCCGTGCGCCGGAGCGTTGGGTCGCGTCACGCTTTAGCAAAACCTTTCCAGAAGTGAGATCGTAAACCCAAACTTGTTTAACTTCGACTGGAAAATACTCGCTGCTGATTACGCTTTCATAGGGAGCATCCAACGTCGCTTCATGGCCGCCCAAGTGCGTAATTAGTCTCGGCTCGGTGAGCCTGCACACGAACAGCACAGACAGGTTCGGCTTTAGTGCGGCAGCCTTCTCCGCTGGCATAGAGACGTTTAATCGGTAGATCGGAACGTCGAATGGGTTATCCGCTTCATACTTGTGTCCATTCTCCATTATGTGCTTTTCGAACAGCCAGTGGTCAGGTGAGACCGCAATGCCATATTGGTGTCCAACCGAACTACTCACTTCAGTCACCGCTCCGAATGCATTGGTTGCGAGATGCTCGCCAGCGGAATATGCTTCAGACCGCAACTCTAGAGTGTCAACGCGGCGCTGGTGGTCGTCCTCCACGTGGCCATTGAAGCGAACGATAATGTGTAGTTGTTGGGCATCCGCATCGTACTTTGCTTCCCATCCTGTCTTCGTTTCAAATGGGGCGGGCGGAATCACAAAAACCAAATCCTCAGATGGAGCGGCTGCTTGTTTCCGCTGCTCAAATTGTGCTGTTGTTTCAAACTCAGACTTGGTGATATTCGAAAACCGATCCGCAATTCTCTTTGGATCGTCTCCTTGGAACCTTGGCGGCAGTGACCAAGAAGTTTGATCGAACCTCGCTGCAATTCGTTCGGCTGTGGCCGCAGGCTCGTTTTTCTCCCCGCCCGTAATTGGTCTTTCTGCGCTCGCGGGCGCAGAACAACTCAGTGTGAAGGTAGACAACGCGCGTTCCGATGATTCGACACGCAGGGATTTAAAGCCGAAGCCACACAGGTAAGGCTCCAGCCCAGCGTCCTGAATGACCTGTTTTTCAAACTGAGTGCGTTTGTCCTCCTGACTGAAGATGGGGTCGGTAAAAACGACTGCTCGCCCCACAGCCGTAACCCGTATACTCGGCAGAGCAGTCTTAAATTGAGATTCAATCTGAGCGGCGGCTTGGCTTCTGCATTCGGCAGAATCGGAGACCGCCGAACACTGCTCCATTACCTGCGCTTGGATAAAAAGGGTAGAGTTTGCGGAAGCTATAGCCAGAATCGCCAAGTAACGCAGCCCAGTTAGGGAACTCAGAAATTTCATGCTGCACCTCCAGCCGCCAGCCCGCTGCTCCTCCCAACGGCATGTGGTTGGCTTTTGCTCTCATGACTTGCCGCACCCAAGCGAGCTCGAAACGGTGATTTGAGCAAAGGGGAGAACGGAGTATTCTCCACCGTTTCAGCGGCAAACGCGGGGGTAGTCTATCATGGTTGACGAAAAGTTCTCAGGAAACAACGCCGTCAACGTTGCATGTTTCAGGGGGCGACTACAAGCTGACATGAGTGGGGGGACAGATGAAGGTATTGTACTGCACTAAATGCAAAAGCCTTGTCAGACTCACTCACACACATATGAGATCGTGTGAATGTGGCGAGGTTCGAGGTCAGTATTGCAAGGATAGGGCGCACAAGGGGCACGCCCGCATTTCTCAAAATGCGGCCACTATCAGCCTCGTCATCGACACACCATCTTTTCAGCCTACTATTGAGAGAATGCAGCAGCGACAAAAAGATAAACCTAAGTCAACGCGCAAAGATTACAGAAACATTTCACGTCTAAAACGAGCATATGTACGTCCGAACGCTGGACCGGGAAATCCCCGCAGCCATCCTCTTGAACCGAAGACTCATTAGACCTAGGCGAAGGCGGCCAGGCGGCGCAATAAAAAGCCGCTCCGAAGAGCGGCTTGAAAGGGGACGATGTGTTGACTCCCCGCGCCAACCAGTGACAGTTCCAAACTTCCGTAATCTGGCGACCTGAGCCTCCGCCATCCGATAATTGTCCTTCCCCTCAAGGAGAATGGGATGAAGACTTTCTTGCCCGCGCTACTGCTCAGCACTGCCATCGCCACGACCGCTTGCAACAGCAACACCCAAGCCGCCACGCCTCAACCCGCTCCGAAAGTGTTCAGTGAAGCCGATGTTACCAAGGCTCAAGAAGAGATTACCCACGACTATCAGAACAAGGGCTTTGAGGTAGAACAGGTGAGCTTGATCAAGGATTCTGACCGACACCTGTCCGGCTTCGTCAAGTTCAGGAAGGCCTCGGGCATCATCAGACCTCAGTTGACCAAGACCTGCGCTGCGACTATGGATCAGGATTCTGGTAAGTACATCTACGGATGTCAGTAGGTGGGGATCAATTCTGGCACCACGTCAATCGGCGATAAACTGTATAAGTGGAGGTAGTTGCCCTGATGTCAACTCCAAAAACTGTCCCAGACCCAGCTACGACTGCCACCCAGATTTCCGCAGTCCCACCAGTTACAACTCCACAGGAAGCCGTCACCACCGAATCCCCAGAGCGAATGTCAATACCAGTTCGCGTGGAGACGTGGGACGACTACTTCTTGAACATTGCGAAAGTTGTCTCGATAAAATCGAAGGACCCGCGCTGCCCTGTGGGTGCTGTCATCGTGTCGGAAGACAACATCATCCTGTCAACTGGTTTCAATGGTATGGCGCGTGGCGTTCACGATGACGAGGAGATTTTGGCAGACGCGGTTGAGAAGATTAATGTGATCTGCCATGCTGAAAATAACGCGATTTCGAATGCCGCTCGCGTTGGCGGAAGGCCGTTGCAGGGCACCACGATTTATGTCACCAAATTCCCCTGCCTTGCCTGTTGCAATGACATCATTCAGGCTGGCATCAAACGAATCTGCACGCATGACGACGCATTTTGGGACGATGATCCCGCTGACAAAGATCATTCTCGGAAGAAGAGGATTCTGCACGAAGCCCACATCTTGGTCCATGCCCCATTTCACCCGGCCTTCAAACCCGCCGAACAGATCGTAGTCCCAAAGCGAAGGCCACGGAAAAAGGCACAAGGAAGCGTTGCGTCCCCTGAGCAGTTGCCGCTAAAGAACAATTAAGTCTCCAGCACCACTTACTTCTCCACGGCGATGACCTACAAGGTCGGTTGTAGTCAGCCTCAAAGAAAAAGCCGCTCCGAAGAGCGGCTTGAAAAGCGGGAGTGTCCGTGCCTCTGAGAGATTAACGTGCACCCGCTTTCGCTGCCTTCGCCCGCGCAGCAACTTTGAGGACGCCATTCGCCACGCACCAGTAGGCGTAGCGCACCCCGCGCTCGTTCGTGACCTTCTTGCTGTTGAACTGCCTGCCGGTGAACTCCGCCTGGAGTTCCGCCACTGTGGCCTTGCCCTTTTCGCGATGAAATCTACGAAGTGTTTAACGAAGCCGCGGTTGATCGAGTCGGTCTTGGCGACCGTCAGCGTTTGCGTTTGGATCGTTTTGTACGCCATCGGTGTTGCTCCTTGTCGGCAAGTTGCCGATGACGAGATCATGTCCGGCTATGACGATGACCGACATGGGCACCTTGGTATGAGAAAGTGCCCAGCCGCACATACCTGCTGTATCCCACACGATTCATGTTGAGAGAAGGGGAGGCCACGGGCCGAGCGAGAGCCTCGGACGAGCCTATAAACGTCCCTACGTGTGGAGCGAGCAAGAAGAAAAGGGTCGCCCAGCGACCCGCAGGTTCAGTATTCGTCGGGCAATAAGAAGGTGGTGGCGCTCCGGTCAGCCTAGATAAGGTTCAGAGCCTCTCCCGCACGCAGGTAATCTTCGTCCCGCTGATCCCTCCCAATATGATTGCCGCAACCCGCTATTCATTTAGACGGGGGAGCATGACCTTTGGGGAGAAAACCGAAGGATTTGAGAAGTAGAAAAGAATGAGGTTAGAAATGTCACACAGCAAAGACAGCTCTATCTTAGAGCGAATTGCCAAGGTTCTCGACCCTCTGTGCCGCATCTGCAAGGTCTGTTTTGACTTGTGGGTGATGGTACATGGCCGCTAGGACTAATGGCGTGCAGTATCCCCTGTTCGGCTTGGACCGGACGGGGGTTTATTTTGCTTAGGGCAGCTTTCGCCGTACAAACTCTGCGAGGTAGTCCTGATGCATCTTCAGTCCCCGTCGTCGTGTTTCTTGTTCGTAGGGCGTGTTCACCACTCCCTGAACCGGGACGGCCAAACTTCCGGCTCTCATGAATTCAGCAGCATCGGTCGGACAACCCATATAACGCATGGCAGACTGAACATCATCGACCCAAGTCTTGAAATGGCGATCCCACGACATGAGTTCGCCTCGCGTGGTGGCCCTATTGATGTCTGTGAAAAATTCCAAGCCTGCTTGGGCTAGATGCCCAAACTTATCATGCAACTCTCTATTGTCTCGTTTAACTTTTTCTCGATCATCGAGAACCGATTCCGCCGCCAACGCCCGCTCTTCTAATGTACTAATTTGTTGCTCACTCTCTGCGTCCAAGAGCCACGGCACGCGAACGGTGTTGTAAAGCAGAACGCCAAGAATCCAAATCAGATTCGCCCCAATGCCGGATATCACGGCAATTGCCACTGTCTCCGTGATTTGCTTGTGCAGGTACAGCCAACCGTACATGCTTCCCAAGGCTATGCCAACAAGACTAATAACGAGTGGAGGAATCCGGCCCCGAATAGATGAGCGGGTTTCTCGCCAGATTCTTTCGCGTGCCCGCGTTGCGTACGAGAGTCTTTCCACAGCAAGGAAATTGTACAGCCTCACCTGCAATGTGGTGGAGGCTGTTCTAGTTTGGACTAGAATTGATGGTGTAATCATCTCGCAACCCGGAGAGAAGGGGGATCTCAATGGATCTCGAAGCCAACCTACAAAGCTACCTTGGCGGCAACAGCACCAACCCCGACGGACGCGATCCGACAGAGCGGAACGTATCGTTCGACCACTGCTTCAATTACTTCCAGTTCTATCGCGAGTCGGGAAACACACACGAGCTGGCAAGTCCCACCAACGTGCAGCTCAGTTGCCTTCACCTTGGTTTCTACCTAGCGAGCTGGGGTATGCTCCGGAATTCCAAGTTGATGCAAAAGAATGCCAAGTACCTGGTCCCCGTTGTAGAAGTGATCGCGACCGCCGACGCATCTCTCTGGGAAATCGATGCTGACTGCTACACTCCAACGAACATTCAGCGTCTCAGGGAATTAGCGAGTAAGATATGCGCTGCCCTCCCCGACGTGTCTGGGACCGATACCCTAAAAACAAAGATCATGCTCGGAGTCTTTGGGAGTGTTCCTGCCTTCGATAAGACCTTCAGGCGAGGCTGCAAAGAAGAGCGCATGGTTGCCACGTTCGGTAACAGGGGGTTGAAAAAGATCGCCGAGTTCTATCAGGAAAACGAAAAAGTAATCAATGCGTACCGGGTGCGAACGCTTGATTTCAGCGGACGGCATACGCAGCGATGCTACACACGCGCGAAGGTTATAGATATGGCCCTCTCCACCGAGGGAGAGAAGCGAGAGCAAGCTGACAAACTCGCCAAAAAGCTTGCCGAACTCGCCGCCGCCCAAAGCAAATTACCCGCCGCTTAGCGACCTCTCCGGCAATTCGTTGCCTCAAAAGAAAAGCCTGCCGTTGGCTGGCAGGCTTGAGCAGAGAGGGAACGCGGTTACACGAAGGCTTCGTATGACGCAGCCACTTGCGCCTGCGGGTGCTCCGAGGCAGCGTCCGAGCCTTTCAGATAGGCCATCGTCGTTTCAAGGTCGGGAGTTGGCCCAGCCAGTTTTGCAAGGTCCGCACGCTGATGCCATGCTCGTGGTGGAAGGTGGCGAACGTCTTTCTGAACTTGTGGAGTTCCCACTGGCCAAGCCACGGACTGTCCTTGCCAAGCCGCGCTCGAAGGTGAGTTGCCAGGTTGGAATGAGAGTTTGGCGCTGCTGCGCAGCGGGTGGAGGAATGACACGTCACCCCGGAACGGGAGCTGCACAGCAACCTGCGGTTGCTGTGCGTGAACCTGTTGAAAACAGAGCGGCTAAGAGAAAATCCGTTTGTGCCGGTTTCTGCCCGGCAACGGCAGGTTAACGGTGGTGAACTTGTTGATTCCTTTAGCCCGATAGCTCACTATAAGAGAAACTCTACCGGGAAGCAGTGAGGCTAGTCTGGTGAAGTTCCTCCCATGGTCGTCGGTTGTTTCCTGCCTTGGCGGTGCTCTGTGGTGAAGCCGCCGCTCCGCACCAAAACTCTGGGCACGAAGGTAAGCGAGGAGGAGTTTGCGCAACTGGAGGCAGCCGCCAGCGAACGCGGCCTGACCCTGAGCGAGTGGTGCCGGGAAACCCTGCTGGCCAGCGTGAACAGCCAGGAGGAGAAATCCGCCAATCTTTCCTCAGCCAGCGGCGGGACCGGCCAGCAGGCACTCATGGCTGAACTGGTGGCGCTTAGGGCGATCCTGCTCAATGTGCTCTTCAAGCTGGCAAAAGGGGAGAAGCTGACGGCGGAGGAGATGCAACGGCTGATCGACCGGGCCGATTCGGACAAGCTGAAGAAGGCGAGGGAACGGCTGGCGCAGGCGGCAGAGTCGGAAGGGCAGCCAGAAGAAAAATCCTAAAATATTTGGATCGTTTCTCCGGTTCGCGGGTTCCTAGATAAGTAGGGGACCAGTGAGGCGGAGGTGTGTCCATGAGCCGGGTGTGGGGACGAGACGAAACCTATCGCTGGCCGAGCGACAAGCCGGTGTGGACGATCACGGCGCTGGCGCTGACGGTCGTGGCAGTGCTGGCGGCAGCGGGGTATGAGTACGCGCGGAAATGGACCTACTTTCAACAAGCCTATCTGGGGACCTACATCGGCAGCGAAGTGCGGCTGTGGTCGAAGACCGCGCCTTCCCTCATTGCGTACCGGATAGAAGGCAAACAAAAGCGGGCAGCGGTGAGCCGGGACCTAAGCGATCCGGCAGTATCGGCTGGCAAGGTGAAGCTGGAATGGGAGCGCGGGACCTACAACAACGCGGAGCTGCGCGAGTGGTTAGAGCGGGCGATCTATGGAGGGCAATCGCCGTGGCTGCTGTTGTGGGCGGCGACGTGGAAGGTTGGAGCGGGCGTGCTGGTGGTGGGCTTGGCGTTGGCGATTCCGCGCGACCGCCAGCGGCGGCGGATGCGGAAGTACGGGCGCAGGACGAAAGGCCCGGAGCTGGCGACGGCGGCGCGGTTCAATCGCAGCCAGCAATCGAACGGGATCGGTTTTCTCACGAAAGAGCGGCGCACGCTGATCGAGTTCCTGTTGCAACGCGAGGGCAAGATGGTGCGCGTCCCGCGCGAGCGGGAAAGCTCGCACTTCCTGATGATCGGGGACACGGGCGCAGGCAAATCGAGCTTGATCCGGCAGATCCTCATGCAGGTGGAAGAGCGCGGAGAGACTGCCATCGTGTACGATCCGGTGCTCGAATACACGCCGCAATTTTACGAGCCGGGGCGCGGCGACGTGATCCTAAATCCGCTGGACGAGCGAATGCCGTATTGGTCGCCGTGCGACGAAGTGCGGCACGACGCCGAAGCCGAGGGCCTGGCGGCGGCGCTGTTCAAGGACGATCCGCGCACCAATCCCTTTTTCGTGATGGTGCCGCGCCAAATCTTCGCGCACTTGCTAATCGAGCAACCGAAGCGGACGCCGCAAGAGCTGCTGGCGATTTTGCGCGATGAGCGCGAGCTGTCGAAACGGCTCAAGGACACCGAGCACGCAGCGGCCATTTATCCCGACGCGGGACCCCAGCGCGGCGGCATGATCGCAACGCTTAACAGCGTCTCGAATGCGCTGAAGCTATTGCCGCGCCAGGAAGAAGCGAAGGCCAGTTGGACGGCAGCCGAGTGGTCGCGGCAGCGGCAAGGATGGCTCTTCGTCACCAGCCCGCCCGAGTTCCGCGAGCGACTGCGGCCCCTGATCAGCATGTGGCTGGACATGCTGGTGCTGCGTTTGATGAACCAGGGCAGGCCGGGAGTGCGCCCGGTGTGGTTCATTCTGGACGAGCTGCAAAGTTTGCACGCGCTGCCGCAGTTGCACACGGCGATCACCGAGAGCCGGAAAGTAAGAAATCCCGTGGTCCTGGGCTTTCAAGGGCGCAGCCAGCTAGAGGAGTTGTACGGACGCAAGGCGGAAGCGATGCTCTCGCAGCCGGCGACGAAAATCTTTTTACGGACGGATGAGGCCAACTCCGCGAAGTGGATCAGCCAGACCATCGGCGAGGTGGAGATCGAACGGTTACGCGAGAGCCGCACGGAAGGTCACTTTCCGCACAATCGCCGCAACTCGCGCAACTATCAACTGGAGCGCCAGACCGAGCCGCTGGTGATGCCGTCCGAAATCGCGGGCCTGCCGGATCTGCATGGTTATTTGAAAAGTGGCAATCTGCTGGTGCCCATGAGCTTCCCCCACATCGAACTGCCGCAGAAACAGCCCAGCTTCATTGCGCGCGAAAACACGGCGCGCGTGATCGAAATCGTGAAACGGCCGTCACGGCCGAGTGTTCCGCCATCACAGGAGATCAGACCAAATGAATCAGAAAAAACAAAAGGCATCGCAGCGGGGCAAGAGCCGTACTTCGAGTAAAGAACAGAAGCCGGAGCCGAATTACGAAATCATCGAAGGGATGGTGATCGTTACCTGCCCGCAGGGACACAAGAACCAAGGGCAGAAGGTCTCTGACAAGCATGTCCCTCAACGCCTGGTGTGTGCCAACACAACTTGCAAGGTGGAATGGGCCGAGACGTTGCCGCAGATCGCAAGCCTTGAAGAGGCATAAGCCATGCTGACGATATCGAAACCACTAAGTGCAGGCCAGGCGCAGGCGTATCACAAAGAAGAGTTCGCCAATGCTCAGGGGAATTACTACTCCGAAGGCGACCGGATACGCGGCGAGTGGCATGGCAAACTCGCCGAGGAGTGGGGCTTGCGCGGTGACGTTCAGGAGGAACACTTCGCGCGACTGGCCAACGGCCAGCATCCGATGACGGGCGAGCAACTGGTGCGCTACCAGGCCGCGCGCGAATACGTGAACGAGCGCGGCGAAACCGTGAGCACGATGGAGCACCGCGCAGGCTGGGATGCCACCTTCTCAGCACCGAAGAGCGTGAGTTTAACCGCGCTCGTAGGTGGAGACAACGAAGTGCGGCAGGCGCATCGAGAGAGCGTGAAGGTTGCGCTTGATGAACTCGAAAAGTATGTGCAGGCGCGGATCGGCGGCAACCATCCGGCAGAGACCACGGGCAAATGGGTTGCAGCCAGCTTCGAGCATGACAGCGCGCGGCCCGTGGATGGCTACGCGGCGCCGCAACTGCATACACTTGTCGTGTTCTTCAATCTCACGGAAACAGAGAACGGTGAGACGCGCGCCCTGCAACCGCACGAGCTTTATCGCTCGCAGCAGTACGCGACGGCGATCTATCGCTCGGAGCTGGCGCTACGCTTGAAGGAGCACGGTTACGAGATCGAGACGGGCAAGAGCGGGCAGCCGGAGATCACGGGCTACACGCGCGAATACTTGGAGGCATCGAGTCCGCGCCGTCAGCAAATCCAAGAGCATCTCGCCGAGCAGGGTGTGAGAGGCGCGGGCGCGGCACAGATCGCCGCGCACCAAACACGCGACGAAAAGCTGCCTGCGATCACGCACGAAGAGATGCAGCAGAAGCATCGAGAAATGTCCGCGCACTTCGGCCACCAACCGGAGCAAGTAATCCGCGCGGCGCAGGAGCGCCAGATCGAAGAGGAAAGGCCCGAGCAGAAACACCAGAGCGTCGAATCGGCGCTGACGTATGCGCGGGAGAAAAACCTGGAGCGCCACGCCGTAACCGATGAACGCGAGTTGATGCGTGATGCGCTCAAGCGTTCGATGGGCGAGGCCAGCTTTGCCGAAGTGCGCCAGCAGTTTGAAAATCGAGCGCACTCGGGTGATCTGATCCAAGTGGAGAACAGATCGCCGAGCCGTGCATTTACCACCCAAGAGATGATCGGCTACGAAAGGGACAACATCACTGAGATGCGAGCGGGGCAGAACCGGCATGAGCCGATGGTCGGTTCGGAAACATGGCGCGAGGTGGAACAAAAACACACACATCTCAGCACAAGCCAACGCGCAGCGGTTGAGCAGATCGTATCGAGCCAGGACAAGATCATGGGGCTAGAAGGTGTGGCAGGCGCGGGCAAAACTACTTCCCTAGCTGCTGTCCGCGAGGCCGCCGAACAGGAAGGCTACGAAGTTCGTGGCCTTGCGCCTACGTCCCGCGCGGCGCACAAGCTCGCAGAATCGGGCATCGAGTCGGAGACTTTGCAGCGGCATCTTCGCCGCGAGGAGCAGTCCGACCAGGGACAGAAGCGGCTTTATGTGCTCGACGAATCGAGCCTGGCAAGCACGAAACAGATGAATGAGTTCTTGCATCGTTTGAACGGCGAAGACCGCGCGCTACTCGTGGGCGACAAGCGCCAGCATGAAGCGGTCGAAGCGGGCAGACCATACCACCAGCTACAACAGGCGGGGATGCAAACCGCGCGTCTGGATGAAATCGTGCGGCAGAGAGACCCGGAACTGAAGGAAGCCGTGGAACAGCTTGCCCGCGGTGACGTGTTCGGAGCGATTGACAACCTGGACCGCCAGGGCCGCGTGCATGAGATCGTGGGGCGCGAGGAGCGGCTAACGGAAATCGCGCGCGAGTATGCCCGCGAACCGCAGGGCACGCTGGTGATCTCACCCGATAATGAATCGCGACGCGAGTTGAACACCCTAATCCATCGGGAAATGCAGGAGCGCGGCGAGGTGAGCCAGGACGAGCACAAGCTGCGTGTGCTCAACTCTCGCCAGGAGATGACCGGAGCAGACCGTCAGTGGGCCGGACAATACGAAGAGGGTGACGTGGTTCGCTATACGCGAGGCAGCAAAGTGCTGGGCATCGAGGCGGGCGAATATGCGCGGGTAGTACAGGTGGATGCGCGAGAGAACCGCGTCACCATCGAGCGCGAGAAGGGAGAACATCAGACTTACGATCCTCGCCGACTCGCGGGAGTGGCCGTGTATCACGAGACCGAGCGCGCGTTTTCGGAAGGCGACCGCATACAGTTGACAGCGCCATCGAAGGACTTGCACGTTGCCAATCGCGAGTTGGCCACCGTCGAGAAAATCAACGACACCGGCGACTTGCAAATCCGCATGGACTCAGGCCGCGAGGTCGCGTTCAACATCCGCGAGCATCCGCATCTCGATCACGGTTACGCGGTGACGAGCCACAGCAGCCAAGGCCAGACTGCTGACCGCGTGCTAATCCACGTGGACACGGAGAAAAGCGAGTTCTTAGTCAACAACCGCTTTGCGTATGTGTCTGTGTCGCGTGGACAATATGACGCGCAAATCTACACGAACGACAGAAGCGAGCTCGCACGCGATCTGAGTCGCGACTTGACACAGCGCATGGCAATACCTGCCCAGCAGCAAGAATCACCCGCGCAGAAGGTCGAGCCAGTGGCGACGCAGCAAACAACCCAAGTACCCGAGCACGACCAAACCCACAGCGTCGGCCACGAGATTGCGATGTAACTCTTAACGGACAGCCCAACGGCGCGGGCGTTTCTGCAGCGCGGCAGTCACGAGCTTGCCAAAGATGCTGATTCCGTCGCGCAGAGCGGTCGAATCGAGCCCACGATATGGCAAGTTCTGGCGGAGTGTAAAAGAACATCGAGTCGCACTCGCCGACAATCTGGCGCAGTACTACATGCTGGCGTTTCATGCCGGTCACCCTTCTGGAGTTAGTGGATGATCGCTCCTCCAACTTCGTCTTGAATCGGATATTGCTGGACTCCGCCTCGCTTGTTGAGGATCGCCGGGCACGGCTCTGTCCATTGCAGAACGCCCCAAAGGAAAAATCAATGTGACGATCAGCCTAGGAATGCTAAAATGCCTCCTGTTTTTGAAGCCGTTAGGAGGTTCTACTCAAGAAGTTTGCCCAAGAACGGAGGCAACGCAATGCGGAAAGCCCAGATTGTTGTTTTGGTCACCTTGATTGTTTGTATGCTCGCCGCAGTCAAGCCCGCCACGAGTTATCCCGCCCCAGTCAATCCGACTGCCTATGCGCAAGAGCCCTCCCGGATCGAAGGAGTCGCGCTCGGAGCGCCGAGCCCACAATCAGGCGCTGTTTACGAAGAGCCCACTTGCAAGGGACAGATTGGCAAGGCGTGTGGCCCACCCGCCTCCTGCAGAATAGTGGAATGGACCTATATCGCCTCGAATGGGCAAACCATCAAGAGTTGCTATTGCGCAGATACGTCTAAACCCAGTACTGAGCGAGGCAAGAATGCACGTCCCTATCAAGAATGCTCACATGGGACGCATTAGCGGACGTCAGGTGATCGCACAGGGCGACTGATCTTCCGCTCGCGCACAGCAGGAACGCCGGGAGACACCATCATGAAAATGAGTGGATTGAGCCGTCTTGTGGGTATGCTGTTGCTGCCATTTTTGGTCTCCGATGCTGCGCTTGCCCAGACTCCACTGCCATCCCCGAAGAAGTCTGTCAGCGCGCAGTCGGCTATGCTAACCCCGCAGGAGAAGGAAGCGCAGAAGCACTACCGGATTGCGCTAGAAGCTATCAAGAACAACGATTTCTCGACCGCATCCGACGAACTGAAGACTGCCGCCGATCTTGCCCCGAAGAATGCTTTGATCTGGTACAACCTTGCGGTGGTGGAATCCAAGAAGGGCGATTCCGCACTCGCACTTCAGCATCTGCAAAAGGCAGAGACGCTTGGGCTGCCAAAGAGTTTGCAAAACGATGCCGACCAGTTAGAAGCTAAGCTGTCATACGAGGTGGAAAAGGAAAACAAAAGCAGGGCAGATGAGGCTAAGAGAAAGGAATTGTCTGATCGCATTCATACCGCGCTTAACGGAATAGGGCAACAATATAGTTGCAGTCTCAATGCAAGAGGCTCCCAATCCGGGTACTGGGCGATAACGAACGATGGCACATGCAGCATCAGGGTGGACTGGAACAGCCAAGTTGTCAGCGATCTTAGAACCAACGGCCTTGGGATGATTTGGACCCGACACTATGATGAGCAATACAATTTCAATCTCGCCGACGCACTGCCCGATTTGAGTGTACTGGAAAAGAGTCGCATGTTCCTGAACTGTGATGCAGATGGACATTGGGTGGTTATCGCAGCAAAAGAAGGGAAAACCTTCCAAGCTAATGTGAATTATCCTGAGGACAAGGAGTATTGGGAACAAGGAATTCGGAAATCCAGCAAATCCGACAATGATTTTCGTACCGTGGCGGTAAAGAAGGATGTTTATATGTACTTCAAGGACGGCGACGCCGCCAGAGATGCCGCACGAAGAATATCCGACGCCATTCGGTTATGTTCTGGAACCCCATGAATCTGGTCGTGCGCACAAGCGCAGTCCATCGGGAGGGGTCGAGCACAACGACTGAGTCATGGAGGGTTTCTATGCGACCTTGGTCAATCGCTTTGTCACTTGCGTGTTGTTGGCTCGCAATGGGCACCGAGACGGCGCGAGCGCAACTCCCGTTTTCACCCAACTGGCCGATCGCTCCCACGGATACAAAACAATGCGCAACGTTTGCTGCTGACCTGGATAGGTATCAAGCAGAAGTGTCGAAGCAACATGAAGATTGCTTAAAGGCTGGCAAAGAAGACCGGCCGAATTTGCCGCCGAATTCGCCGGTGTGCTCAAGATATGCCTGCCAGATTCTGCACGATTTGCTCTTTTCCGATTCTGACCTGAATAGCGTGAGGGTTCTTCGGAAGAGGGTCGATGCCTGTTACGCCCAGGTGAAAGAGTCTCAAGATCGACAAGCTGCGCAGAAGCGCGAGGCTGAAGAAAGGGAGCAAGCTGATAGGGATCAAGCTGCAAGAGATCAAGAATCGGCGGAAAAGACCCGAAAGCAGCAGGAAGAGGACCGAAGTCAGAGTGAACGAACTCGTATTTCCTCGACACCTGCGTCTCAAGGTCCTGCGAACAATGCGGCTGTGCTTCCCCCAAGCCAGCAAACGGGTCAGCCCTACTCTGTCGGCAGCATGAAGGTCCCGGATACCCCGCAATCGGAACAAGCTCGCCAAGCCGCAAAGGATCGCGAGCAAAAGGATTTGCACGAACAGGCTCTTAACGAAATGGCCGACCCGTTCGGTAAATCGGGCAAGAGCGCATCCGCGAACAAATCGACAGCAGCATCGGACGGGCTAGTTGATCCCTTCGGCAATTCGCAACAGGTACCCAAGGATTCTGCGGGTAGTGAATCTGGACTCGCAGATCCATTTGCAAACGGCGATTCTGTGCGATCCCGGTCGGACAAAGATATAACCGAAGACAAAGCCAAAGAAATAGCTTGGGACAAAACCGAGGAATTGATCAAAGAAAAAGTAAACTATGCACTGAAAATACTTGATAGGAATCTTGAGAAGGCCCAGACTACGATGAATTCCTCTGAGTTCAAGGTTTATCGAGCTGAAATCAAGGAAGCTGAATCATATCTACACGGGTTAGGCAGGGTTGTTGAGTCTGCTCCCTTTATCAAGGACGCCTGGGAAGCCTCCAACGATTTCCAAAAGGGATGGAACGATTTCGTCGACGACTGCCGAAGCAAAGGTTTTGAATATGTACTCAAGCGCTTATCGCCATCGGCATCCAAAATCTGGGAAGGACCTGCGGGCTGGGCTCTCTCGATCACATTCGACCCTTCGTCAACCCAAACCCCGGAGCAGGATTTTGACCCCATGACGGCAATAAACAATCCTTCGCGCTATACATTTGGGGAGAGAGAGGCGGCCTTACGCAAGATGTACATTTCTGAAGCGACGCACCCCGAAGTCTGGAACGATTCCAAGCGTCAGTGGCTCCGCGATTTAACATTGCAGGTCTACAACTCGCCGGACAATCCGAATATTCATCTTGCTCCGCAGGACGACCCGAATATCCATCTCACTCCTCAGTAGTCGAATCGGAGTAGAATTTCCCGGTCACGTCCTGAACGTGGACTAGGAGAACCGCAATGAGGTTAACGTGGATAGCGGCGCCAATCGCATTGACCGTGCTGGCTCTTGGCTCCTCCCCTTGGGGTTTGGGGCAGTCATCAACTACTGGTTCCGCGGGACAGACTCCAAAGAAGTCCACGAGCACCCAGTCGGCTGCTCTGACTCCGCAGGAAAAGGAAGCACAGAAGCACTATCGAATTGCGCTGGAAGCGATCAAGAACAATGATTTCACCACTGCATCTGACGAGCTGAAGACGGCTGCCGATTTAGCTCCAAGGAACGCCTTGATCTGGTACAACCTAGCGGTGGTCGAATCAAAGAAGGGCGATTCAAAGCCTGCCCTTGATCATCTTCACAAGGCCACAAGTTTGGGACTGCCAAGGACACTCCAGAATGACGCTGACGTCTTGGAAGCGAAGCTCTCGTACGAAGTTAGGCAGGTTATGGGTTCCTCCGGGTCAGAGGCAGCGGTCCAAACTCCCCAAAAGGATGAGGCGAATCCTTGCGACATAAAACAGGGCCGCAAGGGTCTAAAAGTCGGACAAATCGGTGAATGGGGCGATCTAAAGATATTGCTGAAAACGGCACCGATTGTCGGGACGACGACCTCTGGGCAAGAGCCTGCGATAATAAGCGTTAAAGCACCCGGTTTTTCGAAAAGAGACGTCACAATTCCACAAGTCAGCTCCGCATCCCTACAGATTTGCGGTCAATCCGTAACCATTACATTCGAAGGGTCCTATTCAGGTGATTTCAATTGGAATTTCGGGGTGACCATTTTCTAGGTTTTAGCTACTCAACTCGACGCCGGGAAGTTCAGTGAGCGCATTTACTGGTCGCATTGCCGTTCACCAGCTCAGTAAGCCAGTACGCCTTGTACGAACAAGAATTCAGTGGGCGCTGTCAGGAGGTCACCCGTGAGGTCAAGCGGTGTGGTTGCTATCTGGGTCGCTACGCTATGGCTGGCGCCCAGCGGAAATCGTGTCATGGCGCAGTCCTCCGCGCAGCAAGCGCCTAAGAAGCCTGCCAGCGCGCAGTCGGTGGCGCTAACCCCGCGGGAGAAGGAAGCCCAGAAGCACTATCGAATCGCGCTGGTAGCGATCAAGAACAACGATTTCTCGACTGCGTCCGACGAACTGAAGGCTGCTTCCGAGCTCGCCCCGAAGAATGCCTTGATCTGGTACAACCTGGCCGTGGTGGAATCAAAGAAGGGCGACTCCGCACCCGCGCTCGAACACCTTCAGAAAGCAGAAACGCTTGGCCTGCCTAAGACCCTGCAAACCGACGCTGACCAGTTAGAGGCCAAGCTTGCTTATGATGTGAAACGTAAAGTTAAACTGGATGCTTTCTCAGCGAAGCTTCTGGATCTTAGCAAGCAAGTGGCTGCGGCTGCAAACTTCAATTGTTCAGACCCGTTTCGTGCAAAAGGTAATCCGTTTGCGGGCGAGACCGAGGACTGGGGTAGCGATCGCTGGAGCTATGATTTACGACTGTCAGACAGCCCGCACAAGGTCACACTCTTGAGTAGTCATTATTATTCCTTGGCAAAGGGTACGAAGCCTGGAACGAAATGGTCCAACGTCCTCGAAGTCACATTTGATCCCGCTGAGCTAGACCCGAACATCGGGGGCGGGAACAGGGTAACTGCTTGCCATGAACCAAACACGGGTTACAACGTGCCGATGATGGAATCCGTAATCGACATTAAGCCGAGAAATCCGGCCGCAATACAGTGCACGGGCACGTTTGAGCAAGAATTCCCGGTGGAGGATAAGAAGAAAGTTCCATGCAGCTGGGGCAGCGGCACGGTCATAGAGATTGAATTTCACAGCTCCGACGAGGCCAGAGCGACAGCAGACAAATTGTCAGAGCTCATCCGTATGAGCGCGGACATCCAGTGAGTCAACCCGTTCAGGACTTTCCGATTTGCTGGACCTCTGTGCGTTGCACAACCAGAGACTTAAGCCACCCGGACGGGAGATCTGTGATGAAGTCAACAAACCTGGCTGTCATTTTCGCAATGTTCTTGGCGGCATTGGTTTCTAATCGAGTTGTGGCGCACTCCTCCGCGCAGCAAACTCCAAAGAAGTCCACGAGCGCACAGTCGCCCACGCTGACCCCGCAGGAGAAGGAAGCCCAAAAACACTATCGAATTGCGCTGGAAGCGATCAAGAACAACGATTTTGCAACTGCGTCGGACGAACTGAAGACGGCAGCCGATCTAGCTCCAAAGAACGCCTTGATCTGGTACAACCTCGCGGTGGTCGAATCAAAGAAAAGCGAGTCTGCACCCGCGCTCGAACACCTGCAAAAGGCAGAAAGTTTTGGCCTGCCTAAGAGTCTACGTAATGACGCTGACCAGTTGGAGGCTAGGCTTTCGTACGATGTGAAAAGGAAGGCCAAACTGGACGCTTTCTCGGCGAAACTTCAGGAGTTTCAGAAGGAGGTCAATGAGGACACGGTCACGAACACCGACCAGGGGAATCACGCCGACTATCGCCACGATTTCACTTGTGCCTACAAGCTAACATTGGACGGAAAGTCCATCAGTAGCGCAGCCCTCAACTGGGATTATCACGAATACAGTGCGGTTGCGGCGAGCCCAGTGAACGGACCGGCTAACAGCTATCATCAACACTATTACGGTGAAGCTCTATTCAGCCTTGCCGACTTTGTCCCAGATGTCCAAATTACGGAGCAGCACATTGGTTTTAATTGCGGGGCGTACGCCGTGACGGCAAAAACCGAAAGGCCGAAATCCTTTCACGTGACGAACGGCCACAAGGGGACTTGTTCACCACCGCCGCCCCCCGGCCCAAATCCCCTCTGTGACGATTTTTCGAATCAAGGGGAGGGCACCGAATTGAGCATACCGTTCCGTCAGAGGGATCTTGCCGAAGCAGCGGCGAAGACCTTGACGCAACTCATTCGCATGAGCGCAGACATCCAGTGAGTCCAATCAGTCCAGCGCTTTGCGATTGGCTGGATCTTTGTGCATGTACCACCAGAAAGCTAAAATTGTCCCTGACAGGAGATTCCGTGATGAAGTCCACAAGCATGACTGTCATTTTTGCGGTTTTTATTGTCGGCATCGTCTGTAATCGAGTTGCGGCGCAATCCTCCTCGCAGCAAACTCCCCAGAAGTCTGCAAGCGGACAGTCCGCCACGCTGACCCCGCAGGAGACGGAAGCGCAGAAGCACTATCGAATTGCGCTGGAAGCGATCAAGAACAATGATTTCACCACTGCATCGGACGAACTGAAGAAGGCTGCCGCTCTAGCTCCAAAGAACGCATTGATCTGGTACAACCTGGCCGTGGTGGAATCGAAGAAGGGCGATTCCGCGCCCGCGCTCGAACACTTGCGGAAGGCAGAAAGTCTTGGCCTGCCTAAGAGTCTACGGAATGACGCTGAAGCCCTGGAAGCGAAGCTCTCGTATGCAGTCAGGCAGATATCGGGTTCCTCCAGCTCAGACGTATCGGCCCAGGCCCAAAAAAGTGAGGCGTCGTATGACGATACAGTGCATTACATTCAGGCACGGATCGATGGCCAGCTTGAAGAGAAGAGCCGGTGTCAGTTCCTTTATGAAGGAAATGAAATGTTTAATGCAGCGAACCTGTCCCCACACGTCAGTTGGACGGGGTGCGGTCAGTTCGGTTGCGGTGGGTCGATAAATTGTGCTGACGGAGCGAGGTGCGTTAGCGCAGGGGGGCGGGCAGACTGGTTTTTCCTCATCAAGGCCGATACCGACAAATCTAAAATGGAGAAGGCTTTGCTTCACCTGCTCGATCTCTGCGGTGTGCGTCCTGCAAAGCCTGATCTGTTCTGACGCGGCCAGAAACTCTCGCCGAGGGTGAGCTATGGATACAAGGATCGCAGGGAAAGGTAGATCGTTCTGGGTCGCTTCACTCGTGGCGACATTATTGCTGCTATTGGGCTCCCATCGAGTTGTGGCGCAGTCGTCGCAGCAAACTCCAAAGAAGTCTCCAAGTGCTCAGACGGCTACGCTGACCCCGCAGGAGAAAGAAGCCCAAAAGCACTATCGAATTGCGCTGGAAGCGATCAAGAACAATGATTTCACCACGGCATCTGACGAACTGAAGGCGGCTGCCGACCTAGCTCCAAAGAACGCCCTGATTTGGTACAACCTGGCCGTGGTGGAATCAAAGAAGGGCGATTCCACTCCTGCTCTGGAACACCTTCAGAAAGCTGAGAATCTTGGACTGCCTAAGGGTGTGCAGAACGACGCCGATCAATTAGAGGCAAAGTTGGCGTACGATGCGAAAAAGAAAGCCCAAAAAGACGCTTTTGCTGGAAAATTTGCCGAGTTTTACAATTATGGGCGTGGTAGTTTTGCCGGCGGATGTGGAAATGGGCATGACCCGTTTGGCGTCAATGGCCCAAAAGGTGATTGGCTCGCCCATAACTATAACTACAATCAGGCTCGTGTCACAGGATTTCAGAACGATTGGCGCATGGTTGGTTTAGTAATCCACGAAGACTACTACAACAGTCGTTTGGGAGGATTTACCCAAAACGAGCATCGCAGCGGAACAGCTATCTTTGATCCTGTTGACCTTAGCCCTGATTACGCAATCCGACAGCAACCAACCTTCTGCAACAATGGAACGTTCGTTTACTTGTTGTCATTTAGGTCACAACGTCAAGGGGCAATCCATTTTCATGGGGAGACCAAAGTCGAATCCGGAATGCCTCCAAACGTCGCAACGACAACGACTCAGTGGACTGACGGTGACGAGGTTGTGCTAATGTTTCCAAATCGCGATTCCGCCCAGAAATTGGCCAATATACTGTCGGAACTCATTCGGATGAGCACCGACCTTCAGTGAGCCGGCGTCCTGCGGCGGACTGTCGCTGTTTCTCGGCCCCGTTCTTAATCGCGGACAGAAATCTGGAGACACAGACGGAATATTCCCCAAGCAGTCTCGGCGAATAGTCAGAACGGTCCTCACAGGAGTCAGGAGATATTATTATGCGCTGGACTCTACCGTGGATCCTGGTGCAGCTCGGAGTGGCTGTGCTGGTTTCGACCGGTTCGTCGTCATTTCTCGGCCAGTCTTCCACGGAGAGTCCCTCCGGGCAGACTGCAAAGAGGTCCACAAACATTCAGTCGCTCACACTGACTCCACAAGAAAGGGAGGCCCAAAAACACTATCGAATTGCACAAGAAGCGCTCAAGAATAACGATTTAAGTACTGCGTCTGACGAGCTGAAAACGGCAGCGGACCTTGCCCCGAAGAATGCCTTGATCTGGTACAACGTTGCCGTAGTTGAGTCAAAGAAGGGCGATTCGACCGTGGCGCTCGAACACCTTGAAAAGGCAGAGAGTATCGGGCTGCCAAAGAATTTGCAAAACGACGCCGACCAGTTGGAAGCCAAACTCTCTTATGAGATTGAGACGGACAAAAAGAAGAGGGTAGAACAGCAGAAGGCCGAAGAGTTCTCCAGCAAGCTCAGCGACATTACTAAGTCAATTAAGGGAGCCAACTATAAATGCGACTATGGGAACGCCGGAGCTACGGGCCAGCAAGGAACTGAGGGTGGCTACACTGCATGGAAACTTCAGAACTCCCTTCTCATGATAGACACCGATTTCTACGTTTACAACAACTCAATTCTTATCCCTCGTAGCGACTGGAGATTCGAAACACAGGATTCAAAACACAAATATGAAGCCAACTTGGTAGATCTGGGCCCCGAGGTAACAGTCCAATCAGGCGTGGGGCATTGCGCATTTTACCAACTCACCATTCAGAGCAAGCCGGGAAAATACCTCAAAGACGAATGGACAGCGGCCACCTTCACACAAGATACGATACGAGGACAACGTCAGCCAGAAGACAGCCATGGCGGCAGTAAAACCTTGGCCATAGGGGCGGATCACACTGAGCACATTTGGTACTCCAATCTAGACGCTGCTAACGCAACCGCCCAGGCGCTATCTCAAGCCATCCTATTCGCCCAAGGCCAGTCGGCTCAGACAAGTGAGTACTCGCCTCTCCCAGCGTCGAGCCTGCTCCCTCAGCAAGCAAAAGTGAACGTAAGCGGCTCATGGCGGGGCGGGCATAATACGCTCACGCAAAAGGGCGATATCGTGACCTCTGAAGGAGACTTTGGTCACGCGAACGGACGCTTCACTGGCCCGTACACATTTACGATGATCTGGGCCAGCGCAACATTCGACGCAAAGGTCAGCCCGGACGGAAACCGGATAGATTGGAGTAACAACACGACGTGGGTTCGGGATGGTGGCCAGTAATTCAGACGCCAAAAACGCTGGCCTGGCTCAGTCTTTCCGCTAACGCAATCTGACGGCCCGCCCGGTGGGTGGGCGACTCTCGTATCCTTCTGCCAAACTCCACAGAAAAAAAACGGCTCCGAGCAAGGTCTCCCGAAATAGGAGCGAGCCATAATTTAGGGATGGGGCCGTGAGTGCAATGGGTGGTAGAATCTCGTACAAGTGCCCTGATAAGATTTGGCTGAGGGGGCATCTTAGTCGAGAACTGCCCCTAAGAGGACTCATTTGCAAAATGACAGCAACTTGTGAAAATCCTCGGAAACTTTCACACTTTCTTTCACAGTTACACATTCGAATGTTCTTGGGCGGCAAAGGATATAGTACGATATACGCTGTAAAATAAAGCACTTCCACGAAGTGCCGGGATGGCGGAACTGGCAGACGCAGCGGACTCAAAATCCGCCGACCTTCGGG
>OCZU010000707.1_pt1 | contig 22469 bp, 12 predicted proteins | sample 1539001 | NCBI WGS metagenome assembly OCZU01 (sample SAMEA3539306, study PRJEB22396) | soil metagenome | biome: tundra; feature: field; material: soil | place: USA | collected 2010-05 | depth 0.15 m | reverse complement strand
GCCTATTACTGCTCGCCTGGCTCTACATCGGCCACCTCGTCTTCAAGTGGCTCGGACGCAGCCGCAAACCGGTACCTGTGGGATGATTGGCGGGCGTTCCTGACATGGCAACGTGATGTACACGTCGCCGAGCGGCAAGCGGCAGGATGTAAGCGTCCCCGAGCCCGGATCATTTCATAATGATGACCGGAGTTTGTATTCGGTGTACTGGCCGCCGACTACGCCCGAGCAGATCGCTGCCTTCAATCGATATGCTGCGTGGATGGTGAATCATTTTCATGATCGCATCCACTACTGGGCTTTGTGGAATGAACAAGACATCGGTTATTGGAATCCGTGGGGCAACCCAGAACAATTTGGAAAACTCCTGACTCCTTTTATGGAACCGTGCACCGTACCGATCCGCAAGCCAAAGTGATCTACGGCGGTCAGGCGGATCCCGCCCGAGACTTCACCCAGCGTGCTTTCGATGCCTGCAAGTGTGCCTCGGGAATCGATGTGTATGCCTATCACACCTATCCAGGCTATGGTCAGAACATGAATCCGGAAACCATGGATTACGGCGCGTATCAGGCCGAATCTCCGCAGGCGTTGCGGGACCTAGTCAAGCATTATCCCGGGATCAAACCAGACATTCCATTCTTCGATGACGAATTCAATTCGATTCCGGCGTGGGTCGGTTCGGATGAATCGGTGCAGGCAAAATATATTCCTCGGGGTTTCGTCTATAACCTGGCAGCTGGAGTGAAAGCGTTTGTCTGGCTGCTGGCTGCAGGGACAGATGGCAACGAGTACGACGATTTTGGAATCATTCACGGACTCACCAATCACGACACCGACTTCACGCCTCGGCCGGTCTTTTCCGCTCTGCAGAACACAAACGCGCTATTTTCGGATACGAAGCTTGATCCGTCGATCGAAGTTGGGGGTGCGGACCTGCCAGCCCTGCGGCGCCAAGCAGGCTTCCCGTTTCTGGGCTACGGGTTCCGATCGGACAGTGGAAAAACGATCGTCGCTTACTGGCTGGCAGCGCATAGTCTTCCGGGAAATGTATTTCCGCCGCTTTACGCCACCCTGTCCTTGAAAAATACCGGTATTACGCATCCGGTTCTGGTCGATGTTGTCTCCGGCGAGATCAAACCGGTTTCGTGGAAGTCTGGCACCACCGACACGCTGGAATCGCTGCCGGTCAAGGACAGCATCATGGCTGTCACCGACGAGAGCTATTTCGATTGGCCGGTTCTTCCGGAAGCACCAAGTTCGCTCAATCTTTCCGTTACGGGTAATACCGCCAAGTTGGAATGGCAGGTTCATGGCGGCGGTCCCACCGGCATCGTGGTGGAGCGCCGGATCGATGAGGCTGACAGCGCAAAAGAAAGTTGGAGAAGAATTGCAAAACTACCAGCCACGGCGACCGAGTACGCGACTCCAGTCTCGAACGGGGGGAGCGGTTCGCTTACCGGGTGCGCGCAATCAATGGAGATGGCGAGTCTGCTTATTCCAACATCGGACGTGGAACTCTTCCAGCTAAGCCATAACCGAGAATGATCGTTAGCTTTCACCATTGATGAGATTGAAAGGGGCGGTTGAGCTGGGATCGGAAAGCATAGGCAGGAGCTACGTCTGGATCATCGCGGCGGCAATCCTGTCGCTCATTTTCATTTTCGTGCTGGGGCGCGGAATTGCTCTGCATCGTTAGAAAGCATTTCATCGGACTGCGTTTATCCCCTATTTTAGAGGTTTTTTGTGAAAGGACGGGCAGGGATACAAGGCCTATGTCATCGAAGCCTGGATCATCCAATATTCCTTCTCCCCAAAAGACTCATTTAAGAGTTGACCAGGAATTTGCCGATGGACTGGCTTGGGACTTGAATGCCGCCGAGTCGGTTGTGGAATTCGTAGGCATCTCCGCGGTACAAGGTTCGCTCAAACCACAAAGGCGCGTGCCCGCGCAAGAAGCCGACTGAGGTGACGAGCAGGCCCGCAGTGTTCTGGCGCGTGCCCAATGTCTTTGCCTCCTCACGGCGTAGGTTCACCGCTCGGATACTCTCCTCCGCACCTTCCACCTCGAGTTGGTATCGCTCCTTCCAGACTTTGTATAAGGAACCTGCGACATCGCTCTCTTTCAATGCTCGGCAGTGCGCAGCGACGATGTGACGGCGCTCCAAAATGACGGGAAGACCGTCAGCCAGCCGGACTCGCTCCACATACCAGAGTTGATCTTGATCTGATACCTCGAGCACATGGGCGATGTCTGCGGGAACTTGACGTGCAGCAACCTCTTCGAGCCGTAGCACTCGTGTTTCCGGTCGCTTGCCAGCAGCAATCGCCTCGTCGGTGAAACTGACCAATGCGCGGAGGTTGTAATCCATGGATTGGGCACTGACAAACGTCCCAACCCCCTTGCGAAAAGTCAGCAGTCCTTCCGCGACCAGGTTCGACAAGGCCTTGTTCGCGGTCGCCCGGCTGACCTGGAACCGTTCGGAGACTTGACGCTCCGTCAAAAATTGTCCGCCGACCGGGTATTCATCCGAACGCACCAGCGAACGGAGCAGTTGGTTCAGTTGCTGATAAATCGGCTCTCGAGTGAGTTCATGCATGGATGGTGTGGGGAAATCGTTCGAAGGTACAGGCAGGTTTGGCCTCATTGCCGGTGCGTTCCAAGTTTGTACTGATCGCTGGTGACCTGCCGTTTGGAATCATTTCGGTGCCACATTGGTTGTATGGAGAAGAACGTAGCGGTGAAGACCGGGCTGTGCGTCCTTCCGCTGGCGTTCGACTGCAAGGTCGATTGCAGAATCAAGTTTCTTGATTGTTTCCTGCACCTTAGCGTCCCGCGCGTCATAAGCAAGTGCAAATCGGACACCTTCAATCTCGTTTTTTTCGACCGTGTCTGTCGCAACAAGCCTGGATTGTGCGAGCATCGGCGTATCCAGGGTGGCGAGGTTTACTCCCGCCGCAAGTTCTGCGCCCGTAAAAGTACTGACAGGGTGCTCGTCGATTTGCAGTTCGTATGGACCGTCGGCTAGACCCTCTACCCGCAGCACCTCCTGATTGAGAGCCTGGGTGAGGTCCGAGATTTTCAACACAATCGCAACAAACGGATCGATAGCGGCAGGTGGAAATGGCAGCGGCAAAGCGTGATCGCTCTGCACCCAGCTCAGACCACTCCTGGTGCGTTGCAATTGCGTGACTTCCGTGTTGAGAGCTTCGGCGACCTTGGCATGAATTGCGTCGATCTTTGCCGACGTCACGACAGCGGGCGCATTCCACAACTTGAGTACTGCCTCCGCCATCAGCCAGTGGACACCAGCACCGGGATGAACTCGGTCCCGGACGAGTGTGCCCGACATTACCGGGTCTGCCGCGTTTGCCGCAGTCAGGGCGTCGACGACAGGCCGGTTCAGATCGGCAGCAAGAGCGTGCTTTTCTTCCGCCAGCTTTCCCACAAAATCCCCGAAGCGAAGCATCGTCGTGTTGTACCCGGGGTCTGGGTCGGGCGCCCGAGTCACATCGTCGAAGGGCGATGGCTTGAGCAGCGTAAGGCCGACCTGCGGCAACTCTGCTTGGATTCGTGCGACGATATGCCGATACCCGTCTTCAAAGGTTGTCTCGATTTCTGGGTCGAACGGCCGGTAATAACCGTCGTTCATGCCCAGCATGATCGTGATCATCGTGGGACGGTACGCGAAGACGTCGCGGGCCAGCCGAAGATCAATGGGCCCTGCCCACCCACCACCTACCTTGTCTCCTCCAACCCCAGAATTGATGAAGCGGACATGGCGTTCGGGGAAGCGAGTCAGGACATAGTTTTCGATGTCCGAGGTGTAGAGCTTTTGCTCCGTGATGCTGTCGCCATAGAAGACAACAATGCCGCCGTCTTGGAGTCGGAATGGGGTCGCCGCTGGGGAAGGCTGTTGCGCTCCTACGGCGCAGACACAACTCAAGACTACCAACCACGCAAGCGCCGTGGATCGCAACTGATTCATGGTTCAGGGTCTCCGTAGGCACCACGATAGTTCTGGATCGGTGTGATTAAATTCTGCCAAAAGTCTCTTGTCCCCCCCTCTTGCGTGGCTTAGCCACGCTACAGCAGCATAATCGAAGATGTCAAGGACCCGGCTGGAAGTGCGCTAAAACTGAATGAGAAAAGCCGGCTTGAGCTTCGATCGGTATCCAGGTTTACTAGCCGCCAGTCCAGAGATTCCGGACGAAAAATGGGGCTGCGGAATCAGAAAAAACGATTTTTTCCTAACCTGGACCGCTAGATAACTGCTACACGTGCCGCCGAACCGTAATCGTTTTCTGTTATGAGCGGGCGTTTTTTACTTGACAAGCGGCGCCGGAAGGGCCGATAACGTTAACGTTAACGTGTGGCTAAGCCACGATATAGCCATCGATTGCCGTGAAATGTTTGTTCCCGATCTCCTAGCGCGACTCGACGGACTCGGTGACCTGAGGAGGTTTATATGACGCAGAGGAAACGGATTTTGGGCCTGATCGCAATGTTTTTATTGGTTCTGCCCCTAGCTGTTGGGCAATCGCAGTTTGCGTCTCTGAGCGGGACGGTGGCCGACGCCACAGGTGCAGTCGCTAACGCAGCCAATGTCACGGTCAAGAACGTGGCCTCAGGGGAGTTACGCAAGACCGTGACGAACCGGGAGGGATTCTTTTCCGTGTCCACTCTGCCTGCGGGCACCTATCAGGTTACCGTAGAGATGAAGGGTTTCCAGAAGTGGGTGGCCACTGGCATCATTCTGAACGGTTCCGATAGCCGCACGATAAACGTTCCTCTGAAGGTGGGGGCTGAGACCGAAACTGTTGAGGTGAGTGCGTTAACCCAGGAAGTTGCGCCTGTAGACACCGGCGAAAAATCCGCCCTCATTTCCTCCAAGGAACTGAACGAACTCTCTTTGGTCGGCCGCAACGCCACTGAGTTCCTCAAGATACTGCCGGGCGCAACCCTCAGCGCCAATGGCGCCGTCAATAAGTTGGCGTACACCGGCGAGGTGGTTGGCATCAATGGCTTCGCCGTTAATAACAACGCCGGCGGTCTAGCAGGCGTCAATGTCAATGGTCAAACGGTTGGCATTACCCAGGACGGACAAAACACTTTCGACCCCGGAGCCGCCGGTGCAGCCACGCCCGTCAACCCGAACCCGGACATGATTTCTGAAGTCAAAGTGATGACTTCAAATTTTTCGGCCGAGAATGCCAAAGGCCCGGTAGTGGTGAATACAATCACGAAATCGGGTGGGAGCACATTCCATGGCGATGTTCGTTTTTATGCTCGCAACTCTACTCTGAACTCCGAGGACGCGTTCAATAAAGCGATTGAGTCGGACCCATCGAACGGATTTACTCCGGGCCAATTAAAAGGACCGAGCGCCTACTACTATCCCGGTTTCTCCGTCGGTGGTCCTGTGCTAATTCCGGGCACCGGATTCAACAAGTCCCGGCATAAGGTGTTCTTCTTTGAATCGTACGAGAATTATCATCAACTGATTGATGGCGGCATCAACCGCGCCTTCGTTCCCACAGCTGCCATGTTGAACGGGGACTTCAGCGCCTTAAATACGTTTACGGGCATCGGTCGGTTCGCGATGGGCACGGTTCCGACTGCGCCTTACGCTGGCAGCAATGGCAAGTTTTTTGGGTTTAATACGAGAGCGGCCGCGGGCTGCACCATTTCAGGCGGTGTACTGTCCTCCCAGTGTATCGATCCCGCTGCGCAGCTCTTGATGGCGGATTATCTTCCCGCTCCTACTAGCAGCACTCCAGACGCCAACGGATACAACTATGTGGCGGTGGTCGGCGAACGGCAAAATTCGTATCAAAATATGGTTCGTGGTGACGTGAACATCACGGACAACACTAAAGTATATGTAACCTGGAGCCGCCAGCGCGAGACGGCCAACATGCCCCTGGGTCTGTGGAACGGCTCCGGGGATTGGGTGGTTCCGTCTCCGAGCGCCACGATTGGCGCCAACGCGTCGGATTTCACCACCGTCACCTTGATGCACATTTTCTCGCCCACCATGACCAGCGAGACGCGCTTCGGCTATACGAAAGTAAACTTCCCCAGTTCGCCGGCCAGTCCTAAAAAGCTCTTTCGAAGTGACCTGAATTTCCCCTTGACCGGCGTCTTTGGGAACCCGGATACGCCTGCGATTACGAGCTGGAGCCAAAGCGTTCCGAACCTTGGTGATATCGGCCATGACTACCACCCGACTATGATCGCCGTAAAGGGGATTCCCAGCGTGGCGGAAGACTTCATCAAGGTAATCCGAACTCACTCAACGAAATACGGCTTCTATTACGAGCACGTCTACAACAAGCAGGACAACTGGGGCACGTTCATGGGCCAATTTACGTATGACCCATGGAACGACATCAGCGGCAATAATTACGCTGACATGCTGATGGGCATTGGGAACGACGGTTTCTCGGAGCAGGCGCTCCCACCCCCAACCAACCTCGCACAGAACATCGCCGGCTTTTATGCGCAGGACGATTGGAAACTGAGCCGCCGTATTACAGTTCAGTACGGCATGAGGTTTGAACACTACGCCAAGCCTTATGCGAACAACCCGTGGGGTATCGCAGTTTTTAATCCGAGCCTGTACAGTGCCGGCGTTGCAAACTCCGGGATTGAGTGGCACAGCATTGACCACAACGTACCTCTCTCGGGCGCCGACAGCCGTCTATTATTCTTCTCGCCACGAGTGGGGGCTGCGATCGACGTTTTCGGAACAGGAAAAACGGTGGTTCGTGGCGGCTGGGGCAAGTATCGCGCCTACGACTCGATCCAGAGCAATGCCTATACTGGCCCAGCGCAGACCGCCCAGGGCTCAGTGAGTTGGTCGTGTGGTTTCAACGACGTTTCCTGTCCAACTTGGGAAGCGATTGACACTCACGCCTCTAACGGCTCAGGCAGCTGCGCCGCCGGTTTCAACTGTGCTCCAGCGGTGGTCTTCGGACAACCCACCGCTTTTGCCAGTTCATCCTTCAGTGTCATGAATCCCAGGAACGACGAACAGCCGTTGGTTACCAGCTATAGCCTGACCATCGACCAGCAATTGCCGGCAAAATTCAGGCTGGAAGCCTCGTATGTGGGCAACCACACCGATTACATGCAAGGAACGGTCAACGTGAATGCGGTTCCTTTGGGTACATTGACCTCGAGCACCGTGTGCCCAACTGGAACAAACATCACGACCGCCACTTGTCAGCAGCAATATCGACCGTTCACTAACTATCAAGGCATCACCGAAAGTGTAACGGCCGGAAAGGCGCAGTTCGACTCTTTCCAGGCCAGCTTGCTGCGCCGCGTTGGGCTGGTGAGCTTGCAGGCCAACTACACGTTCTCCAAGGCTCTCGGCGACGGCGTAGCTGTTAATAATGGTGGTCTGAGCGGCGCCTTACCAGACTATGGCGTGCACGAGTACTGGTCCGTCCTCCCTCTCGACCGCGCCCATGCGTTCAGTGCGGCGTACGTCATCAGCCTTCCGAAGTTGCAGGGCAACTCCCTGGTTCGTGGATTGGCGAACGGCTGGCAGATTTCGGGGATCACGCAGATCGAAAGTGGAGCGCAGTTGAGTTCCACTAACGGACAGACCAGTCTGAACTTCGGCCTCTCCGGTAGCGCGGGAGCCGTCGCGTTGGCGGGTACTCAAGACGTCAACATCTATCCAGTACTCACCTGCAATCCCACGCAAGGGCTGAAGAGCCATCAATTCCTGAATCCCAATTGCTTCGCTTTGCCCTCTGCAGGGCAAATAGGCAACGGCCGTATTCCCTACATGGCGGGGCCGATGTTCTGGAACAGCGACTTATCGCTGTTGAAGAACTTCAGAATCACCGAACACCAGAACCTGGAATTTCGGTTCGCAGCGTTCAATTTCCTTAACCATGATCTGTTGTCATTCTCCAACGGCGATAACAACCTTAAACTCAATTTCAATTCTGCCGGCCAATTATCGAATGCGACTGATCCGAACCACGCGTGCCCCGGACTGAGTTGTCAGGCATTCGGTTATTCCGATTATCACTACGGCCATCGGATCTTGGAATTGGGCGTGAAGTACTCGTTCTAACCTTGTAACCATGGGGTGACCCGCAAGGGTCGCCCCATGTATTCTTGTTGCATGATCACGCGGTTCTCCCTATTCATTGTGATCTTGGTCGCAACGGCTGCCTTTCCTGGCACTACGCCCAAAAAATTCGAGCAGATTGCGAAGCAGGCGGATGAGGCACGGGCTGCTGATCGCGTCAATGATGCCATCAATCTTTATAAGGACGGAATCCACCTGCGGCCAGCCTGGGGCGAAGGATGGTGGTCGCTGGGGAGCTTGCTATACGACCAGGACCGCTTTCCCGAGGCCGAACTGGCTTTCCGCCATTTTGTTGCGATTACGCCTAAACCCGGGCCCGCATATGCCTTTCTGGGCCTGTGCGAATACGAGAATCGAGATTATGACCGCGCGCTGCGGCATTTTCGTGATTGGGCGCGCATAGGTTGGGCGGGGACGCGGCAACTGATTGATGTTTCAGTTTTTCATTTTGCTTTGTTGCTCACACGCGAAGGCAAGTTTGTCGAAGCGCTGTATTTGCTTGCGACGGAAGCAGGAAAGGTGGGAGAAACCCCAACGTTGTCTGAGGCCATGGGCCTTGCGTCGTTGCGAATGAGAAATGTGCCGGAGGACTATCCGCCGGAGCGTCGCGAAATGGTATGGCTGGCGGGCAAGGCTGCACTATATGCGTCACAATCGCCGCCTGACTTTCAGCGCGCCGACGAGTACTCGGACCGGCTATTATCGCATTACAACGGGCAGCCGGAGGTGCATTACTTTCGCGGAACAATCTTCACTTTCGAAGACAAGCGCACTGAGGCTAAAGAAGAGTTTAAGGCGGAGCTCCGGATTTCACCGCAGCACGTTCCCGCGACGCTAGGGGTGGCGCGCATCGATATTGACGAAGATCAGTTGGCTGAAGCAGAACACTTAGCTAAGCGTTCAACTGACCTTGACCCGCAGGATCCCGAGGCGCATCACTTACTAGGTCGGGTCCTACTGGCGACCGGCCGATACCTGGAGAGCGCAAGAGAACTGGAAGTCGCCAAACAACTGGCTCCCGGCAGCGCAACCGTTCGAAGTCACCTCGCGATGGCGTATAACCACTTGGGACGAGAGAAGGAAGCTAACGTCGAAGCCTCTGCTTTCATGGCGTTGAAGAATAAAGAAGAAATTCTTGCCCCGCCGCAGGAGAAGCTGAAGCTTAACCCACACCCGGGACAGCCAAGATGATTGTGGTTGCTCTTATTGTTCTCTCTCTTACTGGACCCGCAGTCCCCGTGCCCGGGCAGCCGGTCGCGCACGCACACCCGCTCGGCAAATTCGAGCAGTTGTCACAGGCTGCCGATCGTGCTCGGGATGAGAACCGCGATGCTGATGCCATTCAGCTATATAAGCAGGGGCTGGAGCTGCGTCCGGACTGGAGAGAAGGTCTCTGGTATCTGAGCACGCTGCTTTATGAAAAGGAGCGCTACGGAGACGCTCGTGATGCGCTGCGCCGATTTTTGACCCAGGACGCAAACGCCGGTCCGGGATGGGCACTGCTCGGCATGAGCGAATTTCAGACCCGCGAATACCCTCGCGCACTGGATCACTTGCAGCGCGCCATGGCTTTGGGCTTGGGCGGCCGCCAGGAAATGGCCCAGTCGGTATTCTATTTTGCTGCGGTCCTGCTAACCAGGTTTGAGCGCTACGACGACAGCATGGATATGCTGTTAAAGATGCTAGGTTCAGGCCAGGATACGGCCGCGTTAGTCGAACCGGCGGGACTGGCGGCCCTGAGGATACCTCTTTTACCCGCGGAAATCCGCGCAGACCGGCATGCACTGGTTCGCTTGGCTGGCCAAGCCGTTATTACGCTGCAAACACAGCGTTTCGAAGACGCCGAAGCCATTTTCAAGCAGTTGGAATCCGCGTACCCAAGCGAGCCGGGGGTCCATTTTCTTCATGGCGCGTACTTGATGAAGTCGCACCCGGAGGATGGAATCAGCGAGATGAAACGGGAACTCGAAATTTCTCCATCGCATGTTCTAGCCAGGGTCCGAATCGCGGAACAATACATCGAGCAGCAGCAGTTTGATGAGGCAATGCCGTTGGCCGAAGAGGCGGTCAAGCTTGATCCCAAGCGTGCCTCCACGCACATGGTCTTAGGCGAAGCGGATATAGGAAAAGGAAACCTTGCCGCCGGAATTAAGCAATTGGAAACGGCTAGAGACGATGACCCGTTGACCGTAAGGGTCCATTGGGACCTGTTCCGCGTGTATAGTGCGACGGGGCGCACGGAAGATGCGAAGCGCGAGAAGGAGGAGATTGAAAAACTCAGCAGTCCACAGCGCGGGCAATAATAAGAAGCATCCCCACGTCTTCGCGGGAAGAGCCTTCGTTCTCCGCGTGTTTGCGCTCGCGTTGTTATATATAGGCGGGGTGGCCCTATTTACGTCGAGGTCAGCGTTCACTGCGGCTCCTGCGGCCATCCATTTCTCCTATCGCCCAATCGCGTTTACGCTCGACAGTTCTGAGACTCCCGAAAAGCATGCACCAGAAACCATGGCTGGTGGCGTGGCCGTTTTCGACTACGACAACGACGGGTACTTGGACATCTTCTTTACTAATGGCGCCGACATTTCCAGTCTCAAGAAAACTTCCCCAAAATACTGGAACCGGCTGTTTCACAACAACGGCGACGGTACGTTCACGGACGTAACGGAGAAGGCTGGGCTAGCGGGGGTTGGCTACGATACAGGCGTAGCTATCGGCGACTACGACAACGACGGATATGAAGACATCTTTGTGGGCGGCGTCCACAGGAACACGCTCTACCACAATAACGGCAATGGAACGTTCACCGACGTGACCGAGAAAGCGGGACTCGCTCGTCCCGACAAGGAATACGGGCCGCTTTGGTCCGTCGGCGGCGCCTGGGTGGACGTAAATAACGACGGTCTCCTGGATCTTTTCGTCGTCAACTATCTAAGCTGGGATTTCAATCACGAGCCCGACTGCAAGTTCATGGACAAGCCGGAATATTGCCATCCGAAGTTCTACAAAGAGCTTCCTAACCAACTATTCCTGAACAAGGGAGATGGGACTTTCGTTGATGTGTCCGCGCAGTCGAACATTCGTTCGCATCTGGGGAAGGGAATGGGCGTAGGCATCGCGGACTACGATAATGACGGCTTGCCGGACATATTCGTGGCGAACGACAAGCTTTTCAACTCTTTGTTTCACAACCGCAAGGGCAAGAATTCCTCCGTGCCAGTCTTTGACGAGGTAGCGTTTGAGGCCGGTGTCGCCCTGCCCGAGCACGGCAATCTGATTTCGGGGATGGGGGTCGATTTCCGCGATTTGAACAACGATGGATATCCGGATATCTCCATTGTTGCGTTGAACGACGAGACATTTCCGGTGTACTTGAACAACACCAAGGGAGGATTCACCGAGATCACAGCAAAGAGTGGCATGGCCCTGTTGAGCAACCCAATGTCGGGCTACAGCCCCAACATTGCCGACTTCGACAACGACGGCTGGAAGGATATCTTTGTCAGTCGTGGAGATGTTCAGTCGCCGGCGATGGCCGGTCGCCGGCGGATCGACCAGCCTAATACTGTCTTCCGCAACGTCCCCGGCGGCAAGTGGTCTGCGTTAACAGAAGAAGCCGGCTTCGCCGCGCAGCCGCCCGCGCGGCATCGCGGCTCTGCGTTCGGCGACCTCAATCACGATGGCAAGCTCGACATTGTGGTGACCGCTCTCAGCGCGCCGGCTGAGATCTGGATCAACGACAGCCCTGCCGGCAACCACTGGCTGGAACTCGCTCTCCAGGGCACAAAGAGCAATCGCGACGCAATCGGTGCGAAGATCAAGATAGTTGCGGGAGGGCAAGCACAGTTCAACCACGTGACTACGGCCTCCGGTTATGCTTCTTCCAGTGCCGGCCCCGTCCATTTTGGATTAGGCGCAGCGAAGGAAGTGGACGAGATCGAGATCCAATGGCCCTCAGGCGCCAGGCAGGCGCTCAACCACGTGCAAGCAGACCAAATTCTGCACGTTAAAGAGCCGAAGTAGTGTCACGAAGCTAAGGAACTCGCTCGTCTCGTCGATGTGGAATCGGCTCTCATTCGTCATTAGGTTCGATGAGGATGGAATTTTGAATTCTAGCAGGGTCCTCCGATTCCGGTTGCTTGGCGCAGTATGTTTCCTATTGGCATTTTCCGCTTCTGCATTCAGTCGGGGTGCGGAAGTCGACGCTGCCGTCGCGAAGCCAACAACCGAGATCGATCTGTCGGCCTGGGGCTTTCGAGGTCTTCCGTCTCTGGAACGCTTCACTCTTCGGGGCAATGTAACCGTTAATTTCCTGGACAGTAATCACCTTCTCATCACATTCGATGCGCGGAAGTTGATGCGACGCCTTCCAGAATGTCCGCCCACTCATCAAGATCGCATCATTCATGCAGAGGTTTTTGACCTTGCCAGCTCCAAGGTGATCAAAGAGAGCGAATGGTACGTTCACGATAAACGCCGCTACTTGTGGCCTCTGACGCCGGGGCGCTTCGTACTACGCAAATTGAACAGCCTTTATGAGCTTGATTCAGACCTGCATGAGACCCTGCTGACCAGCTTCTCTAGTGACCTTTTGTGGGCAGACACTACACCGGACGGAAAACAGATCGTTACTGAGACACCTTTGGGAGGTACAAGCGAGACAAAGAGAGAGGAGACGAACGGAAAACCACAGATCGATCACGACCAACGAGCCCGGGTGAAAGTCGATTTCCTGAACGCCAGTTCTCTTGCTGTAGAGCGTACGATTCAGGCGACTGGAGTTCTTGAACTGGGTGCTACCAGTTCGGGCTATGCTGATGTCACGCGCAATTCACGAGGCAACGTATGGCTGGTCCGGTTCGGACCAAGCTTGGAGCAGAGGCAGCGTGTGGCCCGAGTCAAGTCGCCTTGTGCACCGGATCTGCTCTTTCCGACAAACAACACAGTGCTGATTGGCCGTTGTTCAGCGAACAGCACCGACTATAGCGTAAGCGTCTTCAGCCTCAGAGGATATCCGCTTTGGCGACAACGATGGCCACAGCTCAATCACTTTCCGGCGATAGCGCGCAGTGAAGACGGAAGCCGCTTTGCGATTGGCACAATCACGAGCTCCCGCGAACCGAGTCCAGTGGTCGCCAATGACGAAGACAGCCCTGGGTGGCCGGACGTGGAACAGGACATTCGGATCTTCGAGACGGCGAGTGGGAAGCTGATCCTGTCGGCGCGAGTCAAATCAGTGGTCCTGAAGAATCCTAACTTTGCGCTTGCTCCAGAGGGGAACCGTTTCGCACTGCTCGATGGGTCAATCTTGAAAGTCTATGATTTGCCGCCCATGCCACCCGAAGAAAGGGCGAAGTACGTAGCGATGGCGGCCGATGCCCCTGGCCTTTCTCCGCCGGCTGTGGATTCGGCCGCAATCGACACCGATACCGTGGGGATGTCGGGCAGTTCTGACTCCGACGAGGATGCCGGGGCGGGCGACCCCGATCTTCTGGCAGCGCCTCCCAAACCATCGACGACTGCAGGCGCGCCGGTCGACATCCCAGCCGCAAGTGCGGCGATGAACCCATCCACATCTCCAAATTCTGCATCCGCCGCGACAACACCCGATCGAGGGCAGGCGCCGGTCAGCACTTTCAAGGCGGCCGTGAAGGAAGTGGTAGTCGACGTGGTGGTGACCGACACCCGAGGACACCCGGTCAGAGGCTTGTCTCCCGAAGACTTTCAGATTGAAGAAGACCGGAGGCCCCAGAAGATCAAGTATTTCCATGAATTCGCAGGCTCGGTTGAGGCCGCTACTGCCATCCCTCCTACCAATAAAACTGAGGTTCCACCGAATGTGTTCAGCAACAATGTGACACCTCGGCCAGACCAGCCCCTGGTGGTTGTGGTACTCGACTTTGTCAATACGCTTTTTGAAGACCAACAGTATGCGAAGGATCAGCTGCTCAAGTTTCTCCGAAAGAAACCCAATGGCATGCAGTTTGCCCTCTTTCTTCTCGCGAGTCGACTGGAACTGCTTCATGGCTTCACCGCCGATGAGAACGTGCTCGTGGCCACGGTGAATAGCAAGAAGAGCGGCGGGCGCAACTCCCGACAACTCGAGCCGACCATAGACATGACGACTTTGATCCAGGCGAATAAAGACAGAGCCGCACAACAGTTTTCCAATCAGATCGTCGTCCAGCAACTTGAACATCTGCAGGCCGAAACTCGTGCTTGGGACCTCGATAGGCGAGTGGCTCTTACTATCGATGCGCTCTCCCAGTTAGCTCGGTACGCGGCGGGGGTACAGGGCCGAAAGAATGTCGTCTGGTTATCCGGATCATTTCCGCGGGGATTCTTCCCCAATATGGCGTTGAACAGCGACGTGCCAACTAGCTTCCCTGCCGAGGTGCGTACCTATGGCGACCAGCTAAGGAAAGTAACCAATCAATTGGCGGAGGCACACGTCGCAGTGTACCCGGTGGACGTTCGAGGTAACTTGGGCGATTCGATCTATGCCGCCGAGACCAATGCTAACCCCCTGACACCTGCCGCCCCTGGGTCTCAGGCCCAGGGACCGCCAGGCCGGACGCCTCCCCCTCCAGGCGCGGGAACAACGACTGCGATGAGCCTTCAATCCCCTTCGGCCCTGCAGCAGCAGTTTGAGCAGAACCGGGACAGCCGTGCTGCCGAACAGGCCACAATGGATGAAGTTGCGGATGGAACTGGAGGCAAGGCCTTTTACAACACTAACGGGATTCAACAGGCAATCGAGGCAGCGGTCGAGCAGGGATCCGAGTACTACATGTTTTCTTACTCGCCAGACAACGTTAAGTTTGATGGCGGATTCAGGAAACTGCGAGTGTCCCTTGCGCGAAGGGGCTACCACCTTGCTTATCGCCACGGATACTATGCCAACCCGCCTGAGGCGCCAATCAAGAACTCCAGCGAACTGGCGCAGGAAATTGGCTTCTCCGGGATGCAGCTGGCGGCGCCCCAATCACACCAGCTTGTGTTTGCGGCTCGAGTAGTACCGGTGGGCAAGCCGGTGAAACGCGCTGCTGTGCAAGGATCAGAAACGGTCACCGGTCCAGAGAAGAAAACCGAAGTGCAGCATTACTCCATCGATTACGCGATTGCGGGGCCACAGCTGGGGTTCACTTTGAATGGCGAATTGCGGCATGCAGTTCTGGATTTCATCGTTTCCGCGTTTCGGGATGATGGTTCCAACGTGGCTCGCACCGCAGTGCAGACCACCAGTGATCTCAAGCCTTCGGTGTATCAGGATGTAATAGTCGGCGGCTTACGCATGCATCAGGAGGTTGACGTTCCGGTGAATGCGGTGTCGCTGCGCCTGGGGGTCATGGATGAACTGGCTCGGCATCTCGGCACCGTTGAACTCCCCTTGCCCTTGAAGACGCCAGCCGATGAATCCGATGATAGGGGCCGCAGATTGCCCCCGGTCGAGCCAGATTGACTTTCGATGCGATCTGAGCGACGGAAGCCGCTGTCGCAGCCGCTATTGCTTGCAAGACTCGTAGCATCTACGCCAGTGGCATTTTCGTGTCCCGAACTACCTGACCCGGCGCCAGCCTCGATAGCCTGTTGCGCGAATTGCCTATGGCAACTGGAACGTCTGCTCACCGGGATGAAGTGGGTAGGATCTGCCTTTCCAAACCAGCGTCCCCGATACTGAATCCGGAATGGTAATGGAGGCTTTAGTGGTGTTCGCACCCTTGTCGTAGCGTGTCTTGATCATTCCTTTGGGATGTGGCATTGAGGCTTCGACCCATTGCAACTTGCCGAGACTAGGTTCGACTCGCACTGTCGCGAAGCCGGGCGATGCGGGCCGTATGCCGGCGATGACCGTCGGAAAATCATAGGCTGGATGTGCGCTCCAAGCGTGCGTGTCTGAGCGCGAAGGATCGGAATACTCGGGAGTGGTGGTAAGGCCGAGAGCAAGCATGTTGCGCCAGCGCTGCAACAGATCGCAATAGTAGTCACCCATTCCGACGTGCTCAAGCGCGCGTGCAAGATAGAACTGATAGAACAGGCTCACCTTGGCCAGTTTCGGTGCATTGTTCCCGGAAGTGCCGAGGTCCTCTGCGAGCACCTTGCGCATCACCCCGGCTTGGTCGGATTTAGGGACCACGTCAAACAGAACTGCGGTGAGGTTTGCGTGCTGGCTGTAGGAGTCTTGCGCTGGAGTGTCGGCCAGCAGCCCGAGCTTTGCATTCCAGCACAGTTTGTAGACTCCAATTGCAGCCAACTTTGCCTGTTTCCGATAGCGTTCCGCCAAGATGGGATCGCCCATATCTTGCTCAAGTTCGGCGGCCGCTTGCAGCGCGCCGATCATTTGCAGCGTCACCACCGAAGAACGCCCCAGCTCGTCCGGGCGTGGAAAATCCTCCACACCTTGGGGCGTGTCAATAAACGTCCAGCCAGGCAAAGAGAAAAACAATCCATCAGGACGCTGCCGCGCCAGGAACCAGGCAAGCAAAGGTCGAGTTCCGGGCAGCAACTGCGCGACGAAGGCGCGATCCGGACGATACATCCAGTAGTCGTGCAGCATGTTGACGTAGAGCAGAGAGAACGGCGGGATGTGCTGGACTAGAGAGGATGGGTATCGGCTCTGGGTAAGGCCTTCGGGAATACGCGAATCGTCGAACGATTGAAGGGCCTGTCTTGCGAGCCGGTCGTCGCCACTCACCGCGTAGGAGATCAGGGCTTGCAGCCGGGTATCGCCGATGTATTGCAATTGCTCCCAGAATGCGGTGTCCATGTAGGTCTCGTGCGCGTCGATGCGCGCAGTGCGCCAACAGATTTTGCGTATCCGTGCGAGTTCGGGATCACTCGACTGGAACGTACCGCGTTCCACGAACGGGTAGGCTGTGTAAAAAGTACGGAGTCCTTCCAGACGCAGCGGTGCTTCACCCGTCTCGATTTTGAGTTCGATATAGCGCCAGGTGCGCCACCACAGCGGGCTGAAAGCCCTCTGCGACCCGCCATCAGGGAGGAACTCATCAGTGAGACCAAGGACCACCCGATCCACGATTTCGTCGCGGTTTCCACGTTGCTGCTTGGCGTCGTAGAGCGCTTCCGTAAAGGCCATTTGGATACGAGAGCCTTTACCGCCGCTAACGATCAGTTCAGGGTACGCCGAAATCACTGTGGCATGGTCGAGCAGTATGGTCGTTATCGTGTGCGGTGGAACGATGGCAGGGCTGGAGAGGAAGGTCCTTGCGCTATCGAGACTCGTTCGCACTACCGTGCCGCTAGGGACTTCGGTGTACTCCATCGGTGGCAGCGGATCAGGCACCAGACGCCAGTGCACGCTGCTGTCTTCCCACCCTGAAGCGGGTGTGCTGCCGTTAGGGTAGATGGACTCGCGAATCGCCGGGGCCGCCGCCACCCAACTAGAACTGGAAGCGGAGCCAGACTCTTTCCAGTTCCAGTCATAGATGTTGCCATCCATGCGCTCGCCGGGTCCTGCTGCCCAGTACTGCCACATCCCTTCGGGCAGGGGGCGCTTGGGCATTTGTCCGACTTCCTGTTCAACCTGCCAGGTCGCATCAGTGTTAAGAACCGCCTCTTCAGTGGTGGCGCCTTCCAACAGGAAGGCCATGCGATCTGAGACCTGCGCCAAGGGAGCGTAGATTCCGAACTGCCAGACAGTCGAGGCAATGACGTTCTGACCTTCGTGAAGAAACGGTGCCAGGTCGACGGTCTCGTAGCGCCAGTGGGAGAGGTCGCCGCGCGCCGGTCCCTCACCGACTCTCCTGCTGTTGACGAATAGCTGGAAGCGATTGTCTGCGCTCACATGCACGAGAAAGTGAGTCGGCTGTTTGGACAACTGTATGACTTTGCGGAAATGGAAAACACCCGGTTCCCGCAGGGTTGCCGTAGGATGCGAAATCCATTGTGCTGTCCACTTGTGCCTCGGGAGGGCGCTGCTCGGACTCTGGCCAAAGGCTGCGGTCGGGGTAAACAGCGTGGCACCCAGCGCACACACTGCGCAGACTCCGGCAGTGCATGCAGACAATGTAGTGCGGATTGTTTTCATTAGGAAACCTTCCTGGGAAGGCCGAAGGACTTTCAGCGGTCCGGGCGTGGTCCTGTCGCACGAGCTTCTTGGTTCAGCTTCAGCACGATCTCGCGTTCGTGTTGGCTCTTGCCCTTGAGGCCCATGCGCACGTAAAGTGTTGCCAACTGCACATGTACCTCGAGAAAGTCAGGCCACTCCTTCTCGATCTGTTCAAGTACTCCTCTCGCTTGATTGAGCTTGCCCGCTGCGGCATCCAGGGCACCGATCTGGAACCGCGCTTCCGGAGAAGCCGGACGTAATCGCAAAGCCCGCTTCAGGTAAGGTGCGGCTTCTGTGGTGTTACCACTAAACCGCAGCATGGCGCCGAGGTGAAGATTGGCGGAGAAATCGTTGGCATCCACCTGGAGGGCCCGCTGAAACGCGGCCTTTGCTCCGGCGCTGTCATTGCTCTGCAGCAGGGCACGCCCGTATAGTGACCAACTCCCGGGCAGGCTTGGGTCCAGATCAATGGCCTTGTGGAGACTGGCCGCGGCGGTCTTGTCGTCGCCCGCGGCGAACTGGGCTTCCCCCATCAACAGGTTTGCTTCCGCTGTATTCCCATCTTTTAGAATACGGTCGATGACCGCTTCACCTTGCTCCATCTTCCCCTCTCGGATCAGTGCCGTGCCCAGGGCATACTGCACCGCGCGATCGTCGGGATCGGCCTGGTACGCGGGGCCGAGCAGCGCCACAGCGTCCGAGTTCCGGCCAAGCCGCAGGTAACAATCTGCAAGCAGATAGAGGGATTGCTTGTTGTCAGGTTGCTCCTTGCGGAGCGCGACCAGAGCTGTGACGGTTTTTTCGAAGTCACCTTGCTTGTATCGAGCGAGCGCCAGATTGAGCTGAATCACAGAGTTGTGCGGATCCCGCTTCAGTGCTTCCTGGTACTGGGTGATGGCCTCCGAGTAACGGCCACTATGCGCCAGCGCCACACCAAGATTACTCCGCGCCGTAACGGAGCCGGGCTGCAACGCGATCATTTCCTGATACAAGGCGATCGCTTTTTGCGTATCACCCCGATCGTCCGCGGCAACAGCTTCCTGGTAGAGTTCTTCAGCGCTCTTTCGCTGCTCTGCAGACGAGGCAACGAGAGAAAGAAGAAGAAAGCACGCGATGGTTAATTGGCTCAGATCAGAAATCCAAAGTCGAAGGATCGTACCGCGAGTGACGGCACGAATCTAATCATGCCGTTTCTTTCTACCGGATAATTGAAAAGCAACCTGTATTTTACAGTCCAAGGAGCGCCCGCGTTTCTGCCCCGCCGACGGAATCAAGTCGAGTCATCTGACAGGGAATACGGAAATTACCCTGGGCTTTTCGCCTTCTCTGATCTCGTAGTTGATGTCCCCCGCGAGATCAGGAAATTCCTGCTTCAATCCGCTCGGCCACTGGATTTCAACATTGTTCATAATGGCATCTCTCCCCAGTCCAAAATGCAGCCGCCAATCATTCGTCGAGTTGTAGCTGCCGCCTCCCCGGACTTCGTCAATCTGGGTCATCGTCGAGGTGGTGACCGCAACGCGTGCTCCAATGGCTGCACGATTGCTTTTGGTCCCAATCAGACGAAAGAGCACCCGGTGGTTCGAATTTACGGTTTCATTGATGAACAAGGAAGGAGGCGCCGCGACGTTAAACACGACCATATCCAAATTGCCGTCGTTATTGATGTCGCCAAACGCCGTGCCCCGGCGGGACTGTAACGGCCCTTGGTTGAGCCCCGCCGCATCCGCCACTTCATCAAACGTCCGGTCTCCCAAGTTGCGGAATAACTGCAAGGGTTCGGCGTATCGGACCTCGTTCGGCAAAGAGTCCATCAGCGACGAGAAATTGCCGTTCGCAATGAGAAAGTCTGGCCACCCGTCGTTGTCGAAGTCACCAAATCCAGCGCCCCACTTCACGGGCGCGAAAGTCGGCTTGGCGATCTTTGCCTTCTCCGCGATGTCGGTGAACTCGTCGCCGCGGTTCCAGTACAGGCTTGCTGGCTGGCTGCCGAACCGGCTGACAAGAAGGTCGAGCTTTCCGTCGCGGTCAAAATCGCCGAAGTCGGCCGCCATGTTCCCGTAAGGCTGTCCAAATGGCCCAAGACCGGTCCCGGAGGCGATGCCCATGTCCTCGAACGTGCCGTCTTGTTTGTTGTGATAAAGAAAGTTCCAGCCGGAGTCATTCGTTACGAACAGATCGGGCCATCCGTCGCCGTCATAGTCTCCCCAGACCACGCCCATCCCGTGCAGCTTATGGGGATCGTTCACGCCCGCCTTTTCGGACACGTCCGCAAAAGTCCCGTCTCCACGATTGCGGAAAAGGAAGTCTGTTTCTCCATCCATGCGATCGGGCAGTTCGATCAGCACTCCTTTGTACCCAAAGGAAAGAGCTGGATCCGGCAAATGATGAACATCGGTGTGCACGTAGCGAGCGACAAACAAATCGAGTTTTCCGTCTCGATCATAGTCGGCCCAAGCTGCACCTGTGCTGAAGCCCCCGGCCTGGACTCCGGCCTTCTTGGTTACGTCTTCGAACCGGCAACCGCCTAGGTTGTGATAAAGCACGTTGTGTCCGTAGCCCGTCACGTACATGTCGGGAAGGCCGTCGTTATCGAAGTCACCTACGGCGATGCCCATTCCCCAACCCGTCGTAGTCAAGCCAGCCGATCGTGTCACATCCGTAAAGTGGAGACCGCCCGGGGTGATGTCCTGGTGGTACAGCGTGACCATCAGATCACCGCCTTTGAGGTACTGTTCGATGGTGGAATCATTGACTACTGCGATGTCCAGCCTGCCGTCGTTGTCGCAATCAAGCAATGCGATGCCACCACCAGCCATGGTATCGAGAACATACCGCCGATCCGTGCGCGAGTGGGGAACTGTGGTCAGCCCCACCTGTGCGGCTATGTCGCGGAAATGCATGCGAGGGCTTGTTTCAACAGTCGGGTTCCTTGAAGGGTCGCCGGTTGTATGGGATGGTGCAGGCGCTGTCTGGGCTAGACACGCAAGGGCCGCCAGCGTAGTCAGAACGACGACACAGCCTCGGCCCATGGGAACGTATTCTAGCAAAATCGCACACGATGCCGCGGCTCGCGCCCTAATCTGTGTCATCGTCCTCGAAGGCCCTTGGGCGCCGAGCGTCGAGCAACAGTTAAATCGTCTCTTCCGCTGTGGGAACGTGGGCGAGATGCCCAGCACCATGCGCGGGTCATGAGAAGACAGAAAACTGCCCCCGCCGACCTTCATCCGCTGTCGCTTCAGATCTCCGGACTGATAGGTTATCCGTGCACCAATGGCATCGGCATTCGATTTTGTGCCAACAAGATTGATTCCGAGCCAATGGTTCTGATTTCCAACAGTGTTGCGCAACAGAACTGGGGCACCGTCGTTGACTGCCACGAGGACATCGATCCCGCCGTCGTTGTCGAAATCTCCAACTGCCATTCCGCGAGCTGATAACAGCTTCGCGAATACGGGACCGCTGTGCGCGCTGAGGTTTTCCAACGATTTCCCAGTGTTGTGGAACAAGAGCATCGGCTCTTCGTAGGTGACCTCGCCATGCAGGGTCGCGATGAGATCGTCCGGATTCCCGTTGGCGAGCAGCAGATCGAGGTTGCCATCGTTGTCGTAGTCAAAAAACTTCAAACCTTACCCGCTCATGAATTTGGTGGCTTTGCCGATGCCGGTGGAAAGTGCCAAGTTATCAAACGTCTCATCATGATTATTTTTATATATGGCGAACATTTCGCGGTCGAGGTTTGCCACAAACAGGCCCATCCGTCCATCATTATCAAAATCGGCAGAGTCCACTCCCATGCCGGATCGCGCACGGCTTGAGTCACTGTAAGCAACGCCCGCAGTCGTGGCGATCTCATCGAATCTTCCTTTGCCGCGATTGACGAAAAGAAAATTGGGCACCGTGTCATTGCTGACCCATAGATCAATCAGTCCGTCGTTGTTGATGTCGGTCGCGACCACGCCCCATGCCTTGCCGAGGTGGTTGGCAATGCCGGATTCCCGGCTGACGTCGGTGAATGTGCCATCACCATTGTTGTGGAAAAGCCAACTGGGCATCGGCGAATAAACCTTAGGAATGCAATAATGACGCGATCCCACGCTTCGTTAGCACCCGCAACTCAGTCGAAAAATGGGATTTCCCTCCCCCGCGCGCGGGTCTATCGCCTCCCCTGTAGTATCTGATAATAAGCGCAAGCGACGCACTGGTCCTGTTGCACGGCCGTGCTAAACTTTCTTCCATGCAGGTCTTCCGCCGGGGTGTCGGAGGGGTGCCGGGGCTCTCGCTGACAG
>OCZU010000706.1_pt1 | contig 22521 bp, 16 predicted proteins | sample 1539001 | NCBI WGS metagenome assembly OCZU01 (sample SAMEA3539306, study PRJEB22396) | soil metagenome | biome: tundra; feature: field; material: soil | place: USA | collected 2010-05 | depth 0.15 m | reverse complement strand
GCGATGGGGGTTCCGCTGCCTCCACCATGGCATCCAGCAGACTGCCGCCCGGCGCCAGGTCCGGCGCAGGGGGACGTTGCGTTTTCGCCGGCGGCTCCCGCCGTACGACGGGAACAGGTTTCTGTTCCTGGGTCCAGGTGCGGATCTCGGCGGCGGCCTCGGCAAAAGTCGCCGGTGCTTCCAGTTTCCGCCGCACCTCGCGCAGCCCTTGGAACAACTGGTGTTGCTGGTAGATCCGGTCCGGATGAAAATCGTCCAGTTCCCGGAAACGCATCCCGGCAAAGCCCGGGGCCACGCGGGCCAGCACTTCCTCGAAATTGTCGCGATCGATTTCCACGGGCTTCCAACTTGTCGATGGGCGTCCGCTGAAATCGCCCAGCAACAGAATGTGGAACGGAGTCTCGGGTTCGAGCACCGTGGCGGATGGATGGGCTTGCGGATTGACATCCAGGTTTACGGAACCGAAGGAGGACTTGATCGTCATGGCAGCCAAACTCCTAAGCAGGCTGAGTGTAGCAAATTATCCCGCAACGCGCGCAGCCGGAGTGGGTCACCCGCAGTGGGTCACCCGGAGTGGATCACTTGGAGTGGATCACTTGGAGTGGATCCGGGGACCGGTTTCCTGGTCCGCCAGAATCCGCGCCTCGGCCGCCAGCAACTGCTGCCACCGGGCCTCCACCGCCGAGGCGTCCGTCATCTTCCGCGCCAGCTCCAGGAAGACCCGGTAGTGCCCGAATTCCGAGGAAAATAGCGTTTCGTAGAAACTCGCCAATTCGGTGTCGGCGCTGGCGGCGGCGAGCACCGCGAAGCGTTCGCAGGAGCGCACCTCGATCAGGGCGGAAACCAGCAGCCGGTCCAATATCTGCGCCGGCTCGCCCTTCCGGACCAGCAGCCGCAGCGAGTTCGCGTACGGATTCTTGTGGATCCGGTCCAGGCGCCCGCCCCGCCGCAGCAGGATGCGCGTCACCTGCGCCAGGTGGGCCGCTTCGTCTCTCGCCACGCCCGTCATCGTCTCCACCCACCCCGGGAGCCAGTCGCCCGGCCAGCGCGTCAGCAGCTCCAGCGCGTTGTTGGCCGCCTTCTTCTCCAGAAAGGCGTGATCCATCAGCAGCCGGATCGGGTCCGCCAGCACCGCGCGCGCCCACTCGACGGGAGTGCGCGAGTGCAGCGGCAGAGTATCGAGCTTCGCAATGTCGGCCGGGTTCATCATGATCATCCTAACCCCAATTCAGCTATGATTTAGTCGATCCTTCAGCACAGCGAGTGACCTATGAACCGCCGAAGACTCCTGCATGCCGCCGCCTGCGCGACCGCCGGCCTGATGGCCGGACTGCGCCCGGCCTTTGCCGCCGACGCCGAAATCGAAGTTTCCCCCGAAGCGGCGGGACCCGTGATCAGCCCGCACATCTACGGGCACTTTATCGAACATCTCGGCGCCGTGATCTACGACGGCATCTGGGTGGGGCGGGATTCCAAAATCCCCAACCTCGATGGCATCCGCCGCCGGTTCGTCGACGACATGAAGCGCATCGGCGCGCCCAATTTCCGCTGGCCCGGCGGCTGTTTCGCCGACGGCTACCACTGGCGCGACGGCATTGGCCGCGGCGCGCGCCCGCGCACCTACAACTACTGGCAGCGCAGCATGCCGCCCGGGTTGGACCACACCGAGACCAACCAGTTCGGTATCCACGAGTTCATCCGTCTCTGCCGCCTCACCGGCGCCGAGCCCTACCTTGCCGCCAACGTGGGCTCCGGTTCGCCGCGGGAATTCCACGATTGGGTGCTTTACTGCAACGCTCCGGCGAACACCGTTTCCGTGGCCGCCGAGCGCGCCGCCAACGGCGACCGCGAGCCGTTCGGCGTGAAGTGGTGGGGCGTCGGCAACGAGAGCTGGGGATGCGGCGGCGACATGAGCCCTCAGGAGTACGCCACGCTCTACCGGCGTTTCGTGACCCAGTTCCCGGCGTATCCGCCAAGGCCATATCTGGTGGCCGTGGGCCCTCGCGGCCATTCGCGCGACCTCGACCTGGGGTGGACGACGGGGTTCTTCGAAGCCATGGGCGGTCACCACACCGTGGTCGATGGCCTGTCGATGCACTACTACACCGATTTTCGCAATTCCAAAGAGAAAGTCGCCACCTTCGACGCGCGCGGCTGGTACGACGTGATCCGCGAGGGACTGCGCACCGAGAGCGTGATCGAGCAACACTGGGCCGCCATGGGCAAGTACGATCCCGCTCACCACACCAGGCTGATTGTCGACGAATGGGGTGTCTGGTATCCACCTGGCGAAGAGACCGCGCCCGCGCACCTGCTCAGCCAGCCGCTGACGCTGCGCGACGCGCTCCACACGGCGGTGACCTTCGACGTCTTCAACCGGCATGCCGATAAGGTCGCCATGGCCAACGTGGCGCAGACCATCAATTGCATCCACTCGCTGTTTCTGGCGCAGGGAGACCACTATACGCGGACGCCGGTCTACTACGTGTTCGAGATGTACAAGGGCCACATGGGGGCGCGCTCCGCGCCGATGCGCGTGCGCTGCGACGAACTGACGGTGCCAGGAGGCGCCGGAACGGTAAAGATGCCGGGGCTGTCGGGTTCCGCGTCGCTCAAGGACGGAAGACTGCTGGTCACGCTGGCCAATCCATCGCTCGATGCGCCGGTGACGGCGCGCATCCGGCTGACTTCCGGAAATGCCGCCGAGGCGCGCGGCACGGTGCTCACGCACGCCGACATGACCGCCCGCAATACATTCGACCAGCCGGAGAACGTCAAACTCGCGCCGCTGCCAGTCAACATCAAAGGCGGCACGGTGGAAGTGGCCATTCCGAAGCACGCGATGGCGTCCATCGAGGTAAGAGTGAGCTGAGGTTCAGGCGCCTCGCGCCGCTTGCCGGACCTCGCCGGATGGGCTAGTCTGTTAAAGACTCGCAGGCTCGCAATTTCGCGCACCCGCCGAAAGGAGACATGGGCCTATGAAACTCATCGAGAAAGGACTCGTAGTACTGGCGCTGCTCGCAGGGGCGGGCGCACTGACGCCCATCACTCAAAAGGTAAAACTCGAAGAGGGTAAGACGGTAATCGTCCAGTAATAAGGAGCTGCATCCATGCCACTATCGAAACGCTGTGCTGCTGAATTCTTGGGGACTTTCTGGCTGGTGTTCGGGGGATGCGGCAGCGCCGTACTGTCCGCCGCCTTCCCGCAATTGGGCATCGGCTTTCTGGGCGTTGCCTTGGCCTTTGGCCTGACCGTGCTGACCATGGCATTCGCCATCGGCCATATTTCGGGCTGTCACCTTAACCCGGCCGTGTCAGTCGGGTTGGTGGTGGCCAGGCGTTTCCCTGTCAAGGATCTTCCGGCCTACGTGGTGGCGCAGGTGCTTGGCGGCATTGCGGGCGCCGGGGTTCTGTACGTCATCGCCACGGGCAAGCCGGGGTTCCAGTTGGGCGGATTCGCCGCCAACGGTTTCGCCGACCATTCGCCCGGCGGCTACTCCCTGGAAGCCTGCCTGGTGGCCGAAGTGGTGCTCACCTTCATGTTCCTGTGGATCATAATCGGCTCCACCGACAAGCGTGGCATGCCGCGCGGCTTCGCTCCCATCCCCATCGGCCTGGGCCTGACCTTGATCCACCTGATCGGCATCCCGGTCACCAATCTCTCGGTGAACCCGGCGCGCAGCACCGGCCCCGCGGTATTTGTCGGCGGATGGGCGATCCAGCAACTGTGGTTGTTCTGGCTGGCGCCGATTGCCGGCGCGGCCCTCGCGGGCTTGGTCTATATCCTGCTTGCGGGCCATGACGAGCTCGTCTACGAAGTCCAAAAGAAGACGGCTGCGTAGGGCAAGCCCACCACCGCAAGTCGTGTGCTCGCAAAGGTGGGGCATGCTTTAGCTTGCCAACGCCCGCTTGCGGGCGCGCCCCCTACTCGAAGGTGCGGCGGAAGTCGTAGAAGGCTTGCTTGAGGTCCGCGACTTCCTGTTCGAGGGCGGCGATCCGCTCGCGATCGGAAGGGCCGCGCTCCGGCGGCGGGGCCTCCGTCTCTTCCGCCACCTCGACGTCGCCGGCCAGCAACTGCGCCCAGCGCTGTTCCTTGTAGCCACTCTGGCGGGGGAGTTTCTTGACGAATCCGATGTCCGCCAGCCGGTGCAGCGTGTTTTCCACGGACTCCAGGTCGTCGAACGTGTACAGGCGGTCGGTGCGGCCACGCAATTCGCCCACGGTTTGCGGGCCGCGGAGCATGAGGACGCAGAGCACCGCCTCCTCGCGGCGTCCCAGGTTGCAGCGCTCGGTGAAGCGATGCTCGTGCTTGGGCACGCGGCTGCCGCCGGAGATCCGCGAACTCAGCCCCTTGCCGCGCAGGCCGTCCAGGGCGGTTTCCACGGTCTCTTCGTCGAATGCGACCACCGGGTCGCGATTGGATTTCTGATTGCACGCGTTGACCAGGGCGTTCAGGGACATCGGGTAATACTCCGGAGTGGTCTTCTCCTTTTCCATCAGCGCGCCGAGCACGCGTAACTCGGCAGCGTCCAGTTGCCAGTCCATCTTCTCAGTGTACGTTGTTACCATGTGAGTTCAGCGATGTCGCACGAATGGACCGAAACCACGAGGCCAGGCCGCCGGCGTCTGGCCGAACAGCCGTCGCAGTTCTCACAAGAGGAAGTCGCGCACGCCATGCGCCGCGCGGTGGGCGCGCTCTCCGCACAGCAGACGCCCGAGGGCTTCTGGTGCGGTGAACTGACAGCCGATACCACATTGGAGTCCGACTATATTCTGCTCCAGCTCTGGCTGCATCAGCCGGATGAAAGCGGTTGGAATCCGCCCACGCGCGAGCGCATCGGCCGGGCGGCCCGGTCCATCCTGGAGCGGCAGATGCCGGATGGCGGATTCAATATCTACGCCGGCGGCCCCTCCGAAGTGAGCGCAACCATCAAGGCGTATTGCGCCCTGAAGCTGGCCGGCATGGCGCCGGAGAGCGACGTCTTGCGCCGCGCCCGGCAGCGCACGCTGGCATTGGGCGGCTTGCAGGCGGCCAACAGTTACGTCAAGATCAACCTCAGCCTGTTCGGGCTGTATCCGCGCAAGTACGCGCCCTCCGTGCCGCCGGAGATCGTGATGCTGCCGGGCAACTTGCTCTACGAGATGTCCTCGTGGACGCGGTCGATTCTGGTGCCGCTTTCCATCGTGCAGGCGCGTGGCAGCAACCGGCGCGCTCCCGCGGGGTTCAACCTGAACGAACTGCTGCTGCCGGGGGTGAGCCTGAAGCTGCCCAAACGCTGGGGACTGAGCGTCCTGTTCCATCACCTGGACCGCGTGTTCAAAGTCTGGGAGAAGCGCGGCAGCGAGCGTATTCGCGCGGCCGCCATCCGCGAAGCGGAACGCTGGATACTCACGCGCACGCGCCACACCGAAGGCCTGGGCGCCATCTACCCGGCTATGATGTACTTCATCATGGCGCTGGAGGCGCTGGACTATGCGCAGGACCACCCCGACCGGGTCGAGGCCATCCGCCATTTCGAATCGCTGCTGATCGAAACCGACGACCGCTTCATCTTCCAGCCCTGCGTATCGCCCATCTGGGACACGTCCATCTGCGCCTACGCGATGGGCGAAGCCGGGGTGAAAGACGACCCGCGGCTGACGCGGGCGGCGGACTGGCTGATCAGCAAGGAGGTCCGGCGAAAGGGCGATTGGAGCGTCAAGCGGCCCGATGTCGAACCCTCGGGATGGGCCTTCGAGTTCGCCAACGAGTTTTACCCCGATATCGACGACACCGCCATGGTGCTTTTGGCGTTGATGCACGCCAGGGGATCAAACCCGGAAGCGCAGGCGGCCTGCGAGCGGCGGGCCATCAACTGGCTGTTGGCCATGCAATCCGGGGACGGGGGGTGGGCGGCGTTCGATGTGGACAACAACTGGGCGGTGCTGAATCAGGTGCCGTTCGCCGACCACAACGCGATGCTCGATCCGACGTGCCCGGATATCACGGGGCGGGTGGTGGAGTGCCTGAGCCGGCGCGGCATGGCGGGCCACGAGGCGGTGCGCCGCGGGGTGGCGTACCTTCTGGGAGCGCAGGAAAAGGACGGCAGTTGGTACGGACGCTGGGGCGTGAACTACATCTACGGCTCGTTTCTGGCGATGCGGGGCCTGACGGCCAGCGGAGCGCCGGGAGTGGATGTTGCGCTGGAACGGGCGGCCGGGTGGCTGCGGGCGATCCAGAATCCTGACGGCGGATGGGGCGAATCGTGCGCCAGTTACACACGGGATTGCTTCGTGCCTGCGCCGAGCTCGGCATCGCAGACGGCTTGGGCGCTGCTGGGCTTGCGCGCGGCAGGCGACCTCGAGTCGGCGCAATTCCGGCAGGGAGTGGAATACCTCATGGGGCTGCAAACGGCGGACGGCAAATGGCCCGAAGGGGCGACCACGGGCACGGGCTTTCCCAACGTGTTCTACCTGACATACGCGATGTACCGCGATTACTTTCCCTTGCTGGCCCTGTCCCAGGTGTAATCCAAGAATTTACGATTCTCCACGCTGGTTTGTGACATAATCCCGCAATGCACTCAGCGATCCGGGTTGGACTCCTGGGAGAGTTTAACCAGCAACAGAAGGCTCATCACGCCATTCCGAAGCTGCTTGCGGCGGCATCGGACGGCAGAGTGGAAACCACGTGGGTTTCCACCGATTCGGTGGAAAAGGGAGCATCCCTGGCGGAGTTTGACGGCCTCTGGTGTGTTCCCGGGATGCCGTATCGAAGCGCCGAGGGCGCGATTTCCGCGATCCGCTTCGCGCGCACCAGCCATCTTCCATTTCTAGGCACATCCGCCGGGTTCCAGTATGCGCTCATCGAGTACGCGCGCCACGTTCTGGGACTGGCGGAAGCCGATCACCAGAAGAGCAATCCACGGGCGGCGATTCCGCTGATCGTGCCGCTCGGCCTGGGGCTTGCCGGGGTGAAGGCGCGCGTGCGGTTCATGGCGGGATCGCACCTGCGCAACGCGTATCGCGCCGCGGAATCGACCGAAGTGTACCATTGCAGCTTCGGACTGAACGGGCGCTACCGGCGATTGATCGAAAGCGGGCCGCTGTGCGTGAGCGCGGTGGACGACCAGGACGAGATCCGGGCGATAGAGATGGATGGACACCCGTTCTTTGTAGCCACTTTGTTCCAGCCGGAGATGGCTGCGACGCCGAGCCCGCTGGTCGCCGCGTTCGTCGCCGCTTGCCGGCGGCAACACCGCACTTTGGCTCAGGTGGCCAGCTAGACGATCCGTCGCGGGGCACCGGTTAACAGTACCAATGGACAGGGTACTATCCCCCTATTAGGGGACTTGCGCTCAGGGATTTACCTGGGTATATTGTAAAGCAGAATCCAGGTTTACAGAGGTCTATCTCCTGCGTCTACCCCAACTGTTGCGGGCCGTCGCGCTCGCGGTTTGCTCATTGATTCTCGCTATTCCCGCCCAAAGCGCCGTCACCATAGTTGGTAGCGGCAACATTGCGGTGACAGCCGACACCAGCGGAGTGTACTCCGTGACGGTTCCAGACCTGGCATGGAGTTTCAGCGGAAGTATCGGAGTTCCGCTGAGCAATCTCCAGGTGACCACAAGCGCCGACAGTCTGGGCGGCTACAGCGAAATCTCCTTCGATTTTCAGGCGGGAGTGCTGCGCCACGGGTCGATTCGCAGCTACATGGAGCACCCGGATGTCCTGTTCACAGTGAGTTGCCCCGCGTCGGATGCCGCCAACACCTTCGCGTTTCCCAATTTTACCCAGTACCCGCGGAATTTCAGCCACTTGACGTTCTCCGGAACATTCGCGCCTCCCACATTCTCGGCGTTCGCCAGCGATAGCCCGTGGGTTTTCTTCGATGGCGCGGGCAAGAGCTTCATTCTCTCGCCGGCATCGAATTTCATGACGGCGAGCACCGCCTGGGGACCGAATGGGGAACTGTCGAGCGGGATCTCATCGCAGATTCCCACCCTGCCAGGCGGATTCGCGCACCGCACCCTGCTGGTGGTGGAGAACGGAATCAATCGGGCGTTCGACACGTGGGGGCAGGCGCTTACGGCGCTGGGAGGCAAGACGCGGCCGGCGAACGATGCCGATGCGAGCCTGAAGCAGATCGGCTATTGGACCGACAACGGCGCCACCTACTATTACCACATGGCCGACTCGATGAGCTACGTGCAGACGCTGACAGCGGTCAAAGCGGACTTCGACCGGACGCGCATCCCGCTCGGGTACCTGCAACTGGACAGCTGGTTCTATCCCAAAGGCAGCATCGCTACCTGGGACAACAACGGGGCGGGCATCTATGAATACGTCGCGGCTGCGCCGCCGTTCACGTCCGGGCTCGCGCTGTTTCAGCAGACCCTTGGCGTGCCGCTGATCACGCACGCGCGATGGATCGACAGCAGCAGCCCTTACCGTACGCAGTACAAGATGTCCGGGAACGTAGTGACCGACCCGGCGTACTGGGAAACGGTAGCCGGCTACCTGGCGAACTCGGGAGTGGCCACGTTCGAGCAGGACTGGCTGAACGACAAAGCGCAGACCGATTTCAACTTGACGGACGGCGACGCGTTCCTGGACAACATGGCGGCATCGATGGCGCGGCGGAATCTCACCATGCAGTATTGCATGGCGTCGGCGCGGCACTTCCTGCAGAGCTCGAAATATAGCAACCTGACCACGATTCGCACCAGCGGCGACCATTTGCAGCGCGACCGCTGGCCGGATTTCCTGTATACATCGCGCCTGGGGAGCGCGCTGGGGGCCTGGCCGTTCACGGATAACCTGATGAGCGCGGAAACCAGCCAGTTGTTGCTGGCCACGCTCTCCGCCGGGCCGGTGGGCATCGGCGACCCGATCGGCTCCATCAACGCAGGCAACGTGCTGCATGCGGTGAGACAGGATGGCGTGATCGTTAAGCCGGACGTGCCGTTGACCCCAACGGACGCCAGCTACCTGAATATGGTGCATGGTACGGACGCTCCGCAAGTTGCTTTTACGTGGTCCGATTTTGGCGCCCTGCGCACGAACTACGTTTTCGCATTTACCCACGGAACGAATACGCTGGCGAAGTTCAGCCCCTCGGAATTGGGCATAAATACGATAGTGTATGTCTTCGACTATCTTGCGGGCACGGGGCAGCTGGTGGATCCCTCGGACGTGATTCAGGAGCAGATTTCCGGCGACGCACTCTATCTGGTGCTGGCGCCGGTGGGACCCTCGGGGATCGCCATAGTGGGCGATACCGGCCAATTCGTAACCATGGGCAAAAAGCGGGTGGCTGAGTTTACAGACTGCGGCACCGCGCGGATTCGAGTGACTTTTGCGGTTGGCGAGAATGCGCGGACCATCACCGGATACTCGCCGGTTGCACCGTCGGTGCAGGCGGTGGAAGGGTCCGTCGGGACGGTGGCTTACGACACATCGACTCACCTGTTCCGGGTGCCGGTGCTGGCGGGGAGCGGGGGCAGCGCCACGGTGCGGATCCAAGGGGCGCGGACCCATACACGGGGAAACGCCGTCGTCGACAAGCGCGATTAGCGCCCAGGCGGGTCCACGGCGCCCGTACTACGGGGAGCCTACCGCCAGGGTAATGCCGGGTTGGCTGCTGCTGCTGCCGACGGTCAGGACGAGCGGCACGGCGGCGCCGGTTTGGCTGGCGGGAGGAACCCGCAGATTTACCTGAATGACACCCTCCACAGCGCCGGGAGCGCCGCCGGCGTACACGACATCGGCCAACTGGCCGCCGATCTGCGCCAGCACGGGGAGGACGGGCCGCGGCAGGAGATCGGCCGTGACCACCGCGCCGTCAACTCCGGAAGGCGAAAGTTGGCCGGCGCCGGTGGCCCAGAACGTGACCACCGAACCAGGGGCGGCTGGAAACAGGGGCGAATTGACGCTGCCATCCTGATTCAGCACCAGGGCCTGGCCCGCGCCGGAGGCATCGGCGGAGAAGATGCCGATATTGGCCGGCGCGACCGTCATGGGAACTGAGTTGGACGCCTTTCCCTGATACTGCACCTGTACCTGCGTGGTGGTGGAGTTCACCCCGAAAGGCACCACCGCGTCGATCTGGCCCGCGCTGGCGAAAATCAGAGGACTGGCTATGCCATCGAACAGAACCTGTGTGCCGGCGAGGGTGGCGGCGACCGAGCCGGAGGCATTCAACTGGAGGCCCGCCGGCGTGGCCGGACCGAGATTGGCGCCGAAGATGGCGACCAGTTCACCGGGAGCGACGTCCTCGCGGGAATAGCTCGCCGCGTGTGCCACCGCAGCGACGGAGGGAGTTGGGCCAAGGCCGGCGGGCGGCGAAAACAAGCCGTAGACCATTACAAAGTTGGCGGAAGTGGGCACGTAGACCTTGCCGTTGGCGACGGTGGGCGCGACGAATTTCGAGATGGCCGGCATCTGATCGCGAGCCGAGTTCATGTCGCTGTTCCACAACTCGCTCGCCAGGTCGGCTGCGTCGTACGCATGCAGGGTGCCGGGCGTCCCAAGGTTGTAATCGCCGGTGGTTTCCCAGAGAATCCCGGAGCCGTCCTGGCCGCCGTTTGCCGAAATGGTCATGCCGATGCGTCCATATGGAATGGAGTTGACGGCGGTAGTGACGGGGGTTGGATTGACGGTCTTGCCGGTTACCTGAAAACACTTCACCGGCTCCCCCTCGCCCTGAAGGTAGACGCTGGCATCCGCGCCGCGGCTCCAGACGGCAAGATTAAAGATGGATCCGGTGGATGCCGCGATGATGTCGGCGCTCTCCGGCAGGCGCATGGCGTCACCATCGATTACGTATAAGCTGCCCCCCTTATCGGCGCCGATGACGGTATGTGTGCCGGTGATCAAGGCGGGTCCGGCGGATATGTCGTAGTCATTGTCGGACAGCGATTGCCAATTGGCGGGCGTGAACGAATCCAGGGTTGTGGAGGCGTCGGCAGATACTTTTACAAAGCTCTCGCCAAAGTTCCGGGTGCCATCGTAGTCGCCATTGCCGGTGATGGCGTAGATATTGCCTTGCCCGTCGACGGCGGGACCGCGGCCGGATTGCCAGATGGCACCGGCGTTGCCGTCCGGCGTAGTCATATACACGCCAAGTTGCTTCCCCAAGTCGGAAGCGTTGTAGCTGAGCATCCAGCCGTGGTAGGGATCCTGGTCGCCATGGGAACCGAAAGCGACATACACCGCACCGTTGGCCAGAAGTAAGCCGGGACGCTGGATGTGCTGCATCGGATCGAGGCGGATGGTTCCATCGGGGCTTCCTGCCGAGCCGGTTCCGGTCACCGACGCGGTCAACGCAACGGGGCCATTCAGCCGTTCGGCGCCAGTGGCCAGATCGAGCGCGTGCAGGTAGAAGACCGGCGCGCTGTTTTGCAAAGTCTCCGCCACGACGTATAGGACCGCACTCTGCAGGTCTATCACGCCGGTGCTGAGGATGCCGGCTTCATTGGTGATATCGCCGTATGGGCTGCCATACAGCAGCGGGGCGGGCACCGAGGGCCCGAGGTTGACCTGCCAGAGTACCGTGACCGGCGACACGGCGTCGGCATCGAAGGCATACACCCCGTTGTGCATGGTAGACACGAACAGAACGTTGCGCGATCCCTTCCCAGGTATGGACAGCCCGCTTACATACAGCGGCTGCGAGTATACTTGGCCATCCACCGGTAAGGCTCCCCGTTCGCCAAAAGCCGATGAACTGACGGTGGCTGGAGAAAGCAGTGTCTCCTGTAAGTTTGAGTTAGTGCGGTCGTTGTTTCCGTTGGCGGTAACTATATTGACCTGAGCGCGGCCCAGTACGGAGAGGAGTACGACTACGAGTATGGACTTCATCAGCAACTGCAATGTACCCCTCCTTCGATCCGGTACCATGGATCCACTTACTCTGTATTTGATTCCCCGCAACCAGCCAGAAGTTCCCTGGGAGAATTCCTGAGGTACGCCTGTTAGTGTGATGAAGAGTACGGCCGGGAAGCGGCGGGTCGGGGCCTATCGAAATAGATGGGTGCACTCGGAGGGCCGTTCCGCATGGACAGGCGGACCCAAGGGTACCCGGCCTGTCCTACGCCAGCATCTTCGTAACCACGTTGCCGGCCACGTCGGTGAGGCGAAAATCGCGGCCCATGTGGTGGAAAGTAAGGCGGGTGTGATCCAGGCCCAGACAGTGCAGCAGGGTGGCCTGTAGATCGTGCACGTGGACCTTGTCCTCGGTCACGTTCATGCAGAGTTCGTCCGTCTTGCCGACGACGGTGCCGCCCTTGATACCGCCGCCCGCCAGGAAGAGGCTGTAGGCGAGCGGGTGATGGTCGCGGCCCGCGTTGTTGGCGTCGCGCGGATTGCGGATCTCGCACATCGGCGTGCGGCCGAATTCGCCGCCCCACACCACCAGCGTGTCCTCCAGCAGGCCGCGCTGCTTGAGGTCCTGAATCAGCGCCGCGGTGGGCTTGTCGGCGGTATCGCAATGGGTCTTGAGCTTGCGATTGAGATCGGTATGATCGTCCCAACTGGCGTGGTTGAGCATGACGAAGCGCACGCCGCGCTCCACCATGCGGCGGGCCAGCAGGCAGTTGGTCGCGAACTGCCTGGTGGGTTCCTCATTGACGCCGTACATGGCCAGCGTTTCGGGGCTCTCCTTGGAGAAATCGAGCAGCTCGGGCGCTGCCGTCTGCATGCGGAAGCCGAGTTCGTAGCTGGCGATGCGCGAGGCGATCTCCATGTCGCCGGTTTCGGCATAGTGCTCTTCGTTGAGATCCTTAATCGCGTCGAGAGAGTCGCGCTGCATCCCGGGCGTAACGCCCGGAGGGTTCGAAAGGTAGAGCACGGGGTCGCCGGAACTGCGAAACACCACGCCCTGATAGGTGGAAGGGAGATATCCGCTGGACCAGTTGGAACTTCCCCCGCTGGTACCGACGCCGGAGCTGAGGACAACGAAGCCCGGCAGATTCTGCGATTCGCTGCCCAGGCCATACAGCACCCAGGCGCCCATGGTGGGGCGGCCCACCTGGATGCTGCCGCCGAAGAGCAGCAACTGGCCGGGATGGTGATTGAAGGCGTCGGTGTACATGGAGCGCACCAGGCAGAGATCGTCGGCGCAGGAACCGATGTGGGGGATGTAATCGGAAAACTCGGTGCCGCTCTGTCCGTGCGGGGTGAACACGCGGGGGCTGGCAAGCACGGCGGCGTTGGGTTTGGTGAAGGCCAGGCGCAGGTCTTTGGTGAGTTCGGGGGGCAGTGGCTGGCCGTGCCATTTCTGGAGTTCGGGCTTGGGGTCGAAGAGGTCGATCTGGCTGGGGCCGCCCTCCATGAACATGAAGATCACGTTCTTGGCCTTGGGCGCGAAATGGGGCTTGCGCGGCGCCAGCGGATTCTGCTCCACGGCGGCGCCGCGGCCATCGCGTTCCAGCAACTGCGCCAGCGCCACGGCGCCGATGCCGCCGGCGCATTCGCGGAAGAAACTGCGGCGGCTCTGAATGGTGCGGAACTGTTGAAGGTCCATGACTACTCCCTCGTAATGAACTCGTCCAGGTTGAGGAGCACGCGGCTCAACTCCACCCAGGCGGCGGTTTCGGCCTGGGGCGCGCCTTCCATCCGATTGGGGAAAAGCGCGTCCACGGTTGACGGGCTGGCCGCGAGTCCGCGGCTGGCTTCGTCGAAATACTTGCCCATGCGCTCCACCTCGCGCGCCGTGGGCGGGCGGCCGAGGGTGATGGCGTAGGCGCGGTCGAGCCGCTCGCGGAAGCCGCCGGCGGTCTCGCGCACGATGCGATACGCGAGTCCCTGCGCGGCTTCGAAGAAGACCGGATCGTTCATCAGGTTAAGCGCCTGCAGCGGCGTGTCGGTGCGTTCGCGGCGCGTGCAGGCGAGGCTGGCGGCCGGCGCGTCGAAGGTCATCAGTTGCGGGTAGGGAACGGTGCGCTGGAAGTGGATGTAGAGGCCGCGGCGGAAACGGTCCGGCCCGGTGCTCTCGTCCCACTTCACGCTCCCGGCGTAGGAAAGCTCGGCGACGCCTTTGGGCTGGAGCGGCTTGACGCTGCGCCCGCCGATGCGCAGATCGAGCAACCCGGCTGCATAGAGCGCTTCGTCGCGGATCGACTCCGCGGGCAGGCGCAGGCGCGACTGGCGGGCGAGCAGCGTGTTTTCGGGATCTTTCGCGGCCAGTTCGGGACGCGCGTGAGAGCTCTGGCGGTAGGTGGCGGAGGTCACCAGCAGGCGCACCATCTGCTTCATGCTCCAGCCGTGGTCCATGAAGTCGGCGGCCAGCCAATCGAGCAATTCGGGGTGGGTGGGGCGGTCGCCCTGGGTGCCGAAATCGTCGCTCGTGAAGACGATGCCGCGTCCGAAAACTTCCTGCCACATGCGGTTGACGGCGACGCGCGAAGTGAGCGGATGATCGGGCGAGACCAGCCAGTGGGCGAGCGCCAGGCGGCCGGTTTCGCCGGCTGGCATAGGCGGCAGCACGGCGAGCGTGCCGGGCTGGACTTCGGCGCCGCGATCGCGCCAGTCGCCTTTGACGTGGATGTAGGTTTTGGGAGGCGTATCGTTTTCCAGGAGCACCGGAGCGTAGCTGACCTGCGGCAGTCTGGCGGCAAGCTCGTTCAAGCTGGCGCGCAACTCGCGGAGCATCAGAGCGTCGCAATGTTCCTTCGGATACAGGTTGGAGCAGGAGCCGAGGAACACGTCCAGCATGGCCGCTTGCTGCACCTCACTGCGTTTAGCGGGATCGAGAAAGAGCACCTTGCGGGCGTTGTCCACGGTGTGCGTAAACTCGCCGTAGGCGAAATCCCAGTCATCATGCGTGCCGGGGTGGAGGGCCGACTCCCGGAGCTTGGATTCGTAGTCCGCCAGGTTTTCGGGGATCTTGAATACTTCGAGCAACGCCCGGCGCTGCCGGTCATACTCCGGGCGGCCGGCGAGGTAGGGGCCGAGTTCCCCGGGCAAGGGCGCCTGGATATTGACTTCCTCCTGGGTATTGAAAAACGCCGTGAGCTGGTAGAACTCCTTCTGGCTGATGGGGTCGTACTTGTGGTTGTGGCACTGCGCGCAGCCCACGGTGAGGCCCATCCACACGGTGCCGAGGGTGGCCGCGCGATCGAGCACCTGCTCATCGCGGAACTGTTCGGGGTCGGTGCCGCCCTCACGATTCGTGAGGGTGTTGCGATTGAATCCGGTGGCAACCAGGGTGTCGGGATTGCGATTGGGGAGCAGGTCGCCGGCGAGTTGCTCGATGGTGAACTCGTCGAAAGGCAGATCGCGGTTGAGCGCGTCGATCACCCAGTGGCGATAGCGCCAGGCCCAGGGGCGGGAGCGATCTTTCTCGTAGCCGTCGCTATCGGCGTAGCGCGCCAGATCGAGCCAGTAGCGCGCCCACTTCTCGCCATAATGCGGCGAATCGAGGAGGCGATCCACCAGGCGCTCGTAGGCGTCGGGACGGTTATCGCTGAGGTACTCGCTCGCCTGCTCGGGTGTAGGCGGAAGACCGGTGAGGTCGAGACTGACGCGGCGAATCAGTGTCAGCTTCGGGGCTTCCGGCGCGGGCACGATGCCCTCCCGCTCCAGGCGCGCGAGGATGAAGTTGTCCACCCCGTTGCGGATCCAGGCGCGATCGCTTACCGCGGGCGGGGCAGTCCTCTGCACCTTCTGGAAGGACCAGTGCGGCGCGCGGGCGGTCCACTCAACGCCCTGATCGATCCACGCCCGTAGAACTCCCACCTCCTCGGCCGTGAGGTGGGCGCCCATGGGCGGCATGAATTTCTGGTCGAGGCCGGCCACCAGGCGAATCAGGCGGCTCTGGGCGCTCTTGCCGGGGAGGATGTCCACGCCGGCAGCGCCGCCTTTGAGAGCAGCTGCCTTCTGGTCCAGGCGCAACCCGCTGATCTGCTGCTGCGCGCCATGGCACATCAGACAGCGTTTGGCCAGCAGCGGTTCGATATCGCGAGGGAATTCGATTTTCGTTTTCGCGGCGGGCGGCAGCGCGGCGTCGGCGGCGCGCAACGGCGCCCACGCCAGCAAACAGACGAGCGCCCCACACAACATCCCCATTCTGAGCATCGGACTTAATTATATTCCGATGGAGCACGGGATTGTGTGGGGGGCGCGGAGTGTCTCGCCCTATCGGCAACGGCTACTTGTCTTTATCTCGATCGCGGGTTTCGACGGGCGTGTCCTTCGCCTCGCGCGGCGAGTAACGGTTCAAGGAGTGAATCAGCTCACTTGCGCCGGCCGGCGCCGCATGGCCGTCCTTCAGGATCTCTTTGTTGCTGAGTTTGCTTCCGTACAGTTCCTGGTTGACGTCAATATCCTGCCGTAGCGTAGCCCCCTGCAACGCGATCCCGGCAAACAGCCCTTTGGAGCGCGAATAGGAGAGTATCTCGGCTTGCATTTGGACATCGGTGTTGGCCGAAGCCTCCCGGCCGACCGGACCCGCCGCGACGGTGGCTTCGCCGCCGAGCGTGAACTTATCTTCCAGCAAACGCCGCATGCCGCGTTCGTTCATGACGAGCATGACGACATCCGTATTGGAGATGCCGATCTGAAAACCGAAGCTGCCGCCTTCCACGCGGATGCCCGCGGGAGCGCCCCAGTGTGACCGATTCTCACGGCAAACCGCATATCCGCGGCCGAATTTCGCGCCGATGCCGAACGCCGCCTGCTTCGTCCCAGGGACGATGATGATGCAGTGCGCCGTCTCCAGCAACTCTTGCGGGATACCCTTATCCGGGGTGGCCATAATCTCGTTGAAAACCTTGGTCGTGTCCGCCAGCCGTTCCCGCGGAGAATCCGCGGCGAACAGAGCTACCGATGAACAGAGCGATAACGCGAGTGCAAATTTACGCATATGTGACCTCACCCTGGATGGAAAGCAATCGGAGGCCCGATGTTCGTGAGCGTACGAAAGGTAGCTCGACTGGTGTACACGCCAGGCGCGCAGTAGAAAACCCGGGACAGTCACCGCATTTCCGCTATTTCCGGCAAACTGCGCCGGGAATTGCGGTGACTGTCCCGGGTTTTCTTACCGGGTTTTACCGCACCACGACGGTCTTCACATTCACGAACTCGCGAATTCCCCAGGCGCTGAGTTCCCGCCCGTACCCCGATGCCTTGACGCCCCCGAAGGGCAGGCGTGCGTCCGACGCCACCATGCCGTTGATGAACACCATCCCGGCGTCGATCTCCTCGATGAAGCGCTCCTGCTCTGCCACATCGCGAGTCCATGCGCTGGCGCCGAGACCAAACGGTGTGTCGTTGGCCAGGCGGATGGCCGCTTCGATTCCGCGGGCGCGCATCACCACGGCCACCGGCCCGAACAGCTCCTCGCGGTATGCGGGAGAATTCTCTGGCGCATCGACCAGCACCGTGGGCGCGTAGTAATTGCCGGGACGTTCCAGCCTATGCCCTCCGGTGAGCACGCGCGCGCCGGCGGCTACCGAGCGGCGCACCTGGCTGTCAAGCTCGTGCAGAATAACGGGCGTCGCCAGCGGACCCACCTGGGTGGTTGCCAGCATCGGATCGCCCACCACCAGCGTGGCCATGCCGTCCACGAACCGGCGCTCGAACTCATCGGCAACGGCTTCGTCCACGATGAAGCGCTTGGCGGCAATGCAGCTCTGGCCGTTGTTGAGAACGCGCGCCTGCACGGCGGCGAGCACCGCGCCGTCAAGATCGGCACTGGGCATGACGACGAACGGATCGCTGCCGCCCAGTTCCAATACGCATTTCTTGATCTGCCGGCCGGCCTGCGCCGCTACCTGGCGGCCCGCCGGCTCACTGCCGGTCAGGGTAACGGCTTTGACGCGCGGGTCGTCAATTACCCCGCGCACCAGTTCCGCGCCGATCAGCAGCGTCTGGAACACGTCCGCTGGAAATCCGGCGCGCCGCACGATGTCTTCGATGGCGAGCGCGCACTGCGGCACGTTGGACGCGTGTTTGAGCAGGCCCACATTGCCCGCCATCAGGGCCGGCGCGAGGAAGCGGAACACCTGCCAGAAGGGAAAATTCCAGGGCATGACGGCGAGCACCGCGCCAATCGGCTGATAGCGGATAAAACTGGCGGGACCGCCCGTATCCACGGCCTCGTCGGCCAGCAGGCGCGCGGCATGCTCCACGTAGTAGCGGCAGGCGGTGGCGCTCTTGGCGGCCTCGGCGCGCGCGGCCGCCACCGGCTTGCCCATTTCGAGCGTCATGATGCGCGCGAAGGCGTCCTGTTCCTTTTCCAGGATTTCGGCGGCGCGCATCATCCAGGCGGCGCGTTCGGCGAGCGTGGTGCGGCGATAGCGGCGGAACGCTTCAGCCGAGCGTGCCAGTTTTTCGTCGAGCTGCGATTCGGTGAGCGAATCGAATGTGGCCACGATGTCGCCCGTGGCGGGGTTGATGGTAGCGATCATGGCTCTCGATTCCCGGCCAGCAGGCGCGCCACGCGCAGTCCGCCGGCGCGCTGAATGCCGGGCACGAAGAAGCCGTCCACGTATTCCTGGTCGGTACCCGTGAAGTTCCCTACATCGGCGTTCAACACCACTTTTTGCCGGGAGAGCGCGGCGGCGAACTGGCACCACACGGCCGCTTTGCCCACGCCCACCAGCTCGACATCGGGCGCGTCCAGCCAGCGCAGCACGGTGAGGATGTCCTGTACGCGGTTGGCATCGTCGCTCCGGTTGAAGGTGAGGAACATCTTGGCGTCGCGGTCGCGAAGCTCCACGGCGGCGCCGGTCTGGAATGCGTCGATGGCGTAGATGGGCCGCCCGGTGCGCACCAGGGCTTCGAACTTGGGGCTTTGGCGCGCCGCCTCCGCGCCGTTGGGATGGATGAAGAGCACTTTACGACCTTCCCCTTGGAACCAGATTCCAGCCACACGGTCGCCGCGGCCCGGGCGCCCGAAGAGGATCTTCTCGCCCTTGGCCTCGCTCACCACGCGCTCCGGCCACTCCGCGCCCAGCGCGAATTCCATCATCTCACGCAACTGATTTTTGTCTGTGATCTCCCGCACAAGCGTCTCTGCCGTGCGCACCCATTGCGTGAAGATTCCCGCGTAATCGAGGGCATTGGCGGGGAGTGTGCGGTTGTGCAGGGCGAGCATGTCCTGTAGTTTTTCCAGCCGGATGCCGCGTTCCTTGAACTTGGCGGCGTCGGTTTCACCCAGCACGTGCTTGCCGAAGAATCGGTAGACGGCCTCGCGCGCCACCTGGTTGTAATTGTGCGGCGCGTCCTGATGCATGCTCTCCACGTTGGCCGCCTGGTCGTAGAGTTCGTAAATGGCGCGCACCGCGGGGAACTCCTCGGCGAAGCTATTTTTCGTCCAGTCGCCGGTGGCCGAGACCATGATCATGGGGCGCGGAGCCATGATGGCGGCGATCTCCACGTTGAAGGTATCCAGCCGCAGGTTGGGCGCGTTCTCGCAGATGCCGCCGCCCTGCATGATGGCCGAGATCATGTTCACCGGCGCGGAGAACTGTATCCGGTCGTCCACCGCGGCCAGCAGAAACGTCTGCGTGCCGCCGCCCGAGGCTCCGGTGGCGCCGATGCGCGCCGCGTTGACGCCGGGCAGCGATTCCAGGAAATCCACCGCGCGGATGGAGTTCCACAACTGCAGGGCGAGCGATCCGAAGTCCCAGAGCTCTTCCGCCGGACTGCCGAAATCGTGCGGCGTCTGGACGGTATCGTTGTAGCCGACCATGTCGTAGCAGAAGACCACGTAGCCCTGCTGCGCCAGATTGATGCAGCGCGCCGGCACCGACGCGAGCAGGGTGTCCTCCAGCCGCCCGTAGGTCCAGTGCCCGTGCGGGGAGACGATTGCCGGGAAGCCGCCGGGCGGCGCCGGCATCAGCGGGCGATAGAGATTGCCGCCGAGATAGTAGCCCGGCAGCGTCTCCAGCAGCACCTTCTCGATGGAGTAGGTCTGGTTCTCGATACGCCCGAAAATCTGCGGGTGAAGAGGGCTCTTCGGCGGCATGGGCAGCAGGCCGGCGGCGGAGAGGATTTGTTTGCGGAGGTGCGCGCGCCGCGCCTGCCACTCCGCCTGCGTCTTGTAGGTGCGCGCGATGAAGTGGGTATCGGTGTTGGGAATCTCGGTATTACGCGCGTCTTGCAAGGGGATTTGGGCATGCAGCGCGCCCGAGATCAGGATGGTTAGTAAGGTTCGCATGGGTCACGCTCCGAAAGGCCAGACTCGTTGGATGGTCTTGTTCATGATCCAGTTCTTGTCCTCGGCGTTGAGGAATTTCATCTCGTCGCGCACCACGCTGAGCGCGCGTTCGTAGGTGGAGACGTTTTCCACGATAGGCCAGTCCGTGGCCCACATCAGGCGCTCGGGTCCGAAGGCGGCGTGGAGACGCCTGACAAACTCCTGGGCGTCCAGCCACGGATACGGCTGTTTGGAAATCGACCAGGTATGCGAGATTTTGACAAAAACCTTGGGGTAGCGCTTGAGTGCGATGAGTTTCTCCAACTGGGCCGGTTGATCGATGGGGCAATCGGCCATGTGGTCGATGACTACCGTCAGGGCCGGCAGCTTTTCGAGCAATGCGGCCACTTCCGGCATGCGCGTGATGGGGGCCAGCACGGTCATGGGCACTCTGAGATCCTGGCATCGTTTCCACAGCGGGGGCATGAGCGGCCCGCGAAACCAGTCGCCCGACGCGTTGCCCGCCGGGCTGAGACGCACGCCGCGAAAGCCCTGCTCCGTCAGGCGCGAGAGGTGGTCGGCGGCCGCCGGGTCCAGCGGATTCACGCGGGCGACGCCTTGAAACATGCCGGGGAAGCGCTTCAGCACACTCGCCAGATAGCCGTTGTCGTATTTGTAGTGGATCACCTGGATGATCACGGTGCGCGCCACGCCGTTGGACTTCATCAACTCGAGCAGCGTCTCGGGAGCGGCATCGCGCTCCGGCACGCGCGCGCCTTCGGCAAACGGAAACGTCGGGTCGTGTTTCCACACGTGCACGTGGGGGTCGAGAATTCGGGCATCGGCGGCCAGCGCGTTGGCCGCCGCGCCCGCCAGCAGCGTGCGGCGCGTGACCTTGGACCGCCTGACATCAGACATAGATCGACTCCAGTTTATCGACGACGTACTGCCCGCAGCGCTCATAGCTGACGCGCGGTCCTTTGCGCGCGGTGTCGAGATCGACGCACAGCCACCCTTTGTAGCCGATCGATTTCAGCACCCGATGGCAGCCCGGAAAATCCACATCGCCATCGCCGAGATCGAAGATATTGTCGAGCAGCTTGTCGCTGATCTTGCGCGCGTCCTTATAGTCCAGAAGCATGAGGCGGCTCTTGTGTTTCTCGATGGTCTTGACCACGTCGCAATCGGCCAGATAGAGGTGCGCGGTGTCCGGCGAGAAAGAAAAGAGCTTGGGGTCTGTCATGGCCATGCAGCGGTCCACCTCTTCGGAGGTCTGCACGATCTGCCCCATGTGGTTGTGGAGTCCGGCGCGGAAGCCCATCTCGCCGGCCACTTCGCCGAGTTGGTTGTAGCACTCGCACATGCTTTTGAATCCGGCCTCGGAGGCGTTGCTGCGATTGGGCGAAAACACCACTAGGTGGCTCGCTCCGAACTCTTTGAGAAAGGTCATGGCGGTGCGTGCGCCGGAGATCACCTCGGCGCGCCGCGCGGGGTCGTGCGCCGGACCGTTGTAAGAAATGGTGATGATGTGGCACCCGCGCCTGGACAACTCCTTTTGCAGCTCCGGCACGGTGATGTTGTAGGTTTTGAGGATCTGCGGGAACTGCGTCATGCGGATGCCGGTGAAGCCGGTGTCCTTCATGACGTCCAGTATGTCGGTGAAGGGGACGCGCGGGAACGAGTTCCACAGGTTGGCGCCGAGCGCCCATCGAACGTTTTTGTTGGCGGGCAGGCGCGCGGCGGCTCGCGAGAGCGTGGTCCCGAGAAGTGCCAATGCAGTGCGGCGGGTCATAGTCAATGATGTTACCCGCTTCGCGCCGCGGTTGCCAGGGGTGGCGCCGGCACTCGTGCCGGCAGCGTCCCGACTCATCGGGACGCCGACTGAGCGTTATTCTTGCGACGTTCCTAAGCGATACTGAAGCAAGTGGAGTTCCAACTTGTCGCCGACAATCTGCGGGAGTCGTTTCGCGTAGTCGCCGCCAGCCGCGCCTCGGGCGAGTTGAAAGAACTGCACGGCGTGAGCATTGCATCGGCCGGCGTGATCTTTCAGATGTTCAACACCGCCTTTCTTTCCGGTCCGGTGGCCAACGAAACGGAATTGAAGCAGCGCATCCGGTTGCCGGTAGCGCACTTCAACCAGCGGGGGCAGGAGTGGGCCTACTGGGTGTGCGAAGACTGGATCGAGCAGCCGGCGCGCAAGCGGTCGCGCCGCTGGTTCGAGCACTACGGGCTGCGCCTCTCCACGGAACTTCCCGGCATGATCGCCGATCGCATTCTGCCGCCCGAGCGGCCCCTGCCGCACATCGACGTGCGGCGCGTGCGCGGCGCGGCCACGTGGGATGCGTTCTGCGAGATCGGCTCGGTCTGCTTTCACGTGCCGATTACCTGGTTCCGCGAAG
>OCZU010000705.1_pt1 | contig 22529 bp, 26 predicted proteins | sample 1539001 | NCBI WGS metagenome assembly OCZU01 (sample SAMEA3539306, study PRJEB22396) | soil metagenome | biome: tundra; feature: field; material: soil | place: USA | collected 2010-05 | depth 0.15 m | reverse complement strand
ATGGCGGGCAGCCGCGATCTGTATCGCTATGAAGATGCGATCGCGATTACCGAGGTCGTCGAGCAGAAAGACGGCCAACGCGTACTGCTCACGGATCTGCGCCGACGCGATGCATCGACCGAGCCCACTGCGGTTTTCGTGCAAGCCAATCAGGCGCGCCTGCCGCTGCTGCTGCATGCCAAGCCGCGCACCGTGCTGTTCATCGGAATCGGCACCGGCATTTCTCTGGCCGGCTCGCTGCCATTTCCGGATCTGCGGCGCAGCGCCGTGGAGTTATCCGCGGGCAGTATCGAGGCGGCCGGCCGCTGGTTCACGGTCAGCAATCAAGGCGTGCTGCGGCAGACGCTCGTGACTCAGGATGATGCTCGTCACTTCCTGAGTGCGACTCCCGAAATGTATGACGTGATCATCGGCGACTTGTTTCACCCGGATCTCGCGGGCGTCAGTTCGATGTTGTCCGTGGAGCAATTTCAGCGCGTGCGCGCGCGGCTCGCACCAGGCGGGCTGTTCGTACAATGGCTCGCGCTCAATCAGTTCGACCAAGACACGCTGGCCATCGTTTTGCGCAGCTTCCGCGAGGTGTTTCCGGAGTCGCAACTATTCCTCGACGGCATGCATCTGGCGCTCGTGGGGCCCAAAGATCATTGGCAGGGTGCGCTCGCGCTGACCGACCACCTGAACCGGTTGACGGCCGAGCAGCGCACGCAAATAAGCGCTTCGGAAGATGCAAACGAATGGCTCGGACGCTATTGGGGACCCATTGAATTCAGTGCCGGCACGACCCAGCACGAATGGGCGCCCGTCATCGAATTTCTGCTGCCGCGATTGCACTACGGCGCGGGCGCCGATGTGGCCCCGCTATTGCACTCATTATTGGCGCGCCGGCCCACAATTGAACGAGCGATGAGCCTGCTGCATGTTTCAGCGGCGCAACATGAAATTTTCAGACGCGCCTACATCGGCACCGAACTGCGTGTGCGCAGCGAGCTCGCGAATTTGCGCGGATCCGACCTCGAGGCCGATCATTTACTGGGACTCGCCTATGAAGCCGACCCGCATGACCGCTGGGTAGATTATGCGGTCTCCGACCGGCTGCTCGCGAACATTGACGCCGCCGCCGAGCGCGGCTTGAGCCGAGAGCAGCTGCTGCAAAAGATATTGATTATCAATCCGTGGTCAGTCGACGCATGGCGGGCTCTATGGGCACTGCAAATCGCGAATGGCGACGCCGCTGCGCCCGCCAGCCGTGCCCGCATACTCGAATTGAGTCCGCTCGATCGCGCCGCGGGAACTGCGGTAAATTAAGCGCATTTGTTACGTTGCATCGATGCACGCCTTCGAGTAAAGTTCGTGACGAAGGGAATTGAGAGTTAAATTCACATAGCGCTAGAATTTCACGCGGTGCTTAATTTCAAGCGTATCAGGGGCACGTCAAATGCAAAGAAAAACGATACAGTCTCGTGCATTTTGGATAATCATCATCGGCGGCATGGTGACTGGCATGGGTAACGGCAGCGTGTTTGGCGCCGCGATGATGTGTTTTTTGGGTCGCGGCGGCTTCGCGGACTGGGGCGGTTGGTTTCCGCTGGACTACGATCCGCGCACCTTCGATGGCTTCATGAATTGGTGCATGTTCGTCTTCGGCTTCGCGTATATCGGGATCCTGACGCTTGCGCTCAAGCGCCACGATGAAGAGGAAAGCGCCCCGGAAGCGAGCAAGGCCTGAGTGTTCAGGTAACATCAATCAACGACATCAACAGCGGAATAGCCCAACATGATTACAGGTATTGCAACCGTCTTCTGCCTAGCCCTCGCTTTTTCGAGCATGGTGTTGTCGTGGTACATCCTCATGCCGACTAAAAAGAAGTAACAGCGCAGATCCGATTGATCTTGCGCGATGCCTGCGGTGCGTTGGTAAAATACAACAACATTTTGCATCGTCGGAAACCTGTGATAGTGTGACTTCGTGTCGTCGCTCTAGCGCCGCATGAGAGGCGCAGGAGATCGATGCGGAAATGATGAAGAATGGTTAGCGCGCGGACTACGTGTTTCCCACATCTGGCGAACCATAACTACGAATTGCAGAGGTACCTCAAAGGTCTAGCCTGCACACGGGATTAACGCGTCGTTTATGGCGCATGTAAGTAAAAGGGGAGTCCAAATTCATGGGACATTTCAGCGGGTTTCAACTCAACGCTTGGTATCAACGCTGCGGCGCTTTGGCGTTAGTGCTGTTGGGCGTCATTTGCGCCCAGCCGGCGCAGGCGCTGCCATTATTTGCGCGTCAGACCGGCATGGCGTGTCTCGCCTGCCACACGGTTTATCCCGAGCTCACGCACTTTGGACGCATGTTCAAGCTCAATGGCTACCAGCTGGATAACGGCAAGGATATCCAGGTAACCTCGGATGAGGGCAAGCAGCTGGTGGCCCTGCCGGCGATCCCGAATCTGGCGCTCTTCGTCATGGTCGGCGACGTGCAATTGGCGAAACCGATTCCGGATAGCAATATCGCCGGAGCACATTCGCTGGCGAATGGCGGCATCGAACTCCCGCAACAGCTGTCGCTGCTGTACGGCGGCAAGATCGCCCCCCATTTTGGCGCATTTGCGCAGGTCACCTACGATTTCGGGGCCGACACCTTCAACATCGACAATACGGACTTCCGTTTTGCCAACGCCGTCGTGCTGCCGAACAAGACGCCGTTCACCTACGGCGTGTCGATCAACAACAACCCGACGATCGAGGACCCGTGGAATACGACTCCGGCGTTCGGCTTCCCGTATGTTCCGCCGGAAGTCGCTGTGCCATCCGTCGCGGGCCCCATCATCAACGCGGGCACAGCCTATGAAGTGGCCGGCCCCGTGGGGTACATCCTGTGGAACGAGCAGTTTTACGCGGCGCTTGGGTTCTACCGGCACGCGCAGAATGGGTCGAATGCGCCCAACGGCAACCCGATCTTAGGAGAAGGCGGCCCGCTTGATTCGGCGTCCTCTAACGTGGTTAAAGGCTGGAACCCGTATTGGCGGGTGGCCTACGAGTACGACTTCGATCGCTTTGCCTTCGAAGTGGGCACTTACGGATCTTATTTCCAAATCTACCCAGGCGGTGGGAATGCGTTGGCAGGGGCTACGAATAATTACACCGACGTAGCCGGGGATTTCCAGTTTCAGTTCATCGGCGAGAAAAACGCTGCGACCCTGAAGGGAACCTACGTCAGGGAAAACCAGTCTCTGAATGCTACCGGCCCTGCGGGTTTGGGCGCGTCGAATGCGTCCGATTGGGTGAGTTATCTCTCGACGGACTTCACGTACTGGTATAAGAGGAAATACGGTTTCACCGCAGGCTACCTCTCGACCAAGGGATCGACGGACATGCTTGCGTACAATCCAGTGGGACCGTATACGAGTCCAAACAATACCGCGCTGCCGGTCGGCGTGGTTAACAGTGCCAACGGTGACCCCGCCACCAATGCGTGGGTGGGTGAGCTGATGTATGCGCCCTGGATGAACGTGAAGATCGTGTTGCAGTACACGCACTACACGATGTTCAATGGTGCGTCGAGCAACTATGACGGGGTGGGTCGCAACGCGTCGGACAACGACACGACATACCTCTTGATGTGGTTTGCACTGTGAGCCGGGGGAATCATATGAACTCAACAAAGATCAAGATGACGGTTCTCTCCGTGATCGGCGCGGCGGCAATTTCCATGCTGTCGACTGCGGCACTGGCCCAGGACGCTCCGGCGCCCGTAGCGCCTGCCGACGCGGTGGCTGCCGAATACGTGGCCACCACCCGATGCGAGTGGTGTCATGGTCCGCAGGGCAACAGCATTTCGCCGATCTATCCGGCGCTTGCCGGCCAGAAAGCCTGGTATATCCTCGAACAGTTACAGGCCTTCAGGGCGCAGACGCGTGCCGACCCTTACGCGCGCGGCTATATGTGGGGCATGTCTGCACAGCTCGACGACACGCAAATGAACGCGCTCGCCGACTACTTCAGCAAGCAAGCGCCGTTTGGGGGTCAGCCGGTGCCGTTCTCGAACGGGGACGTCGCACGCGGCAAGAGCGTCTATACCGAAGGCGTCGCCGCCAATGGGGTTGCGCCTTGCTCGGCATGCCATCAGGACGATGCGAGCGGTAATGATCAGTTTCCGCGGCTCGCGGGCCAGCATGCTTCGTACCTGCTCAAGCAGTTGCGCGCCTTCCATAGCGGATCACGCGAACAGGTCGTCATGAACGGTATCGTCGCGACGCTGCAACCGGATGATATGAAGGCCGTGGCTGCCTTTTTGGAGTCGCTGCACTAATCGAGGCACTGTTAAGAATCGGTGGGTTCGCCGCCTACGTGGATGTCACGTCGCTCGGATTGAATCCGAGCGCGTGACGTCCATTGCGGCGGCAGGGATTAAGCGACGGGCTGCGTCTGCCTAGCGAATCATCTCCCGATAAGCATGCCAGGTCGCATGCCCCAGTATCGGGCTGATGATCAACAAACCGAGCAGCAACGGCGCGTAGCCAATCACGGTCAACAATAGGATCAGCGCGCTCCAGACGATCATCGCGGGAATGTTGGAGAACACCGCTCTCAAACTTGCGAGCATTGCTTGTCCCGCGGTCACGTGCTGAGCAATGATCAGCGGCACCGAAACGACCGACACCACGAACACGAACAAGGCGAGAATACCGCCGACGGCGAAATAGGCCTCGACCTGCGAGCGATTCAGCGTATCGATGAATCCCCGATATAGAGTCTCTTCCATATTGGGAGCCGGGATGTGAAACACGCTATCCAGCATGACTGCCGAAATCGCAAACCAGGCGATCGCACATAGTGCGAGTATCGCTCCGAACCACAGCAACGGTCCGTAATTGCGCGCAAATCCGTCCATCGATTCGTCGAAGGTCGCAGATTGTCCCAACGAATAGCGCCGCGACATTTCGGCGAAACCGGCTGATGCCACCGGCGCAACCAGCAGAAATCCCGATATCGCCGCGGCGACGTAATACGGATGCGTCCCGCAAAATATCAGCAGCGTCCAGCCGAATGCGACGATCAGAGCTCCATATCCCAAACTGGTAAGCCAATTGCGGCGCGTATCCTGCCAGCCCAGCTGCAACCAAGCCAACGGTCGGCCGACCGAAATCCGCGCGATGTCGATATGCAGATTTCGAGCTTCCCCGGTTGCGAGCGTAGCTGTCATGTCAAACCTCTGTGTGTGTCAATCATCCATCAAAAGATATCCAAAGTGTACTCTGGACCCCTTATGAGATGAATAGATCATCAATCGATCCCCATAATCAATACGGCAAGCCGTTGGTTTTGCTGAGATTCACCCAAAAGTAGGGAAAAAGTACACCGCGGATATCTAATATCCACGTCCGAAAACGGCGAGTATTTGCCGCGCATTTTGGCTAGTCTGTCTCTATGGCCCTCGACCCGGATATTTGTTATCGCGCATTGCGCGCTCGAGATCGGCGCTTCGACGGAAGGTTTTTCGCCGCGGTCGTCACGACCGGCATCTATTGCCGGCCGATTTGCCCGGCACGAGCCGCAAAGCGCGAAAACTTGCGCTATTTCCAGAGCGCAGCGGGTGCTGAGCGGCAAGGTTTTCGACCGTGTCTGCGCTGCAGACCGGAGCGCGCGCCGGGACTCGCTTCGGTCGACGCGGTATCGAGACTCGTCGGGGCGGCTATAGCGGGAATCGAAGAGCATGCGTTGTCGAGTAGTAGGGTTGCAGATCTTGCAGCATCGCTCGGAGTCAGCGATCGGCATCTGCGTCGCGTCACCGAGGCGGAACTCGGGGTTTCGCCGATCGAACTCGCGCAGACTCAGCGATTATTGCTCGCCAAACGATTGCTGCGCGATACCGCTCTGAGCCAGACGCATATTGCATTCGCCAGCGGCTTCGGCAGCGTGCGTCGCTTCAACGCGTTGTTCAAATCGCGATATGGACTCAGTCCGCGCGCAATTCGCGGCAAAGCCGAGGTCACCGAGACCTTGCTCTGTAGGCTGGAATATAGACCGCCGCTTGCGTGGAAGGCGCTGCTCGATTACTTAAGCGCGCGCGCGATTCCCGGAGTCGAGGCAGTCGATGCGACTCATTATCGGCGCACGGTGGCCGTCGATGCGCATCAGGGCTGGCTCGCGGTCTCCCAAGCGCGCAGCGGCGACGCGCTCGACCTCGAGCTATCGCAGTCTCTGGCGCCGGTCATCGGCACGCTGATCGCGCGCGTCAAGCGGCTTTTCGATTTGGGCGCAGTGCCCGACGCGGTCAGCGCGCAGTTGTCGAAGGATCCGGCGCTCGCCAAGACCGTGCGCCGCCTACCCGGCTTGCGCGTTCCCGGAGCTTTCGACGGTTTCGAGATCGCGGTTCGCGCGATCCTCGGGCAGCAGGTCTCGGTTCGCGCCGCGACGACGATGGCCGGGCGTTGGGCGCAAGAGTTCGGCGCCGAAATCGCAACCCCTTTCCCAATCTTGAATCGGCTGAGTCCGAGCGCGCGACACACGGCGGGTATCGACTCCGCACAAATCGCTGCGCTGGGGATCGTGGGAACGCGCGCGAATTCAATCGTGCAACTCGCGCAAGCCCTTGCAGCAGGCGCAGTCCATTTGTCGGCGGCCGCCGACGCGGATGCGGAAATCGAGGCCTTGCTGCGACTGCCCGGAATTGGTGCGTGGACCGCGCAATACATCGCGATGCGCGCATTGCATTGGCCGGACGCCTTTCCCAGCGGCGATCTCGTGTTGCGGCGTGCGGCGAAATCCAACGAGAAGCAATTGCTCGCACGCGCCGAGAGCTGGCGCCCGTGGCGGGCCTATGCGGCACATTATCTATGGCAATCGATTGGAGTCATCGCATGAATTATTTTACCTACCTTGACAGCCCGATAGGGCCGCTGCTGCTGACTTCGAATGGTGGGGCTCTGACCGGCTTGTACATGAACGTTCCGGCGCGCGACACACCGCGCATCGTCGCGGGCGGTCGAGAGGACCCGAACGCCTCGCCCTTTCCGGAAGCCGTGCGGCAATTGACGCAATATTTTGCGGGCGAGCGGCGCGACTTCGAATTGCCGCTCGCGCCGTGCGGTACCCCATTTCAACAACGTGTTTGGCAGGCGTTGACCGAGATCCCGTACGGTGTGACCTGGAGCTACGGGCAACTAGCCAAGCGCATCGGCAATCCCAAGGCGTCGCGTGCGGTGGGGCTCGCCAACGGCAGCAATCCCATTTCGATCCTCGTGCCCTGTCACCGGGTCATCGGTGCGGATGGTTCATTGACGGGCTATGGCGGCGGCATGGAGCGCAAGCAGTGGCTATTGGCGCACGAGGGGTTCGCAGGTGGCGTGCAGCAATGCATACCGTCGAAGCAGACTCGGAAGGCCGTGGCGGCGGGATCGTGACTCCCGGCGGCACCTCCGCCTATACTCGAGCCTCGGAGGACCGCATGACTGCAAGCCACGATCATGACCCCGACCATCAAGATGTTCCATCGGACCCGGCGCTGCGAGTCAAGGCGCTCGAATCTCTTCTGGTTGCGAAGGGTCTCGTTGACCGCGCCGCGCTCGATGCGCTCGTCGAAGCTTACGAAAATAAAGTCGGCCCGCGCAACGGCGCGCGCGTTGTCGCGCGGGCGTGGGTCGATCCGGACTATAAGAAGCGCCTGCTCGCGAGCGGTACTGCGGCAATCGGCGAACTCGGCTACTCCGGCAATCAAGGCGCGGATATCAGGGTCGTCGAAAACACGCCCAGCGTGCACAATCTGATCGTTTGCACCTTGTGCTCTTGTTATCCCTGGCCGGTCCTGGGTCTGCCGCCGGTTTGGTATAAGTCCGCACCCTATCGGTCGCGTGCGGTCATCGATCCGCGCGGTGTCTTGCGTGAGATGGGCACTGAGCTGCCGCCGGATGTCGAACTACGCGTCTGGGACAGTACGGCCGAACAGCGCTACTTGGTGCTGCCGGAACGGCCGGCCGGCACCGAGCAGCTCGACGAGAAGGCGCTGGCCGCGCTCGTGACTCGAGATGCGATGATTGGAGTCAAGAAAGTATGAACGGGATACATGACATGGGCGGTATGCACGGCCTGGGCCCGATCGGGTATCTGGAGACCGAGCCCGTATTCCACGAGGCGTGGGAGGCGCGGATCTACTCGATATCGTATGCCGTACAGTCGACCGGAAAATTGCGGCTCGGTCTGCGTCCTCCGATCGAGAATATTCCCGCGGGCGAATATCTACGCATGAGCTACTACGAACGATGGCTGACGTCGATCATAGAACGCATGGTCGCCAGTGATTTGGTGACGCGAGACGAAATCAAAACCGGCCGGCCGGCAACGGCAACGGCAACGGCAACGGCAAGCGCCAACGCGCCGTTGGCGCTATCACCGGCGGATGCGGTCGCGGCGCAATTCAAGATCCCGGCGACTCGGCGCAGCATCCAGGTCGCCGCGCGATTCCAGTCGGGCCAACCCGTGCGTGCGCGCAACATCAATCCCGTGACCCATACCCGCTTGCCGCGTTACGCACGCGGCAAGTCGGGCACGATCGAACGCGATCACGGCGTGTTCGTGTTTATGGACACCAGTGCCTATTCTGCCGGCGAGAATCCGCAGCACGTATACTCGGTACGCTTCGGCGCGCGCGAACTCTGGGGTGATGAGGCTGCGCCGCACGATGCTGTCTACCTCGATTTGTTTGAGGACTACCTTGAGCCCGCTTGACGCCGGCGCTCTCGATGCACTGCCGCGTCTGCCGCGCGACGTCGGCAGCCCGGTGTTCGCCGAGCCGTGGGAAGCACAAGCTTTTGCACTCGCCGTGCGCCTGTCCGCGCAAGGAAGCTTGGGCGCAAGCCTATGGACATACGCCGCACGGCAAGCCCGTTGAACTAGAGAACGCAACCGAGACTTGATGGCTCGATCGCGAGCGAGGCGTATCCCTCGAAACTCGGGCGTGGCGTTGTCAAATGACCGGCAAGCTCACCGTGAATATCGCGCCCCCACCATCCGCGCGATTCGCGGCCGCGACGCTGCCCGCGTGGAATTCGGCGATCAGTCGCACGATATAGAGTCCCAAGCCGAAATGCGGCTTGTCGTCTTGGCTCACGCGTTGTTCGAACAAGGATTCAAACAGACGCCCGAGCATCTCTTCCGGGATCGGCGGTCCGTCGTTGCTGATGCTCAGCTCATAAGACCCGCCGCCGCGCGTCAGCGTCACCGTGATGAGGCCGCCATGCGGGCAAAAATCGACGGCATTCTCGACGAGTTTGTCGAGCAGCTGGGCGATCAGATCGGGTGCGCCGCGCATGAAGCAGGCATCGGTCGGCGTCACGAGTTCCATACGGACTTTCGGAAAGCCGCTCTGGTATGCGCCGACCGCGGAGTTCAGCAATTCGCGCAGATCGAAACCGACGCGTTCCGCCTGCTTGATGCTCTCCTCGACGCGCGCGGCGGCACCGAGCGCGCTCAAAATCGAGCTCAAGCGCAGGCTGCCTTCGCGCGCGCGGCGCACGAAGACGCGCTGCTCGTCGCTCAATCCCTCGGATTCTAGATTGTCCAAAGACGAGCGCACGATCGTGAGCGGCGTGCGCAGCTCGTGCGACAACTTGCCGCCGAGGGTTCGCAGGTATTGCGTATGCTCGTTGAGCCGCGCGAGCAGAAATTCGAAACTGCGCGCGAGCGCGCCGATCTCGTCGCCGCGCAGGGATTCGGGCATGCCGAGGTGGATATGCCCGTCGTTGCCGATCGCCGATTCGGCGGCCGTGCGCAGACGGTCGATGCGTATTCCGATCCAGGTCGCGAAGCCGAACACGAACGCAACCGCGATCGCGGTCGCGAGCAGCGTCAGATTGAATAAACGCGTCAGCGCGCGATCCCGCAAGCCGACGAGTTCATCGCCGGCCTGTTCGAGCACGACGGCGCCGCGCGTCGCGCCGTCGATCGTGATCGGGGCCGCCGCCGACAGCAGCGGCAGATCGCGGCGGCCCGTGCGCAGCCAGACGGCGTCCGGATGACCGGCGAGCGCTTGGCTTGCCGGCGGGCCTTCGAAGCGGTCGGGCGCCGTAGATCGCTGCGGAAGCGTCGAACTGTCGACCGCCATGAGGCGTCTAAACCAGGCCTCGCGGAACAGCGCGGCCTGGGAATCGTCGGTGGTCGCGTCCAGATGCCCCGCAACCCCAAATTTCAGGCCGTTCGAATCAATGACGGTCGCGCGCGTGCCTTCGCGTACGAACGTCGCCAGCAAATCGTCGAGGCCGCGCGGCGCAAAGAACAAACGGCCGCCCTGCGACTGCTCGACTGCGCGCAATTCCTGCGGCGGCGGTTCGGCCGCGCCATTGCGCACTTCGATCCAGAGACGATCGCCGATCAGGCTCAAAGGCAGCCGGGCTTCCACGCGATAGCCCGATTTGGTCTGCAGCCAATAGGCTTGGATGCGGGGCTCGGCGGCCGCGTGATCTGAGCCGTCTTCGCCGGTGACGAGGCTTTGCGCCGCGATGAGACCGGGCGCGTTGGTTGCGAAGAAGTACGATGCGAGTGCGCCGTCGGGTCGCTGCAGCAGCAGATCGACGCGATCGAAGCGGTCATGCGCCGGGTGCACGTCGGTGGGCTCCGGTTTGAAATGCGCCTCGTCGACTTCCAGGTACAAAAAAAGATACCGTTCGGTGACGCCCGCCTGCACGCGGGCGCTGCGGGAAGACCTTCCGGGCAACGCAACGGGATCTTGCGCGATACCCCAGTCATCACGATAGCCGTCGAGTAGCGGTTGACGGTCGAGCGAAAACACATAGATATCGCCGCTCCCGGGATCGAACGGCGGCGAATCCGCGCCGTCGCGAAACACGCGCTGCGGCGCCGCCGACAGCGCGTTGGCAATTGTGCCGGCGCTCGCGAGCAAGGCCTGTTCTTGGGATGCGCGTAAGGCGATCTCCAATTCGCGCGCATATTGGCACCCAGCCCATGGCAGCACGAGCGTGCTCAAGCCCACGATCAGCAATTGAGAGCGGATGCTCACTCGACCCAGCGATAACCCATGCCGTAAACGGTTTGAATCGCGTCGAACGCGGCATCTATGGCCTGAAACTTGCGGCGCACGCGCTTGATGTGCGAAGTGATCGTGTCGTCGTCCAAGACGACGTTTGCGGCATCCATGAGCTGTTGCCGGTTCTTGACGTGCCCGGGATTGCGCGCCAAGGCATGCACGATCCAAAATTCAGTCAAGGACAGCACGACCGCGGTGCCGTTCCAGCTCGTTTGCAATTTCTGCGAGTCGATCGCGAGTGCTCCGCGGCGCAGAATTTGCGCCGCATCGGCGGGCTGTCGCAAGGCATCGATGCGTCGGAAAAGCGCGGCGACGCGTGCCGCCAAATGCGGCAGGCTCACGTCCTTGGTCAGAAAATCGTCGGCGCCCAGTCGCAATCCGGAGACCGCGTCGAGTTCGCTGTCTCTCGCGGTCAAGAAGACGATGGGCAGCTCGGCCGAGAGAGCGCGCAAGTCGCGGCACAGGTCGAAACCGCCCTCGGCTTCGTCCTCGAGCGAAATATCGATGATCGCCAGATCCGGCAAGCGGATATTGAAGGCTTGCATCGCGAGTTTGCGGTTGCCGTAGGTCTTGATCTGGTATCCATGTCGCGCGAGCGCGGCGGCGTAATTGTCGCGCAAGGCGGGCTCGTCCTCGACGATCGCGATCTGCTTCTTCATCGCTCGATCATAGCCGATGGCGGGCCGCAAAATTGAGCATTCCGAGCACCTCCAGGCGCCATAATTTGCCCGAATTCGGCTGACTTTTAGCCATATCCACGCCGCCTCGGGCCGGGAATCGACGCGCACTGTATTCCTCAGGAACAAACGCACGAGGAGTCCGTCATGACGCATCCAGATCAATCCCGAAGCTGTTTCACGCCGAGGCAGTTTTGGTCCAAACACCGCGAAGCGTCGCTCAATTGGCTCGCGCTCGGCCTGCTGCTTGCGGCGTGGAATGCGTCGGATAACGACGCCGGCAAGAACCTCCAGCCCGAGTCGAATCTTTCGAAGGGTCACAAAAGCGTCAACGTACTGTAAAGCCACGACTCTCTAATACGGTGGCTGACATGATTGCCACGGAAACCAATAAGCAGATATTGATCGTCGATCGGGACATTGCCGCTGTCGGACCGCTGCGCCAGAAATTAGCCGAAGCGGGGTTTGTGGTGCGCGCGATCAGCGACGCCGCCGCCGCCCTGGCCGCGCTCGCCGAGCGGCCTCCCCATCTCGTGATCGTCGATTGGGACATGCCGGGCTTTGCCGCCTTGGAGCTCATTGAGCGCGTGCGCCGCGCACGCGTGCCGCAAGCCGTGCGCCTGATCATCTTATCGGCGCTTGCGGGCGAACAGGACGTCGTCTCGGGCTTGAATCTCGGCGCAGACGACTACATTGCGAAGCCGTATACGCTGCGCGAAGTCATGGCGCGCGTCTGCGCAATCCTGCGTACCCGGCGCATGGAGGAGCCGCGCGCGGCGCTCAGCTGCGATGACTTGATTCTCGATGCTTCGACGAACCGGGTCAGCGTTCGCGGGCGCATGCTGAACCTGCGCGGCATCGAATATCGCTTGCTCGAGTTCCTGATGTCGCATCCCGGCCGCACGTTCAATCGCGACCAGCTGCTCGCGCAGGTCTGGGGTGATGACAGCGAGGTGGACGCACGCACGGTCGACGTCAACGTGCAGCGCTTGCGCAAAATTCTGCTCGAACAGGGCTATGAAACCTATATCCAGACGGTGCGCGGCTTCGGCTACCGGTTTGCTGCGCCCAGCATGAACGCCGAGACCCCGACGGAGCCGGCGAGCGTCACGGCGACAATCGTGCCCTCGTAAGGAGGCGGCGCGTCACATAATTCGTGTTCCACACGATGTTCCACGCCTAAGTCCCTTTTTTGTCAACCAATCTTCTTCATCGAGTAATCGGTCCGTAATACAAATTTGCGATCGTTTCATGCGGTGGGAAAGGTTCTTAGGGAGACGGAACATGGGCCAAGCCCCCTCGATCAAAGTTCGGTCGGTCTTCATCTCCGATATCCATCTGGGATTCAAAGGCTGCAGCGCCGAGCTGCTGCTGGATTTCCTGCATGAGGTCGAGATGGATCACCTGTTCCTAATCGGCGACATCATCGACGTCTGGAGCATGCAAAAGACCATGTATTGGCCGCAATCGCACAATAACGTGCTGCGCACGATCCTTGGCAAAGCCAAGCGCGGCACGAAAGTCATCTTCGTGCCCGGCAATCACGACGAGGTATTCCGCGATTTCGAAGGTGCGGTGTTCGGCAACCTGGAAATTCATCGCGAATACGTTCACGAGGCGGCCGACGGCCGGCGCATGTTGGTCTTGCACGGCGACGAATTCGACAGCGTCGTGAAATGCAGCCCCTGGCTCGCCAAGTTGGGCAGCAACCTCTACGACATACTGTTGGCCGCGAACCCCTATATCAACTGGGTGCGCCGCAAGTTCGACTTACCGCACTGGTCCTTGTCCTCGTACTTGAAGCAAAAGGCCAAGAAAGCCGTGCAATACATCGGTAGTTTCGAAGAGGCGGTCGCGCAGGCGGCACGCAAACGCGGCGTCAGCACCGTGGTCTGCGGCCACATTCATCATGCTGAAATGCGCGAGATCAACGGCATCCTCTATTGCAATGACGGCGACTGGGTCGAGAGTTGCACGTCCTTGATCGAGGATATGAATGGGCATTTGCGCCTCGTCGATTGGGCGAAATTGAGGGAACAAATCTCCGCTAGGCCGGTCGCACTACCTATGGGACAAGCTGCGTGATCCAAACGTCACGTAGTCTTTAGAAACCTGTAACCTCGGCGCGGTTTAATGAATACGTGGAATTGAACGGCGGCAATGGAGTTGAGCCATGAACGAGATTTGCGAATTGTGGAGCCTACCCTGGCATGAATTGCAGCGCAGCCTCGCGGACAGTCTCGCGGGGCAAGCGGCGCCGATAGTCGCGGGCATTCTGTTGGCCCGAAACTCGCAGAGCTTTACCGCAGGAGCGACGTCATGGTTGGCGCGCGCGCGTGCACAAGTTCAACAAGTGGCCGGGCGGGGCCTGTAATGCCGCCATCACCTTTTGATGTCAATCGATCCCCCCGACTTGTATATGGCCTCCTCGCGAGGCCATTTTTTTACAGGCAACGCCGAATGAGTGTCTGCGAACTGTCATGTTTCTGTTGCATGATCGGCCGCGGGATTGAACGGTTCATCGGTAGGGGAGGGACTCATGGTTAATCGTAATCCTGAGGGCGATGGTGCGGCCGAGCGTCTGGAGCGACGCTGGTTCGCCGCGTTCAAGGCAGCTTCCGAGATGCGCGCCGAGTGCGAGGAGTTGCTCGAGTCGATGCAGCGAACCGATGCGGCGTGGAATCGCAGCCGCGCGCGCCTCTCGGAGTTCGAGGCGCTCCGGGACGCCTTGGGCGAGGAACTCGCGGAGTTGGATAACGCCGATTCGCAGACACTTTTAACGCTGGTCCGCCAACGGCAGATGTCGGCGGCCTAACGGCGCCCATAGCCACCTTCGCCGGTGCAGACAGCGACAAGCCTGCGCGCACTCGCAAAATTTGCGCTCCGCGGCCGCTGCGGGTTTACTCCGGCGATGAAATGCAGTTATCACCCCGGTTACCAGGCGCCGCTGTCGCCCGCTCACCCGTTCCCGATGAGCAAGTACCCCTTGCTCAAGGATCAGCTCGTCGCCGAAGGACTGTTGACGAGCGCGCAGATTCTGATTCCCGAGCCGCTGCCGATCGAAACGCTGGGTCTTGTGCATACGCGCGAGTACTTGGCCAAGCTCTCGACGACGGGTCTTTCCGATGTCGAGCAGCGGCGCCTCGGATTGCCCTGGTCGCAGGCGCTGTGGCTACGCTCGCGTCTTGCCTCGGCGGGCACGCTGCTTGCCGCGCGTGCGGCGCTCGCCGATGGCCTCGCAGCCAATCTGGCCGGCGGCACCCATCACGCGTTCGCAGATCACGGCGAGGGTTTTTGCGTCTTGAACGACGTCGCGATCGCGATCATGCGGCTGCGTGCCGAGGGCGCGATCGAGCGGGCCGTCGTCATCGACCTCGACGTCCATCAAGGCAACGGCACGGCCGCGATCTTCGAGTCCATGCACGAAGTGTTCACGTTTTCGATGCACGGCGAAAGGAATTACCCCACCGCGAAGATGCGCTCGTCGCTCGACATCGGCCTGCAGGACGGCGTCGGCGATACCGAGTATCTGGCGACACTCGCACGGCATTTGCCCGCGGTTCTCGAGGCAGCGAGAGCCGATATCGCGTTTTATGTCGCCGGCGTCGATGTCGTCGCCGGCGATCGGTACGGGAAATTGGCGCTGACGGCGAGCGGCCTACGCGCGCGCGACCAATTGGTGATTCAGGCGGTACGCGGGCGCGGCCTGCCCCTTGTCATCGTGCTCGCGGGCGGCTATGCGCCGACCCGGGAGGGCACCGCGGAATTGCATGCGCACGTGTTTCGCGAGGCGGTGGCGTACGAGCGCGGAGCGCGAAGCTGACGCCCAGCCGCCGGATCGCGGCTTATGCCGCCGCGCTCACCATCATTCCCTTGAGCTTGCTGATCGCATTGACTTCGACCTGACGCACGCGCTCGGCGGAGATGCCGTACTCGTCGGCGAGCTCATGCAAGGTCGCTTTGTCATCGGTCATCCAGCGGCGCTTGAGGATATTGCGGCTGCGCTCGTCGAGGCGCGAGAGCGCTGCGCTCAGGCGGTCGGTCGAGTCCTCTTCCCACTCTTCGCGTTCGACTTCGAGCGCGGGATCGGCATTGCTGGCCGGCAAATACATGGCCGGCGAATAGGTCTCCTCCTCGTCGGCATCGGGCGCCGGATCGAACGACATGTCGCGCGCGGACATGCGCTGCTCCATCTCGCGTACATCGCTGATCTCGACGCCAAGATCGCGCGCAACGGCTTCGGTCTCGGACTCGGACAGCCAGGTGAGATTCTTTTTCATCTTGCGCAAATTGAAGAATAGTTTGCGCTGCGACTTCGTCGTCGCGACCTTCACGAGGCGCCAGTTACGCAGCACGTATTCGTGAATTTCGGCGCGGATCCAATGCACGGCGAATGACACCAAGCGCACGCCGACGTTGGGGTCGAAGCGCTTGACGGCCTTCATGAGGCCGACATTGCCTTCCTGGATCAAATCGCCCATCGGCAGGCCGTAGCCCAAGTAGCCGCGCGCGATATGCACGACGAAGCGCAGGTGCGAGAGCACCATTTGCCGGGCGGCGTCCAAATCGCCGTCCGAGCGAAATCGGACCGCAAGCGCGACCTCGTCCTCCCTCGAGAGAACGGGAATCTGCGAGACGCGGTCAATATACGAGTCCAAGCTGCCGAGCGGACCGGCAAATACCAGACTATTCTGCTTGGCAACCAAAGCTGTCGTCATAGACACTAACCTCCTAAACATCCCGAGTACGATAATAGCACTCGGTTAATTGGAGTGCTAAATCGACCGCAAGTTCCCAATCTTTAGGGGTTCGGAATGAGCTAAATACCTCTACGAAATCAATCTCTTAAGAGGGGTTTATCGCATGGATATGCCGCGTTGCAGCAACCCATGATCCGAGCCAGCCGAGCAGGGCCGCCGCAAGCACGGCGCCGCCGGCCGTCTGCAAATCGAGCCCCGCGAGTCGAAATGCGCTGCCGTATAGCGCGGCGAGCCGCGCGACCGGACCCGCGAGCGCGGCGGCGCCTAGTTCGACGACGCCGACTGCCAATAAGCCGCCGCCCAGCCCGTACCAAATCCCGGTCCATAGAAATGGCCTGCGCGCGAATCGGTTGGTGGCGCCAACCAACTTCATGACTTCGATTTCGGCGCGCCGATTGAGAATCTCCAAACGGATCGTGTTGCCGACGATCAAGAGCACGCCGATGCCGAGCAAGCCGCCGGCAAGCCGCACGACGCCGCGCAGCAGATCCAGCAGCGCGACGAGGCGTTTGACCCATTCGGTGTCGAGCTGCACGCTGCTGACGTTTGCAATCGCGCCGATCGCCGTCTTCAGCGCGTCCATGCGCTCGGGCGTGCTCGCGGCGATGCTGGGCGTCACCACCAGCGTATTCGGCAGGGGATTGTCGGTGAGCGCATCGAGCGCCTCACCGAAGCCGGAATAGTCGCGAAACTCGGCGAGCGCCTGTGCCGCCGTCACCAAGCGCACCGCGGCGACGTCGTTGCGCTGTTGCAGTTCCTTGGCGATGGCTTCGGCGCGCGCCGTACTCGCGGATCTGTCCAAATACACCGACAGCTCGAATGCATCGTGCCAAGCACTCGTGGCGCCCAGTGCATTCTGTAAAATGAGATCCAGGCTCAGCGGCAGCGCAAGCGCGATCGCGATGACCGCCATGGTCATGAAGCTCGCGAACGGCTCGCGCGCGAGTCGCCCGAGCGAGCCGACGAGGGTTTGCGCATGCCGCATGAAATACGCTTGCACGTTCAGCGCCATCGCGACGCGCTCATCGTGGAAAGACGGCCCTTTCGCCCCATGGAGCGAACTCTCGCGCAGCTCACGGCGCGATCTCGGCGGCCACGTGACCGCCCCCCAGCACGATGCGCCGCGAATTGAAATGGTCGATGAGGTGCACGTCGTGGGTCGCGATCATGACAGTCACGCCGACGTCGTTGAGTCGCTTGAACAGGCGCACGATCTCGAGCGCGAGTTCGGGGTCCAGATTGCCGGTCGGTTCATCGGCGATCAACAGCGGCGGCTTCGCGACGATCGCGCGCGCGATGCCGACGCGCTGTTGTTCGCCGGTCGAGAGCTCGAGCGGTCGGCTCTTTTCCTTGCCGAGCAAGCCGACTTGGTCCAGGGCGGCGCGCACCCGCTTGTCGATTTCGCGCCGCGGCACGCCGGCGATGATCAAGGGCAGCGCCACGTTGTCGGCCACGGGACGGTCATGCAGCAATTTGTGATCTTGGAACACGACGCCGACTTGACGCCGAAATTGCGGGATCGCGCGGGATTTGATGCCGGCCGTGTTCTGATTGCCGATGAACACCTGGCCGCGCGACGGGCGTTCGATGAGCGCGATCAATTTCAAGACGCTGCTCTTGCCGGCACCCGAGGGACCGGTCAAGAACACGAATTCGCCGCGCTGCACGTGAAACGACACACCGGCGAGCGCCTCGCATCCCGTCGCATAGCGCTTATAGACGGCGTCGAATCGAATCATGCGCTGCTGTCGCCGGGCGGCGCCTTCAACAAGGCGGACACGAACTCTTCGGCATTGAACACGCCGAAGTCGTCGATCTGCTCGCCGACGCCGACGAAGCGAATCGGGATGCCCAATTTCTGGGCGATCGCGAGCACCACGCCGCCCTTGGCCGTGCCGTCGAGTTTGGTGATCACGAGTCCGGTCACGCCGAGACTCTTGTTGAATTCGTCGGCTTGTGCAACGGCATTCTGACCGATCGTGCCGTCGAGCACGAGCAGCACCTCATGCGGCGCACCCGGATCCAATCGGCCGAGCACGCGTTTGACCTTGCGCAGCTCGTCCATGAGATGCGTCTGTGTGTGCAAACGGCCCGCGGTATCGGCGATCAATACATCGATCTTGCGCGCGCGTGCGGCTTGCAGGGCGTCGAAAATCACGGCTGCCGGCTCCGCACCCTGTTGCTGGGCCACGATCGCGACATTGTTTCTCTGCGCCCAGGTCTCGAGCTGCTCGCGCGCCGCCGCGCGAAACGTGTCGCCCGAGGCGAGCATGACGCTGTGGCCCTGGGCCATCAGCCGATGCGCCAATTTGCCGATGGTCGTGGTCTTACCGGCGCCGTTGATGCCGACGACGAGAATCACGTAAGGCTTTTGCTGCGTATCGACGACGAGTTCCTGCTCGACGGGACGCAAGATCGCAAGCATCGCGTTGTGCAGGGCTTTGAGCAGCGCGTCGACGTCGGCGAGCTCTTTGCGCGCGACTTGCTTGCGCAGATCCTCGAGAATGCGCGCCGAAGCATCGACTCCGACGTCCGCGGTGATCAGCCGTGTTTCGAGTTCGTCGAGAATCTCGGCGTCGATTTTTCGGCCGGGCAGCAGCTCCGCAAGGCCTTGCGTGAGCCACGAGGAGCCTGCACGCAGCGTACTGCGCAGGCGTTTGAACAGGCCGCCCGCGGCGGATTTATCGGCGTCGTTTGTCATCGGCTGCGAAGCTTAGCAGAGCGACTGTCCCAAAGAGGTTTCCGCGTATGATGACGGCGGTGAAACCGGCCAAAACGCCATACCTAAAGCCCGCCAAGACGCCGGCTCCGAAGTCCGCGGGACGTAATTCCGTGCGCATCATCGGTGGGACTTGGCGCGGCCGGCGCATCCAGTTCCCCGACCTGCCAGGATTGCGGCCTACGCCGGATCGAGTACGGGAAACATTGTTCAATTGGCTGCAGCTCACTGTGGCCAATGCGCGCTGCCTCGACTTATTTGCCGGCTCCGGCGCGCTCGGGCTCGAGGCGCTGTCTCGCGGCGCGCGCGAGGTCGTGTTCGTCGAACAAGCGGTCGCCGCGGCGCAGTGTCTGCGCGAACAGTTGACGCGCCTCGGCGGCACGGCGCGGGCGAAGGTCGTCGAGATGGGCGCGAAGCGTTACCTCGGGCTGCCCGCCGAGCCATTCGATCTGGTGTTCGTCGATCCGCCGTTCGGGCAGCATGCGCTGCCGACTTACCTGCCGTTGCTCGCGGCCGGCAACTGGGTCGTGCCGGGCGTCTTGGTGTATTTGGAATGCGAGCGCGCCGCGAGCGAGCCCGTGCTGCCGCCGGGTTGGGAACTGCTGAAATCGAAGTCGGCGGGCGAGGTGGGTTATCATCTCGCGCGGGGCAAGGCTTGAAACCTAGGCTATGAACAAAACAACAGCGGTCTACCCGGGCACCTTCGACCCGATCACTAACGGCCATCAAGACTTGGTGCGCCGCGCGGCCAGCATCTTCACGCGTTTGGTGGTCGCGATCGCGGCCAATCCGAACAAGGCGCCGATGTTTTCGCTGGAACAACGTGTCGATATGGCTAGACGCGTGCTCGCCGACGTGCCGAACGTCGAGGTCCTCGGCTACCGCGGACTTACCGTGGATTTCGCGCGGCAGAATGGCTTGACGGTGATCGTGCGCGGCCTGCGCGCCGTTTCGGACTTTGAATTCGAGTTTCAGCTCGCGAACATGAGCCGCCATTTGTCGCCCGAGATCGAATCGGTATTCATGACGCCGCAGGAGCAGTACACATTCATCTCCTCGACGCTCGTGCGCGAAATCGCGGTGCTGGGAGGCGACGTATCGGAATTCGTGCATCCGCTGGTCGCGATCGAATTGGCCAAGCACCGGCAAGTCTGACCCTAAGGCGCGGACGTTGAGCTTAACCGCTGGCACTAACTTTGAGCGCCCTCGAGGCGCGCTGGCAATTCGGACACCAGTAAGTGGAGCGCTGGCCTTGGACGAATTGCTGGATCGGCGTTCCGCAAAGCCGGCAGGCGTCGCCTGCACGTTCATAGACGAATAGACGCTGGCTGAAGTAGCCGGGCACGCCGTCGACATTGACGTAGTCGCGCAGGGTCGTGCCGCCGATCTGAATCGCCTCCGAGAGCACCTCGCGGATCGCCTCGACGAGCGCCGCGGCTTGCGCGCGACTGATGCGCCCCGCCGCGCGGCGCGGCGAGAGGCGCGCGCGAAACAGCGCTTCGCTCGCATAGATGTTGCCGACGCCGACGACGAGCTGCGAATTCATGATCAGCTGTTTGATCGCGACCGCGCGTTTGCGCGTCTTGTCGAACAGGTATTCGGCGTCGAACGCGGCGCTCCAGGGCTCGGGTGCGAGTTTGGCGAGCAACGGATGCAGCGCGGGATCCTCGTCGGTCCACAGCAGGCTGCCGAAACGCCGCGGATCGTGAAACCGCAGCAGCGCACCGCCCTCCATGCGCATGTCCCAATGATCGTGCAACAGCGGCGGCACATCGCCGCCGAGCACACGCAGACTGCCGGACATGCCCAGATGCACGATGACCGTGCCGATATCGAAGCCCACCAGGATGTATTTTGCGCGGCGCTCGACGCGCCGCACGATTTGGTCTTGGATTTTGGCTTCGAAGCCGCGCGGGATGGGCCAGCGCAGGCGTCGTTCGCGAACGATGACAGCGGCGACGCGCCGACCCAACAGGGCGGGGGCGATGCCCTGACGCGTCGTTTCTACTTCGGGCAGTTCGGGCAGTCGCCGACGCCTACTTGATCTTGGATTCTTTGTAAGAGACGTGCTTGCGCACGACCGGATCGTATTTCTTGGTCTCCATCTTGTCGGGATGTAGACGCTTGTTCTTGGTCGTCGTGTAATAGTGCCCGGTGCCGGCCGAAGAGATCAGTTTGATTTTGTCGCGCATGATGAGGGGTATCCCTGTTGAGCCTGAGCCCGTTAAACCTTGACGCCCTGGGTGCGCAGATCCGCAACGACCACATCGACGCCGCGCTTCTCGATCGTACGCAGGCCGCGCGTCGTGACACGCAGGCTCACGAAACGCTTCTCGGACTCCAGCCAAAAGCGATGCGTGTGCAGATTCGGCAAGAAACGGCGCCGCTTGCGATTGTTTGCGTGCGAAACCGTATTTCCCGATTTCGGACGCTTACCCGTGACTTGGCATACTCGCGACATGGCGTAACCCTTTGAACTCGAACAACTAATTGGCATCGGACCCAAGACAGAGCCGCACACGATACCAGAGCCCGGCGGGCGGATCAACGCGGCGTGCGCGGACCCGTCACGGAGTGCAGCAGCGCGGCAATGACGCCGCCGCCGGGCCGGTGCGGCAGCACGCGGTAGCGAATCGCATGGTCCAGCGCGAACAGCAGCCCGATGAGGCCGAAGGCGCCGAAATTCACGAACAGCGACCATAGGCGTGTGGATGCCGCGAAGAACACGACGACGATCGCAATGGCGAGCAACGCATAAAAGCCGAACCAGACCGCAGTCGCGCGGCGCGTATAGGCGATTTCCTTGGCGTCGAGCGGGCCGTGTAATTGCTCGGCCAATTGCGTGCAGGTCGGCACGCGACCCACGAGCAGGGAGCGACCGAAGCCTACGCTCACCATGGCGTAGACGCCGGCTTGCTGCACGAGATCGGACCACTCGTAGTGGCTCTTGAGAAACGGCCAGTAGACATAGAGCAATACGCCGCTCAGCGCCGTGATGAGCGCCGCTATCAAGGGGTGGGTCCAGCGCCACGCCAGCACCACGCCGATTAGCACGATGGGCCCCACCGACAGGGCGGCGCCCAGTCCTTTGGCGTCCGCCGAGGAATAGCTGTACTGCGAGACGAGGATATAGCCGCCGATCAGCGCCGCGAGCAGCGCCAACCGACCGATTGCCGCGCGGCGCGATGCCATCAATAGCCGAGTGCCACGCCTTCGCGGCGCGGGTCGGCGGCCCCGTTGAGCGAGCCGTCGGCGGCGACTCGCACGCCCTGCAGGCCGGATTCTTCGTATTGGCCGAGATGCACGTTGAGGCCGCGCGCATTGAGCGCATCGAG